>Ga0307375_10000340_pt1 | contig 61588 bp, 57 predicted proteins | sample TR1MG_FD_202531 | JGI IMG/M metagenome (GOLD analysis project Ga0307375, IMG submission 202531) | Soil microbial communities from Risofladan, Vaasa, Finland - TR-1 | ecosystem: Environmental > Terrestrial > Soil > Coastal area > Acid sulfate soil | place: Finland: Risofladan, Vaasa | collected... | reverse complement strand
TAGCGGAATATCTGACTGCATCGCTGCTTTGTGCGGTGCGCGGTTTCATGGGCGCCGCGTTCCTCGATACGTCGCAGCAGCTTCAACATTTCCGGCGCGTCAATTTCAGTCACCGGGCGGTTACCGATCCATGGATTCACCAGATCGTTGAACGTCCATTGCGCCTTTTCCAGCGTAGCCGGCGCCATGCGTGCTGCTTGCTGTGCGAGCCATTCCTCGGCAATGACGGCGAAGCTGTTCGCGTCGCGTTCCTCACCAGCGGCCTTTACGGCCTTGCGCTGCTCGCCCGGATCGACACCAGCGGCAAGCAATTTGCGGGCAGCCTCGCGCTTGTCGCGGGCATCGCGCAGGCCGGTATCCGGATACGTGCCCATGCTCAGAGTCTTGCGCTTGCCAGCATGACGGTAGTCCCAGCGCCACCATAACGAGCCATTCGAGTTCAGCAACAGGTATAGACCCCGTTCGTCGCTGAGTCTGCGCGGACTGGTGCCGGGCTTGGCTTTTCGTATGGCAGTGTCTGTAAGTGGCATGGTGACAACCCTCCTGGCAGTAACTGTTTGGGAGAAAATCCCTGTTACTGTCGAAGTTACCGCCACTTACTGTCGTATTGCAATGGATGGTGTCGGATGGCTTCGGACACAAAAAAAGGCCGGAACCTTTGCTTTTGCTAGCTTTTCCGGCCTTCGTTGGACTACTTTGGACTACTTTGGAACTATAAATGGTGCCGGAAATAGGAATCGAACCTACGACCTACGCATTACGAATGCGCCGCTCTACCAACTGAGCTATTCCGGCAAAGAGCCGTGGATTTTACGATGCAGGGCGTTGTGGCGCAAGCGTGCGTGCACGCGTTCTCGTGCAACGTTCTCAGAAGCTGGCCGACGTGTTGCCGCCGAGCACGCGCAGCTCCTTCGGCAAGGCAAAGGTGATGTTTTCCGGCTCACCATCGAGCTCGCGCACGTTGCCGGCGCCCCACGACTGCAGGCGAGCGATCACGTCGCGCACGAGTTTTTCCGGAGCAGAGGCGCCGGCGGTGAGCCCGATGCGAGTGACGCCGTCGAGCCAGCTGCGCTCGATATGCTCTGCCCCATCGATCAGGAATGAGCGAACACCCTGTTTCTCGGCCAGTTCGCGCAATCGGTTGGAATTGGAACTGTTGATCGAACCAACCACCAGCATCAGGTCGACGGCATCGGCCAGCCGACGCACGGCATCCTGGCGGTTCTGGGTGGCGTAGCAGATGTCGTCCTTGCGCGGCCCTTCGATGTCGGGAAATTTGTCCCGCAGGCCCTGGATGATCGCCCTGGTGTCGTCTACCGATAGCGTGGTCTGGGTGACATAGGACAATTGATCAGGGAATTTCGGCTGTAGCTTGTCGACTGACTCCAGCGATTCAACCAGCAGGATCTCGCCCACGTTGTCAGGGTTCCACTGACCCATCGTGCCTTCCACCTCGGGATGACCGGCGTGGCCAATCAGCACCACGCTGCGCCCGATGCGGCCGAGTCGAGCCACTTCCATATGCACCTTGGTGACCAGCGGACAGGTGGCGTCGAACACCTTGAGATGGCGCCGTTCGGCCTCTTCGCGCACCGCTTGCGACACGCCATGGGCGCTGAAAATCACCGTGGCGCCGTCGGGCACCTCATGCAACTCCTCGACGAAGACCGCGCCATCAGCACGCAGCTTGTCGACCACGTAGCGGTTGTGTACCACTTCGTGACGCACGTAGATCGGCGCCCCGTAGGATTCCAGCGCACGCTCGACAATTGCAATCGCGCGATCGACGCCGGCACAGAATCCACGCGGGTTGGCGAGCAGGATGTCCATGATGTCTCGGTGGTTGAATCCGGTGGGAGCGGCTTCAGCCGCGATCAGGCTCCAGCTGCGGGATATCGCGGCTGAAGCCGCTCCCACACGAGCCAAGGAAACCGTCAGATTATCGCACGCTGTTCGCAGGCTTGCCGGCGAACAGGCCGAACGCGATCAGCATCACCGCACCGACCGTGATGCCGCAGTCGGCCAGGTTGAACACCGGGTAGCTCCACTGCCGGAAATAGACCTGGATGAAATCGGTGACCTGCGCGGCGTGCAGGCGATCGATCAGGTTGCCGATGGCGCCACCGATAATGAAGGCCAGCGGCATGCCCGTGCGCCAGTCACGCCGCGGCGTGCGTGCCAGCCAGCCCACCAGCACCGCGCTGATCAGCAGCGCCAGCAGCACGAAAAACCAGCGCTGCCAACCGGCACCATCGGCCAGAAAACTGAAGGCGGCACCGCTGTTGAAGGTCAGCGTCCAGTTCAGGAACCCCGGAATCACCGCATGCGGCAGCCCGATGGGCTGCAACGCGTGCACCGCCCACCACTTGCTGAGCTGATCGAGCGCGATGACCGTGGCGGACAGCCACAGCCAGGGAAGTGCGTTGGGTTTGGAGGTCATGACGTCCTGCAATTCGGGTAGCAACGATGGGTGTGATTTTGGTGGGAGCGACTTCAGTCGCTCCCACTGGCATTGCCGGCCGGGCTTCTCGGCAACGTGAGACTCAGAACCAGCGGCGATCCTCGCCCGGACCATCGACATTGCTGACGCAGCGACTGCACAGTTCCGGATGCTCCGCGTGCGTACCGACATCTTCGCGACGATGCCAGCAGCGCACGCATTTCAACGCACTGCTGACGCTGGCGGACAGCCAGACCTCGGCGCCGTCCAGCTCCACTTTCACGGCGTCATGCGGACGCGGCGCCAACGGCGCGACCTCGAGCTCGGAGACGATGAAGAAGAAGCGAAGCTCGCTGGCGGATTCGGCCAGGCGTGCGCGCATGGCATCGTCGGCATGGATCACCAGCTTCGCCTCCAGCGCTGCGCCGATCTGCTCGGCCTTGCGCATGCCTTCGAGCACGCGCGATGCGCTGTCGCGCATCACCAGCAGATCTGCCCAGTAGCGGCGCTGCTCGGGCGAATTCTGGGTGGCGGCGAGGCCGTCGTACCAGGTCTCGAACAGCACGCTTTCGCCGCGCGCGCCCGGCAGTGCCTGCCAGATTTCCTCGGCGGTGAAGCTCAGCACCGGTGCCAGCCAGCGCACCAGCGCCTCGCCGATGCGATACATCGCACTCTGCGCACTGCGTCGACCGCGACTGTCGGTCGGCATGGTGTAGAGCCGATCCTTGGTGATGTCGAGATACAACGCGCCGAGTTCATTCGTGCAGAAGTTTTGCACTCGCGACACCACATCGGGGAAATCGTAACGCTCGTACGCGGCCAGCACCGCCTGCTGTACGTCAAAAGCCTGCTGTATCACCCACTGATCGAGTAGCAGGCTGTCCTTGGCCGGCAACAAGTGTTGCGCCGGATCGAAACCATCCAGATTGCCAAGCAGGAACTTGGCTGTGTTGCGGATACGCCGGTAGGTGTCGGAGACGCGCTTGAGGATCTCGTCGGAGACGGTCATCTCGTTGCGATAGTCGGCCGAGGCCACCCACAGCCGCAATACATCCGCACCCAGCGTATCCATCACCTTCTGCGGCGCCACTACGTTGCCCAGTGACTTGGACATCTTGCGGCCATTTGCATCCACCGCGAAGCCGTGGGTTAGCACTTCGCGGTATGGCGCGCGACCGAAGATTGCCGACGAGGTCAGCAACGAGGACTGGAACCAGCCACGATGCTGGTCGGAGCCTTCCAGATACATCACCTTGTAGTGCGTGGCATGCCCCTGCTGCAGCTCGGGTCGCTCGCCGATCACTGCAAAATGCGTCACGCCCGAATCGAACCAGACATCCAGTACATCGGTGACTTTTTCGTAATCGTCCGCGCCCTCGCCCAGCAGCTCGGCGGGATCCAGCGAGAACCAGGCATCGACGCCGCCCTGCTCGACTTTCAGCGCAACCTGCTCCAGCAGTTCGACCGAGTGCGGGTGCGGCTCCTGGGTGGCCTTGTGCACGAACAACGCAATCGGCACACCCCAGGTGCGTTGACGCGAGATGCACCAGTCCGGCCGGCCCGCGATCATGCCGGCGATGCGCTCCTCGCCCCAGCTTGGCACCCAGCGCACGCTCTTGATCGAGGTGAGCGCGGTCTCGCGCAAGTCCGCCTGCTCCATCGAGATGAACCACTGCGGGGTGGTGCGATAAATCACTGGCGTCTTGTGCCGCCAGCAGTTCGGATAGCTGTGCTCGATTTTCGCGAACGCGAGCAGCACGCCGCGCTGGCGCAGCAGGTCGACGATCGCGTCGTTGGCCTTCCAGATATGCATGCCGCCCAGTTCGGTGTCCCCGGCCGCAGGCGTGTCGATGCGATAGGTGCCGCGTGGCTCGACGTAGTTGAGCAGGCCGATGCCGTATTCACGCGACACCACGAAATCCTCGACGCCATGGTCGGGCGAGGTGTGCACGGCGCCGGTGCCGTCTTCAGCCGACACATGATCGCCCAGGATCACCGGCACATCGCGCGGGTAAAACGGATGCTGCAGCATCAGGCCTTCCAGCGCCTGGCCCGAGGCATGACCGAGCACGCTGGCGTGTTCCATGCCATAGCGCTGCGCTGCCTTCTCCACCAGCGCGCTGGCGATCACCAGCAACACGCGCTTTCCGGCACGCGCGGGACCTTCGATCAAGGCATATTCCAATTCACCGCCCAGCGACACCGCCTGGCTTTCCGGCAGCGTCCAGGGCGTGGTGGTCCAGATCGGAATGGCGACAATCGCGTCGCCCGCTTGCACGTCGAACTTCGCCGCCAGCGCACCGCCATCCAGTGCGTCATAGGCCACGTCGACCGCTGGCGAGACCTTGTCGCCGTATTCGATCTCGGCCTCGGCCAGCGCCGAGGCACAGTCGAAGCACCAGTACACCGGCTTGGCGCCACGTACCACATGGCCGTTCGAGACGATACGCGCCAGCGCGCGCAGCATGTCGGCCTCGTAACTGAAATCCATCGTGCGATAAGGCCGCTGCCAATCACCCAGCACACCGAGCCGCTTGAAATCGTTGCGCTGCGCATCAACCTGCTCGGCGGCGTACTCGCGACACTTCTGCCGGAACGCGGCCGCGTCGAGCTTGTCGCCCGGCTTGCCGAATTTCTTCTCAACCGCGATCTCGATCGGCAGGCCGTGGCAGTCCCAGCCCGGCACGTACGGCGCGCGATGACCGGAAAGCAATTTGGACTTGACCACCATGTCCTTCAGGATCTTGTTGACCGCATGACCGATATGGATCGAACCATTCGCATACGGCGGACCGTCATGCAGCACGAACACGCTGTCGCGATCGGCGGTCATGCGCTGGATCTGCGCATAACGGTCGACCCGCTCCCACTCGGCCAGCCACAGCGGCTCGCGCTTGGGCAAATCGCCGCGCATCGGGAATGCCGTCTGCGGCAGGTTGATCGTGCTCTTGTAGTCCTGGGTCATTGCCTGAGTGCCATCAAATGAAATGTTGCCGTCCGCCAGCGAGCGGACAAAGGGTTCAACGGTAAACGATACGGGCACACACCGGAATACGTCTCACAGTTCAGCCAAGCGCGGATTCATGCCCAGCAGCTCGCGCGCCAGCCGCGAATCCTGCGCCATCTGAGCCTTGAGCGGCCCCAGCCCATCAAACTTCTGCTCGTCACGCAGCTTGGCCACGAACTCCACCGCCATACGCTGGCCATAGAGATCGCCTTCGAAATCAAACAGGTGAACTTCCAGCAACGGCTGGCTGACCTGGTTGACGGTCGGACGCACACCCAGGCTCGCCACACCTGGCCAGCTGCACTCACCCTCGCCCAAGCCCACGCGCACGGCGAAGATGCCGTGCAGCGGACTGACCCGCTGCCGCAAATGAAGATTGGCGGTGGGATAGCCCAGGGTGCGGCCGAGCTGGTTTCCGTACTCGACCTTGCCATCGATCACGAACCGCCGCCCCAGCAAAGGCGCGGCACCGGCGAACTCACCAGCGGCAAGCAAGGCGCGCACGCGACTGGCGGAGACCCGCGCCTCATCAATCTGCACCGCCGGCATGGTGCAGGCAGCAAAACCGGACTGCGCACCCAGACGCTCCAGCATCGGAACATCGCCGGCTCGCCGGTGGCCAAAACGGAAATCCGCGCCCACCCATACTTCTCGCGTGGCCAGGCGCTCGACCAGCACGCGCTGCACGAAGACCTCGGCCGACATCGCCGTCAACCCGGTGTTGAAGCGCAACAGCAGGGCCTGATCCATCCCCGCCGCCGCAAAGCCTTTCAATTTCTCGCGCACGCTGGACAGCCGCGGCAACGGCTCGGACGAAAAAAATGCCCGTGGCAATGGTTCAAAACTGACCACGATGGGACTGCAGCCCAGCGACTGCGCTCGCTCGCGCACCTGGGTCAGCAAGGCCTGGTGTCCTCGGTGCAGCCCATCAAATGCGCCCACCGCTATCACGCTGCCGCGCGGCGCCAGGCAGGGGCCGGCGACATCCCTGGAAAGTCTCATCATGGCGTGAGTATAACGGTCAGGCGCACCGGACAAGACCTCGCCGCCAACCACCAACGGCCATCACGAAGCGCGCAGATCGCTCAGACGAAAGCCACCCGCGAAAAGCATACCGACGTAACTCAAGCCACCGGCCAGAACCAGCACAGCCAGATGCCAGAAGCGGGTAAGCACTGGCACCGTCGACCACTCCGGCCACAACCAACGCCCCAGCAACAGCACCAGCACCATCACCGCGCAGGCCGGCAGCAGGCGCAGCCAGTGACGCGCCCAGCCGGGCTGGTGCTGGTAGACGCCCGCCTGCTTCAACCAGCGCCACAGCAGCAGGAAATTAAGGTAGCTGGAAAGCGTGCTGGCCACCGCCAGCGCGACATGCAGACCAGGTACCTGGGCAATGCCGGCCAGCCAACTCACCTGATGCAGTGCTGGCGGCGCCCAGAGTTCGAAAAAGAGCACGATGAACAGGCCGTTGAACACCATGTTGGCGATCAACGCCGCCACCCCGGCGCGCACCGGCGTGCGTGTGTCCTGCCGAGCATAGAACGCCGGCAACAGTATTTTGACCAGGGCATATGCCGGCAATCCGGCACTGAGCGCCATCGTGGACAACGTCGTCATGTGGGCATCGAAAGCGGTGTAATGGCCATTCTGGAACAGCGTGGTGACCAGCGGCTCGGCCAGCAGCAGCAGGGCCAGCATGGCCGGCAGCGAGATCAGCAAGGTCAGCCGCAGTCCCCAGTCCATCGCCCGGGAAAAACCAATGCGGTCCGTACCCACGTGATGGCGTGACAGCGCCGGGAGGATCACCGTGCCCAAGGCCACGCCGAACACGCCCAGCGGCAACTCCAGAAAGCGTGTGGACTGCCACAGCCAGGTCTGGGATCCCGTGATAAGCAGCGAGATCACCGCCGTATCCAGCAACAAGTTGAGCTGGGCTACCGAAGAGCCGAACAGGGTCGGCATCATCAAACGCATGATTCGGCGAACCGACGGGTGGTTCCAGCCCCAGCGCGGCAGGCTGAGCAGGTCGATATTGCGCAGTGCGGGCAACAGAAACAGCAGTTGCAGAATGCCTGCCAGCAGCACCGCCCAGCCCATGGCCATGATCGGCGTATGCAGCCGCGGCGCCACCCACAGCGCGCCCACGATCATGCACACATTGAGGATCACCGGTGCCAGCGCCGGCAAGGCGAAACGGTGAAAACTGTTCAGGGCGCCGCCAGCGAGCGCGGTCAGCGATACAAACAGGATGAAAGGAAAGGTCAGCCTAACCAGTGAGCTGGTGAGCTCGAATTTGTGTGGCTGATCCAGCGCCCCCGGCGCAAATATGCCAGCCACTTGCGGTGCGAAGATCAAGCCCAGCGCCACCACCACCAGCAAGACCCCGCCCAGGGTGCCCGCCACACGCGCCATCAACTGCTTGAGGTCCTCGTGCGTACCGGTCTCTTTCACCTCGGTGAAAACTGGCACAAAGGCGGTTGCGAACGAACCCTCGGCAAACAGCCGGCGCATGAAATTGGGAATGCGAAACGCAATCACAAACGCATCGGTAGCCGCGCTGGCGCCGAACACGTGGCTCATCGAGATATCGCGCAACAGCCCCAGGACACGCGAGACCATGGTCATGCTGCTGAACGAGAGCAGGCCGCGGAGCATGCTGGGGGACTTCATCGGGCTGTCATGACCTTGTGCGGATGCCTGGCGGGGGCGTAGTTTGACAGCCGCCACGGGCAAGATAACAGCCCGTGATGTGGCAGAATGGAGCCGGCATCCACGGCAAGATCCACTGGCGTTCGGCCTTGGGCTCTGCCCTGCCGGCTAAATGATTGACGCAGCGGAGTTTCAGCCGCATAATTGCCGTCTTTTTCCACCCCTAACACTGCATCCCGGAGTTCTACCTTGGCCAACATCAAGTCCGCGAAGAAGCGCGCGCGCCAGTCCGAACAGCGCCGCCTGCGCAACATCAGCGCTCGTTCCATGGTCCGTACCGCCCTGAAGAAGGTCGTCAAGGCCATCGAGGCCAAGGACAAGGCCGGCGCCATCGCCGCGTTCACCGTCGCCCAGCCGGTGATGGATCGTTACGCCGCCCGCGGCCTGATCCACAAGAACAAGGCCGCCCGTCACAAGAGCCGCCTGAACGCGAAGATCCGCGAACTGGCCTAAGCCGGCGACGCGACTCGGGTTGACGAAAAAGCCGGCACAAGCCGGCTTTTTTGTGCACTCCTACCGCCTCATTGCCGCGAGCGAAACTCCAGCGGCATCGGCTCAACATGCGCTGCCGCAGGTGGCTTCGGGCCACAGGAACCACAGGTGCCGCAACCATCGCTGCAATTGCCGCTGGCCTGCTTCGGTTGCAGACGTCGCCCGAAGGCACGCACCCAGGCGGCACGCCCGGAACGGCTGAAATGAATCGACGACGACGCCAGCCAGCGGTTGGTGAGCATCGGCGCCAGCTTGCGCAACACGATCAAGACACTGGCCAGCACGATCACCCCGATCACCACGTACTGCACCAGCAAGCCCGCGCTCATGACAGCCACCTCGTCACCTGGTAAACGAGGAAGGACGCGGCATAGGCCAGCGCGAACATGTAGCTGAACGAGATTGCCACGTTGCGCCACGAATTGGTTTCTCGACGGATCACCGCCAGCGTGGACATGCACTGCGGCGCATAGGCGAACCACACCAGCAGCGACAGCGCGCTGGCCAGCGAAAGTTGGCCGGCCAGCGCATGCCCCAGCCCGCCCGCCGCATCGCCACCCACCAGGTAGACGGTGGCCAGTGCGGCCACCGCCGTCTCACGCGCGGCGAACGCAGGGATCAGCGCCAGGCTTACCTGCCAGTTGAAACCGATCGGGGCAAAAATGTATTGCAGGCCGCGCCCGATGTAGCCGGCGAAGCTGTAGTTGATGGCCGGGCCGGTGGCGCCTGCCGGCGCCGCCGGGAAGGTCGAGAGGAACCACATCAGCACGGTCAGCCCGAGAATCACACCAGTCAACCGCTTCATGAAAATCGCACCGCGCTCGTACAGGCCGATCGCCACGTCGCGCACCTTGGGCATCCGGTACGACGGCAACTCCATCAGCAGCGCATGCTCGCTCTTGTCACGGCGCAGACGCTTCATCACCCAGCCGACAGCCATCGCGCCAAGGATGCCGGCCAGATACAACGAAAAGAGCACGATGCCCTGCAGGTTGAACACGCCAAACACATACCGCATCGGGATGAAGGCGCCGATCAGCAGCGCGTACACTGGCAGCCGGGCCGAACAGGTCATCAACGGCGCAATCAGGATGGTGGCGAGGCGGTCACGCGGATCCTGGATGCTGCGCGTGCCCATGATGCCGGGGATCGCGCAGGCAAAGCTCGACAGCAGCGGAATGAACGAGCGCCCGGTCAGCCCCACCGAAAGCATCAGACGATCCAGCAGGAAGGCCGCGCGCGGCAGGTAACCCGATTCCTCCAGCGTGAGGATGAACAAAAACAGCACCAGGATCACCGGCAGAAAGCCGATCACCGTGCCCAAGCCACCGAACAGGCCATTGACGACCAGGCTTTGCAGCGGCCCGGCCGGCATCAGCACGGCCACATGCTCGCCAACCCAGCCAAAACCGCCGCCGATCAAGTCACTCATCGGCTTGCCGGCCGCATAAACCGCCTGGAACACCAGGAACATCACCACCGCCAGGATGGCCAGTCCGAACACGGGGTGCAGTGCCCAGCGATCCAGCGCATCGTCGAGCACCGCCGTAGTGCGCGGCATGCTCACCGTCGAGGCCAGCAATTCGCGCACCTGCGCATGCAGTTCGGCGCGGCTGGCCGCATCGTCCGCTTGCGCCGGTGCCGCCGTGGGCACCTCGCCGTCCACGCGCTCGATCAGTCCGCGCGCGCCGCCACGTTTCACCGCCACCGTCTCCACCACCGGCATGCCAAGCCGTCGTTGCAGTTCAGGTACGTCGATGACGATGCCACGCTGGCGCGCGGTGTCCATCATGTTCAGCGCCAGCACCACCGGTCGGCCCAGGCGCTTGACCTCGAGCACGAAACGCAGGTGCAGGCGCAGGTTGGTGGCATCGGCCACGCAGACGATCAGATCCGGCACCGCCTCGCCGGGGAAGTTGCCGGCACAGACATCGCGGGTGATTTGTTCATCCGGGCTGTTCGCCTCGAGACTGTAGGTGCCGGGCAGATCGAGGATGTGCAGCACCCGACCCGAGGGCGCCGTAAACCGGCCCTCCTTGCGTTCCACCGTGACGCCGGCGTAGTTCGCGACTTTTTGCCGGCCACCGGTGAGCTGGTTGAACAGGGCAGTCTTGCCGCAGTTCGGGTTGCCGACCAGGGCGATGCGCAGGGTCGAAGCGCTCATGCCACCAGCTCGCTGCGTACAGTCACCCGCGCCGCCTCGGCACGGCGCAGCGCAAAGCGGGTGAAACCGATCTGGATCAGCAACGGATCGCCGCCCATCGGCCCCACCGCCACCACCCGCACCGGCTCACCGTCGACAAAACCCAAGTCACGCAGGCGCTGCGCGATGGGATCGGACACATGCGCATCATCCACGCGGTCGACCACGGCGGGAGCACCTTGGGGCAAATCGGACAAACGCACGGGCGCACTTCTCAAATAAGAATGGTTCGCATTGTAGACCTTTGCCCGCCAACCTGCATCACGCAGGAACTCACGGCAGGGCTACCGTTTATGATGTCGCCATTTGCGGGGACGTCCGATGACCGATTCCATCCTGAGCGAACACCGCGGCGCAGTGGCCTGGCTCAGCCTCAATCGCCCCAAGATCCACAACGCTTTCGACGACACCTTGATTGCCGCCTTGACCGCCGCACTCGAGCAAGCCGAGGCTGACCCTGCCGTGCGCGCCGTGGTGCTGACCGGCAACGGCAGCTGCTTCTCCGCCGGCGCCGACCTGAACTGGATGCGCGGCATGGCCGGCGCCAGCGAGCAGGAGAACCGTGACGACTCGCTGCGCCTCGCGCGGCTGATGCGCACCCTCCAATTCCTGTCCAAGCCGACCATCGCCCGGGTCAATGGGGCGGCCTACGGCGGCGGCGTGGGCCTGGTTGCCTGCTGCGATATCGCCATCGGCGTGGACAGCGCCAAATTCGCGTTGTCGGAAGTGAAGCTGGGCCTGGTGCCGGCGGTGATCTCTCCCTACGTGGTGGCCGCGATCGGCCTGCGCGAGGCGCGCCGCCTGTTCATCACCGGCGAAGTGTTCGAGGCAGCCACGGCGGCGCGTATCGGCCTGCTGCACGCGATAGTGCCGCACGACGAACTGGATGAAGCCATCGAGCGCCAGGTTTACCTGCTGGCCAAGGCCGGTCCGCTGGCCCAGCGCGAGGCGAAGCAGCTGGCGCTGCGCATCGGTGGCGCCGAACTGGCGCAGGCCGAGCGCATCGATGTCGCCAATGCCGAACTGATTGCCCGCCTGCGCGTGTCCGAGGAAGGTCAGCACGGCCTGGCCGCATTTCTCGACAAGCGTGCACCGTCGTGGGTCGGGCATCGGGCGGACTGACGTAACAGCCGGCACTTCCTTTGGCAGCGGAGCAATCTGCTAGCTTGGTCACCTTTGCATTGACATGAATAGCTTCAAGGATCCTGCATGTTCGAACGCGTACTGATCGCCAACCGCGGCGAGATCGCCTGCCGCGTGATCCGCACCTGTCGTCGCCTCGGCATCCACACCATCGCGGTGTATTCGGAAGCGGATCGCGACGCGCAACACGTGCGTCTGGCCGACGAGGCATGGCCGATCGGCGGGCCGCGCCCGGCCGACTCCTACCTGCGCGGCGAGGTGATTCTCGAGGTGGCGAAGAAAACCGGTGCCCAGGCGATCCATCCCGGTTACGGCTTCCTTTCCGAGAACACCGGCTTTGCCCGCGCCTGCACCGAGGCGGGCATCGCCTTCATCGGGCCGAAGCCGCAAAGCATCGACGCGATGGGTTCCAAGGCGGCGGCCAAGTCGTTGATGGAACAGCACGCGGTACCGCTGGTGCCGGGCTACCACGGCGAAAACCAGGACACCGGGTTTCTCGCCGACCAGGCGAACAGGACCGGTTTCCCGCTGATGATCAAGGCGACTGCCGGCGGCGGCGGCAAGGGCATGCGTATCGTACGCGGCGCCAACGAATTCGCCGACGCACTGGCTTCGGCGCAGCGTGAGGCCGCCAGCTCCTTCGGCGATACGCGGGTGATTCTGGAGCGCTACGTCGAGCATCCCCGACACATCGAATTCCAGGTATTCGGCGACACCCAGGGCAACGTGATCCACCTCAACGAGCGCGAATGCTCGGCGCAGCGTCGCTACCAGAAAGTGCTGGAAGAAACCCCCTCGCCGTTCCTGGACGACGCACGACGCGCGGCGATGGGCGCCGCCGCGGTGGCGGCCGCCAAGGCGGTCGACTACATCAGCGCAGGCACAGTCGAGTTCATCGTGGCCCAGGATGGCGAATTCTTTTTCATGGAAATGAATACGCGCCTGCAGGTCGAACATCCGGTCACCGAATTGACCCTGGGCCTGGATCTGGTCGAATGGCAGCTGCGCGTCGCGGCCGGCCAGCCGCTGCCGCTGCGCCAGGAACAGGTGCAGGCGCACGGCCACGCGATCGAGGTGCGCCTGTACGCCGAAGATCCGGACCAGAACTTCCTGCCCGGCTCGGGCAAGCTGCAAATGCTGCGCCTGCCACCACCTTCGGCCCACGTCCGCCTCGATGGCGGCGTGATCGAGGGCGACACGGTGACGATCTTTTACGACCCGATGATCGCCAAGCTGATCGTGCACGACAACAACCGCTCGCAGGCATTGCAGCGACTGCGTGAGGCGCTGGCGGCCTGCGAAATCATCGGGCCGAAATCGAACATCGGCTTTCTCGAGCGCCTGGCACGGCATCCGGCCGTGGTCGATGGTCGCATCGATACCGGCTACCTGGATCGCCACCTGGAGGAATTTCTGGTGGGCGATGTCGTACCCACGGATCAGCTGCTGTTCGCCGCCGCCACGGCAGCCATGCTGCATGACGAGGCCCATGTGAGTGGCTCACCCACCGACCCGCATTCACCGTGGGCGAGCGCCGATGCGTGGCGTATCGGTCATGCCGGCAAGCGCATCGTGGCGCTGAACTGGCGCGAGCAGCGCTTCGAGATCGAAGCGTACGGACACGCTGGCGACTATCGGCTGCGTCACGGCGAAATCGGCAGCGAGATCCGCGGTGCGCGTCTGCATGGCGACCACCTGAGCGCCCGCTTCGACGGCGAATCGCGCCGCCTTGCACTGCGCAGCGATGCCGCCCACGTGCTGCTGCACGACGCCGACGGCCAGCGCTACAGCTTTGGCCGCGCCAGCGCCTTCGCGTGGGAGACCACGGATGCCGCTGGGGGAAACCAGGTCATCGCGCCGATGCCCGGCCGCATCGTGCTGGTCAAGTCCAAGGCGGGCGATGTGGTTGAGCAGGGCCAGGATCTGCTGGTGATGGAGGCGATGAAGATGGAGCTGACCTTGAAGGCGCCGCGGGATGGCACCATCGAAAGCATGCATGCCACCCAGGGCGAGTTCGTCGAAGCGGACGCGGTGCTGGTGTGCTTCGCCGATTGACAGGAGTTCAAGATGACTGCATCCAACCATGTCCGCATCGTCGAAGTCGGCGCCCGCGACGGCCTGCAGAACGAGAAGACCCTGCTCCCGGCTGAGGTGAAAATTGCCCTGATCGACCGGCTCTCGGCGACCGGCCTGCGCACCATCGAGGCAACCAGCTTCGTCAGCCCGAAATGGGTACCGCAACTGGCCGACGCAGCGGAAGTGTTCCAGGGCATCCGCAAGGTTCCCGGCGTGAGCTACCCGGTACTGGTGCCCAACGCGCAGGGTTATGCCCGGGCGCGTGAAGTCGGCGCCACCGAGATCGCCATGTTCACTGCCGCATCCGAGGCATTCAACCGCAAGAACATCAACGCCTCGATCGACGAGTCGATCGAACGGTTCATGCCGGTGATCGAACAGGCGCTCGCCGACGGCGTGAAGGTGCGCGGTTATGTTTCCACGGTGCTTGGCTGCCCCTACCAGGGCGACGTGCCGGTCAGTGACGTCGTCCGCGTCGCCAAACGCCTGCACGAGATCGGTTGCTACGAGATTTCGCTGGGCGATACCATCGGCGTCGGCACGCCAGGCAAGGCGCGCGCGATGCTGCGTGCCGTGACGGAGGTGGTGCCGATGCATGCACTGGCGGTACATTTTCACGACACCTACGGCCAGGCGCTGGCCAACATCCTGGCCTGTCTGGAAGAAGGTGTACGCGTGGTGGACAGCGCGATCTCCGGTACCGGCGGATGCCCTTATGCCAAGGGTGCCACCGGCAACGTCGCCAGCGAAGATGTGGTCTACATGCTGCATGGCATGGGCATGGAAACCGGCGTCGATCTCGACCTGCTGGTTGCCACCGGCGCCTGGCTAGCCGGCCAGCTGCACAAAGAAACAGCCAGCCGCGTCACCCGTGCGCGTACCGCGACGTTGTGATGAAGAATGACATCCCCCACCACAGCCCCGAAGCCAGCCCATGACCCAAACGTTTCTGATCCGCCCCATCGAGGCACACGATGACGCCGCCATGGCCGCGATCATCCGCCGCGTGATGCCCGAATTCGGGGCGGATGGCCCCGGCTTCGCGATCCATGATGCCGAGGTGGACACCATGAGTACTGCCTATGCCGCACCCCGCTCGGCGTATTTCGTGGTCGAACGCGATGGCCGGGTGATCGGTGGTGGCGGCATCGCGCCACTGGAAAACGCCGAACCGGATGTGTGCGAACTGCGCAAGATGTATTTCCTGCCGCAGGCGCGCGGCATCGGCGCCGGCGCCTCGATGATGCAACGCTGCCTGGATGCCGCCCGCACCTTCGCCTTCAGTCGCTGCTATCTGGAAACCTGTGCCGGCATGCTCGCGGCGCAGGCGTTGTACCGTCGCAGCAGCTTCATGCCGCTACCCGCGCCGATGGGTGGCACCGGCCACTTCAGCTGCGACCGGTTTTTCATCCGCGACCTTTGATCGGTAACCATGGCGAACCACGATCCTCGCTTCGATACCTATATCGCCAACGCGGCGGAATTCGCCGGGCCGATACTGGAACACCTGCGCGAGCTGGTACATGCCACCTGCCCGGAGGCAGGGGAAAGCATGAAATGGGGCATGCCTTTCTTCAGCCACCGCGGCACCTCGCTGTGCATGATGGCTGCGTTCAAGCAGCATTGCGGCTTCGGTTTCTGGCTGGCCCGGGAGGTCGTCGGCGAGACTTCCGAAGGAGGCATGGGCCAGTTCGGCAAGCTGACTTCCGTGAAAGACCTGCCGTCGAAACCGCGGCTCACCGCCTATCTCAGAAAGGCGATGGCACTCAACGAGGCCGGCGTGAAGCTGGCCCGACCCAAGACGGCGGCGAAACCGGCACCGACCGTCCCGGATGACCTTTCCGCGCTGCTCGCGCAGAAAAAGCACGCTGCCGCCCGCAAGACCTATGCTGGCTTCAGCCCCGCCGCCCAGCGCGAATACATTGACTGGATCGCCGAGGCCAAGACGGACGCCACCCGCCAGAAACGCATCGCCAGCACGCTGGAGTGGCTGGCCGAAGCAAGCAGCGAAACTGGAAATATCAGAAATGCTGAAGGAACGTGGCCCATGATCCGCATCGCTACCGTAGAAGATGCCGACGCTATCCACGCCATCTACGCGCCCTCGGTAATCCACGGCACGGCCACGTTCGAAACGGCATTGCCTGGGGTCGAAGCGATGCGCGAGCGCATCCGCAGCCGTCTTCAACACTATCCGTGGCTGGTCTGGGACGAAGCCGGCGAGGTGCTGGCCTACGCCTATGCGGGGCGCTTCCGCGAGCGCGCCGCCTACGACTGGATCGCCGAGACATCGATCTACGTGCATGCCCATGCCCAACGCCGCGGCATCGCACGCCGGCTGTATGGCGCTCTGCTGGACGTGATGCGGCTGCAAGGCATCAACCAGGCCGTTGGTGTGATCACTCTGCCTGGCACGGTCAGCGTGGCGTTGCATGAGGCGATGGGCTTTACCGCGGCTGGCGTGTGGCGCCAATGCGGCTACAAGCTAGGGCAATGGTGGGACGTGGGCGTATGGCAGATGTCTCTGCAACCCGCTGCCGCGTCGCCTTCGCCTACCGTTCCCTTTGCACAATTCAGGCATTCCCCCAGGCTGCACGACCTGCTCGCGGATGCTGCTTCAGCACCCGCCACGCCACTGCCATAGTTCCTGAAAAGGAGGCACCGCCAGCTACGGCGGGGCCTCTTGCTGGCAACCATGCCAGTATCGATCAATGATGCAGCAGCAAGTCAGTGATGATGCCGCTGGTGATCGCTACCAGCAGGAAATCGCCGTTGTCGCTGCGCACCCAGTGATAGCCGCGTGGCGGCTCGCGCAAATGGTCGCTGCGCCAGTCGTTCACAACATAGCTATGGCCCCGATATTCGGATGGCATGCGGCCGCCCTTCCTGTACCAGCCTTCGCCATGACCGCGATCGGACATCCCGCGGTACTTCTGGTGGTCCTTGTGCCCCCCGTGCTCCTGGCGGCCATGCTGATCCTGATGGTCCTGATGGTCCTGATGACCGTGCTCTTGTGGCTGAGCCGCTGCCACGGCCGAGAAGGACATCAGTATGGCGCTGCAGATCAACGATGTAGTCCATTGCTTCTTCATGAAAACACTCCGTTTGGGATCGCGAAACAACCTGAAAAACCGCGGCGCCGGACCTTGCGGTGCGGGGACTTTGCCTGAACGCGCGACACCCGCGCCGGGTTGCGGAAAACCTGCGCCTGCTTAGCTCATGCAGCATCACCGCACCGTGCGCAAGAGCGCGTGAATATTCCCGTAGGCGATCTTCCTTCACCTCAGTCCGTTTGCCGGGGTCACCAGCTCGCCATCAGGTGACCTGCTGACCGACCCGGCATCTTTGATGCTGGCTTCGGAGGCCAAAAAAAACGACAAGCCCGCCAGCCAGACAGGCTTGTCGCTCTCGCTCGCCATGAGGGCGTGCGCTACGATCTTTCAATGATGCAGGAGCAGGTCCGCGATGATGCCGGTGCTTATCGCTACCAGCAGGAAATCGCCGTTGTCGCTGCGCACCCAGTGATAACCACGCCGCGGTCGACGCAGATGGTCGGCGCGCCAATCGTTCACCACGTAGGAACCTTCGCGGTACTCGACCGGCACATAGCCGCCCTGGCGATACCAGCCCTCACTGCGGCCACGGTCATACATGCCGCGATGACCACGGTCATGTCCATACGCATAACCATGACCATGGTCGTGGCCGCGGCCATGATCGCCGTCACCGTTGTCCCGATAACCACGGTCGCCTCGATCCTGATGGCGATCGCCACCATCGCCATGCCTGTCATTGTGCCTGCCATGATCGCCCTGGTCCTGCCCCTGCTCGTCCTGCCCCAAGGGCCGAGCCGTCGCCACGACACTGGCAGTCAGCAGCAACGCTCCACAGACCATCCATACTTTCATTTGCTTTTTCATAAGCGGCCCACTCCTGCTTTTGATGGTGAGGCAAGCTGCCAGCATCCTGCTGCTTGAATCGCCCGGGTTGTCAGGCCAGCCGCGACCATCGCGGCCCTGATGCCTTTGCACACCATTACCATTTCTCATGGAATGAACTGTGAACGATTCCGCAGCTCAGGATTCACGTTCATCTCCCGGCCGCTTCGCCGCCACCATGCCGCTAGGCTACCATTCACGCTTTGGCAGGAAACCCCTCATGCAGCTCAACCAAATCAGGGCGATCATCACCGGCGGCGCCTCCGGTCTCGGTCACGCCGTAGCGCAGCACTTCGTCGCGCACGGCGGCAAGGTGGCGTTGTTCGACGTCAACGAGGAAAAGGGACAGGTCGTGGCGACGGAGCTGGGTGACGCCGCTCGCTTCTTTCGCACCGATGTCACCTCCGAAGATGGCGTAGCCACCAACGTCGCTGCCGCACACCACGCCATGGGCGGCTTGAACGTGGTGATCAACTGCGCCGGCATCCTCGGCGCCGGCCGCGTGCTGGGCAAGGATGGCGCGATGCCGCTGGCCACCTTCGCCACCACGGTGATGGTGAACCTGGTGGGCAGCTTCAACGTCGCCAAGGCCGGCGCCGCACTCATGCAAAACAACGAGGCGGGTGAAGATGGCGAGCGCGGCGTGATCATCAACACCGCCAGCGTCGCCGCCTACGAAGGGCAGATCGGCCAGGCCGCATATTCCGCGTCGAAAGGCGGCGTGGTCGGCATGACCCTGCCGATGGCGCGCGAACTGGCCCGTTTCGGCATTCGCGTGGCCACCATTGCGCCGGGCATCTTCTGGACCCCGATGGTCGACGGCATGTCCGATGCAGTACAGCAGTCGCTGAGCGCCTCGATCCCGTTCCCCTCGCGCCTGGGTCAACCGGGTGAATACGCCAGCACCGTCGCCTTCATTCTCGGCAACCGCTACATCAATGGCGAGACGATCCGCCTCGATGGCGCCGTGCGGTTGCAGCCCAAGTGATGAGTGCGTGGAGATGAGTGAGAAACGAGTAAAAACTCGCCTCGCTCCGAATCCAGCTCTCCTCTCCCACTTCCCACTTCTCTCAACTCACTTCTGGCCCTATGAAAGCTTCCGACGTCAAGAAAGGCAACGTGGTCGAACACGACGGCATCGTCTACCAGGTGCGCGACATCGAACGCAGTTCACCCAGCGCGCGTGGCGGCAACGTCACCTTCCGCTTTACGCTCTACTCGATCCCCGGTGGACGCAAGTTCGACCTCAGCCTTCGCGCCGACGATGAGCTGCGCGAAATGGATCTGATCCGCCGCGCGGCCAACTTCTCGTACATGGATGACGGCATGTTCGTCTTCATGGATGCCGAGGACTACACCCAGTACCTGCTCTCGCCCGAACTGGTCGGTGACAATGCCGGCTACATCGTGGAAGGCATCGAGGGCTACTACGTGCAGGTGATCGACGATGCGCCGGTGGGCCTGCAAGTGCCGAGCAGCGTGATCCTGACCGTGGTCGACACGGCCCCTGAAATGAAGGGCTCCAGCGCGACCAAGCGCAACAAGCCGGCCAAGCTCAATACCGGCATTGAAGTGCAGGTGCCCGAGTACATCAGCAACGATGAAAAGGTCTGGGTCAATACTCTTACCGGCGAGTTCGCTGGACGCGCGTAAAGGCCTGATGCAGAGAAGGCGGATGGGAAACGGGTAGTTTTGTCATACTCATTTCTCATTCCTCGTCACTCACGCCCCTCCCCATGCCTTCCACCGGCTATTCGCTGCGCACCCACGCGATGGAAAGCCTTACTGCGATCAAGCGGCCAGACGTGCCGCTGCGGGTGGTTTTTCGTAATACCGCCGCCGTAGTGCTGCCACTGGGCATCGGCATGGCCATGGGGCATACGCAAATCGGGCTTGGCGTGGCGGCGGGGGCGCTGAACACCATGTTTTCCGATCAACCTGGGCCCTACCGCCAGCGCATGCGGCAGTTGTTGCTTGCGTCGCTGGCGGCGGGAGTGGCGTCACTGGTGGGCCTCCTGATCGGCGGCGAGCTGTTGCCGATCCTGATCGCCACCGCCACATGCGGCTTCTTTGGTGGGCTGCTGGTGGTATTCGGCGTCGATACGGCACGCGTCGGCATGACCAGCATGATCCTGCTGGTCGTCACCGCATCCACGCCAACCTCGCCCAGTGCGGCGCTCGGTGGCGCCGCACTGATCTTTGCCGGCGGACTGCTGCTCACCGCATTCTCGCTGGCAGGATGGCCACTGCAACGCTACTGGCCCGAGCGCCAGTCGCTGGCCAAGGTCTATCTTGGTTTGTCCGCCATGGCCAGGCCGCAGGCGCGCGACGATGCGGCCGTGCCGGCGCTGACCGAGGCGATGACCGCCTTGCAGCACACCTTGCTCGGACGTCACCGCGCCCACGGTCGCGCCATGGAGGCGTTCGGCGTGCTGCTGGAGCTGGCCGAGCGGATACGTCTCGAACTGATCGCGATGGACGAGCTCGGCACCGATCCGGCAATGGATGAGATGTTCCGCGAGGATGCCGCCCAGGTACTTGCCGCGATTGCCGACGCATTGATCCAGGGCGACTCGCCCGTTCAGGCCAGCCAGGCCCTGCAGACGTTGCGTGCCGGCGAACAGGCGCTGTTCGAGGGGCGCATCGACAGCGGCGGCCTGCCGGCGCATATCCATGCCATGGCAGGCCAGCTGGCGGCAGCGGTTCGCAATGCAGACTGGGCGGGCAGTCGCGGCGAACTCCGCGCCAGTGCCGCGGAAACGCGCCTGCCCAAAACGCTGCAAAGCAGCTCCGCAAGGGCCGCGTTAAGGGCCAGCCTCACCACGCACTCAGTAGCCTTCCGGCATGCCGTGCGGATGGCCGTGTGTCTCAGCGTCGCCTTGTGGTTCTCACGCTTTTTGCAGTTACCGCATGGCTACTGGCTGCCGATGACGGCGGCGATCGTGCTGCGGCCTGATTTTGCCGCCACGTTCAACTTCGGCCTGCTGCGCGTGCTTGGCACCGTGCTTGGCCTAGCCATCACCACGGTGCTGCTGCACATCACGCCGAACGAGCCTTGGGCGCACCTGCTGCTGATGGGCGTGCTGTGCATGGCGTTCCGGTACCTGGCCACCGCCCACTATGGCTTCGCCGTGGCAGCACTCACCGGCACGGTGGTGATCCTGCTTTCGTTCGAGGGCGTCAACTCCGGCGCGGCCGTGTGGGATCGCGTGATCAATACCGCGCTCGGCTGCGGCATGGCCCTGCTCGCCTACGTGGCATGGCCCACCTGGGAGCGCGGCCGGGCACGCGCCGCGCTGGCAGTGATGCTGGACGCGTATGCCAGCTACCTCACGGCGCTGACGCGACCCCATCAACGCAGCAGCCAGCATGAGGCACGCGCGACAGCACGTACCGCACGCATCAACGCACAGGCGTCAATCGAGCGCATGCGCACAGAACCGGGAACGCCAGCCGAACTGCTCTCCATGGCCCACACGCTGTTCGCCAATGGCAACCGACTGGCGCGCAGCGCCATGACCCTTGAAGCGCTGCTCGATGACCTCGCCACACTGCCAGCAAAGGTCGAAATCAGCCGATTCATCGAAACCCTGGCAACCACCGTGCAGACCCTGGCTGGCACCCTGCGCGGGGAGCACGCCGCCGGCGCGCTGCCCGACCTGCGCCGTCTCCAGCGCAGTCTGCTGGCGCATCTTGATCAGTCCGCCGAGCGCCAGGCGGCCGAGCTGCTGGAGCGCATCAGCGATCGTCTGGTGGATAACGTGGATACCCTCGCCCACATCATCCGCCGAGCCCAACGGACTCCAGCGCCAGCGGCACAATAGCCCCCACCTCGCACCGATCGCCGGTGTGCAAGTGCAAGTGCAAGTGCAACGCGACGAGACGTCCGGGAGGTTTTACACTCGGAGAATGCTCAAAATCGATGCCCACGCACACGTCCTGCCGCGCGACTGGCCAAATCTGGCTGTCAAGTTCGGCGACGACCGCTTTCCGGTGATGACGCACACCGATGGCCGTCACCGGATTTACAAGGACAGCAAATTCTTCCGCGAAGTGTGGGACTCGGCCTTCGATCCGCAAATGCGCATCGACGACTACGCCCGCTTCGGCGTGGATGTGCAGGTGATTTCCACCGTGCCGGTGCTGTTTTCCTACTGGGCGCCAGGACATCAGGCACTGGAACTTCACCGTCATCTCAACAACCACATGGCCGAACTGTGCCGCGACTATCCGCGCCACTACGCCGGTATCGCCACGGTGCCGCTGCAGGCGCCGAAATTGGCGATACGCGAACTGGAGCGCTGCATCGACGAACTCGGCCTGCAGGGTGTGCAGATCGGTTCGCATTGCGGTGACTGGAACCTGGATGCGCCCGAGCTGTTCCCCTTCTTCGAAGCCGCCGCCGACCTCGGCGCGGCGGTGCTGGTGCACCCGTGGGACATGATGGGCGCGGCCAGCATGCCCAAGTACTGGATGCCTTGGCTGGTCGGGATGCCGGCCGAACAGGCCCGCGCCGCCTGCTGCCTCGCCTTCGGCGGGGTGCTGGAACGGCTGCCGAAGCTGCGCGTGATGCTGGCGCACGGCGGCGGCAGTTTCCCGGCCACCATCGGCCGCATCGAACACGGCTTCAAGATGCGTCCGGACCTGGTAGCCACCGACAACCCGCGCAACCCGCGTGAATATCTCAAACGGTTCTACTTCGACTCCTGCGTCCACGACGATCAGGCGCTACGGTATTTGCTGGATGTGACGGGCGCCAGCCAAGTCATGCTCGGCACCGACTATCCTTTCCCGCTGGGCGAGCAAGAGCCCGGCAGCGGCATCGAGGCACTTGGCCTGAGCGAAAGCGAACGTGCAAGGCTGTTTCACGGCACCGCGCTCGAATGGCTGGGCCTGCCTCGACACCGTTTCGTCCCCGACACCGTCTCCAAGGAATCAGCATGAGCTTCCCGCGCAGTACCACCCTGATTGGCTTGACCCTGGCGACCGCCCTGCTGCTGGCCAGCACGGTCCGTGCCGGCCAAGTCAGCATGGCCGACGGCAGCGTCACGTTTCACACTCCGGCCGGCTGGCTGACCATCCTCGAAACCCAGGGGGACCCGGAGGCCAAGGTATTCCAGGTACCTGACCCCTCGCCCACCGGCAAGAGCAGCCTCGCCCGCATCACGGTGACTGTGAAACAAGTGCCCGATATCAGCAGCTTCAATCAGTTCATGGCCGAAGCCGCCGGCAAGGCGCTGGAGCTGCCTGGATACAAGGCGGCCGCAGCGGCGCCCAGCCCGAACAGCGACGTCTATACCGCCAATGAAATCGGCACCAGGTTCAACTACGTCGAGCACTACTGGTTGAAGAACGGCCACGCGATCCAGCTGCGTTGCGTTCGCCCCAGCAAGAGCCTCGCCGGCGCTGGCTGGGAGACTGACTTCGACAAGGGTTGTGCTGCCCTAGCCGAGCAGTTGAAGTAACCCTTCGCCGCTCCTACGAAAAGCACACGCAGGACCTGAACATGCCCGATTACCAGGCCACCGCCGACTGGGCGCTCGCCCAGGACACCGCCGATCCGTTGCATGCGTTCCGCGATGAATTCCTGATACCGCCACACGACGGCCGGGATTCCGTCTATTTCTGCGGCAACTCCCTCGGCCTGCAACCGCGCGCGGTGCGTGAGGCGATCACCTCCGAGCTGGACTACTGGAGCGAACTGGCCGTGGAAGGCCATTTCAAGGGTCGCCTGCCGTGGATGGATTACCACGAGTTCGTGCGCGACGACCTTGCCGCCATCGTCGGCGCCCAGCCCTCGGAAGTGGTGGCGATGAACACGCTGGGAGTGAACCTGCACCTGGTGATGGTGAGCTTCTATCGGCCCACGGCCGAGCGTCCTGCCATCCTGATCGAAGCCGGCGCGTTTCCCACCGACCGTTACGCGGTGGAGTCGCAAATCCGCTTCCACGGCTTCGATCCGGCCGCGGACCTGATCGAGCTGGAAGCAGACGAACCCAACGGCCTGATCTCGACCGCCGCCATCGAACGCAGCTTGGCCGAGCACGGCTCACGCATCGCGCTGGTGATGCTGCCCGGCGTGCAATACCGCAACGGCCAGACCTTCGACCTCAAGGCGATCACCGCATTGGGCCACCAGCACGGCTGCATGGTTGGCTTCGACCTCGCCCATGCGGTGGGCAACCTGCCACTGCAGTTGCATGACAGCGGCGCCGACTTTGCCATCTGGTGCAGCTACAAATACCTCAACAGCGGCCCCGGCGCAGTCGGCGGCGCATTCGTGCACCACCGCCACGCCACCGCCACGCTGCCACGCTTTGCCGGCTGGTGGGGCCACGACAAGAGCACCCGCTTCCAGATGGGCTCGCAGTTCGTGCCCACCCCTGGCGCCGATGGCTGGCAGCTGTCCAACCCGCCGATCCTGGCGCTGGCACCGCTGCGGGTGTCGCTGGAGATTTTTCGCCGTGCCGGCATCGATCGCCTGCGCGCGAAGTCACTGCAACTTACCGGCTATCTGGAGTGGCTGGTGAAGTCCCGGCTCGCCGACGTGCTGGACATCGTCACCCCCGCCGACCCCGCGCGCCGCGGCGCGCAGCTGTCGATCCGGGTGACCGGCGGCCGTGCACAAGGCCACGCCTTGTTCGAATACCTGATGGCACACGGCATCATCGGCGACTGGCGCGAACCCGACGTGATCCGCATCTCGCCCGCACCGCTGTACAACCGCTTTTCCGACTGCCTGGCATTTGCCGAGGCGGTACGGAACTGGAGTCGGATGGCCTGACGCGGGGTTATCTCGACAAGACAGTTTTCTCTGTCGGTTCCCTTCCCCATTTGCGCCGTGTCCATCCAATATGGCATGCCGCAACACACCCTTCGGCGTCAGGAAACGCGCACGCTTCGCGCGCGTTTCCACGCTTGTTTCCGCGTGCAGCCTAGAAGTAGTAACCGACGTTGATGTTGAAGCGATGCTCGATCTTGCCGTCACCGGCCATGCTGCCGCCAATGAAGAGCTGATTGCGCGCACTGTTGTCTCCGGTCAACGACAGCTACTCAATAAGCTCACGCCTTGCTCTGCGCATGTCGCACTTGCCCGTTGCCGCGCAGCACGAAGCGCTCGATGGTGAGCGCTTCGGCGCCCATCGGGCCGTAGGAATGCAGGCGCGTGGTGGAAATGCCGATCTCGGCGCCCAGGCCCAGCTCGCCACCGTCGCTGAAACGCGAGGACGTGTTGACCATCACCACCGCCGAGCGCAGGGCATGCACGAAGCGGTTGGCCACCGCGGTGTCCTCGGTGGCGATGACTTCGGTGTGGTCGGAACCGTAACGACGGATGTGCGCAATCGCGGCATCCAGATGGTCGACGACGGCCACCGATAGCTTGAGGCTGAGGAACTCGGCGGCGAAGTCGTCATCGCTGGCGAGCGACATGCCTTCGCACAGGTCGCATGCGCGGCGGTCACCGAGCAGTTCCACTCCACGCTCGCGCAGTGCCTTGGCGGCGCGCGGCAGGAAGCTGCTGGCCACGTCGGCGTGCACCAGCAGGGTCTCCAGCGAATTGCAGGCGGAGGGGCGAGAGACCTTGCCGTCGATCAGCAGATCGAGCGCCTGGTCGAGGTCGGCACGGGCATCGACGTAGAGATGGCACACGCCCTTGTAGTGTTTGATCACCGGTACGCGGGCGTGCTCGGTGACGAAGCGGATCAGTCCCTCGCCGCCGCGCGGGATGATCAGGTCGACGATATCGGACAGCTGCATCAGCTCCAGCATGGCTTCCCGACTGAGGTCATCCAGCAGCATCAGCGCGTGTTCGGACAGACCGGCCTCGCGCAGCGCGCCGCGCAGGCAGGCGGCGATCGCCTGGTTCGAGCGCAGCGCCTCGGAACCACCGCGCAGAATCACCCCGTTGCCGGCCTTGAGGCATAGTGCCGCCGCATCGGCAGTGACGTTGGGGCGTGCCTCATAGATCATCGCGATCACGCCCAGTGGCACGCGTACGCGTTCGATGCTGAAACCTTTGTCCGAACGCTCGCTGCGGGTGACCTGGCCAACCGGGTCGGGCAGCGCCGCGACCTGACGCAGGGCATCGGCAATGCCGATGACCCGTCCTTCGTCCAGCGCGAGACGATCGAGCATCGCCTCACCGATCCCTTTCTCGCGCACAGCCTTCATGTCCTCGGCATTGGCGGCAAGGATGGCTGCCGTCTGCGCCTGCAGCGCATCGGCCATCGAGCGCAGCAAGGCGTTCTTGGCATCGGTGGACAACGCAGCTATCTGCGTGGCCGCCTGCTGGCAAAGAAGCGCGGAATCGCGCACGGATGCCTTCATGGGGAAACTCCCAAATCGGTAGTGATGACGAGGTCATCGCGATGGACGATGTTCTCACCGTAGCTGTAGCCGAGCTGCTGCTTGATGTCGCGTGTATGTCTGCCCGCGATCTGGTTCATCTCGGCAGCGCCGTACTGGGTGATGCCACGAGCAACGATGTAGGGGTCGCCCGCCGGGCTGTTGCCGACGATCTCGACCATGTCACCGCGCTGAAAATCGCCCACTGCGTCAATCACTCCCTTGGGCAGCAAGGATGCGCCTTCATCGCTGATCGCCCGCGCAGCGCCCGCATCGACATGAATGCATCCAGGCACGGCCGGCACATGCAGCAGCCAGTACTTGCGTGCCTGCAATCGGGTGGCCGTGGTGCGCAGCAAGGTGCCATGCAACAGATCATGCGCCAACAGGTTCACGACCTCGCGGTCGCGACCATTGAACAGGATGGTCTGAATCCCGGCGGCAGCTGCTTTCTCGGCGGCTTCGAGCTTGGTGCGCATGCCGCCCGTGCCGACACTGCTGCCGGCGGCACCGGCCATGGACATGATCTCGGTGGTGAGCTCGTGCACCTCGTCGATCGGTTGAGCATCCGGATTGCTGCGCGGGTCAGCGGTGTACAGACCATCGATATCCGTGGCGATCAACAACATGTCGGCATCGATCAAGGCAGCAACAATGGCAGCCAGGTTGTCGTTGTCGCCGAGGGTGAGCTCGTCCACCGCGACCGTGTCGTTCTCGTTCACCACCGGCATCACGTTGTAGGCGAGCAGTTCGGTCAAGGTGGCGCGTGCGTTGAGATAGCGGCGGCGATTGCGCAGATCATCATGAGTGAGCAGCACTTGTGCCAGCGGTCGGTCGAACAGGCGCTGCCACAGGGCTACGGTTTGAGTCTGTCCCAGGGCCGCCATCGCCTGACGCGCGGCATGGCTGGTGTCTTCCGGGGAATGGTCCTGCAGCAGCATGCGTCCCGCGGCAACAGCACCCGACGACACCAGCACGATCTCGCGACCTGAGGCATGGCAGGAAGCAATGAACTGCGCCAGACCCAGCGCATAGCGGGTACTGAGCCCTCCGCTGTCTGCCGCAAGCAAACTGCTGCCTACCTTGAGTACAGCGCGCCGCCATGGCGGTACGGTTTGTTGGCGAAACTTTCTAAGCTGGGTCATCGTCCTCTGACATGTCTAACGCGGGAAACTTATCCTTCAAGATCTTGGGTCGGAGGCATCCAATTGCAACCTGAACACGCCTCACACCGAACTGGAATCGGATGGCGGGCGCTTGAGTGACGCGGCCCCCATGCATACTCGGCATGACTTTGCGCGGGAATAACGCAGGCAAGAATCACATCAAACGGCATCTGCCGCGCTGGAGGTGGCCAGATCCAGCAAGCTTGCCAGATCATCGCGATGCACCACTTCGGCTCCATGACTATAGCCAAGCAAGGTTTCGATCTCGCGGCTGTGCCGTCCGGCGAGGCGACGCACCTCGGCCACTGCGTACTGGCTCAGCCCGCGTGCCACCACACGATCGTCCGCGCCAACGATCTCCACTAGATCGCCGCGCTGGAATTCGCCCTCGGCCGCGACCACACCACCCGGAAGCAGCGAAGCCCTGCCGCCGACCAGAGCACGCACCGCGCCATCGTCGATACGGATTTTTCCGCTCGCCGGTGGTGCGTGGCGCAACCAATATTTGCGCGCCTGCATGCGATTGCCCGGCGCGCAGACCAGGGTGCCGTGCAGATGGCCCTGTACCAGCGCTTGTACCGTAGCCGTATCACGGCCATCGAACAACACCGTAGGGATGCCCGCGGCGCCGGCTTTTTCTGCCGCTTCCAGCTTGGTACGCATGCCGCCCGTGCCGACCGTGCTGCCACTGCCGCCGGCCATCCCGATGATCGCCGGGGTGATCACCTCGACGCGGCCAATCGGCGTGGCCGCGGGATCACGGCGTGGATCGGCGCTATGCAGCGCGGCCACGTCGGAGGCGATCAGCAACAAGTCGGCATCGATGAGTGCGGCGACAATAGCGGCGAGGTTGTCGTTGTCGCCAAGTTTCAGCTCATCCACTGCCACGGTGTCGTTCTCGTTCACTACCGGCAACACATCGAGCGCCAGCAACCCGTGCAGGGTGGCGCGGGCATTGAGGTAGCGGCGGCGATTGCGCAGGTCATCGTGGGTCAGCAATACCTGGGCCACCGGCCGCTCGGAAAGCGACTGCCAAAGCGCAATCATTGGCGCCTGTCCCAGCGCCGCCAGCGCCTGACGCGCGGCCAGGTCGCGACCTACCGTCTCTCGCGCATGCAGCAACGCACGACCGGCCGCCACGGCACCGGATGACACCAGCACCACTTCCCTGCCCGCCGCATGGCTGGCCCCGATGAAAGCTGACAATGCCTCGGCATAACGCGATGTCAGGCCGCCGCCGTCGGCAGCCAGAAGGTTGCTGCCGACCTTGAGCACGGCGCGGCGCCAGGCGGGCAGTGGTTGTGAGGGAAGCGGGGTCATGGCCGTTCAGATGTCCAGTTGATCCAGGCGAAGGCGAAGCTCGTCCAGTCGCAGGTCGTTGCCTGCACCGGGTGACGTGCGCGCGGCAAGACTGCTCTCTGGCGTGCGCCCCTCACCGGCCGAGGCGGCGGTCTCGGCAGCGGCACGGTAGGCATCACGGAACGGTACGCCGGCGGCGGCCTGCTCGATCGCCACGTCGGTGGCGTACATCGCCGGTTCGATCGCCGCGCGCATCGCCGGGGCGTTCCACTGCATCCTTGCCAGCAGGTCGGGCACCAGCGACAGAGCACCCAATCCATGCCGCACGCCATGAAACAGCGAACCCTTGGAGAACTGAAGGTCACGCTGGTACCCCGAAGGCAGCGACAGCAGTTGTTCGATCTCGGTACGCGCCGCGGCGACGCTGGCATAGCTGGCGCGCAACAGCTCGACGACATCGGGGTTGCGCTTGTTCGGCATGATCGAGCTGCCGGTGGTGTATTCGGACGGCAACTGCACGAAATTGAATTCGGCGGTGGTGAACAGCGACAAATCCCAGGCCAGCCGACGCAGATCCAGCAGCGCGCTGGCCATCGCCTCCAGCACCGCCATCTCGAACTTGCCGCGCGAGAGCTGGGCATAGATCGGCGAAATCTGCATTCGCGCGAAACCCAGCGCCTGCGTGGTGTGTTCGCGATCGAGCTTGAGGTTCACGCCGTAGCCGGCAGCGGTACCCAGCGGATTGGCGTCGATCCAGCTGGCCGTCTGGTGGGCACGCAGCGCGTTGTCGATGAAACCCTCGGCGAAGCCGGCGAACCACATCGCGGTGGACGATACGACTGCCCGCTGCAGGTGGGTGTAGCCGGGCAGCGGCAACGCCGGTTGCGCGGCACGATCCAGGCAGACCCGGGCGATGTCGCGACAATAGGTTTGCAACGTGGCGAGCTGGTCCTTCAGCCACAGCCGCGTAGCGACCAGGATCTGGTCGTTGCGGCTGCGCCCGGTGTGCACTCGGCGACCCGCGTCACCCAGGCGCTCGGTGAGGCGAGCCTCGATCGCGGAATGACCGTCTTCGTAACGATCGTCCAGCACGAATGCACCGCTGCGGAAATCCGCGGCCAGCGCATCAAGCTCCCGCTTCAATGCCACCGCCTCGTCAGCGCTGACCACGCCGATGTTGGCCAACCCCTCGACATGCGCCTTGCTGGCGGTGATGTCGTGCAGGAAGAATTCGCGATCCAGCAGCACGTCGTCCCCGGCAAGGAACTGCATGATCTTCGCGTCGATCTTGATGTCAGCTTTCTGCCAAAGCGGCTGGCTCATGGTGAGAACCTCAGAAAATTGGGTAGGAGCGCACCCTGTGCGCGATCGCTGTTGCGACAATTCGGATACGCAGATCGCGCACAGGGTGCGCTCCTACAACAAGGGTATGCCGGTCATTTCGTCCACCCCGATCGCACGATTGATGTTCTGCATCGCCTGCGTCGCGGCACCCTTGAGCAGGTTGTCCAGCGTGGCCACGACCACCACCCGCTTGCCATCGACCGATACCGCAAAGCCGCCGATCTCGGCATGGTGCCGATGCGCTATGCGGCTGACCCACGGCGCCTCGTCGACCACCCTGACCAGCGGCTCCCCCTCATAGGCAGCACGGAAGCGCGCCATGATCTCCTCGCGGCTCATCTTGCGCGACAGGTACAAGTTGGTGGTGACGGCAAGGCCGCGAAAATGTGGCGCAACGTGTGGCATGAATTCCACCGGCACGCCGAGATGACGACTGGCTTCCTTCTCGTGCATGTGACCGGTGAGCGCGTAAGGCATCAGGTTGTCGCGCAGCTTGTCCGGGTCGTTCTTGTCCGACGGGGTGGTGCCGGCGCCCGAATAACCGGATACACCGAAACACACCGGCGGAGCCGCCAGCAGATCCTTCAACGGAACAATCGACAGCTGCATCGCCGTCGCGTAGCAGCCGGGGTTGCTGATCCGTCGCTCACCGCGCCACTTGTCGCGGGTCAGCTCGGGCAGCCCGTAATACCAGCGCTCGTCGAAGCGGTAGTCGGCCGACAGGTCGACGATGACGGGATCCACGCCGGCCTTGTCGAACGCCTCCACGCACACCGCCGCCTTGCCGTTGGGCAGCGCCAGCACAACGACATCAGCGCCCAGTTGCGGCAGATCCGCATGATCCGGTGCGCTGTAACACAGCTCGCCGCGATACTCGCTGACATGCGCTTCCACGCGCTGGCCATCGAGTTCGCGCGAGGAGACGAAGGCCAGCTCCAGCGCCGGGTGGGCCACCACCAGCCGGATCAATTCGGCGCCCGTGTGGCCGCGCGCACCCACGATGCCGATGCGCCGAGTCGTGGTATTCATGCGATTGCATCCGTAAGTGTCGGCTCACGCACGGCGCAATGCACCACGCAGCGAGCAATGGTGTCGAAGCCGTCCAGGCCATACCAGAACACCTTCCAGTGCTCCTGCTTGAGGCAACCGTCCGACTCGGCGTAGTAGAACGGGTTGACCGGGTTGCCATGACGCGAGCGCCAGAACAACCGCGGGTTCTGCTCGCGCATCAGTTGCCACACCGCACGCCCCAGGCCCTCGCCCTGGGCGTCGTCGAGCACGGCGAACTTGTCCAGGTAGACCAGCCCTTCGGCTTCGACCAGGATCATCGCGGCGCGGTAGTTCTCGCTGACATAGATGCGATAGGGCCGGGTACGCTCGAAGTAGTCATCGACCAGGGTGCGACCGAAGCTCGACTCGATCAGGGTGCGCATGCGCTCGCGGTCGATGCCGTCCCAGGAGGTGTGGGTGAACACCTTCTCGCCGCGCCGCACCAGCGTGCCCGAACCCTTGTGGGTGAACAGCTCCTTGGCCAGCTCGGCGGGCCGCGTGATCGACACCGACGAAGTCAGCGGCAGTCCGGCCAACAGGTCGGCGATTTGCTCGATCTTCAGCCGCATGCCGCCATTGATCCATGGCTGCGCCATCAGATGCTCGTACTCGGTGCTGAGATTGATCGAATCGATCAACTTGCCCTTGTCGTCAAGCAGGCCACCGGTGCCGGTGAGGAACACGATCTTGTAAGGCTGCAGCACGCGCACCAGTTCATTGGCGGCGAAATCGGCGTTGATGTTGAGGATCTGCCCTTCCTCGGTCTCGCCGAGGCTGGCGATCACCGGAATCGAACCCGCACGCAGGCTGGCATCGATTGGCGCGAGGTTGATGCTCTTGACCTTGCCCACCAGGCCGTACACGTCACGATCGAGATAGTCCGACGTGAACACACCTGACGGCACCGAGGTGGCGCGGGTATCCATCGACTGCAGCGCCTCGACCAGGCGCAGGTTCTGTTCCTGGAAAACCTTGCGCACAATGGCCAACGCCCTGGGCGAGGTAACCCGCAATCCGTTGACGGTCTGCTTCTCGATGCCGGCCGCTGAAAGCTCCTCGTCCAACTGCGGGCCCGCGCCGTGCAGCACGATCGGTGTCAACCCGACCTGCTGCAAAAAGGTCAACGACGAAGTGAGGTCCCCCAGCTCGTCGCGCAGCACGGCGCCGCCGACCTTGACCACGGCGAAGCGCTTGGCATCCAGTTGCGAGAACCGCTTGAGGTACTGCTGAATTTCCTTCGCGCTACCCATGCTCGAGAGCAGGCGGACGATGGTCTGACGCGTGGTCTTATGCGCTTGCACGGTTCACGATCCGGTAGATGGTTTCTGCGTAATGCTGCAACTGCTCCAGCGACACCCATTCGTCGGCGCTGTGTGCCTGGGCAATGTCGCCGGGGCCAAAGACGAAGGCGGTGCAGCCGGCAGCGGAGAACAGCGCCGCCTCGGTCCAGAAGTCGACCGCGTTGCCGATCGGTATCTCCAGCTCGTCGGCCAGATCGCGCGCGGCGAGCCGGTTGGCTTCGGCGTTGGCGATGTCACCGGCCGGCAACGAGGCGCCGCGAAAGGTCTCGCTGAACTCCACCGGCAACGGCTCGACCAGGCTGTGAAAGTTCGCCAGCAGTTGATCGGGATCCATCGACGGCAGCGGACGGAAGCCGAAGCGCACTTCCGCGGACGGCGCGATCATGTTGGCCTTGATGCCACCCTCGATACGACCGATGTTGAAGCGCAGGCCGGTAAGCCCACCAAAGCGCTGATGCGATTGCGCGGCAACAAAATCCAGCGCCGCGTCGCCCCAGCGCACCGCCTGGTGCAGCGCGCTGTCCGAGGGTTTCTGCTCACCCGAGGCATGCCCCGCATGGCCGGCGAAACGCATCAGCACCGACTGGATGCCGCGATGCGCCAGCACCGCCTCGCCCCTGGTCGGCTCGGCCACGATCACCGCTTCATAGTCGTGCGGCCGGGCAAGGAAGCCGGCGATGCAGCGTGCATCGTTGGCTTCCTCATCGGTCGACAGCAGCAGTGCCAGCGGGCCGTCGGTCGCATTCGCCACCGCCAGCAACGCGGCCGCCGCGCCCTTGATGTCGCACGCACCCAGGCCGATCGCCTGATCATCGGTGACGCGCAGCACGTGCGGATCGGCACTCCAGTGCGGCGAATCGGGCACCGTGTCCATGTGCACGTTGAACAGCAGCTTCGGCTGCCCCCGCACCGCATGCAGGGTCATGGCACCGGCGCCGTAGTCGGTCACACTGATTTCGAAGCCGGGCAACTGCGCTCGCACGTAGTCGAACAGGCCACCGGTGCCGATCGCCCGCGGCGGGTTGCGGGTATCGAACGCGACCAGCGCTTTCAGATGCGCCAGCGTGGCATCGAGCAAGCCGCTCATCCGCGATTGACCTCGGCCCACAAGGTGCTGCTCATGCCGAACAGCTTGATGAAGCCTTCGGCCTCTTCCACACCCCAGTCGGCCGATTGCGCATAGGTCGCGCCCTTGGCATTGAGGATGTGCGGCGAACGGATTTCCACCGCGGTGACCTGGCCGCCGGAGGTTTCCAGCACCACCTCACCGTTGACGCACTGCTGGCTGGAAGCAAGATAGGCCTCCAGATCGGTCTTGATCGGGTCATGGAAGAAGCCCTCGTAGACCACCTCCACCCACTTGCGCGCCACCTCGGGCTTGAAGCGGTTCTGCTGCTTGCTCAGCACCGCCTCTTCCAGCGCACGGTGGGCCGCCAGCAGCGAAATCAGGCCGGGCGCCTCATACACGATGCGCCCCTTCAGGCCGATCGTGGTGTCGCCGGTATACATGCCGCGGCCCACGCCATAGGGCGCGAACAGTTCGTTGAGCCTGGCCAGCAGCTTGGCACCCGGCAGCTTCTCGCCATTCAGCGATACCGCCTCGCCCCGCTCGAAACCCAGCGTGACGCTTAGCTTTTCGGACGGCCATTCGGCGCGCGGCTTGCACCAGCCACGGGAACCCTCACCTGGCGTCTTCCAGTGGTCGATCTCGCCGCCCGACAACGTCACACCGAGCAGGTTCTCGTTGATGGTGTAGCTCTTCTGCTTGGCGCGCACCTCGAAGCCACGCTCTTCCAGGTAGGCCTGCTCGTAGACGCGGGTCTGCGTGTGTTCCTTCTGGATCTCGCGGATCGGCGCCACGATCTGGTAGTCGCCCATCGCTTTCACGGCGAGGTCGAAGCGCACCTGATCGTTGCCCATGCCGGTGCAGCCGTGCGCGATGGCGCGGGTGCCCAGTTCACCAGCACGCTTGAGCGCTGCGTCGACGATCAGGTAGCGATCGGACACCAGCAACGGGTACTGCCCCTGGTAGCCTTCGCCCGCCCACACGAACGGCTTGACGAACCCTGCCCAGATCGCCGGACCGCCATCGACGGTCACATGCGAGGCCACACCCAGTTCCGCGGCGCGCTGCTCGATGAAGGCGCGCTCGTCGGCATCGACGCCACCGGTATCGGCGAACACGGTGTGCACGGCCCAGCCGCGCTCCTTCAGGTAAGGCACGCAGAAGCTGGTGTCGAGGCCACCGGAGAAGGCGAGGACGATGTCTTTGCTCATGGCTTGCAGATCCTTGAAATAGTCGGGTGGTCAGTCGGAGGCAATGACGATGCGCGGTTCGCAGCGCACCGGAAAATTCACGGAATTGGCGATGAAGCAGGCATGGTGTGCGGCTTCATGCGCCGTCTCCGCGCTGGCCGGGTCGCTGCCAGCGGCAATCGTGACGATGGGCCGCAGCACGACCTCGACGAAGTGGCCGCCATCGCCTTCGGTTTCCATCGTGCCTTCGGCCGCATCGCGATAGGCGACGACCACCACTCCGGCCACGGTCGCCATGTGCAGGTAGGACAGCATGTGGCAGGTCGACAGCGCGCTGACCAGCATGTCTTCCGGATTGTGCCTGCCGGCATCGCCACGGAAGGTCGGATCGGATGACCCTTCCAGCATCGGCTTGCCAGCGATACGGATCTGGTGGCTGCGCTCGTAGTCGCGGTAGCCCCGGGTGCCGACGCCACGGTTCCCGGTCCACTCGACATCGATGCGATAGCGATGCTGGCGAGTCATGTCCTGGCAGCCTCCTGCCGCAGCATCCATTCGGCCAGCTCACGATCGCCATCGGCGTCGCGCAGGCTCAGGCCTTCGATCACCCCGGCGCGATTGCCGTCGGGGTGGTTCTGACTCAGCTTGAACTTGCCCTCGATCCGCTCAATCGCCACCTCGATGCCGACGATGCCGCGCAGCGAACTGGTGATGTGGTCCTCCGGCGCGTCACCGACATGCCACGGCTTCGGCTGCCCGGCCTCGTGGTGGTCGGTGAGCGTCTCCAGCAACCGACGCAGCCACTGCGCATCCTTGATCACCCTCAAGCGGCCGTGCACGTGCACCACGGCGTAGTTCCAGGTCGGCACCTCGCGGCCGGTCCCGTGCTTGGTCGGGTACCAGTTCGGGCTGATGTAACCGTCCGGCCCCCGAAAGATCAGCAACACCTCGGCGCCGTCCATTCGCGCCAGCTCGTTGCCACCGGCCACGTGGCCGTGCAACACCGCATCCACCCGCTCGAACGGCAGGTGGTTGGCGCTCAGTCCATCGGGCGTTTGCACGACCACGGTGGCGAACGGATAGTCACGGATCAGCCCGTGCAGGGCCTCGGCGCGTGTCTCGCGGAAATAGCTTGGCGTGTACATGGCTCAGCGGCCGACCAACAGCGACGCCATCACCGCCTTCTGCACGTGCAGACGGTTCTCAGCCTCGTCGATGGCGATGCATGCAGGGGAATCCATCACCGCATCCGTGGCCTTGATGTTCCGCCGCAACGGCAGGCAATGGCTGAACAGGCCGTGGTCGGTGAGCGCCATCTTGGCCTCATCGACGATGAAGTGCTTGTTCGCCTCGCGCGTCAGCTTCTCCTTGTCCCACTGACCGAAGAACGGCAGTGCACCCCAGCTCTTGGCATAGACCACATGGGCGCCGCGATAGGCCTCCTCGATGTCATGGCTGACCTTGAGCGAGCCGCCATTCTGCTCTGCATTCAGACGGCCAAACGCCATGTAGCGCTCGTCCAGTACATAGTCCGGCGTGGGGCACAGCAAGGTGACATCCATGCCCATCTTGGTGGCGATCAGCAGGGCCGAGTTCGCCACCGCCGTGTTCAGCGGCTTGGGGTGGTAGGTCCAGGTCAGCACGTACTTCTTGTTCTGCAGATCGCCCAGGTGCTCTTTCAGCGCCAGCGCATGCGCCAGCTCCTGGCAGGGGTGGGTGATCGTCTCCATGTTGATCACCGGCACGGTGGCGTACTGCGCGAAGGCCTTGATGACCTTGTCCTGGCGATCCACCTGCCAGTCCTGGAACTTCGGAAAAGCGCGCACCGCGATCAAGTCGACGTAGCGGCTGAGCACCCGCGCCACCTCGACGATGTGCTCCTCGGTATCGCCGTCCATCACGCTGCCCACGTCGAACTCGATCGGCCACGCATCCTTGCCTGGCGCCAGCACGATCGCATGGCCGCCCAGCTGAAACGCACCCAACTCGAAACTGGTGCGAGTGCGCATCGACGGATTGAAGAACAGCAGCGCAATCGACTTGCCGGCAAGCTGCTGGCCCCGCGGCGAACGCTTGAATTCAGCAGCCTGGGTCAGCAGCGCGTCGATCTCGGCGCGGCTGTAGTCCTGGGTAGTGACGAAATGGCGAATGGTCATCCTTACTTTCCCTGCGGCGGTGCCGCGACTGTTTCAAAACCCAAAAACAAAAACCCGGCACTCAGGCCGGGTTTTATCGTCGATACACATGAAAAGCGTGCGACAGCCTACCCGGCCGAATGTCGATACAACGGTCGGCGCGCACGCGACGTCATGCCAGCGGCCGCGCGGGCGCTGGTGAGTACGGTGGCGGTATAGACGGCTGCGGACATGCAGATTCCAAGTGGCTAGCGCGCATGATGGCGAGAATTTCGTTGCCATGCAACAAAAAAATCAAAACCCTGAAAACAGCATCGCCGCCTGACGGCGGCGATGCTGCAAATAGCTGAACAGGTCAGTCGGCTGGCAACACCGACACCCGGACACGCAGGCGCTCACCGGGGTCGTAGCTCAGGCGAGACATATAGACCTCTCCCCGATAGCGGTATTCCACGTCGTAGCCGATGATCCGACGCTGCTCGCTGACGCTATTGATCTGCTGACATTGGGTCTGCGTCGTGGCGTAGTCGCCGCCACGGTCGGAGACCCTGTTACCGACCGCGCCACCGGCAACCGCACCGACCACCGTCGCCGCAGTACGACCATCACCCTTGCCAATCGTATGACCCAACACGCCACCGATCACCGCACCAAGAACGGTACCCGCGGTGCTGTTGCCCGGATCATGCCGGACTACCTGCTGGTCGTAGCACTGCTGCCGGGGAATGTTGGTCTGAACCACGGCCTGCACGGGGTCCGCCCGCAATACATCGGCCCAGCCATAGTGGGCATTGTCATCGCCCCGACCAGGTCGCCCGTCTTGCGCGTACACGCTGGTGACCATCAAGGTGCATACCACGGCTGAAACCCACAGCTTGTTCATGACGAGCTCCCATTCGAATACAGGCCACCGCGCGGGTGCGCGCGCTGAGGGTATTTCAGCAAATTCACTATGAATACACGCTTTAGCGTCAGCGATCGCCGTCCCGGGGCCACACCTTGTTAAAATGCAGAGCTGGCCGTGCAACACCTTCGTCAGGCCCCCATGCTGCGGATTTCACCATGCCGATATCGCTCTACAACAGCTTGAGTCGACGTACCGAGCTGTTCAGCCCGCTGGATCCTGAACGGGTGACCATGTACCTGTGCGGGCCCACCGTCTACAACTACGTGCACATTGGCAATGCGCGAGGCCCGGTGGTATTTGATGTGCTCGTGCGCCTGCTGCGCCGGCATTACCCACAGGTGGTCTATGCCCGCAACATCACCGACGTTGATGACAAGATCAACGCCGCCGCGCAGGTCCAGGGTGTGCAGATCGGCGAGATCACCGGAAAATTCGCCCTGGCCTACCGCGATGACATGACCGGCCTTGGCATTGCCCCTCCCGATCTGGAGCCGCACGCCACCGACCACATCCAGGCGATCATCTCCATGATCGAACAGCTGATCACCGACGGCCATGCCTATGCAGCCGAGGGTCACGTGCTGTTTGATGTCAGCTCCTACCCGGACTACGGGAAACTGTCCGGTCGCGATACCGAGGAGCTGATTGCCGGCGCCCGGGTCGAGGTAGCACCGTACAAGAGGAATCCGACCGACTTCGTGCTGTGGAAGCCCTCCACCCCCGATCTACCCGGCTGGCCAAGCCCCTGGAGCCTGGGCCGCCCGGGCTGGCACATCGAGTGCTCGGCCATGAGCGCCGCACATCTGGGTGAGACCATCGACATCCACGCTGGAGGCATCGACCTGCTGTTCCCGCATCACGAAAATGAGGTGGCGCAATCCACCTGCGCCCATGGCGGCAAGGTATTTGCCCGCTGGTGGATGCACAACGGCATGCTCACCTTCGACGGCCGCAAGATGTCCAAGTCACTGGGCAACGTGTTGCTGGTGCACGAACTGCTGAAAACCCACCCACCCGAGGCGCTGCGACTGCGGCTGATGAGCGGCCACTATCGCCAACCACTGGACTGGTCCGACAACGCCATAGCGCAGGCGGTGAACACGCTCGATGGCTGGTACCGTGTGCTGCGTGACCTGGCCGATATCGACCTGCCCGACGACGTGTTGCCGGTGCCCGAGCGGGTGGAGGCCGCTTTGTGCGACGACCTCAACACACCGCAGGCGCTGGCCGAGCTGTCGCAATTGGCCGATCAGGCGCGCATGAACGCCAATGCCGGGACCAAGGCCGCCTTGCTCGGTGGCGGCGCCCTGCTCGGCTTGCTTCAGCAATCCCCGGAGGCATGGTTCAGGCGCGGCGAAAGCGGCGCGGACGAGGCGCACATCGAGGGCCTGCTGGAGCAGCGCCGGGCCGCCCGGGCCGACCGCAACTTTGCGCGCGCCGATGCCATTCGCGATGAACTCAGCGCCATGGGCATCGCAATCGAGGACGGTGCCCAAGGCACGCGCTGGAGTGTGGTCAAAAGCTGAGGGTGGAGGGGGCAAGGCCGGAACCTGGGGCAGCCAGGCTCGCTCGATACCCACGTTGGGCGCCATCGCCCCTTGGCCGTGGCCACATGCGCGATAATGCCCACATGAACGCCATCACCAAACCCAGCGCCGAGCAGGCTCAACAGGAGATCGCTGAAGAATTCGCGTTCTTCAACGACTGGACCGAGCGTTACCAGTACCTGATCGATCTCGGCAAGCAACTGCCGATGTTCCCCGAGGCATGCAAGACCGAGACATTCCGTGTGCACGGCTGCCAGTCGATGGTGTGGCTGCTACCCAGCGGCGATGCAACCAAAATGCATTTCGAGGCAATCAGTGACTCGGCCATCGTCTCCGGACTGATCGCTCTGGTACTGCGGGTCTACTCCGACCGCTCCGCACGGGAAATCATCGACACTGAACCACAATTCGTCGCGATGATTGGGCTGGCCAAGCACCTCTCGCCCACGCGATCCAACGGACTGGCCGCGATGCTCTCCAGATTGAAGAACTACGCGGCGCAGCAGTTGGCGTAAGCAGGGGCGCGTAACGAGGACGCGACGATCAAGCGGCAAGACCAGTATCAAGCCGAATTTCCGTCTTCCGTTGCCATGTCCAGCAGCTGAAGGAACAAAACCCCGCACGAGGGCGGGGTTTTGCTTGTTCAGCGCGACAGTGACCTGTTGCGATCAGTCGCCCATCTGCTTCTGCAGGTGTTCGCGACGCTCCTGTGCATCCAGCGACAGGGTAGCGATCGGGCGAGCGTCGAGCCGGTCCACACCAATCTCTTCGTCGGTCTCCTCGCAGAAACCGTAGCTGCCATCCTCGATCCGGCGCAGTGCCTTGTCGATCTTGGAGATCAGCTTGCGGTAACGATCGCGGGTGCGAAGCTCCAGCGAATTCTCGGTTTCGCGGGTGGCACGCTCGGCTTCATCGCCGACATCACGCACTTCCTCACGCAGGTTGTCCATCGTCTGACGCGACTCTTCAACCAGCTGATCGCGCCAATCGCGAAGCTTGTTGCGGAAATAGGCCAGATGCTGCGGATTCATGTACTCCTCGTCGCTGGAAGGGCGATAGCCCTTGGGCAACGTGATGGTGCTGGTGGAAGGCAGCGCATACCGCCCGTCTTCACGGGTGACACCATTTTCGAGTTGTTTTGTAGCCAATTTATTCATTGAGGACGACAAATTTTTCTGATGCTTTTGAGGAGGAGTATGGCGCGCCCCAGACGAGGTCGCCTGCGGAGTCACCATGGCAGTTGCGCTCGCCACCTTGCCCTTGAAGAGCTTGCTGGCGGGCGACGGGGATATGCTCTTGACCACCGGTGCCGGTGCCGGTTTGGCAGCCACTACGGCCGGCCTGGCTGGTTTGGCTGCGGGCTTGGCTGCCTTGGGCGCAACCGCAGGCTTGCCTGCCGCACCGCCCGGGACCTTGCTGTTCTTGTTCTGCACGGCAGCTTTGCTGACCACCGGCTTGCTGATCACCACTTTCTTGACCGCAGCTTTCTTTGGCGCCGGCTTCTTCAGGGCGGCCTTTTTCAGAGCGGTCTTCTTCACGGCAACTTTTTTTACTGCAAATTTTTTCACGGCAACCTTCTTGACCACGGTTTTCTTCGCTGCCGCTTTCTTGGCCGCAGGCTTGGCGGCCGACGCGACCTTTTTGGGCAGAGATTTGGCGACTGCCTTTCCAACCGCTGGCTTGACGACCTTTTTACCCGCCACCGACTTGGCCGCCAACTTTTTCGCCGCTGCCTTTTTCGCCGCTGCCTTTTTCGCCACCAGCTTGCCTGCAGGCTTGCCGGCTGGCTTCGTCGCAACGCGACTGGTCTTTGCGGTTCCCGTGCTGGCGTTCTTCACAATCCGTCCTTTTGTGGCAGCTGTTTTCGGCGTACCAGCCTTGGCGACGACTGCCCCGGCCTTGGTCTTGACCTTTTGCGCCTTGGCGGCGGTCGAACTAGCTTTGGTTTTCGCCATATCCCTTCACCGTGGTTGGCCGTGGCGGCCGGGTGTTATAGCCCATGTGTTCTACACCAGCAAGTCCGCTTCTGGAATACTAGTACCACTACACGCCGCAAATCGTTCCAGCAACGTGAATATTCTGACCCGATTGATACTGTGGTTGCTTCGTTTGTACAAGCGCTGGCTGAGCCCCCTGCTCGGCCCGAGCTGTCGTTTTCACCCCACCTGTTCCGATTATGCACGCATTGCGGTGATTCGATTCGGGCCATGGCGCGGCAGTCTGCTGGCTGGCTGGCGACTGCTGCGTTGCCAGCCATTGTGCAGCGGCGGCGAAGATCCAGTGCCGGAACACTTTCACTACCCCCGTTGCCGTTGCGCGGAAGATTGAAGCGAGGCCAACTGACCGGCTGGGTAAAATCACCTGATTTGTACACGAAAGCAGCCGTTCCCGCACCAACGTGCACGCCAAGGAAAGTCGAGTTCGGCACCTGCATGCCAGTTCTGCGACCGAGCTTCAACGGATGAGAGCCTCGAGCTCGCTGGCTTCACGTCCGGTCAAGGCCAAACCGGACTCCACTGCCCGAGCTGCCCTGATTCAGAACGGGGGGAGCAAGTTCGAATCAAGGCGTTGAACCAAAACCGCCGGCAACACCCTTGCTGGCATAGGCCACCGCATCATGCGGATGCAGGCTTTCTTGATGCTCGACGCGGATATGGAAATCACTGAGCCGTTCATCGGCATCCAGCACTTTCTGGATACGGCGAGCCGCGTCCTCGCAAAACATGAGGTTGCCGCCGTTGGCGAGCGCAAACGCCTGTTCATCTTCGCGCTTTACCGCCGTCTGCACCGGCGTACCCAGCGCGTGCTCGACGCAGTCGATCAACCGGATCAGATCGAAGCCCTCGCCGACCTTGGGCCGAATGCGCAGGCGCGCCATGCTGCGTTGGGCATGTGGTGTGGCCACAATGCCGCGCTCGCTGCCCAGCCAGGCCAGCACAGCGGCATGATCCACCGACTCGTCCACCGCGAAATCCCTGGCAAACTGGTCCTGGATCAGCTGGCGCGACAACGCGGCCGAGGCGGGACAGGTGGACGAATAGACCACCTCGGTGCCGAGTTCGAGCAGGAATACATCGCCCGTGAGACTGGCTTCGATGCATACCGGGTAGGCGCGCCAGCCGCTGTTGGCGCTGCGCAGGGCCGCACGCCGCACCAGTTGCTCGAAACGGATGCTGAGGCAGGCACGGTCGGCAAGCCCCTCATGCGATGCCAGAAAACCGCGCAGCAGGGCATGCAGCGATTCGGCAGAAAGTGTCTGCGTACTCAGTGACTGCTCTACCTGCAGGTACAGGCGAGACATGTGGATGCCGCGCTTGTCCAGACGATGCAGGTTGACGAATGCGCCGACCCTGGCGCTGGCGCGCTGGATCTCGCCGTCGCCGGCATCGAACAACACCGGCACCTGGATATCGGCCATGCCAACCCAGTCCAGTGCACCGGCGAGATGCGGCTGCGCATGCACGGCCACGTCGGGCAGCAGGCGGGCGGTATTTTCCTGATTGGACATCATTGGATCCTGGCATCGGCGAATGCGTCGCCGAGAAGTTCATCAATCTTGGGGCAAGCCGCCCGTGGGGCAATAGTCGCGTGGTGGAAACGCTGCGTCCTGCATCAGGCTAGCGCGCCTGTCGCTGCCAGGCACGTGCCGCCTTCCACGCCTGCAGCGTGGTGACCCAGCCACTTCGCGGCTGCCAGGCCTGCAGCGCCGCCAGCGCATCGACCGTGCCGGCCGCACGCGTCGCCAGCCGCCGGCCATGACTCGATTCCAGCGCGCGGAACACACTCAGCGGCCCACCCAGATTTGCCGACGCCTTCCAGCTCGCCAGCAAGTCATCCAGCTGCGTTTTGACCGCCTGCTGCCGGGCCGGGCCGGGCGAGCGCAATTGGTCACGACTGAGACCATGGCGAGCCAGTCGCGCCATCGGCAAGGCTAGGCGATCACGCTCGGCATCCTGCTGCAGCCGCAACAGCGCGTATAGCAAGTGATTGAGCGTGGCTACCCGCGCGGCGCGAGCGGAAGACGCCTCGGGGCCATACCACCATGCGGTTTCCAGTGCCGCCAGTGCACCATGCAAGGGCATCGCCGCCGCCAACTGCGCCGGGAAATCGGTCGCAGTGCCCTGCTCCAGCTGGGCCATGGCCGCCAATACCGGCGCCACCCAGCGATCAGCGGGAATGGCGTGTGCGCGCTCGTCATCAAACAACACCTGGGACAACGGGTGCCGCCCACCGCTAGCTGCAGCACCAGCCAGCTCCTCGGCCCACCAGTTGAGCTTGGCCGCTGCCACTTGCGGCTCGCGAATACCGTAGGTCGCGGCCAGCAGCTCCTGTTCGAGTGCCGCCAAGGCCACGTGGCCCGGGTAGCGTCGACCATCGACGAAAACCAGGGCGATCCGCTGCTGCGGCTGCACGGCCAGCCACTTGTCGATGAAACCCTGCAGCACGGCAGCTTGTTCAACCAGCTCGATCATGCAGCAAGCGCCCCCAGTTGCAGCAGCTCGGCCAGCTCGATCGGGTTGTCGAGCACCACGTCGGCGCCCCAGCCATGCGGATCGCCGCCATCGAGATACCCCCAGCTGACGGCCACGGTGAAAAGCCCGGCCGCCGCGCCCGCCTGAATGTCGCGCCGGTCGTCGCCCACAAACAGGCAATCCGCCGGATTCAGCCCCGCCCGTTCACAGGCAAGCAATACCGGCGCCGGGTCAGGTTTCTTCACCGGCAGGGTATCGCCGGATACCACCGCACCAGCGCGGCCCGCCCAGCCGATGCGGCTGACCAGCTCGTCAGTGAGGAAGGCGGCCTTGTTGGTGACGATGCCCCAGCGCAAACCCTGAGCCTCGATCCGGGCCAGCAACTCGTCGATGCCAGCAAACGCACTGGTCTGCTGCGCCATCAGTTGCTGGTACAACTCGAGAAAACGCGGCACCAGCGCCTCCACAGCCGGCTCGCCGCGCTCGGCAAACGCGCAGCGCAAGACAGCCCGCGCTCCGCGCGAAACCACTTGGCGCACAGGTGGGTAAGGCGGCGCCATCACGCCCTCTTCCGCACATTGTTCGAGCAAGGCCGCATACAGGTCCGGCGCGCTGTCGAGCAAGGTGCCATCCAGATCGAACAGCACACCCTGGACGTTTTCAGGCAGTGCTCGACTCATGCCAGCTTGCGCCCGCTGAGCAGATAATTGACCGCCGTGAAGCGGCTCAACCAGGCCTTGCGGCTGAGCGGGTTGTAGCCCAGGCCACGTACGTCCTCCAGCTCCAGGCCGGCATCGCGCAGCAGGCGGCCCAGCTCGGAAGGCTTCAGGAACTGGGCATAGTGGTGGGTGCCGCGAGGCAGCATCCGCATCACGTATTCGGCACCGAGAATCGCCGCACCAAACGCCGCTGGCGTGCGATTGAGGGTCGACATGAAAAGCTGGCCACCAGGCTTGAGCATCGCCGCGAGATCGCGGATCAGCGCGGCGGGATCGGGCACGTGCTCGATCAGTTCCATGCAGCACACCGCATCAAAAGCGCCCGGCTCAACGGCAGCGAGGTCGGCCGAGGACTGCACACGGTAATCCACGCTCAAGCCCGACTCGTGCAGGTGCAGCTTGGCAATCTCGATCACCTTCCCGGCCAGGTCGATGCCCGTGACCCGGGCGCCGGCGGCAGCCAGCGACTCGCTCAACAGACCGCCACCGCAGCCCACATCAGCCACGCGCGCGTCACGCAAATCAACGCGCGCCGCGATATAGGCGGTGCGCACGGGGTTCAGATCATGCAGCGGCCGAGACTCGCCATCCGGGTCCCACCAGCGCGCAGCCAGGCTGTCGAAATGGGCGATTTCTTGCGGGCTCACGTTGAGGCCGGCATGGGGCGCAGTCTGCATTTTCATATCCTCATTTGCTGCCACGGAGTTTACTTCGCCGTCCATTCGTAGACCGTGATATCCCAGCCACCGCTGACATGGGCCGGGTCGGCATGCGCCATGGCGGTGGCTTCTGCCAGGTCCGCAGCACGCAGCAAGTAGGCACCGCCAGACTTGTCGCCAAACGGACCCGACATCTCCAGCGCGCCCTTTTCGCGCAACGCATCGAGATAAGCCAGGTGCCGCGGCACGAGGGCGAGGTCGGCGTGTGCGCGACGCATCGCCAGGATCAGGTAACGGTTCATCGACATTAGCCCTCAGATTGCCGCGATGCGCTCGCGCCATGCGCGCGTCCGACCCAGGATGGCGACCGTATCCATGTCGACCAGCTCACGCCCGGCCAGCTTGCGCCGACCGGCGATCCATACGTCGCTGACCTGGTGCCGGGAACAGGCATAGACCAACTGCGACAGCACATGAAACAACGGCTGGGTCTCCAGCTCGCTCAGTCGCACGGCAGCCAGATCGGCCTGCTTGCCGACCTCGATTGAGCCGACTTTTGCTTCCAGCCCGATCGCCTTGGCGCCATTGAGCGTGGCGGCACGCAGCGCGGAGGCGGCGTCGAATGCGGCGGCATCCTGCGCCACGGCCTTGGCCAGCTGCGCGGCCGTGCGCATCTCGCCAAACATGTCCAGATCGTTGTTGGAGGCGCAGCCGTCGGTACCGATCGCCAGGTTCACGCCGGCACGCCGGAATTTTTCCGCCGGACAAAACCCGGAGGCCAGCTTGAGGTTCGATTCCGGGCAATGAATCACCGAGACCCCGGCGCTGGCGCAGGCGGCAATCTCGGCATCCGTGACCTGGGTCATGTGCACCGCGATCAGGCGGTCATTGACCAGACCGAGTTTCTGCAACCGCTGGAACGGGCGCAGGCCACTTTTCTTTTTCTCTTCCTCGATTTCGTGCGCAGTCTCGTGGGTATGCAGATGCACGGGAATATCGAGCTGATCGGACAGCACGCGAATCCGCTCGAAGCTCTCGTCGGAAACCGTATACGGCGCATGCGGGGCAAAGGCGGTGCTGACCAGGGGATCCCCGATGAAGCTGCCGTGGACTTCACTGGCCCGCTCGAAATACTCGTCCTGACTCTTCGCCCAGGCGGTCGGAAAATCGATCACCGGCAGCCCGACCACCGCACGAAAACCCAGCTTGCGGTAGGTGGCGCCGATCACGTCCGGAAAGAAATAGTTTTCGTTGGCGCAGGTGGTGCCACCACGCAGCATCTCGGCCACCGCCAGCTCCACGCCGTCACGCACGAACTCCGGCCCCATTACCTTCGCCTCGGCCGGCCAGATGTGCTGTTGCAGCCACACCATCAGCGGCAGGTCATCGGCCAGGCCGCGCAACAGCGTCATCGGGTTGTGCGTATGGCTGTTGATCAAGCCGGGGATCAGCGCATGCTCGCCCAGTTCGACCCGCTCACGCGGTGCGTAACAGACCCTGGCCTCGGCAATCGGCAGCAGGGCGACGATACGATCGTTCTGCACGACCACGGCATGATTCTCCAGCACCAACGCATGCGGCTCGACCGGCACGACCCAGCGAGCCTCGATCATCAGGTCAACGGGTTGGGCTGTCATCTGGCTCATCCTGGAGTCTCTCCCTGCAGGCACTGGATACGACATGGGGCGGCACACCTTGCGGCGCCCGCCCCATATTCGTCATTTCGGCGAAGGTCAGGCTCCAGCGACAAAGCGTGCTACGCACGAGTTTTCGCTGGAGCCTGCCTTCGCAGGGGTGACGGGCTGGCACGGGCGCGAACCTCAGGCTCGCGCGCCAGCACGTCACTTGACGCGGCTGTCGTACTCACCGGTACGAGTATCGACCTTGATGATTTCACCTTGATTGACGAACAGCGGCACGCGCACCACGGCACCGGTTTCCAGCGTGGCCGGCTTGCCGCCGCCGCCCGAGGTATCCCCACGCACGCCTGGATCGGTCTCGGTGATCGTCAACTCGACGAACTTCGGTGCCTGCACGGCGACGATGGTGCCGTTGAAGATGGTCACAACACACTCCTCCTCACCCTTGAGCCATTTCCAGGCGTCGCCCATCGCGGCAAAGGTCGCCGGAATCATCTCGAAGGTCTCCATGTTCATGAAGTTCCAGACGCGATCCTTGCCGATGCCGTCGATAAACGAAAGCTGCATGTCAGTATCGCTGGCATCAGCTTCCTCGAAGGAGTCGCTGGACTTCAGCGTCTGCTCGGTCGTACGACCGTCCTTGAGGTTGCGGATGCGGATCCGGGTGAACGCCTGGCCCTTGCCCGGCTTGACGAAGTCCGCCTCGGTGATGATCCACGGATCACCGTTGTGAAGGATCTTCTTGCCCGTTTTGACATCATTGAGGCCAAGGGTTGCCATGCGCTATCTGCTCCGGAGGTAAATCCGTCCCGCAGGACGGCTAAAATAGGGGTCTGTCACGGGCGCCAACGCCCGCCCAAGGCCGTCCATGATAACCGCAAGCCCCAATCCACGCCTATCTTCTCCTGCCGCCGATTGGCGCGAGCTTTGGCGCGGGGCCGTTACCGACCCCCATGAGCTGCTCACCCTACTCGGCCTGCAGCATCTCGCCGGCCGGCTTCCCGCAGACGACGCCGGCTTCCAGCTGCGTGTGCCGCGCGGGTTTGTCGCCCGCATGCGCTACGGCGACGCCCTCGATCCCCTGCTGCTGCAGGTACTGCCGCAACTGACGGAGCTCGACCAAGTACCCGGATTCGTCATCGACGCGGTAGGCGACATGGATTCACGCGCGGCACGGGGCGTACTGCACAAATACCAGGGGCGCGCCCTGCTGATTGCCAGCGGCAGCTGCGCGATCAACTGCCGCTACTGCTTCCGCCGCCACTTTTCCTACGGCGAGGAAATGGCGGCCGCTGGCCAATGGCGACAGGCGTTGGAGCACCTTGGTGAGGATGAGTCGATCACCGAACTGATCCTCTCCGGCGGCGATCCCTTGGCGCTGTCTACCAGCAAGCTGGAGGAATTGACTTGCGGCCTGGCCCGGTTCCCTCACGTCACCCGCCTGCGCATCCACACCCGCCTGCCCGTGGTGCTGCCGGAGCGAATCGACCCGCCGTTGCTGGCCTGGCTGGAAGCTCTGCCATTGCAGAAAGTGCTGGTGCTGCATGCCAATCACGCCAATGAGCTGGATGCTCACGTCGATGGCGCCTGTGCCCGGCTGCGCGAAGCCGGGATCACCTTGCTGAACCAGTCGGTGCTGCTGCGTGCCGTCAACGACAACGCCGAAGTCCTTGCCAGGCTGTCGGAACGGCTGTTCGCCGCCGGCGTTCTGCCCTACTACCTGCATCAACTGGACCGGGTGCGTGGCGCTGCCCATTTCGAGGTCGACGATGCCCTCGCGCTCCAATTGATGGCGCAGCTTCGTGCGATGTTGCCCGGCTACCTCGTACCCAAGCTGGTCAGGGAGGTAGCAGGAGACCCCTCCAAGCGCCCGCTGTGATCCGGGAAGGGGTCACCGTTGTGCGGTTTCCCGCTGGCGGCCAGTGGCGGAATCCGTTACAAACACAGTTGATGCACGATCATGCCTACCGCCCGCTCCACCCGCGATGATCAATGGACAGCTCGACGCCCCATGAAAAAAAACTACGTCATCAAGATTCTTTTCATCGAAAACTCGGTGGAAGAGGCCGAACAGATCATCAGTTTGCTGCGCAATAACGGCATTGCGGTGAGGCCGGCGCGCGCCACCAACGTCGAACAGCTTCAGGCCGCGGTGAACGAACTGGTGCCCGATGTGGTCATGTTCGACCCGGCAGTGACCAGCATCAGCCTGGACGAGGCGATGAAGGTGCTGGACGCCTACGGCCGAGACTACTCGTTGCTGGGCCTCACCCAGCAGATGGAGACGCAAACCATCGCCAATCTGTTCGAGGGTGGTGTACGGGGTATTGCCATGCGCGGCCATCCGAAGCAGCTCATCTCCGTTCTGCAGCGGGAGTTCGAGTCGCTGCAGACGCGCCGTGTGGCGCGGCGATTGGAAACCGCCCTGCGGGAATCGGAACGCCGCTGTGACGCCTTGCTGGACTCATCCACCGACGCAATCGCCTATGTCCATGAAGGCATGCACGTTCGCGCCAACCAGGCCTATCTGGATACCTTCGGCTACGACACTTTTGATGACCTGCTCGGCCTGCCCGTACTCGACATGATCGACTCGGCCAACGCCGACGAGCTCAAGAGCGTACTCAAGGGACAAGCGCGTCAGGGCAAGTTACCCCAGCTCAACCTGCGCGCACGACGCGCCGATGGCAGCCACTTCGAAGCTACCGTGGAGTTCGCGCCAGCAACATTCGAGGGCGAACCCTGCCTGCAAATCGTGTTTCGCCGGCAGTTGGTCGACCCGGCCGTGCTCGAACAACTGCAGCGTGACCCGGTCACCGGGCTGTTCAATCGCGCGCGCATGCTTGAATGCATCGATGACGCGGTAACCGCTGCCGCCAAGGGCAAGAAGGGCCAGGCCCTGCTGTTGGTCGAACCGGACAACTGGGCTTCGTTGGTTGCCGGCATTGGCCTGGGCAAGGCCGACCAGTTGCTGGCCAGCTTCGCAGACCGCATCCGCATGCTGCTGGGCACGGCCGACGTCGCCGGCATGCTCGCCGAGCACACCCTGGGCGTGGTGATGGACTCACGCTCGGATGAATCGATCAGGGAGTGGATCGCCAAGCTGCAGCAAAGCGTCGGCGACGAAATCTTCGATGCCGGGACACGCTCAATCACTGTCACTGCCAGCGTCGGCGGCAGCCTGCTGGGCGAGAAAAACGCCAATACGGAACTGCTGCTCAACCAGGCCAGTAACGCGCTGCGCAGCGCCCAGAGCCTGGGTGGTAGCCAGGTCGAGCTGCACGACCCAGCTGCTCGTGAAAAGGCCGACGAGGAACGCGACCGGTTCTGGCTGGAGCTGCTGCAGCAGGCACTGAAAAACAACGGCCTGATGCTGTATCACCAGCAAACCATCAGCCTGCAGGACGCCGAGGGTGACTATTCGGAAATCCTTCTGCGCATGAACGGCCCGCAGGGCGAGGTATTGCCAGGCTTCTTCATGCCCATCGCCGAGAAGCACAATCTCACCACTGCCATCGACCGCTGGGTGCTCGATCAAGCCATCACCGCACTCCGTGCGCGCGAAACGCAGCAGCAGCAGACCACATTCTTCATCAAACTCACCGCCTCATCGATGCAGGACGAGACCCTGCTGCCGTGGCTTCAGGAAAAGCTCAAGGCGGCATCGCTCAAGCGTGGCCATATCGTGCTGGAGATGACCGAGAGCAAGGTGATGACCATGCTTCGTCCGGCGCAGGAATTCGTCAACGGCTGGAAGAAGCTCGGTGGCGGTTTCGCACTTGAGCAATTCGGCTCCGGGCTCAATTCATTCCAGTTGCTCAACCATATCGACGCGGACTACCTCAAGATCGATCGCAGCCACATGGCCGACCTGCCGCGACATCCAGACAGCCAGAAGAAGATCACCGAGATTTGCCATCAGGCACGCGAAATGAAACGCCAGACCATCGCCGAATGGGTCGAGGACGCCACCAGCACGTCAATGCTGTTCGCCTGTGGTGTCGACTTTGTGCAGGGTAATTTCCTGCAGCCGCCGCAGAAGCTGGAATAAGCTTGGCGGCAATCGGCATGAACTGCGCCAGTGCCTGGCCGCAGCAGCAAAAAAACCGCGGATCGCTCCGCGGGTTTTTATTGCCCCATTGCCACAGTGGCGAGAATTACTCGGCAGCAGCAGCGGCGATAGCCTTGGCATTGGCCTTGGCGGCAGCAGCAGCGGCGACGTCTTCCTTGATGCGAGCTGCCTTCCCTTCCAGGCCGCGCAGGTAGTACAGCTTGGCGCCGCGCACCTTGCCCTTGCGCTTCACGGTCACCGAGTCGATCTGCTGGCTGTGCGCTTGAAACACGCGCTCCACGCCGGTGCCATGCGAAATCTTGCGCACGGTGAAGGCCGAATGCAGGCCGCGGCTGCGCTTGGCGATGACAATGCCCTCGAACGCCTGAACGCGCTCGCGATTGCCTTCCTTCACCTTGACGTTGACCACCACGGTGTCGCCGGGGCTGAAATCCGGCAACTGGCGGGTAATCTGCTCGGACTCAAACTGTTCAATGATCTTGTTCATGGCGCACCTGTCGGTTCACTTAAATCGATGTCAATCATGGCTGCGATCACTACTCGACCGCATCGTCTTGTCGCGACGGCTTTTGTGAAGCCTGCCCCTGACGGGCATGTTCGCGGCGGAATTCATCCAGCAAGGCCCGGGACTTGGCATCCAGGGCATGCTGCGACAACAAGTCCGGTCGTCGCAACCAGGTTCTTCCCAGCGACTGCTTCAGGCGCCAGCGGGCAATCGCCGCATGGTCACCGGAAAGTAGCACCTCCGGTACGGAACCCAGCGCATCCTGCACCGGTTTTGCATAGTGCGGGCAATCCAGCAAGCCATTCGAAAATGAATCCTGCTCGGCCGATGTCGCGTCGTTCAACGCGCCATCCTGCAAGCGCCCAACCGCGTCGATGATCACCGCCGCAGCCAACTCACCGCCGGACAGCACATAATCGCCGATGGAAAGCTCCTCGTCGACCTCGTGCGCCAGCAGACGCTCGTCCACACCTTCGTAGCGCCCACAGAGCAAAGCGATTCGCGGCAACCTCGCCAGCGCCGCCACCCTGCCCTGCGTCAGCCGCGATCCCTGCGGACTGAGATAAATCACGTGCACCGGCTCCGGCGCTGCATTGCGCACCGCCGCCAGAGCGTCGCGCAATGGCTCAATCATCATCACCATACCCGGACCGCCGCCATAGGAGCCGCTGTCCACGGTGCGATGCCTGTCACTGGTGTAGTCGCGCGGGTTCCAGGTTTCCACCTGCAGCAACTCGCGTTGTTGCGCGCGTCCCACCACACCTACGGCAGCGCACTGGCGCACGAAGTCGGGAAAAAGGCTGACGACGTCAATGCGCATGATCCAAGCTCCTCAAGTCCCGCTACCCGGCGACCTCAGAATTCAGGATCCCAGTCCACCACCATACGCCCTGCAGACAAGTCCACTGAACGTACATACAAACCCTGGATGAAGGGAACCAACCGCTCACGCTCACCGTCCCTTACCACCACGACATCGTTGGCACCGGTGGCGAACAGGTGACTGACCCGCCCCAGCACTACGTCCTGCGTGGTGACAACCTCAAGCCCTTCGAGGTCGACCCAGTAATACTCACCTTCGGCTGGCTTAGGCAACTGCTCCCGGATGACATAAATGTCGGTACCGATCAACGCGGTCGCCTGCTCTCGGTCAACCACATCAGGCAGTTGGGCCACCATGCCCTTGCCCTGAGCCCGACCCTTCACGCCACTGATCTTCAACTCCTCACCTGGCGCCACACTGAGCAGCCACGGCTGGTAATCAAAAATCCGCATTCGCGGCTCGGCCCAGGATTCAATCTTGAGCCAACCCTGCACGCCATACAGCCCGACGATGCGCCCCATGAGGACGCGTCGACCGGCTACGGGCATGCTCAGGCTGCCTGCTGCAGCTTGCCAGCTTCCTTGACCAGGGCAGCGACCTTGTCGGTCAGCTGTGCACCCTTGCCAACCCACTCCTTGACGCGCTCTACATTCAGCTCAAGGCGCTTGTCCTTGCCCGATGCGACCGGGTTGTAATAACCGACGTTCTCGATGTTGCGACCGTCGCGCTTGCTGCGCTGATCGGTGACAACGACGTGGTAGAACGGACGGCCCTTGGCGCCACCGCGCGAAAGACGAATCTTGACCATGGTAAAACTCCAGAATTGCCGAACGAGCGGCAGGCACACGAGAGCCGTGCGCGGTAAACGGGGCATTTTAGCGGGTTTTCGAAAAAAGGGAAGGCCTGCCGACTGAGAAACGAGCAGGGAGAAGTGAGAAACGAGAGAAAGCCGGTTTTGGCTCGCCATTCTCGTTTCTCACTTCTTTGGCACTTGCTGCCGGCCCTCAGCGCATGGGCGGCAAGCCGCCCATGCCACCCATGCCCTTCATCGCCCCCCGCATCTGCCGCATGAGGCCCTTGCTACCCCCCTTGGACAGCTTGGACATCATTTTTTCCATTTGCATGTACTGCTTCAACACCCGGTTGACGTCCGCCGGTTGGGTGCCCGAGCCGCGAGCCACTCGCGCACGACGCGAGCCATTGAGCAGATCCGGATGGCGGCGCTCTTTCTTGGTCATCGAGTTGATGATCGCGATCATCCGATTCATCTCTCCATCGTTGACCTTGGACTTGATGCTGTCCGGCAAACTGGAAACTCCCGGCAACTTGTCCATCAGCCCGGCCAGGCCACCCATGTTGCCCATCTGTTCCAGTTGATCCTTCATGTCGTTCAGATCGAAGCGCTTGCCCTTCATGACCTTTTGGGCAAGCTTCTGCGCCTTGTCGTGATCGACCTTGCGCTCGACTTCCTCGACCAGCGACAGCACGTCGCCCATGCCCAGGATACGCTGGGCCAGGCGATCGGGATGGAACGGCTCCAGTGCGTCGGTCTTCTCGCCTGCGCCAAGAAATTTGATCGGCTTGCCGGTCACATAACGCACGGACAAGGCTGCGCCACCGCGCGCATCGCCATCGGTCTTGGTCAGGATCACGCCGGTCAGCGGCAAGGCCTCGTTGAAGGCCTTCGCCGTGTTGGCGGCATCCTGACCGGTCATCGAGTCGACCACGAACAGGGTCTCGATCGGGTTGATCGCGGCATGCAGCGCCTTGATCTCCGCCATCATTGCCTCATCCACATGCAGACGACCGGCGGTATCGACCAGCAGCACGTCGACCACCTCACGACGCGCCGCGGCGATGGCGTCCTTGGCAATGCGCACCGGATCCTGGCCCGCCTCGGACGGGAAGAACTTCACTCCGACCTGCTCGGCCAGGGTCCGCAACTGCTCGATCGCCGCCGGACGATAGACGTCGCAGCTGACCACCATCACCTTCTTTTTCTTGCGCTCGGTCAGCAGCCGCGCCAGCTTTGCCACGGTCGTGGTCTTACCCGCACCTTGCAGACCCGCCAACAGCACCACGGCGGGCGGCTGCTGAGCCAGATTCAACTCGGTGTTGGCCGTACCCATCACCACCGTCAGCTCATCGCTGACCACCTTTACCAGCGCCTGTCCCGGCGAAAGGCTCTTGACCACTTCCTGGCCGACCGCGCGCACCTTGATTCGCTGAATCAGCGCCTGCACCACCGGCAAGGCCACATCAGCCTCAAGCAGTGCGATGCGCACCTCGCGCAGCGCTTCGCGGATATTTTCCTCGGTCAGTCGGCCACGGCCACGCAGCCGGTTGACAGTGGAGGACAGGCGTTGACTGAGCGACTCGAACATGACGGAACCGGCGTATCGGGAAAGATGCCGATTATAGCGGACACGGTGAACGGCTTCGCATGCATGCCGACGCAGGCCTGTGAGACACTGCGCCGCTATGGTCATTCACATACTTGCCCTGGTCGCCATCGCGCTCTATCTCGCCGCTGCCGGCGGGTTGGCGCGGCCCTTGTTGAGCGGAAGCCCGCCCTTGAACCGGCTGTCGCTGGGGGTAGCCAGTGTGGCGGTGGCGATCCATGCCGCCATCCTGCTCGGCATGCATCGTGGTGCGCTGGACCTGCACTTTTTCGCCGCGCTGTCGCTGGTTGCCTTTGTGGTATCCACACTGACCTTGCTGGTGAACCTCTCGCGTCCGGTGGCCGCGCTCGGCGTGATCGTGTTTCCGCTGACCGCACTGCTGATCGCCGTGGACAGTTTCCTGGCGCCGCCAACCCTGCCACAGGCGATGGGCTGGCAAATCAAGCTGCATGTCACGGTGGCCTTGGTCGCATTCGGCGTGCTCTCGATCGCTGCCGTGCTGGCCATTCTGCTGGCCGTGCAGGAACGGGCGTTGCGTCACCGGCAGTTCGGCCCATGGCTGCGGGCGCTGCCGCCTCTGACACTCACGGAAACCCTGTTGTTCCGGCTGATCGGCGCGGGTTTCCTGCTGCTGACCTTGACCCTGATCACCGGGGCGCTGTTCGTGCAGAACCTGTTCGGCCAACACCTGGTCCACAAGACGGTACTGTCGATCATTGCGTGGCTGGTCTTCGGCACCTTGTTGTTCGGACGCTGGCGCTACGGCTGGCGTGGCAGGCAGGCCGTGAATTTGACGCTGGCCGGGATGGCGTTGCTGCTGCTGGCCCTGTTTGGCACCAAGGCCGTCCTCGAACTGATCCTGCACCGGAGCATCTAGTGGGCGGCCCTCAGTTTGTGCTGACCCTGTCCTGCCCGGACCAGCCGGGCATCGTTGCGGCCGTATCGGGCCATATCGCCGCACAGGGCAGCAACATCCTGGAGGCACAGCAATTCGGTGACCCCGACACCCGTCGATTCTTCATGCGGATCGTGTTCCAGCCATGCGCGCAGACGACGTCGCCCGATGAGCTCCAGGCCGGCTTCCTGCCGGTAGGCCAGCGCTTCGGGATGCAGTGGACCCTGCGCGACCGCAGCAACCATCGCCGCGTGCTGCTGATGGTGTCGAAATTCGACCACTGCCTGGCGGATATCCTTTATCGCTGGCGCACCGACGAGCTGCCCATGGAGATTGTCGGCATCGTCGCCAACCATCCGCACGAAACCTATCGCCACCTGGATTTTGGCGACATTCCGTTCCACTACCTGCCCAGCGATCGCCACGACAAGCTGACGCAAGAAGCCAAGGTCTGGCAGGTGATCGAACTGGCTCGCCCCGATGTGGTCGTGCTGGCCCGCTACATGCAAGTGCTTTCGAATGACTTGGCGGAAAAGCTGGCCGGACGCTGCATCAATATCCACCACTCGTTCCTGCCCGGCTTCAAGGGTGCGCGGCCGTATCACCAGGCGCACCGCCGAGGCGTCAAACTGATCGGTGCCACCGCCCATTTCGTTACACCGGAGCTGGATGAAGGCCCGATCATCGACCAGGATATCGAACGCGTGAACCATCACGACACGCCTGAAGACATGATCCGCATCGGCCGCGATATCGAGCGGCGGGTGTTGGCGCGCGCACTGCGCTGTGTATTGGACGACCGCGTGCTGATCGATGGCCACAAGACTGTCGTTTTCACCCCCTGACCAACCTTGACTACGGTGCACCATGCAACTGATCGGCATGCTCGACTCCCCCTTCGTCCGGCGCACGGCAATCTCGCTGCACATGCTGGGCATCCCGTTCGAGCATCGCTCACTCTCGGTATTCCGGGACTATGAGGCGTTCCGGCTGATCAACCCGCTGGTCAAGGCACCTACGCTGATCTGCGATGACGGCGCTCAACTGATCGAATCCAGCCTGATCATCGACTATGCCGAATCGACCGCCGGGCCAGACCAGCGCCTGCTGCCGGCGGACGCCCAGCAGCGACGTTCCGCCTTGCGACTGATCGGGCTGGCGCTGCTGGCCGCGGAGAAGTCCGTGCAGATCGTGTACGAGCACAAACGTCCGGACGATTACCGCTACCAACCCTGGCTGCAGCGTGTTGGCGAACAACTTCAATCCGCCTGCGCCGCGCTGGAACAGGAGATCGGCGGCAGCCGCACGGCCTGGCTGCTTGGCGAACATCCCGGACAGGCCGACATCACGGTGGCGGTAGCCTGGGGCTTCATCCAGCTGGTACTGCCGGACATGATGGCGGCCACCGACTACCCTGCACTGGCCAACTTTTCCGCCCGCGCCGAACAGTTGCCCGCCTTCCAGGCTTGGCCACTACCCAGGGAATAAGGCCTCAGCGGCAGGCGTCGATCGCCTCGGCCAGCCGCTCCACGCCGATCACCTCCATTTCGCCAACCTTGCCTTTCTTGGGCGCATTGGCCTTGGGCACGATCGCGCGACGGAAGCCATGATGAGCCGCCTCCTTCAGGCGTTCTTCGCCATTGGGCACCGGCCGGATTTCTCCGGAAAGACCGACCTCGCCAAAGGTGACCATGTGCTCCGGCAACGGCCGATCACGCAGGCTCGACAGCACGGCCAGCAACACCGGCAAATCGGCCGCCGTCTCCTGCACGCGAATGCCACCTACCACGTTGACGAAGACATCCTGGTCATACGCCGCAATCCCGCCGTGGCGATGCAGCACCGCCAGCAGCATGGCCAGACGGTTCTGCTCCAAGCCCAGGGTGACCCGGCGTGGATTGCCCAGCGAGGACTGGTCGACCAGAGCCTGAACTTCCACCAGCAGCGGGCGCGTACCTTCGCGGGTCACCATCACCGCACTGCCCGAGGTCGGCCCCGAGTGCGAGGACAGGAAGATCGCCGATGGGTTGGGCACCTCACGCAGGCCCTTGTCCGACATCGCGAACACACCCAGCTCGTTGACCGCACCGAAGCGATTTTTGAACGCGCGCAGCACGCGAAAGCGCGAACCGGATTCGCCCTCGAAATACAGCACCGCGTCGACCATGTGCTCGAGCACGCGCGGACCGGCGATGCCGCCCTCCTTGGTCACGTGGCCGACCAGGAACACCGAGGTACCGGTTTCCTTGGCAAACCGCGTGAGCTTGGCGGCGGACTCGCGCACCTGGCTGACCGAACCTGGTGCCGCGGCGAGCAGTTCGGTCCAGATGGTCTGGATCGAGTCGATCACCAGCACCCGCGGGCGGGTCGCCGCCGCCTGCTCCAGAATCCGCTCGATGCAGGTTTCTGCCAGCGCCTGCAGCGGCTCCAGCGGCAGGCCCAGACGCTGTGCCCGCGAAGCCACCTGTGACAGCGACTCCTCGCCGGTCACATACACGCTTGGCAACTGCATGCCGAGCGTTCCCAGCACCTGCAGCAACAACGTCGACTTGCCGATACCCGGATCGCCACCGATCAGCACCACCGAGCCCTGCACCAGGCCGCCACCGAGTACCCGGTCGAGCTCACCGATACCGGTGAGGGTGCGCGGCTCGGTAGTCTGTGCCACCGCCGTCAGCGGAGTGATCTTCGCCGAACCGGCGGCAGCCCCGGCGTAACTTGAACGCTGCGCGCCCACCGAGGCCACCGCTGCTGACGAGGGTGCCAGCACGATCGCACTGAGCGTGTTCCACACCCCGCATTCGACGCATTGCCCCTGCCATTTGCTGTGCTCGGCACCGCAATCAGTGCAGACATAGGCGGTCTTGGCTTTGGCCATGGGGATTTCCGAAGAAGATTGAAAATGAGGGAGTCGAGCTTAGCCCGGGCGCATCGCAGACCGCGAGACGCGGCGACGCAAAATCGTGTCAGCTTTCGTCTTCCACAAACAACACCCGCCGGGTCATGCCGCAGGTGAGATCGTAGGAGATCGTGCCTGCCCGGCTGGCCACGGCTTCCACCGGTAACGGCTCACCCCACAACACCACCCGGTCGCCGATCTGGGCCGCGGGCGCCTGGCGCAGGTCCAGCGTGATCAGGTCCATCGAGACCCGGCCGATCAAGGGCACGCGTTTCTCGCCCACCATGACCGGCGTACCGGCCGCCGCACTGCGCGGGTAGCCATCCCCGTAACCCACCGCCGCCACGCCCACTGACATGTCTTCCGGACAGGTCCACAGGCCGTTGTATCCAATCCGCTCGCCCTTGCCGATCCGATTGATCGCAATCAGCCGGGTACTCAAGGTCATCGCCGGGCGAAAGCCCAGATCGGCGCCGGTCTTGCCTTCAACCACGGAAAGACCGTAAAGCAGGCCACCGGTGCGCACCCAGTCCGCCCGTGCGTCTGGCCAGCCGAGCACGGCCGCGGAATTGGACAGCGAGCGGGGACCTTGCAGATGTCTGGTCGCCTCGGCAAAGCGCGCTATCTGCGAGGGAGTCTGGATGCCATCGAACACTTCCGAATCGGAAAAGTGGGTAAGCAGGCCGATCTCCGGATCGACACCCGCCATCGCCGCCAGTTGTGCATGCACGCCAGCCACCCGCTCCGGTGCAAAGCCCAGGCGGTGCATGCCACTGTCGACCTTCAACCACACCCGCAGACGTCCGCGCGAAGGCCAAGCCTGCGACAGCCACTGCAGTTGCGCGTCGTGATGGACCGCCGCCTCCAGTTGCAGCCGCTGCATTTCGGCGATGTCCTGGGCATTGTCCGGGCCCGACAGCACCACGATGCGCTGGTGATGACCCGCCGCGCGCAAGCGCAGTCCATCCCCCAGCGCCGCCACCGCAAACGCTTGCGCCTGACCATTCAGCGCGCGCGCTACCCGCTCAAGCCCGTGGCCATAGGCATCGGCCTTGACCACCGCCATCACCTTCGCTGGCTCGGCCAGTTGCTGCAGGCGCGCAAGGTTGTGGCGCAACGCGCCGAGATGGATGGTGGCAACGGTAGTGCGGCTCATGGCTTTGAAAGGCTGTGAAACCCGAGGAGGAAACAAGCAGGAAATGGGAACCGGGGACCGTCAGCAGCGGGGAGATTCGCCTTGCATTGAGCGATAGAACATCCTGGGTCAGTCGACAAAACGAAAGCCAGGCAGCGCTGCAGGCTCCCCGTTTCCCGCTCCCTGCGACCGAAGGAAGCCCCCTTTTCGGGATTCCCAGCGGTCAATCGAAACTCCCGACGAAGGAGTCCGCCGCATAGTTTTCGAACTTGGTGTAATGGCCAAGGAAAGTCAGCTTGCAGGTATCGGTGGGGCCGTTTCGTTGCTTGCCGATGATGATCTCGGCCATGCCCTTGTCTGGCGATTCCTTGTTGTAGTAGTCGTCGCGGTAGATGAACATGATCACGTCGGCGTCCTGCTCGATAGCGCCGGACTCGCGCAGATCGGACATCATCGGCCGCTTGTCAGCGCGCTGCTCGAGCGAGCGATTGAGCTGGGACAATGCGATTACCGGCACGTTGAGCTCCTTGGCAAGGCCCTTCAGCGAACGCGAAATTTCTGAAATTTCGGTGGCGCGATTCTCCTTGTTTCCGGGCACCTGCATCAATTGCAGGTAATCGATCACGATCAATCCCAGGCCACCATGCTCGCGGTGCAGACGACGCGAGCGCGAGCGCAGCTCCACGGGCGACAAACTGGGCGTGTCGTCGATGAAGATCTTCGCTTCGGAAAGAATCGAGATGGCGTTGGAGACGCGCGGCCAGTCCTCTTCCTGCAGATCACCATTGCGCAGATGCTGCTGGTGAATGCGTCCGACCGAGGAGATCAGGCGAAACGCCAACTGCGACGACGACATTTCCATCGAGAAGATCACCACCGCCTTCTTGCCGCGAAGGGCTGCAGACTCGGCGATGTTCACGGCGAAGGCGGTTTTGCCCATTGACGGGCGTGCGGCCACGATGATCAGGTCAGACGGCTGCAGCCCCGAGGTGATATTATCCAAATCGGTGAAACCGGTGGAGACGCCGGTGAGCTGGCCGCGGTTTTCATAACGCTCGGTGAGCAGGCGAAAGGCATCCTTCACCGCCTCGCGCATCGACACGGAATCCTTCTTTCCGCGCGCGCCGGATTCGGCGATGTGGAACACGCGTTGCTCGGCGCTTTCCAGCACCTCCTGCACGCTCTTGCCCTCGGGTCGGTAACCATCCTCGGTGATGGACGTGCCGGCGTCGATCAGCTGACGCATCACTGATTTCTCGCGCACGATCTCGGCATAGGCCGCAATGTTCGCCGCGCTTGGCGTGCTGTTGGCCAGCTCGATCAGGTAGCCCGCACCGCCAGCCATCTCGGCCAGACCGTTCGTTTCGAACCAGTCACCCAGCGTGACCGCATCGCATGGCATGCCCTTGTTGGCCAGCTCGTTGATCGCGCGCCAGATCAGGCGGTGATCCTTGCGGTAAAAGTCGTCTTCGGAAAGCCGGTCAGCCACCTTGTCCAACGCATCCGGCGCCAGCATCAAGCCGCCCAGCACCGCTTGCTCGGCATCAATGGAATGCGGCGGGACACGCAGCGCCTCGATGGCTGGCGAGGAAGATTTGCGTTCGGGCACGAAGGACATCGACTTACCTCAGAGAGGGTTACCTCACGAAAAACGGGCAACCCGCCGACGTTGCGCAGGCGGTTGCACTGGTGGTCATCATACGCGGCAGCATCTCAGGCGCCGAGACAATAACTCTGTGGATAACCTGTGTGTTGATGGGGATAAGTGCGAGCCGGCAATCGCTGAAAATTCTTCACGTACCCCAATTGGGTAGGGAGCCGGTAACCCGGCCCCCTACCACACCACCGTACGTGCGGTTCCGCATACGGCGGTTCACGAGTGACACTGAAGATACCGGCGGGTATCAAACATCGAGACCAACGCCAGCCGGTCGAAGAAGGCTTTCGGGACCTTGAGCTTGTTTCGTTCGATGTGTCGCCTGTCGTCTTTCGAACACCTCGATCA
>Ga0307375_10000339_pt1 | contig 62073 bp, 73 predicted proteins | sample TR1MG_FD_202531 | JGI IMG/M metagenome (GOLD analysis project Ga0307375, IMG submission 202531) | Soil microbial communities from Risofladan, Vaasa, Finland - TR-1 | ecosystem: Environmental > Terrestrial > Soil > Coastal area > Acid sulfate soil | place: Finland: Risofladan, Vaasa | collected... | reverse complement strand
GTGCTCGCCTGGCTCGATTCACTTTAACGGAAGGGGATAAATAATGCGGAGGAGATGAGCCTCTATCGTGGCCCGGTGGCGGAAGGTCACAGTTGCTCCTTCGCATTATGAATGGCTGGTGATTAGTGGTGGTCTTTTTCTGTGACAATAACATGGTAGCCCCGTTCGGCCAGAAGTGTGGCAACCGTGGAACCTCCGGGTCCCCCACCGATAACCAGGACGTCGCAATCTTTTGCCGTTACGGGCTTCGCTAGTGGTGTTTTTTCCATCATCCCTTTTCTCGCGTGTACCAACTGTTACTGTTCGGCGATCACGGTCGGCTTGCGGCCGACTATAGTCGCCACCAGCGTAAGCCCACCGCCTGCTTACGACCCATGACATGCTTACCCAACATACCGACTAATGGCCCAGAACTGGAAAGCGGTACCGAGCATGACAAAAACATGGAAGACCGCATGAAAGTATTTCACGCGATCACGAATAAGGAACAACACCCCCATGATATAGCATATACCACCGATCCCTAAAGCGACGATGACGGGGGTCGGGGTGTGTTGGATAAGTGGTATCGCTCCCAATGCCGTAAGCCAGCCCATTGCGTGATAGATCCACGTAGAACGCTCTGGGTAGTTTTGCGGATCGCGGACCATAATGGCCATGCTGAGCAGTACCAGTAACCATTCGCAAAGGCATAAAGACGCGCCTATCCAACCGCGGATCATGAGTAGGGCAATCGGGGTATAGGTGCCCGCAATCAAAAACGTGATAGCTGCCCGATCGATCCGTTGCAGGCGGTCTTTCGTGGTGCCGCGCCCCAAGGCATGATAGACCGTGGAGGCCATATAGAGGGCGACCATGGTGGCGGCAAAAACGAAGGTACTTGCCAGCGTTAGGACGTCATGGCCCCGCCATGCCTCGTGCACGAGGACGAGTCCGCCGCCCAAGGTCAAGACCACAGCTAGTGCGTGTAAGGCGCTATTCGCAATTTCCTCGCGCCGAGACTGGGGGCGATCCCGAAGAACCATCCGGTCAGGCTTCCTGCGCGCGCCACTTAGTTGCACCATGAGCTCCTCGCCTAGCGGGCTTGGTGCCCTAGGGTGTTGCCGAAGGAAAAGATACCCTTTATGGCTCCTGCCCCGCAAACATTCTAAAACGTCAACTGCGAGCCGATGTCACGTAGCTGTGCGCGCCGGTCCTCGTAGTCAGGCATGACCCGCCCTAGTTCGCGCCAGAATTGGGGGCCATGGTGGGGGGCGATGAGATGGCAAAGCTCATGGGCCACAACATAGTCGAAAAGCCTCTCCGGCACCAACATGAGGCGCCAATTCAGGCTTATCGTGGCGCGTGTCGAACAGCTGCCCCAGCGAGTCTTTTGCCCCGCGATGCGGATACGCTTCGGGGCATGACCCACAAGCGGCGCGAAATGGATGATACGGGCAACGCTGTGATGGCGGGCCTCGTTACGGTACCAAAGTTCGAGCTTGGCGCGCGCCTGGGTAGGGTTGCTTGCTGTTACCGCCAAGGTCTCCCCGTAGCGGCGCACACCAGCCTGATCGGGCCCGTCGTTCAATTGGAGGCGCAAGGTCTCGTCTAAATAGCGAAGGGCCATGCCCGTGGCAAAAGGGGGCGCCTTGGATATCTTCTCTAAGCGCGCCAAAGTGCGGTGGATCCATTGCGATTTGGCGTCCAAAAAGGCGTCAATATCCCCCTGGCTGGTGGTCGTCGGCACGAGCAGGCGAAGCTGTCCCGCTGGGTTGATCTGTAGGCACAAGGTGCGGCGTTTGCGGCTGCGGACAAGCGCGTAAGCTGGCAATGTCAGATCTCGATCAATTCGAACTCGTCTTTGGTCGCGCCGCAATCCGGGCAGGTCCAGTTTTCCGGTACCTCTTCCCAGCGCGTGCCAGCGGCCAATCCGTGTTCCGGTAAGCCTTTGGCCTCCTCATAGAGGAAGCCGCAAATAACGCACATATAGACTCTCATGGGACTTAACCCTCATCGGGGCCATTTTGCCATGATTTTCGCTTCTCGTGAAACAGGCCCCCAAGCAGTACAATCGCCCGATGACGACACGCTGCGCTATTGTTCTCTGTAATCTCGGGGGGCCGGATTCCCTGGATGCTGTCGAGCCCTTCCTCCGCAACCTTTTTTCTGACCCGGATATTTTCCAGTTGCCGCTCGCGGCCCTCACCCAGCGGGTCTTTGCGCGCTTGGTTGCCAGTCGTCGCCGGGTGGAGGCGAGTCGTGGTTATGCCGCCTTGGGTGGCGCCTCGCCCATTGGCGCCCACACCCAGGATCAGGCGCGGGCCTTGGAGCAGGCGTTGGCGGATCTCAAGGCGCGGGTATTTGTCTGCATGCGCTATTGGCACCCGCTTACCGCCGAGGTGGTCGCGGCCTTGAAGGCGGGCGGGTTTGAGCGCGTCGTTTTCTTGCCCCTTTTCCCGCAATACTCGTTGACGACGACTGGCAGTGCCCGCAACGAATTCATTCGCCAGTGTGCCCGCCTCCACTACCATCCCGATGTCCAATTCGTTGGTTCGTGGTACCAGGAAGAGGATTACCTAAAGGGGGTTGTTTCGAGCATCGAGGCCGCCGCGGCACGTTTTAGCAAGCCTTCACCCACAGACATCAGTTTGCTGTTATCGGCACATGGGGTGCCCCAGATGCTGGTAGACCGGGGCGACCCCTATCAACGGGAGATCGAGGCTACAGCGGAATGCGTCGGAAAACGGTTGGCTTGGCCGCATGTGACGCTTTGTTATCAGAGCCGAGTCGGCCCGCGCGAGTGGCTAAGGCCCTATGTGGATGATGTGGTCCGCGATCAAGCCCGTGCTGGCGTGAAGCAGATTTTGGTTTACCCTATTGCCTTTGTATCAGATCATGTCGAGACGCTCTACGAGCTCGGCATGACCTATGCGACGCTTGCCCACAACGTCGGTGTCGAGGAATATCATGTCGTGCCGGCCTTAAATGACAACCCTTTGCTTATAAAGGCCTTGGAGCATATTGTGCGCGTGGCTCTTCAGGGGGGGAGACAATGATAAATCCACCCGTCGTAGTGGTTTTCGCGGGCAACGACCCAACTGGGGGCGCCGGCCTGCAAGCGGACGCCGAGGCCTTGTTGAGCATGGGCTGCCATGCCGCCCCGGTCGTGACGGCAGTCACGGTGCAAAATACCGTCGGTCTGAAGTCGTTCATGGCCGTGGAGGCCGAACTCGTGGTCGCGCAGGCGCGCGCGGTTCTCGAAGACATGCCGGTGGCGGCGTTTAAGGTGGGCATGGTGGGCAGTCTCGCTAACCTTGCCGCCATAGCCCGGGTGATCGCCGACTACCCCGATATCCCGGTCGTAGTCGATCCCATTTTGACGACCGGCCGCGGGGACGAGTTGAGTGATGATCCCCTCGAACCAGGCTATCGTTCGATCCTGTGCCCGTTGGCGACCTTGTTGACGCCGAATAGCCGTGAGGCAAGGCGCCTCGTTCCCGAGGCCGACAATCTCGAGGCCTGTGCCCAAGGGCTGATGTCGCGCGGATCCCGCCATGTCCTCATTACTGGGACCCACGAGCCGACTGAGCAAGTCGTAAACCTTCTCTACGGGCACCGACAGTTGCTCGAGCGATTCACCTATCCGCGCCTACCAGGTCAATACCACGGGTCCGGCTGCACGCTCGCCTCCGGCTGCGCGGCGGCGCTGGCACAGGGCCTGGAGACCGTCAACGCCGTCGTTCAGGCCCAGGAATATACTTACAAGACACTCGCCAAGGCTTGGCGCCTGGGCATGGGCCAAGAGATCCCTGATCGGCTATTTTGGGCACGACAAGAGGACGAGTGAGTTGAGAATCGAGGGCCTGTACGCGCTTACGGATTCGCGGTGCTGTACGCAGCAGGGGATGGGCCGCATTGCCGCAGCACTCGATGGCGGGGTCCGCATGCTCCAGTTGCGCTGTAAGTCCCCGGCCCTCACCGTCGAGTATGGCCGCCAACTTGTGTCTCTGGCCCATTCTTTTGGCGTGCCCGTGATCATCAATGACGATGTCGAACTGGCTTACGCCATTTGCGCCGACGGGGTGCACTTGGGACAGGACGACGGCAGCATTGAGGAGGCTCGCGCCGTGTTGGGCGCACAGGCTATTATCGGGGTCTCGTGCTATGCAAGCCTCGCGCAGGCCCGCGACGCGGCAGCGCGCGGCGCGGATTATCTCGCCTTCGGGAGTTTCTACCCATCGCGGACCAAGCCGCAAGCGCCCCGGGCCACGCCCGATGTGTTGGCGGCGGCGCGCGTATTCGGTAAGCCGCTTGTGGCAATCGGCGGCATTCTGCCCGAAAATGGCGGCGCCCTTGTCGCCGCCGGCGCGTCCGCCTTGGCGGTGATCGATGGGATTTTTGGACAACCGGATATCACGGGCGCGGCACGCGCCTACCAACACATTTTTGAGGAGAGATCATGAGTCGTAGCCACGAGGCGTTCCTGCGCGCAAGGCGCGTGATCGCGGGGGGCGTCAATTCCCCGGTGCGCGCCTTTAAGGGGGTCGGAGGCGAGCCCATTTTTATGGCCCGCGGGGATGGCGCCTATCTCTTCGATATCGATGGAAGGCGCTATATCGACTACGTCTGTGCCTGGGGCCCTTTGCTCCTTGGGCATGCCGACCCGGATGTCGTTCGGGCGGTCAGCGAGTCGGCCGCGCGCGGCCTTGCGTTCGGTGCTCCGACCGAGATCGAGACGGAACTCGCGACCGAGATCCGCGACCTCATGCCCGCGCTTGAGAAGTTGCGATTTGTGAGCTCCGGCACCGAGGCGACCATGACCGCCATTCGCCTGAGTCGCGCCGTCACCGGGCGCGATAACGTGGTGAAGTTCGAAGGCGGCTATCACGGTCACCCGGACTCCTTGCTCGTCAAAGCCGGATCGGGGGCGCTGACGCTCGGCGTGCCGACCTCGCCAGGGGTCCCGGCCGCATTAGCCGCCCATACTTGGGTTGCGAACTACAACGATCTCGAATCGGTCGCGGCGCTTTTTGCCGAGCGCGGTCATGAGATTGCGGCGGTCATTGTTGAACCAGTAGCCGGCAACATGAATTGCGTTCCCCCGGTACCAGGATTCCATGAGGGTTTAAGGGTTTTGTGTGATCGCCACGGCGCCTTACTGATATTCGATGAGGTGATGACGGGTTTTCGCGTGGCGTGCGGCGGTGCCCAGGCGCTTCTGGGCGTTCGGCCCGACCTTACGACGCTCGGCAAAGTGATTGGTGGCGGTCTTCCGGTCGGGGCCATTGGTGGCCCCGCAGCGCTCATGGATCACCTGCTCCCCGATGGCACGGTCTTCCAGGCAGGTACCAATTCCGGCAACCCCGTGGCTATGAGCGCAGGGCTTGCGACGTTACGGAAGTTGCGTGCCCCAGGGTTTTATGAGGATTTAAGTGCGCGGGTGACGGCATTGACTACAGGTCTGGCAGCCGCCGCCAAAAGGCAGGGCATTGCCTTCACCACCAATGAAGTCGGCGGCATGTTTGGCCTCTTCTTTTCAAACGAACAGGTCCGGAGTTACGAACAGGTTATGCGTTGCGACACGGATCGTTTTCAACGCTTTTTCCACGGCTTGCTCGCGGAGGGTATCTATTTGGCGCCGTCCGCATTCGAGGCCGGGTTTGCGTCGAGCGCGCATACGGATGCCGATATCGCGGCGACGATTGCCGCAGCGGATCGGGTGTTTTCGCAACTCTAGGTAAACATCCCCTTGTGGTCTCGCCTGTTGGGGGCACGAACAGGAATGCTGGGGCTTGGGCACGCAAGCCAGCCCAACCACTTCGACGGGTTCCGGGTCTATCGGGTAATCTCACGGGCCTCTGGTGGCTTGCTATCTTGTATCTCCTCTGTGTCTGGGTAACGTGGTCGGCACGGTTCACGGCGAAGTCACTGACCACCGTGGCGGGTGAACTGGGGGCGTGCTCACTGCGCCTCGACCTCAATCAAAAGGAATCGCTAAGCAGATCCCTTGCCAGACCATGTGCCGCTTGATGGAGCCGGGTATATTCGTCCAGAGGATCTCGCGGTGGTACTGTGCGGTAGCCAGATGCAGCGCATCGGGCGGTTTCAGGCCAAACCGTGCACGTATCGTTGCCGCCAGCAAATAGACGTCCTCAGGCATGTGTAACTGGTTGAACTGGTTGAGGCCTCCTCGTAGTAGCGCTGCAGCAGTAGGTTGCCGCTGCGTATCGGCCCGACAAGGCATTCGAACTTGGCCAGCGGTGATACAGCAAATTGCTTTTCCGGTTCGGAAGTCAACATCGCCCTGGCCCGAGGACCGAACTCCGGATGATCCTCAAAGAGGTAAATGATGACGCAGCTGTCGAGATAAATCAGCCCATTCTTCGCGTTCACGCCGAATATCGGCCTCGATTTCTTCCCGAGTTCGGCGTGCGTGCGCTGGCAGAGGGTTGCGTGCCAGCCACCCCAGGATATCCCCAGACGCTGTGCCTGCTGAAAGCGCTCTCACAGGTTCGAGTCGGACCGTTGGCACGCCACGGTTGGTAATCACAATTTCCTCGCCTGCCTGGGCGCGCTTTACCAGTTCCGACAGCCGATTCTTCGATTCGAGCATGTTGGCCTGCATGGTTACGGTTCTCCACTATGAGACAGGTTTGTTATCGCTATAATTGGCTAACTTAGCCAGAACAACCCTATGTACAGGCGGCCGATTGCGCGTCAACCGTCATAGTTGAGCGGCCCACAGGAATTGCATCCGCAAGCCCTCCAGAACCGGACGTGAGATCCTTGCCTCAATCGCTGCCGGCCACCGTGCTGATGCGTTTAGCGGTCTTCTTGAATGCACTCGAATCGACTGCAGTTCACGGATACCGAGCGGCTGGCCCTCATCTTGAAGCGCGCGTTCGCCAAATTCCCGCGAAGACGGGCGGGGCCACCGGCCCTAAGACTAGCTGGAAGACTGACGATGTGAGGGGTCAACTGGGTTTTTAGGTTTACAGGTTTTGTGTGATCGCCACGGCGCCTCACTGATATTCGATGAGGTGATGACGGGTTTTCGCGTGGCGTGCGGCGGTGCCCAGGCGCTTCGTGGTGTCGCGCCGGCGTTTCCGCGCAACCCACAGACTAACTGGATGACAGGTCAACGCACATGGGCCGTTTTGCGAATTTGCTCTGGCAAAAAAGGGGCCTCTCGGCCCCAATATTTCCCCCACACAGATCCGCTAGCTTACCAAGATGCGCTGCTCCATGAATTCGGCAGTTGCGACATGAGGACAAAGGACTTCGGTGGACAACGAGATATCGATACCGATCATTGAGACCACGTCATCGTGTGCGCGCACCCCGGGCATCTCCTCGCGCAGAAACTCATAATGAGCCTGGCTCATGTAGACGACATTGGGACGCGCGCCAAATTGCTCTTCGTAGTGGTTCACGAGACTTATGACGTAACTTAACATGATGCCCTCCCGCGCCTTCTTATAAGGTCTTATGCCCTAATACGAAGCAACCATCATGCCAAATCAGCACCATAAAAAAAGTACTTAAGATACAAGAAGTTCTTGTCACGACCGGCCGGGGTGACCAGATAAGCGACGCTGCGTGTCACCTATTCTGCGCGCTCGGGGTGACGCGTAGGGCAAGTGCGGTACCCCAGTTTGGCCCTTGCCTGACGCGGTGCGTCACTCTTGGCAGTCGGACTAGGCGGGGTGGCGAACGGCGCAAGGGCACGCCGGACAGAGCGATTACTAACGCGGGCAGCCTCGATTCTGGTGCCGCAAGACGGCCTCAGGTCTCGTTGCTCCCGGGCGCTAATCGTGATTATTAATGAAGCGTTCGCGGGATACTGAGAGTGAAGGCCGGTATGTCGGCATCGAAGCAGGTTCCGTCATCTGCCACCATTTGGTAGCTACCACGCATGCTACCCACCGGCGTCTCAATCATAGCCCCACTCGTGTACTCGAAGCTCATCCCGGGGACGAGGTAAGGCTGTTCGCCTACGACCCCATCTCCACGTACCTCCTGGACCTTATTGTTGGCATCCGTAATGACCCAGTGTCGGGTCACGAGGCGGGCCGCCGTTGGCCCCTTATTGGTGATTGTGATCGTGTACGCAAACACATAGCGGTTTGCTTCAGGTGCGGACTGATTGTCGAGATAGGTGGTTTTGACGTCCACCTCAACGTGATGCTGGTCTTTGTTCATATCGTAACCTCAGCCTGCGTGCTCATCGAGTCATCGCAGCGCACCGAAAGAAAAGCAGAATCCTCTAACCGCAGGGCTGTGAGCGTCCCACCCCATAAGCATCCACTATCGAGACAGACGACGTTTTCAAAACTCTGGGCGCCAAGAGTTGACCAATGGCCAAACACAATACGCGTATCATGGCTGCGCCGTCCGGGCACGCGGAACCAAGGTACGAGCCCGGTGCGCTGTGTGCCTAGCGGGCCTTTGTCGCGCATGTCTAGCCGCCCCTGCGGGTCGCAGTACCGCGTCCGCGTCAGCGCGTTGGCAATAAAACGCAGGCGCTCGGTGCCATTAAGTTCGTCGCTCCATTGATCCGGTCGCGGCCCGTAGAGCCTGGCCAACGTCTGGCAGGACTGCGAGCTCTGCAAGGCGGCTTCAAGCTCGGCTGCGAGCGCCAAGGCCTGCGGGATGTCCCACTGTGGCGGCAGCCCAGCGTGGACCATGGCCACTTGCTTCTCGGTGTCATAATACAGGAGCGGCTGCCTCCGTAGCCAGTCAAGTAGTTCTGATCGATCCGGGGCCGAGAGGATCGCGTCCAGGGTGTCGTCGGCCGCTACCCGCCGCTCTCCGCATGCAACCGCCAGTAAATGCAAATCGTGGTTGCCGAGTACGATGACCGGAGCCGTGAGGGCTCTGACAAAACGCAGAGTCTCTAACGACTCGGGTCCGCGATTGACAAGGTCGCCCGTAAACCAAAGCTGATCGCGACCGTCGACGTAATCGATACGCCGAAGCAGCACCTTTAGGGCTTTCAGGCAGCCCTGGAGGTCGCCTATGATGTAGGTGGCCACGCCAGCTCCTGTGCAAACTGATCGGTAGCCGCTACCAACGCCGCGGCAATCCCCGGCTCAGCGGCGGAATGGCCAGCATCCGGGATGACCACAAGATTTGAAGACGGCCAGGCGGTATGGAGATCCCAGGCGTTGCGCAAAGGGCAAATGAGGTCATAGCGCCCATGTATGATTGTACCCTTGATGCCGTGAAGGCGATCGGCATCGGCCAGGATCTGATTCGGCCGCAGGAACGAGTCGTGCACGAAATAGTGGCACTCGGTGCGGGCGAGCGACAATGCCAGATGGTCTAGTCCGAAAAAATCGATGACATCGGGTCGCGGTACGAGGTTGACGGTTCGCCCTTCCCACAAGGACCATGCGAGCGCGCACCGCTTCTGTTCGTTAGGGTCGGTGCCGGTCAGTCTTCGATAATAGGCCGCGACTAGGTTGTCTCGTTCGGCCGGTGGTATCGGTGCCACGAAGTCCTCCCAGTAATCCGGGAACACCCAATTCGCCCCCTCTTGGTAAAACCAGTGGATCTCGGCCGGCCGACAAAGAAAGACGCCGCGCACGATTAGCCCGAGCGCGCGCTCGGGGCAGGTCTCCGTGTAGACAAGCGCCAGCGTAGATCCCCAGGAGCCGCCGAATACGAGCCAGCGATCAATCCGCAGGTGATTCCGAATCTGCTCCATATCAGCGACCAATAGCGCCGTGGTGTTATCGCTAAGTTCGGCATGTGGTGTCGACCGACCCGCGCCGCGTTGATCAAACAAGACAATGCGATAACGGGCGGGATCAAAAAGCTGGCGATGGTAGGGCTCAAGGCCCGCGCCCGGCCCACCATGCAAGAAGACGACCGGTATGCCCGCCGGGTTACCGCACTCCTCGACGTACAGTACGTGCGGCGGCGCCACCGCGAGGCGATGCTGAGCATAGGGCTGTATGGGCGGATAAAGCATTGTCATGAGGTCCTTAGTATAACCACGTCCTGGTGGCACGCGAAGCGTTGGCGCTAGTCTTCGGCGTCTGGGTTGTGTATTCTTGCGCGCTCCCATGTCTTCGCTAGCCACAGAGATTGCCCGACGCCGAACGTTTGCGATAGTTTCGCATCCTGACGCCGGAAAAACGACGCTGACCGAAAAGCTCTTGCTGTTCGGCGGGGCGATCATTTTGGCTGGTGCCGTAAAAGGCCGTAAGGCCGCGCGTCACGCGACCTCTGACTGGATGGCGCTTGAACGCGAACGCGGTATCTCGATCACCTCTTCTGTCATGCAATTCCCGTATCGGGACGTGATCGTCAATTTACTGGATACCCCAGGCCATCAGGACTTCTCGGAGGACACCTATCGAACACTGACGGCCGTCGATTCCGTGCTTATGGTGATCGATGCGGCCAAGGGCGTAGAGGCGCAGACCATCAAGTTGCTCGAGGTCTGCCGCATGCGCAATACGCCTATCGTCACCTTTGTAAATAAGCTCGATCGTGAGGGCCGGGAGCCGCTCGACTTGCTAGACGAGATTGAGCGCACCTTGAATATTCCCTGCGCGCCGGTCGTTTGGCCCCTGGGTATGGGTCAGCGGTTTAAGGGCATCTGCCGACTGGCGGATTCCCAGGTGCGGTTATTGCCGCAAGGGCGTAGTGAGCGGGTTCAAGAGGAGCGAACGCTGACCCTGGACGATCCCGAGCTTGAGAGCATCTTGGGGGACGAATGCGAACGCATTCGCCAAGAGATCGCGCTTGTGCGCGGGGCCGCCCCCCCTCTCGACCCTGAGGCCTATCGGAAGGCGCAGCAGTCACCGGTGTTCTTTGGTTCCGCCCTGAATAATTTCGGGGTGCGCGATCTGCTTGATGCGTTCATTGATCTCGCCCCCTCGCCTCTTCCGCGGCCTACGGTCACACGGGTAGTCCTGCCAACGGAGGAGCGATTCTCGGGCTTTGTCTTTAAGATTCAGGCGAACATGGATCCCCAGCACCGTGACCGCATTGCCTTCGTGCGGATTTGCTCCGGTCGGTACCGGCGGGGCATGCGCCTCTACCATGTTCGGGAAGGGCGCGAGATCAATGCCGCAAACGCGCTGACGTTTCTTGCGAACGAGCGCGCTATGGCCGATGAAGCCTTCGCGGGGGATATTTTGGGGCTCCCCAATCACGGTACGATTCGCATCGGGGACACTTTTACCGAAGGCGAGAACCTCCGGTTTACGGGTGTCCCGAATTTTGCGCCGGAGCTCTTCCGCCGCGCCATTTTGCGCGATCCCCTGAAGAGTAAGGCCTTGTCGCGGGGACTGGAACAGTTGACCGAGGAGGGCGCCACGCAGCTGTTTAGGCCGTTACAGGGGCACGACATGATCTTGGGGGCGCTCGGGGCCTTGCAGTTTGAGGTGGTGACGTATCGATTGCGCAAAGAGTATGGCGTCGAGGCGGATTTCGAGGCCGTACCCATTGTCTCGGCGCGCTGGGTTGAGGCCGATGCCACAACCCTAGATGATCTCCAGAGACGGCTCGCCAACCATCTCGCCTGGGACGCGGGCGGTGCGTTAACCTATCTCGCGCCGTCTCGTTCCCATCTGGAGCTCACCATGGAGCGGTTCCCCAAGGCGCAGTTTCACGCCATTCGCGAACAGATAAACTAGCCGCTGCGCTGCGAGCGCTTGCGGTCATTCTCTTTTAGGTAGCGCTTCCGCACCCGCACGTGATGGGGCGTCACCTCGACTAGCTCATCATCATCGATAAACTCGATTGCCCGTTCCAGGGTGAGTTGAATCGGCGGCGTCAATAGCACGGCCTCATCCGACCCCGAGGCGCGCATATTGGTGAGCTGTTTGCCCCGCAAGGGATTCACGACCAAGTCGTTGTCGCGCGAATGGATGCCGATGATCATGCCTTCGTAGATGTCTTCACCCGGCCCGATAAAGAGGCGACCGCGCTCCTGGAGGCTAAAGAGGGCATAAGCTACGCTCTTGCCCGCCCCATTGGCGATGAGCACCCCGTTGATGCGACCACCCATGCTGCCCTTCTTGACGGGCGCGTAGTGGTCGTAGACGTGATGCATCAGGCCGGTTCCGGAGGTCAGGCTCAAAAACTCCGTTTGGAACCCAATCAGGCCGCGGGATGGGATGACATATTCGAGGCGGACGCGCCCTACGGCATCGGGGTCCATGCCGAGAAGGTCGCCGCGGCGGCTCCCTAGGCGTTCGATCAAGACACCCTGGTGGGCTTGTTCTACGTCCAGCGTCAGGAGCTCATACGGTTCGTGCATCTCGCCATCCACCATTTTGGTGATGACCTGGGGCCGCGATACCGCAAGTTCATAGCCTTCGCGACGCATGGTCTCGATCAAGATGCCCAAATGCAGTTCGCCGCGTCCCGAGACCTTAAACTTGTCGGCATCGGCCGTGTCTTCGACGCGCAAGGCCACGTTATGGATAAGCTCTCGGTCCAGTCGCTCCCGCAGCTGGCGGCTTGTGACGAACTTTCCGTCCTGTCCCACGAAGGGCGAGGTATTGATCTCGAACGTCATGGTGACGGTCGGTTCATCGACCGTGAGCGGGGTCAGGGCCTCGACTAGGATGGGATCGCAGAGGGTGTCCGAGATGCGCACGGGGTCGATACCCGCGACTGCGATAATGTCGCCGGCCGAGGCCTCTTTGACCTCGGTCCGTTCAAGGCCCAAAAACCCCAGCACCTGAAGCACCTTGCCCTCCCGGCGCTTCCCGTCGCGGTCGACGATGGCCACGATCTGGTTAGGGCGCACGGTACCGCGCGTAATGCGCCCGGTTGCGATCGGGCCCACATAGCTAGAGTAGGCGAGACTCGAGACCTGCATCTGAAATGGGCCATCAGGGTCGACCTTGGGCGGCGGTGTGTGGCGCAAAATCGCCTCAAAAAGCGGCGTCATGTCGCCCTCGCGGGCATCCGGGCTTAGGCTCGAGTACCCATAGAGCGCCGACGTGTAGACCACCGGAAAATCGAGCTGCTCTTCGGTCGCGCCAAGTTTGTCAAAGAGATCGAAGGTCTGGTCGAGCACCCAGCTTAGACGTGCCCCTGGTCGATCGACCTTATTGATGACTACGATCGGCCTAAGACCCAGCGCGAAGGCCTTGCGGGTCACAAAGCGAGTTTGCGGCATAGGGCCGTCTACAGCGTCAACGAGCAGCAGGACCGAGTCGACCATGGATAAGACGCGCTCGACCTCCCCGCCGAAGTCCGCGTGCCCCGGCGTGTCAACGATGTTGATGCGGTGGTCGCGCCAACGGATGGCCGTGTTTTTGGCCAGAATCGTGATGCCGCGCTCGCGCTCAAGGTCGTTCGAATCCATCATGCGGCTGCTGACGGTAGCCCGGCTCTCAAAGGTGCCGGACTGTTTTAGAAGCTCATCGACGAGCGTGGTCTTGCCGTGGTCGACGTGGGCGATAATAGCGATGTTCCGAAGATTCTGAGTTGTCATAGGGATGCTGGGGGAAAGGGTCGCGCATTATATAGGGATCGCGATGGTAACACCATAGCGGTCCCAGATTAAGGCGCCCGGCGACCAGTTAGGCAGGCGCCCCGTGGTCAATGAACACCCCGAGCACCCCGTTCGCCTTGGGTGCCGGGCAGGGTGAGTTGCGCCGGGCGTGAAGCCGGTGGCGCGGAAGGCGCGGGCCCAAGTCGCAAGACCTGCGGTGAGACCACCTCTGTGAAGGAGGAATTCCGCCCCAAGACTCCCCATGCGCGGATTTGGCGTCTGTTTTTCGTCAAAACGGCGTTTTCCCTAGATCGTGGCCGTCGATGCTATGCGGAATCTATGCGTCACTAGAAATACGGATTGCGCTGGGCCATGCCCATTCCCCCTGGAAATCTTTTCCTGCTAGGCCGCTGGGGTGTCACCCCGCGCCACGCCATCATTTGGCAGTTGGCAGTACGCTGGCCCAGGTCTCGGTCACCTGCGTCAGGCCCTGCATGAGGGCGGCGTGAATGGTAACGACGCCAGAGTCTGTTCGCATCACCTCAAACTGTAAGCGCCAATTTCCGCTCGCCTTTCGCGTAGCCCACGCACTGACTACGTGGGCGGGCCCAAAGACGCGGACATGAGGCGTCACCGTCGCAACCGCCGCCCTGGCAAGCCCCCGACCCGCGAAATTCACGACATACGTCTCGCTATGATTGTTGGCATTGTAGGCATGGCGCCCGGCGACCACATAACCCAAATGGGCGCCTTTAGGGTTTTGGCCTTGCCAGGTTATCCGATAACGAAACGTCAGGGGCTGCAAACGCGTACCCTGATTATTCGGTACCCAGAACACGGAAATATTGTCATTCGTCTGTGAGTTTGTCGGGAGCTCAACCAACACCAAGTGTCCTGGTCCCCAATCGCCTTCGGGCGTGACCCAGGCATCTGGTCGATCCTCGTAATGCATACCAAAGGCGTGGTAATCGCCAGCGCGCCGCGCCCTTTGCATCAAACCAAACCCCTGCGGATTGGTGAGCGGAAAGCGGTAGATGGCGATGCGACGAGGGTTACGCAGCGGCCACCATAGGCGCATCTTGCCAGGCATCGCGATCGCCAAACCATCGGAGTCGTGGGCGCTGCGCAACAGTCGGTCGAAACGACGATGGCTAAAGCGGCCTTGGAGAAACATGCTCGTCAAGGGCGCAATGCCTAGGCGGCGCACCCGCTTGCGCTCAAACAATACCGCCTTCACATCGACTATCGTCGCGCGTCCTGGGCGCACAACAAAGCGATAGGCGCCGGTGAGGCTTGGGCTATCAAGCAGGGCACAGAACGTGAGGTGGTGGGCATGTGGGTGGGAGGCCACGATCCAGAATGCCTGGAAATAAGGGAACTCCTCGGCGCGATGCGGCAGCGCCGTATCGATAGCGATACCCCGGGCCGAGAGTCCCCACGATTGACCTCGCCCCACAGCCCGGAAATAACTGGCCCCCAGAAATGACAGGAATTGGTTGACCGAGGGGCCATGACCAAAGGGCGTGTAGGCGCTAAAACCCGCTTCCGGCACAGAGCCTGGGATGCGTTTGGCGAGCCCCGGATCGCCTATTACCTTAAGAGGTAGTTGCGCTGGCAGTGTCTTGCCGCCGGCCACAATCGCGATTCTTACCGGCCACGTAAAAAGGTAGCCGGCAGGGTAGAGCTGGATATGAAAAGGGGTGCCGGTCGGCCAACCGGGGACTCGGCCGACCAATTTCAACTTTCCATAATCGGTATAACTGAGCTTTCGCAACTCCGGGGAAATAGCCGGCGGCGCTTTATACGGCGCCACCGCAAGCGCTTGCGCTTGCGCTGCTACCTTGGCGAAAACGGTGTTGAGTTTGATCTTTGCTGCGCGGGTAAGTGGCCGGTAGTTTACGCTCGTCTCGGTGGCTTGACCGTGAGTTGTGCGGGTCTGCAACTGCTGCACCCTTTGCAAAAGCTGCCGTTGTCCGCTCTCAAGTCGTGCCAACTGTGCTTGTAAAGCCCGGTCCGTAACCTGCCTTTGGGCCGCTGCGGCACGCGTGGCGGCCAGGGCTTGACCGCTCTCCGTCCTGGCCTTTTGGGCCGCGGCGCGCACCTGGCGCACAGAGCCTTCAGTCGCACACCCAGCCAATATCAAAGCCACCCCGGCACCCACTCCCAGGGCGCGCCAAAATCTCAGTGCGCTCACAATCCTCCCGTTTTTAGCTAATCAGCGCGAGACGTGCGCCCGCGATGGCGGTGGCAAGGACCTGTCTGTAGGTAACAGGGCCCCATCTAGCCAATGCCGTGCTCGTGGCCCCTTTAAGGCCCACACCCGCCAATGAAGCGCCGTCATGCTCTCGCGATCACTTAAGAGCCGCAGACGATCCCGCTTACTGAGGGCGCGTGGCCCATCCTTTACCGCCGTTAGCATCAGCTGCTGGCGATTGAGGGCCACTTCGTCGCTGACTGTGTTGTTGGCCCTCAAGAGCGCGCAGTGTAGGGCGTTTACGCCAGGATCGACAATCGCCGCCAGAAAACCACGCGCCGTCGTGCATCGCCGTAGGACCGGGGCGCGACCCGCCTCGCTAAAGACGCGCAGCAGCGGTGGCGGCTGGATTTCCTCCGGCGTCAGGAAAAGCCCCCATTGCCGGGCCTTAATCCCCGGCTGCACTCGGCTGATCCACACCGATACGGGGATCGCAATGAGCCACGCCGCCATCACCGGCAAGAGCCACCAAAAATAGTTGGGGCTCAGAAGATAAACGAGACCTCCCCAGACCACGGCCAGTATCGTGCCGGTGGCGTGGTAGCGCAAAGCCTGCCGCCACGTGGTGCTCGCATCCCCGCGCGCCTGAGGCCCCCAGCCGGTCTTTCGACCGGCCAAAACTGAAACCACAAAGACTGTATGAAACAGCATACGAACGGGGGCCAAAATGGCCGACAGTATGCTTTCCAACACCACGCCTGCCAAAAGCCGCAGACCGCCGCCAAAGGACGCCATGCGGCCACGAACGACGGTCAGTATGATAGCCAAGATCTTGGGGACAAACAAAACAGCGAGCGTAAACCAAAAAAGCACCAGCGCCCACCGCGGGTGCCAGACAGGCCAGACCGGGAACAAGACATGGGCATGCGGAAAGTACTGTGGCGGCACAAGCACATGCAAAATGGCCTCGGCGCTCGACAGCGCCAAAAATGCTAACCATAAGAATGATGAGACATACGACATGATGCCATTGAGAAACACGACTCGGTGCGGGGAAACAAACCCGCGTGCGAACACGAGGCGCGCATGTTGCATGTTGCCCTGCGCCCAACGTCGGTCGCGCTTCAGCTCGTCTAAGAGCGTAGGCGGCGCTTCCTCGTAACTGCCCTCAAGGGCTGGCTCCATCCACACCTCCCAGCCCGCCCTGCGCAACAGCGCCCCCTCGACAAAGTCATGGCTCATGATTTCGCCGCCGAATGCCCCACCACCAGGCAGTCTGGGGAGCGCGCAATGCCGCACGAAAGGCGCGACGCGAATAATCGCATTATGGCCCCAGTAGTGCCCTTCACTCACGTGCCAAAAGTGGAGACCGGCCGCAAACACCGGACCATAGAGGCGGTTGGCAAACTGTTGGACGCGCCCAAAGAGGGTATTTTGGTGAATGGTGGCGGGTAGCGTTTGGATAAGGCCCACAGCCGGGTTGCCTTCCATAAGCTCCACTAGGTGTGTCAAGAGGGTGCCGCTCATCAGGCTATCGGCATCGAAAATGACCATATAGCGGTACTGGTTGCCCCAACGACGACAGAAGTCCGCGATATTTCCACTTTTGCGCTTGATATTATTGCGCCGACGCCGGTAGAAGATGCGCGCCTGCGCGCCTAGGCGCACGCGCAAGGCCGCCCACGCGACCTCCTCTTCCACCCATGCATCAGGGTCGTTGCTATCGCTCAAGATAAAGAAATCAAACTGGGATAGACGCCCGGTTGCCGCTAACGAGCGGTAAACTGCTTCGAGCCCGGCACCGACACGAACCGGATCTTCGTGAAACACCGGCATCACAAGCGCGGTCCGCGCACGGATTTCCGTTGACCCCTGCGAACTGGATTGCAAGCGCGAGCGGTGTCGAGAGAGCAAAAGCAGGGCGCCGGCCAATGAGATCCAAAGTCCGATCGAGATCCATCCAAAGAGAAACCCGAAGATTGTCGCTAGACTGTCGTTTAGGGTCCGGTAACCAGGATGCGGAAGTACCCCCAGCATAAACTGGCTCGCGATCACGCTGGGAATCAAAACCAAAAAGGCCAAAAGCGCACCCCGCCACAAGATGCTCTGCCGTCTTGCCGGGCCCACCCGTGTCATGACTTGGTGCGCTCTGAGGCCATCGATTGGCGCATGAGAGGGGGAGCTAAGGATAAGTCGGTTAACACGCTGGCATCGGTATGAAGCCAGACCGAGAGCCGCCAAAGCGCGCCGCACTGTCCGTCGTCAGGCATATCTGCGGCACCTTGTGTCAGTTGGTTCGCCAACCGCTCTTGCAGTCGCGCAAACGCCTGCCCGGCGTGGCTTGCGCCCTCACAGGCGGCCTCCACCCATGCCTCATAGAGCTCTGGAGGGAAAGAGAGTGTCGCGAGGTAGGACCGAAGCCTTGCGCGCATCTCAAGAGGCCCGCTGACATCAAACGGCATCATGTCCGTCACCCGCCCCTGCATCCGATCGTCAAAATCCACACGGTCTCCTTCATCTAGCCCGACCCCAGACCCCTCAATAAACTTAAAGACTTCCGGGCACACAAAACCCCGAGGCCACTTGCTGGTCGCCCCTATGCCTTAAGTCCGTGGGACTTTCCGGGAGTTCCGCGAGCAACCCAACCGGAGCGATTATCCTCCGCCCGCAAAGGCCGCGCCCCAGACCACAAGGAGACCCAAAACATCACATGAGTATTTTCCCACCCTTAGGCGGTGCTGAATATGGGGTTTCTAGCGGGACTGCCTCAAGCGATCCCATACGACTTACGAACGGGATCTCACGTCTGGCTGAGGGCGGCTCCGCCCGCGCACGCTTTAGATTCAGTTTAAGGGCGGCAAAAAATGGAGTGGCCGTGTGACTGGGTGGCCCACCCGGCGTTTGCGCGGGGACGGAGGCGCTCAGTTGGCGCGCCGCCCGTTCCGGCAAGTTGTTACGGGCGCGCGTGGGCCGCGGCCCGTAACGACCTTAGCGACGTTTGATAAGAGCGCCCACAATAAGCCCAACCACCGCACCGATAATGAGGCCGGCGGCGAGCTCGTTAAAGGACCTCTGCGCAAGTGGCACGAGCAGCTGATGGACGCCCTCTAGGTTAGCTCCTCGTGTCAGCACGACGGATAACCCCAGCTGGTGGCCAAGAATATCCGCAGGCCGCAGTAAGAAGGCGATGATGCCGCCGGCTATCGCAAAGATTGCGGATAAGGGGGCAATTGATCTCACTATCACTACCTCTCGTGGGAGTATGACCGGTCAGTACAGCACCAAAGGCCGCAAAAGACAACCGGAAACCTCTTCCAATACGAAATGATACTGAAGGGAGGGCCTGTTTCTAACATGAATGATACTGAACGCGACCCGGTTCCTGTTCATAATGAGGGATGAAAACCATCATCCTAAAACGGCAGTTGGTCCCTCACATCGTCAGTCTTCCGGCTAGTCTTAGAGCCGGTGGCCCCGCCCGTCCCCGAAGGAATTTCGCGAATGCGTGCCTTAAAATGAGGGCCAGCCGTTCGGTATCCGTGAAGTGCTCCGCAGTCGACTTGAGAGAGTTCAAGAAGGCCGCTAAACGCGTCAGCACGGCCTGGATCGTCGCCTGTTTCGCATGTTGGCTTGTGATGGTAAGCGTCGTTTGGCCACCGTGTTGGGTTTTGGTAGCGACACCGTGTAACAAGAGTGGTCGACTGGTAATTGCTTCATGATGTTTGTGAGGATTCGCGAGTCGGACGAAGAGATTCCACCAGTTATAAATGAGGGCTACCATGCCGGCCATGAGGCGACAGCGTTTCAGGTCGTGGGTCGTGAATCCACCCCAGTCGGGTAGCAGCAGCGCATTACTGCGCCGCCGCCCCCTAAATGAGAGTCGCCCACTCATCCGGCTCAAGCCCTTCGTCAGCGCCATGATTTGGCACCGGGTCGCTCAGCAGAATCTTTCGCGGCTTGCCGGCCCCCGGTGGGTAAAGTAAGAGAACCACGCGGGATCAAACGGGTTAGCAAGACCGCGTATCTTGATGTGTCTGACGATAGGAATCGTCCCGGCACAAAAGAGCCGAAGTCGCTGTATGGTACCCGCGACTTGGGTTTCGGCGGCAAACACCCAGTTCTGATCCCCTCGTGCGTGGAAGTATCTCTGTCTGACCCAACCCGCGCCTTTCTGGGGATGCCGACGCATGGCCCATGTCCATAAGAGACGCCAAATGTGAGCATCTATCGAGGTGAACCGATCCTTAGAGACTACATGGCGGTGATACATGGCCCACCCCCGGATGACGGGATTGAGCTGTAGGATCACATTCGCCTGGGTCGCACTTTCGTTTCGTTTCACGATATCCCGTACCTTCTCCATGAGCGCTTTCACGCTCTTGTTAGCCGGTTTAATCAGCAGCTTACCTGCGTACTTGCGTACGTTCTGCCCCAGGAAATCGAACCCCTCGCTTGCGCGGTGTCACCGATGGCCGTCATCTGCTTTCCTTCGTTGTCCGATTAATCATGTTCTCTCGCCCTGAATGACCGCACGGAAGTCAGCGCGCTTTCGCGCCCGGCAATGAGTCAGCCGGTATCTTCCCGATTACCAAGAGACGTTCGCTTTTTTCCTTCTGCCTAAAAACGACGGTGTGTCGTTGTTCCGCGGTTCATAGCATCCCCAGCACCGCCTTCAGGCTTTTCTCCACGGCGGCCATCTCTTCGGTCGTGAGAGTGGTAAGCGGGCCTTCGCCGAAGCGGCTGCGGTCGAGAACGCGGGGTTGATCGACCGCAATGCTGCAATCTTTCAGCAGGCGGTCACGGGCGCGAATGGGGACGCGCCAGTGGCGGAACGAAGGGTAGGCTTGTGATGTGAGCGGCAATGCGACGATTGGTGCGCCATCGATGGCGGTTAGTCCGTTCGTCTGAATGATGAGTACCGGGCGTATCTTTCCGATCTCCCGCCCCCTGTTGGGATTCAATTTGGCGACCCAAACTTCGCCGCGCTGCATCAACGCCACCACTTCTCGCCTTGTTCTTCCGGCCAGGGCTCGCCGGGTTCCCGGCCTTCAGCGGTATCGAGTGCTTCGTTGCTCGCGGCGATGGCCTCTTCGGCCATCTCCAGCGCCTCGCGTCGTAGCTCCGGATCGTTGTAGGCCGCCTTTGCCTCCGCCACGAGTTCGGCCATGAATCTCTCCCGCTCGCGGCGGGTGAGGTAGTCGGTGATGGCCTCGCGCACCACCTCGGAGCGCGGCAGACCCTCCAGGCGTGCCTCCTCGGTGAGGCGGGTGTCGATCTCCTCGGGGATGCGGATACTGATAGCGGCCATGTCTGTCACCATGTAATACGAATCGTGATACAAAATGTAATCGAGGCTGGTGCCGGAGGCAAGCGGTCTAGTATTTCATCAAGATATCAAGGAGTAAGGAGGGTGTCGATGGACGTACAACAACCCGAATTGCCGATGCCCTTCCCGGAGCTGGCCGGCGACATGCCGCTGCTGCCGGCGCGCATGGTCAACGAATACCAATACTGTCCGCGGCTCGCCTATCTGGAATGGGTGCAGGGGGAGTGGGCCAAATCCTCCGATACGGTGGAGGGGCGCCATCGCCACCGCCGCGTCGACAAGCCCGGTGGCGAGCTGCCAGCGGCCGGTTCGGCCAAGGAGCGTTTTCATGCCCGCTCCATCATGCTGTCGTCCAACCGCCTCGGCCTCATCGCCCGCATGGATCTGCTCGAAGGCGAGGGCGACAGGGTCACGCCGGTCGACTACAAGCGGGGCAAGCGGCCCCATGTGGAGAAGGGGGGAGACAAATCACCCTCTCTTTACACCCCTATTATATATAGCTGGCAAGGCTTGCGGGGCTTTTTTTGGGAATACAAAGCCGTCTCACCTGCTTGTGTCACCGCAACACCAAGAGGGTATATGGCCTCAATGCATCTGAACGGGGAGTGTTATCATCTTGCTTGTTGATCTGCGTTACAAAATTTTTAAATATTTTTAAGGGGGAAATCTTGGGTCTCAGCACTTCACCTATTCTTGATTCGGCTGTTGATATGGTCACAAAGCTACAACATACGTTTCCCGCAGAGCATTTGGATATTGGCTCAGGACATGGCGATTTGATACATCTGTTGCGAAGTCGATTTGATGTGCGGTCTTCGGCGTGCGACTACACAGACAGCTTAATGAAACTTGATGATGTGAAAGTTAGTGTAGCAAACCTAAACACGCAAGGTCTGCCATATCAGGATTCAACTTTTGATTTGGTTACCAGCACAGAGGTGATTGAACACTTAGAACATTATAGATACACGCTTAGGGAAATGTTTCGAGTGTTAAAGCCAGGTGGAACTTTGGTTTTAACCACACCGAACATCTTGAATCTAAAATCAAGAATTCGTTTTTTAGTTTCCGGTTTTTACAACCTCTTCGGGCCATTACATTTTGATGAGAGCGAACTACATTCAACTGGCGGTCACATTAATCCCGTTTCGATTTTTTATCTGACACATTCTTTGATGGATGCTGGGTTTCGTGAACTTGTAGTTTCCATCGACAAGAAGCAGGGCACTTCTAAAGCTTAACTCCCTCTGTTGTATTTTCCGATAAAGTTATTCTCAGCAATAACCTTGATTGATGAGAAAAAGCAATATGGAACAGTTGATGAGTTCAATGAACCTTTCGTAAGGCAAATGAACTCATTGGATGTTCTACTTGGCAGAACGATTATTGTAGGATGTAGAAAACCAATACACTCGAAATAGGCAAACCCGAACTGGCGGTTCCGTTACCTTCCTGTCTACAGTGATAGCAACTGGTTAAGTTGATTACAAGCGCTGTGGTCGCCTGCTTTGCTCGATCCAGCCTATATACCCCCTCAAGAAATCATTCAGGCGGCTTTTTGTTTATCAGTAGCGCGTAAGCGGGTGGCTGTTTCCCCCTGCCTTTTATCCCCGGAGGGCGCAACAAAAACGCGCAGCGTTTTTGACACTCGCGCAGCGAGTGTGTATTGCGCTTATTGTTGTTTTTGACTTTCAACCGCAAACCCCACCCCGCACCGCTCGGCAGAAACATCCACCCAGTCCTTGGTTTTTCCGCGCATTCAAGTTTACTCGATATAGCACCCTTCACTTCACCCCTCAAGGGCATAAAACCTTTGGGGATCTATCAGGAGAAAAACGGAATGGCAGACCTCAAAACATTACTGGCAAAAAAAGCAGCGCTGGAAGCCTCTATACGCTCCGCCCGCGCCTCGATGAGTGGGGAGCTTCGCATAGCTGACGCACACGTTAAAAAGGCCCTTGGCGGGGCTGTGCCGGCGCTTGCGAAAGACGCCGAGACTTCGCCGGAAGTCCGCGCAATACTCGGTTTGATTGTTTGCGAAGCTGGCGCGGGGGTTAAATCTGCGGCGGGCCGGATGATTTACGACCGCCTGCGTTCTTCGCTTCCTCCAATCTAAAAGCCGGCGCGCCCGCCCGGACCAGGAGGCCGATCCGCTTGCGTCCCTGGGCAATGATCTGCCGCAGGCTGGCCATGTACTGGTCTGGATTGTGGACACTGACGGTCATCGAGCACCCCCCCTCTTTTGGTGCGGCCTATGGCGATTTCTGCCTTTAAGTTTTAGTTGTTACATTTTACGCTCAATTTGTCTCCTAAAGGGAGACGAACTTGCCGCTGAGTATCATTGATGCTATATTTACTGCGCAGTACGTTTCTTTTAGGGGCGCAAATTGAGCGCAAAATATCATTTACAAACGAAGACGCTAGGCCCGCGCGCAGCGCAGCTCTTCACTGAGCTGAATGAACTACGCCGGTCTACGTTCACCTTGGCGGATGTGGAATCGATCACCGGCCTATCGGCTGCGGCGGCCCGCAATCTCGTGCACAAGGCCCAGCGGCGAGGCTTGATCACGCGACTGAAGCCTGGCCTGTACAACCTCGTGCCATTCGAGCTCGGACGGGCCACTGAGCACATCGACAGCCCGTACTTGATCGCGCGTGAACTGGCCGGTACGGCGCCCTACTTCCTGTCGCACGGCACCGCACTTGAGTTGCATCGCATGGTGACGCAGCCGACCTTCACCGTGTATGTGTCATGCACGCGGCGCGTGCGTCCGCAGACGGTGGGCGGCTATGACTTTCGGTTTGTCCACATTACGGCGGAGCAAGAATTCGGAGTCATGAAGCATTGGATCGACAAGGAGCGCTTCGTGATGATCAGCGACATGGAGCGCACCATCATCGATGGTCTCCGACACCCAGCATTTGCCGGTGGCATTACCGAAGTCGCCAAGGGGTTGTGGATGAAGCGGGACGTACTGAAAGTCGAACGACTGTTGGACTATGCGCGACGCCTCGGCGTCGGCGCCATCGTGCGACGCCTCGGCTACCTGCTGGAACACTATGGCCTGGCCGATGCTTCGGTGCTGGAGCCGCTGCGCGGCATGCTAACGGCAACTTACCAGCGCCTTGATCCACTGCTCCCCGCCGAGGGAGCATTCCTCTCACGTTGGCGACTCCGGCTCAACGTGACTCCCGAAGAACTGGATGCCGTGAGGCTTGGCTGATGATTCCACAACGCAACATTTCTCTGATCTCGAACACGCTGGTGACCGCTGGAGGGCGGCGCATCCCCGAGGCCGTCATCGAACGCGATTACGTGCTGGCCTGGTTCCTGACCGGTTTGGCCGGTCATCCGTTACGCGACGTGCTGGCCTTCAAAGGTAGCACGGCCCTGTGACGCTGCTGGTTCGAGGACTATCGATTTTCGGAAGACTTGGACTTCACGCTGACCCGTCCGATCACCCTCGAAGAGATACTGGCGGGATTGAACGAAATCTTCGCGGCGGTTGAGGCCGCCTGCGGCTTGCGGATCGCTTTCGACCGCGAAGACCGCCACGGCCACCAGAACAGTCACACGTTTTATCTGCGCTACCAGGGGCCGCTGCCCGCCGCGAACGACGTGAAGGTGGATATCACGATCAACGAAGTCCTGTGCTTCCCGCTGCAAGACCGCTCGATTCATCGCACCTACGACAGCTTTGACGACCTGCCCGAAGGGCCGACCGTGAAGGTCTACGCCATCGAGGAGATCGTGGTTGAAAAGCTGCTGGCCTTGAGCGATCGGGCGCGTAACGAACCGCGCGGCTTGTATGACCTTTGGTATCTGTTCGGCTCCACCGACTTGCGCGTTGCAGAAATACGCGCAGAACTCGATGCCAAGTTGGCACTGCGGCAACGCGTCGTTGCAGGCATGGAGCAGGCAATTGCCACCAAGGAAGATCGTCTGCGGCGACTTTGGGCCGCCCGCCTCGCGCACCAGATGAGCCAACTGCCGTCATTCGATGACGTCTTTCGGGAGGTATTGCGTGCCGTTCGCGCTGCCGACTTGCCGAAGGCGGATGGTTGATCGGCGGCCTGCCCACCAAAGGAAGTCCCATGGCCGATTTGTCCTCCATAGAACGCCGCAAACTGGAACGACTGCTCCGCATGGGCAGCGGCTACGTGCTCGATTTCTCGGACCGCACGTTCAGCGAGTTCTTCGAGGAGCACACGCGCCGTGACATCGATGCCACGGTCTACCGCGAGCGTGGCACTTCCAAAGCCAACCGCTTACGCGGATTCTGGGCGGTCGAAGGCAACCATCTGGTCGGCAAAGTCATCCAGGCGCTGATCTTGTACGGTCAGGCTGAGAACTGTTTTGGCAACGAGCCGGGATTGACCGAGCTGACCGACGATTGCTTGAAGATCGCCAGCCGCATGATGCGCGACACGCCCGTCGCCGAGATGGACGCACTCACCGCCACAGCCGACGAACGCGATTTCGAAACCGTCGCTCAACACGTACGCGAGGCGATCGAGAAGAACCAACCCGAAGCCGCCCTGGATCGGCTGCACACGTTCGTCATCAAGTACGTGCGCACGCTATGCGAACAGCGTGGCGTTGAAATCAACCGCGACAAGGCATTGCACAGCATCTTCGGTGAGTATGTGAAGCGCCTACGCGATGCGGGTCAGATTGAATCGTTGATGGCCGAGCGCATCCTGAAGTCAAGCATCTCGGTGCTCGAAGCCTTCAATGACGTTCGCAACAACAAGAGCCTCGCACATGACAACCCGATCCTCAACTACGAGGAAAGCCTGCTCATCTTCAACCACGTTGCCAGTTCAATCCGTTTCATCAAATCACTCGAAGCCAGAACGAAACATGTGACCACGCCGAAATCGATCGCGGCACTCGATGACGATTTGCCGATCTAGTTTGTCCGTGCGTATTGATATTCGACAAAACGACGATATTTACCGTGCAGTGAATCTTGATCGCCAATTTCAGGCGTCCGGGCGTTGCCACCGTCGGGCTCGCGGGCGTTGCCCCACGCCTCATGCCGAGTCGCGGCCATGCGGCTTTGATCCCTGATGCCTCCGGCCCACCGGGCCTGCGCGCGCCGCTTGCCGTTAAGGCAGTGGAGTGTGTGGAGGGGCGGCCTTGCTGTTCCCTTCAACGTACCACGTCGTTCTCGCCGTCAAGGGCTACGCGCTTAGGCGCTTGCGTCCTGGCGGCCGTCTGCGACCCCTGACTGCTGCGCTGCGTCGTGTTCCTCCGGTTCCGGGCAATTCCGCCCGATTCGGACAGGAGCACGATCATGTCGCAACTTACTCATTCTCTCAATTCTTCCCTTCTCGTTCGCGATGTCGCGGGCGACTACCGTCCGGCCAACGCCGACGAGGTGTTGCAGGCGGCGCGGCGTGTGCTCGCAGAACAGATGCGTGGCTGCGAAGCGCTGAACTCGCCGCAGGTGGTGCGCGACTTCCTGCGGGTCAAGCTGGGGACGCTGGAGCACGAGGTGTTCGGCGTCATCCACCTGGATGCACAGTATCCGCTCCATTAACCCCACTCTCCCATGCCCGGCTTTACGCCGCGGCGCTGACATCATCACCTCACCCCGGCGCCGGGGTGAGACCATACCTACCCTGATTGTTAAAGAACTGTTGCCACTCCGGTTGGCCCGTCCTGCCGATCGACCCCTCCATGGCCCACACGATATCAGCGTGAAGCGAGGTATGGGAGGGTGGGGTTAATGGAGCGGATACGATCAAATCCATGACGCGGTACCGCACCTGCACATGGTTCTCGCCGTAGACAGGACTGGGCGCCTCGATGAAGGCCTGCTCCTCTTTGGCCGCGTCTTTGAGTCGCACCTTGTTACCATAGAGTTTTGGCCTTCCCTTGCCGCGACTGACAGGCGCGGGTGCCGGCAAATAGGCCACCACGCAGCCCTTGGCCCGTGTCAGGAGTTGGTGGCCACCGGCAAGCAAGGGCAGGATGATTTTTGCGCTCGCGTAGTAGGCGTCAGCGATGAGCAGAACCTGCCGCTGGCACATCCCGACTCATGTCAACAGGAGCACCACCAGTTTATCGAGGAGCGTGCGAGCATCGCGGTTGGAGAACACCAATCCCTCATGGATCCGCGACACCAGCGGCACGGCAGCCACCTGTCCGGCTGCGCATTGCACCAGCAGGGAAATGGCCTGCATCGAGTGCCCCATGATGTAGGGAGGCTTAGTGTTACCGGCAGATTGTTGATGCAGCAGCTTCACGCCCGGCATCTTGCCACCTTCCTTGGGTGCTTTTATCCCGTCGGCGAGGACGACCAGGCGCGAGTTCACCTCGAATGGACGAAACAGCCTCAAGCATAGGCGTGGCCAGCAAGCCGTCAGTGTTTCGAGATCGAGTCCTGCGCTGTGGAAGAAATGCAGGAAGCGGTGATCGGCCTTGCCGGAGAAATCGAGCGCTCGTACGAAACTGGTAACGCCGGTATTGTCCGCGCGGCAGCACAGACCTGCCAGAGTCAGTAGCATCCGGAAGAATGTGCGGGTACGGGAACACGCTGGACGCAGTTCGAGCACGGCTGTCAGCCAATAATTCCAAAGCATAGATTCTCCACAAAGTTGCGCGAATGTCCGACAGCATTATGCTGCTCTCGGACGCAACGTGCTATACTTCAGCGACGGAAACAGAGATCTATTTCATCATGGCCACGAACCGCGAAACGACACTGGAGAAACAGATAGAGAAAACCAAGACGACGTTGGTGGCGCTGGGAGATATGCGCCCAGGAAGTCTGTCAAAACAGTACAACGTATGTGGCAAACCGGGATGCAGCTGCAAGGCAGACCCGCCTAAAAAACACGGTCCCTACTACCAGGTGAGCTACACGCGCAAGGGAACGAGCAGCAGTAAGTTCGTCAAAAAAGAAGATTTGCCTGAAGTGCGAAAGCAGATCAAGAATTACGAGAAGATGAAGCTACTGGCGGACCGCTGGATTGATTTGGCGACGGAATTATCCAATCTCAGGATCGCCAAAGGAAAAGCGAAAATCCCAGCGAGAACTTAGCACTGTCTAGTTAGAGAGCGAGGGGGCTTTTATAGACCGAGCCGTTCCCAAATGACGCTCGTCGGTGCCGCGCGATTTAGGGTATAAAAATGCAGGCCAGGTGCCCCGGCAGCCAGAAGTTCACTACAGAGCGCGGTTGTGACATCGAGTCCGAAGGACCGGATGGACTCGGCATCGTCGCCATAACTCTCCAGTCTGCGCCGGATCCACCGCGGGACCTCAGCACCGCAGGCCTCCGAGAACCGTAGCAGCTGGCGGTGGTTGGTGATCGGCATGATACCGGGGACGATGGGTATGGTTAAGCCAAGCGCCTGGCAGGCATCAACGAACCAGTAATAGGCATCGGCGTTATAAAAATATTGGGTAATGGCGGAGTTGGCTCCGGCCTCCACCTTTTCCTTGAAGTGGACGATATCTCCCTCGGCGCTGGTTGCCTGCGGGTGAATCTCCGGGTAGGCCGCGACCTCGATGTGGAAATGGTCCCCGGTTTCGGCACGTATGAACTGAACGAGCTCATAGGCATAACGAAAGTCTCCCGGATCGACCATGCCCGACGGGAGATCGCCCCGCAATGCCACGATGTGGCGGACCCCTAGGGCCTTATAGGTTGCCAGCACTTCGCGAAGACCCTCACGGGTCGACCCAATGCACGAGAGATGCGGGGCTGCCGCCCTTTTATGTTCGCCGATCTCGCGCACGGTCTCTAGAGTGCGCTCCCGCGTACTTCCACCGGCCCCAAAGGTCACCGAGAAAAATCGGGGATTTAGGGGCGCCAGTTGCACTAAGGCGGCACGAAAGGCGCCATGGGCCTCCTCGCTCTTTGGAGGAAAGAACTCGAAGCTAAAGACCCGCGCGTGCTGTTTTTGGAGCTCCATTGCGTTAGGTTTAGTAGCGGTAACGGGCGGGCTTGTACGGGCCGTTCACGGGCACGTTGATGTACTGCGCCTGCTCTGCGGTAAGCTCGGTTAGGTGTGCGCCGATTTTGCTTAAGTGCAATCGTGCCACTTTCTCATCTAGGTGCTTCGGGAGCGTATAGACCTTGGGCTCATAGAAGTCCGGGTGGTTCCATAGCTCGATCTGCGCCATCACCTGGTTCGTAAAGGACGCCGACATAACGAAGCTCGAATGACCCGTAGCACAGCCCAGGTTCACAAGTCGACCCTCGGCCAACACGATCACCTTTTTGCCGTCTGGGAACACGATGTGGTCGACCTGCGGTTTGATGTTTTCCCAAGGCAGCGTACGCAAGGCCTCGATGTCGATCTCAGAATCGAAATGCCCGATATTGCAGACGATTGCCTCATGCTTCATGACCCGTACATGTTGCAGGCCGATTACATGAACGTTGCCAGTGGCGGTAACGAAGATGTCGCCGAGCGGTGCGGCCTCGTCTAAGGTGACGACGCGATACCCCTCCATGGCCGCCTGGAGCGCGCAGATCGGATCGACTTCTGTGACCCATACAGTCGCACCCATGCCTCGGAAGGCTTGCGCACAGCCCTTGCCGACATCGCCATAGCCCGCGACGACACAAATCTTGCCGGCGATCATGACGTCCGTGGCGCGCTTGATGCCGTCGATCAAGGATTCGCGGCAGCCGTAGAGGTTGTCGAATTTCGATTTCGTGACTGAGTCATTGACGTTGAAGGCGGCGCACAAAAGCTTACCCTTGGCCTCAAGGTCATAGAGCCTATGAACGCCGGTGGTTGTCTCTTCGGACAGCCCGCGCACATTCTTCATGAGTTCGGGGTAGCGATCGTGCATGACTGCCGTCAGATCGCCGCCGTCATCGAGCAGCATGTTCGGGTGCCAACCATCGGGCCCGGCCACGGTCTGATCTATACACCACCAGAACTCCTCCTCGCTTTCACCCTTCCAGGCAAAAACTGGGATTCCACGGGCCGCCATGGCGGCTGCAGCATGATCTTGCGTCGAGAAAATATTGCATGACGACCAGCGCAATTCCGCGCCGAGATCGACGAGCGTTTCCATCAGCACGGCGGTCTGGATGGTCATATGGAGACTGCCTGCGATCCGGGCCCCCTTTAGCGGGTGGATCCCCTTATACTCCTCGCGCAAGGCCATGAGCCCCGGCATCTCCGTCTCGGCGATCGCGATTTCCGCGCGGCCGTAATCGGCCTGTGTCATGTCCGCGACCTTGTAGTCGCAAGCTTGCTGCGTGTGAACTGCCGATTTCATTTTGCTCTCCTACCGCGACAACGATTGAACTTTTTTGTCGGCTACAGCCGCGCGCAAAACCTCAGCCTTATCCGTGCGCTCCCAGCCAAACTCTGGTTCCGTGCGCCCAAAATGTCCATATGCCGCAGTTTTGGCATAGATTGGCCGCAAAAGATCCAGGGTCTGGATGATCGCCTTGGGCCGCAGGTCAAAGTGCTCGGCCACGAGCTCTGCGATTCGACTGTTGCTGATGATGCCGGTGCCAAAGGTTTCTACATGGATGGATACTGGCCGGGCCACGCCGATGGCGTAGGCGACCTGAATCTCGCAACGTGCGGCCAAACCGGCCGCAACGATGTTCTTGGCGACGTACCGCCCGGCGTAGGCTGCGGATCGGTCGACCTTGGAGGGATCCTTGCCTGAGAATGCGCCGCCCCCGTGACGGGCCATGCCGCCGTAGGTGTCGACGATAATTTTCCGGCCCGTGAGGCCACAGTCGCCGACCGGACCCCCCACCACGAAGCGGCCGGTCGGGTTGATGAAGTATTTAGTCTCCTTCCTGAGCCAGCTTTCCGGTAGCACGGGCTTGATGATCTCTTCCATCACCGCCGCCTTCAGGTCTGCGTAGCTGACGTCGGGGCTATGTTGAGTGGAAACCACGACCGTATCGATCGCCACGGGTTTGTCATTTTCGTAGCGGATAGTGACCTGGCTCTTGGCGTCCGGGCGCAACCAAGGTAGTTGTCCAGACCGGCGCACCTCGGCTTGCCGCCGTATCAGGGCGTGCGCGAGGGTGATCGGCATGGGCATCAGCGTCTCGGTCTCGTTGGTCGCGTAACCGAACATGAGCCCCTGGTCGCCAGCACCCTGCTCAAGATCAAGCCCTTGGCCTTCGTCTACCCCTTGCGCGATGTCTGGCGATTGCTTGTCCATAGCGACGATAACGGCGCAGGCATCACCGTCGAAGCCCATGCTCGCGTTATACCCAATCCGGCGAATGGTGCTGCGCGCGATCTCCGTGAAATCGATCGTTGCCGTGGTCGTGATTTCCCCAGAGACCACCACAAGTCCTGTGTTGACTAGGGTCTCGCACGCAACTCGTCCGCGCGGATCTTGCGCTAGCACTGCATCAAGCACCCCGTCTGAGATCTGATCCGCGATTTTGTCGGGGTGACCTTCGGATACGGACTCAGACGTAAAGAGGTAGGATTCGGCCATGATGACTCCTGAGGTATAAAATAGGATGAGGCGCTTTTTAAAGAGGACAAGAGCCGCACTGTTAGAACCGCGCACCTTAACATAGTTCCGCCCGTTAATTAACAGGGCGGCCGGGTCTTTTTTGGCAAGTGGCCACTGACCCGTTACCATGCGTATATGTTGCCTATTCCCCCACGACCCTTGCTGAGATTGACCGGCAAGGCGATCTCAGATTATGACATGATTAGGTCTGGAGACCGCGTACTCGTTGCCGTTTCTGGCGGCAAGGATAGCCTAAGTCTCCTGCATGTGCTTTTGCATCTGCAACGCAAGGCCCCGCTGCCCTTTACGCTTGGCGCTGTCACGGTCGATCCCGGCATCGAGGGGTTCGATCCAGCACCGCTCGTCCCTTATCTGGCGGAGCTCGGTATCCCGTATTTTTACGAGCGGCAGGCGATTGCCGAGCGCGCCAAAACGAATCTTGGCAATGACTCTTTTTGCAGTTATTGCGCGCGAATGCGCCGCGGCACCCTCTATCGGGTGGCTCGAGACCAGGGGTTTCATGTCCTGGCTTTGGCCCAACACCTAGACGATATCGCGGAATCCTTCCTGATGAGCGCCTTTCACGCGGGCAGCCTACATACCATGCGGGCGCATTATCGGATTGATGCTGGCGATTTGCGTGTCATCCGTCCCTTTGTATACGCGCGCGAGCGCCAACTGCGAGATTTTGCCAAGGCCGCCGATTTGCCGGTTATCACCGACAATTGCCCCGCATGTTTTCGCAAGCCCACGGAGCGGGCGGCCATGAAGGCCCTATTAGCCACCGAGGAGTTACGTCATAACGGGCTTTTCCCGAGCCTCCTTCGGGCTATGCACCCCTTGCTGGGTAGCACGGAAATCCCTTGAAGACACCAAGCGGTGACCAAGATGCCTCGATTCTGGCACAATGCCGCGCATGATTGAGGTCTCTGACTTAACGGGCACACATCGCGTGCGGGCCCGCCTTGGCTTTTTGGCGCCCCGGTATTGGCCGACCTGGGCGGCGCTTGGCGTCTTGCGACTGACCCTTTATCTGCCGTTGCGCGTACGCGCTTGGCTGGGGCAGCGTTTGGGTGATCTATACTGCCGATCCAACCATAAGAGGCGGCGCATTGCCACGATCAATATCGCGCTCTGTTTCCCAAGCTGGACCCCCGAACAGCAGCAAATGGCTGTACGGCAGCACTTTCGCTTGGCGGCGCAAGCCGTTTTTCATATCGCGGTTTTGTGGTGGGGAAGCGAACAGGCCATTGATCGCTGTCTACGCGTCAAGGGCCTCCATCATTATAGAGAAGCAAAGGCGGCCGGCCACAACGTCATCGTCTTGCATTGCCACTCGCTCGGTCTTGAGGCGAGTCTTGTCTTGTCGCGCTATTTTCCCTACGTGGGGTTCATGAAGTCCCTCAAAAATCCGGTCTTGGATTTCGTTATGACGCGGGGGCGAGAGCGTTTCGGGGGGCGTGTATTTGATCGCCGCTCGGGCCTAAGGCCCCTCATCCGCGCGATTCAAGGGGGCCTTGGCGCCTCCTATATCCCGGACGAAGACCTCGGGCCTAAGGAGTCGGTCTACGCCCCCTTTTTCGGCGTGCCAGCGGCGACCTTGCCGACTCTTGGGCGGTTGGCGCGCATCACTCACGCGGTGGTGATCCCGTGCTTTACCAAACTCTTGCCAGAGGGCGGCTGCGAGATGTGGTTAGAGCCGCCCATGGCCTCGTTTCCGACTGGGAGCGCGTTAGGGGACGCCACTGCGATGAATGCCGCAATCGAGCGTGCGATCCTGATTATGCCCGAGCAATACATGTGGACCATGAAGCGCTTTAAGACGCGCGACGATGGCGTCTCGCCCTATGAGTGAACGCCGGGGTGTCGCGGAATGTCTTTTAAGCGGTATTTTCCAGCTGGTGGGCGTCATTCCTTGGCCGCTGCTCTCGCTGGGCGGTGCCGTCCTCGGGGGTCTTGCCTACGTTCTGGCTCGCCGCCCGCGCCAGATCGCGATGACCAATGTCCGGTTGTGTTTCCCGGATCTGTCGCAGCGCGAGCGTCGGCAATTGATCCGTCGTCACTTCGTGGCAATAGCCCAGAATGCGCTGGCGATCGCGCGCTTGTGGTGGGCCTCGCCACGTGAGCTAGAGGCCCGCGTGCGCATCATCGGGCGCGAGCCCTATGATGAGGCCCTGCGCGAAGGTCGCAACATTATTTTTCTGGCCCCCCATTTCCTCGGGCTCGAGGTCGGAGGGCTTAGGCTCTCATTGGAGCGCCCGGTCGTCAGCATGTATCGGCCGCCCAAGACCGCGCTCGCGGGTGCGCTCTTGAATCGGCGCCTGCGTTTTGGGGCCGTGCTCTGGCGCAATGATGCCCCGTTGCGCTCCTTGATCCGGAGCATTCGTGAGGGGAAACCGTTTTATTACCTACCCGATCTTGACCCCGGATTGGCGGCTTCGGTGTGTGCCCCCTTTTTTGGCATCCCCACGCCCACCCTCACCGCCCTCTCGCGGATCGCGCGCCTTACGGATGCGGTCGTGCTGCCCTGCTTTACCCGTAAATTGCCAGGTATGGGCGGTTTCGAGATCGCGATTCGCCCGGCGCTTACCCCGTTTCCGACCGACGAGCCCTTGGCGGATGCCGCGCGCATGAATGCCGCGATCGAGGAAGGCATTCGCTCGATGCCGGAGCAATACCTATGGACCTACAAGCGGTTCAAGCGCGCCCGGGTCGACGGCCGGTCTTTGTATGACTGATCGCGCCGGGAGTCTCGCCCATGCGTCCGCGCGCCTAGGCCTTGGGGTGATGTGGCTTTTGAGCCACCTGCCCTTGCCGGTGCTCGCGCTCCTCGGGCGCGCTTTGGGCCTCATTTTCTACGCCTTGCATCGGAACCGGCGCCGGGTCGTCGCAACGAACCTAAGCCTCTGTTTTCCGGAGCTATCCCCAGCGGCCCGCAGGCACCTGGCGCGTGCGCATTTTGCGGCCTTGGGTCAGGGCCTGTTTGACCTGACTATCGCCTGGTGGGCGAGTGCTGCGCGCCTCCAGCGGCTTGTGTCGTTTCAGGGGCGTGAGCACTACGATCAGGCCCTCGCTCGAGGCCGCGTGATCCTGTTTACCCCCCATTTCGTGGCGCTCGAGCTTGGCATCGTGCTCTCGCTCGAACGGCCTATGGCCAATGTCTACCGGGAGCTGCAGAACCCGGTGTTTGAACAGGCCTTTCGGAACGGCATCGGGCGTTTTGGGGCAACCCTGATTACCCAGGGCCAGGGCGTGCGCCCGGTCTTAAAGGCACTGAAAGAAGGGCGCGGCCTTTACTATCTTCCAGATCAGGATTTTGGGGAGCGCAGTAGTGTATTTGCCCCCTTTTTTGGCGTTCCCGCCGCTACACTGCACGCCGTAGGCCGACTGGCGCGTGCGGCTCATGCCGAGGTCGTACCGTGCTATGTCTGGCAAAAGCCCTATGGGCGCGGCTATGAAATCGCTTTTGGCGAGGCGCTCGCATCGTTTCCGAGCGGTGATGTCGAGCAGGACGCGCGGACCACGAATCAGGCGATTGAGGAGGGCATACGCCAACACCCAGAGCAGTACTTTTGGGTGCATAAGCGCTTTAAGACCCGGCCACCGGGCATGCCCCCCGTTTATCTTTGAGTCTCGCTGTGGGAAGCGCCGGGGCTTGTCGGGCGCCGCCAAGGACCAGGACATTTTAGGGTGCGGGCTTGGTGAGTCGCTTTAGGAAGACGCGCATCTCTTTTGCCGCCTGGATATGTCCGGCGGCCTCGGCGGCCTTGATGCCCTCCTCGTAGGCTGTTTGCGCCGCCGCAATCTGCCCGGAGCCGGTGAGTGCGGCGCCCAGGAGTTTCCATGCGGCAGTGTGGCGGGGGTTGAAGGCGAGCGCCGCACGGAGATGGATGATCGCCCGCTCGTAGTCCTCACCGCGGAGGTACTCGCCGCCTAGGCCGAATCGCAGCAGGAGGCTATCCTGACCGCGGGCCAGCATGTTTTCCATTGACTTGATATCCATCCCGTCTCCTGTGTGCGCCCCTCACCCTAAGGGTTCGCGTTCTTCCAGAATCGCTCGTCACATCATGCGCGGCCGGCCGCGGGCCCACGCTCGATTTGGGCGATCAAGGGCGCTTCACGAGCCGTGCGTAGTAGAAGCCGTCCATGTCGGCCTCGCCGGGGAGGAATTGCCAGCCATGGTGGCGACGTCGGCCAACGGCAAAGCTTATATCGGTCTCGCTCGCGTCTTTTGTGCGATCCAGGAAGCCGCTGATCTGCGCATCGTTTTCCTCCGGCAAAACCGAGCACGTGGCGTAGACCATGGTGCCCCCAGGGGCTAGGTTTTGCCATAAGCGGTCGAGCAGCTGCGCTTGGGTGCGGCACAGGACGGCCAGATCGAGGTCGCGTCGATGGAGCTTGATGTCCGGGTGACGACGAATGACGCCGGTCGCCGAGCAGGGCGCATCGAGCAGGATGCGCTGAAAGTTTTCCGTCAGTGTCTCCGTAGCGAGATCTAAAGTGAGAACGCGGACCTTATGGTCTTGGCCGAGACGGGTGAGCGTATCACCCAGCTGCGCGACTCGCGATGGATCGCGGTCAACGGCCGTGATGAGGGCGCCGGGGGCCATTTGGGCCAAGTGACCGGTCTTGCCGCCGGGGGCGGCGCAGGCATCAAGGACGGTCTCGCCTGCTATCGGTGCGAGCAGCAGCGCGGCCAGTTGGGCGGCGGCGTCCTGTACCGACACTAAGCCGTCACGAAAGCCGGGGAGATCCAAGATCGGTGTGGCCTTTGCGAGGGTGATGGCCCCCGGTGCTATGGGATGCGGGGTCGCCGCGATGCCCGCCTGTTCGAGTCGCTCCAGGTAGGCCTCCCGTGAGCACTGTTGGGTATCGACCCTCAGGCACAAAGGCGCCCGTTCATCGTTGGCCTCAAGAATGGCAAGCCAAGTATCCGGCCAAGCCGCTTGCAGACGCTGGATGAACCAGGCGGGGTGGTTGTTTTCCGCAAAAGAGGATGCGGATTTGGCCGCGAGTGCGGCCCGCAGTACCGCATTGACGACCCCGCGGGCCCAGGGTTTCCCGAGCGCCTCGGTAGTCGCAACGGCCTCGGAGACCGCAACGGCTCTTGGGCTATCCATATTGCGCGCCTGATAAAGGCCCATGAGGATAAGCGCATAAATATCTTGATCTGCTGGCTTGAAGGGCCGTTTAAGGAGGGGTTCGACTAAGGCCATCAACCCCAAGGTTTGGCGGACGGTGCCAATAGCGAGCTCCTCGACCAACCCATGACGCCCATGCGTATCCCGGTCAAGATCCAAGGCCGCGTCAAGCGCGCGACCGGCAAAGACCGTTGTGATGATGCGGACGGCGCGGGCCCGTAGGGCGAGCGCGTGGCGAATATTAGCCAATACGATCGCCTATGGTGAGCGGGTGCCCCTGGAGAAAGCTTAACGCCGTCTGCGGCCGCCCATTGGCGGGCTGTACGGTCAAAATGGCCAATGTCCCTTGCCCTGTACCGATCCTGAACTCCCCGCGAACCTGAAGGACTTGTCCAGGGCTGTGGGTGTTGTCGGCAATGGCGCGAGCGGTGCAAATCTTGACCGATGCCCCATGGATGGTAGTCGCGGTCCCCGGCCACGGGGTGAGGGCGCGCACCTGTCGCTCCAGCGCCAGGGCGTCACGACCCCAGTCGATGATCGCCTCGTCTTTGCGCAGCTTGCGAGCGTAACTGGCGCCCCATGTCGGTTGGGGCGTGGCCGGCACCTCCTGGCCGTCGCGCAAGGAGGCTAGCGCGTCGATTAGGGCCTGTGCCCCCATCTGCGCCAAGCGGCTTGCCAATTGCGGCGTCGTCTCCAGCTGGCCGATGGGCGTGGCGACATGGCTTAGCATGGGCCCCGTATCCAGGCCCTCGTCTAGCCGGATGATTGTGACGCCGCTCTCTTGATCCCCGGCCTCAATGGCGCGCGCAATAGGGGCCGCCCCCCGCCAGCGCGGCAAAAGCGATGCATGCACATTGAGGCAGCCATGGGCAGGTAAGGCCAAGAGCCCCTTGGGAAGGAGCAGCCCATAGGCGACCACGACCACGACGTCGGGCTTTAGCGTGCGCACTATGGCCTCGGCGGCCGCGCCGTCTTCTGGGCTAAAGACCGGAATTCCCAAGGCCTGAGCCTGCATTTTGACGGCGCTTCCGGTGATCTTCCGTCCGCGTCCCGCCGGTCGATCGGGCTGCGTAAGGGCCCCCACTATGGGGTAGCCCGCAGCCACGAGCGCGGCGAGTGTTGGGCAGGCGAACTCCGGTGTGCCAGCGAAAACGACGTTCACGAGGGCATGACTCACATCGCCAAGCGCTGGTGTTTTTCGATCTTTTTTCGGATCCGTTGTTGCTTTAGCCGGGAGAGATAGTCGACAAAGACCTTGCCGTCTAGGTGGTCAATTTCGTGCTGTAGGCAGACCGCCAGGAGGTCTTCGGCAACCAACTGAACCGGTGCCCCCTGCTCGTCTAAGGCATGCACCTCGACCCGCTGGGCGCGTTCAACCTCTTCAAATACCCCAGGAACGGACAAACAACCCTCTTCCATGCTGCACAGGCCATCGCGCTGCACGATAATAGGGTTCACGAACGCCCGCAGGTCCTTGCGATCGCTCGAGATATCGATGACCACCACCCGCGCGTTCACCCCGACTTGGACGGCCGCAAGCCCGATCCCGGGCGCCTGATACATGGTGTCGGCCATATCGCGAATGAGTTGCTGAATTTCCGCATCGACGCGCGCGACGGGAAGCGCTTTTTTGCGCAGGCGGGGATCGGGGTAATAAAGGATTTCACGCAGTGCCATGGGCCTATTATACCTAATTTGCCGCACCCGCACCCCTTTCAAGGTGGACGCCCGCCAGATCACCCACTACACTTCACGACTATGCGCCGACTTTGTCTGAGTATCTGTCTGCTCGCGGTCTTTACTGCCCACGCCTCGGCAGACCGCTTGATCATGCCCCACACCCCCCGCCAGTACATCGTGCGGACGGGCGATACCTTATGGGGCATTGCCAACCATTTCTTCAGGGACCCCTGGCGGTGGCCTGGAATCTGGAACCGTAATCGCCAGATTCGCAACCCGAACCTCATTTATCCAGGGGACACCATCGCCTTGCGCTACGCCAAGGGGCGACCGTATCTTGTCGATCTCAGCCCATCACCGGTGGTCGGCCCCACTCAAGGCGCGTCCGCGGGGCAGACATCGGCCGGCACGACGGTCTTAAGGCCGTCGGTGCGCTCCGAACCCCTGTTGGTGCCGATTCCCACCTTGAGCCCAAACGTGATAGCGCCGCTTCTCCAACGCGCGCTAGCGCTCTCGGGGCGCGACTTCCAGCGCTTGGGTTATGTGGCGGCCAGCGTCCACCACCATACCTTCTTTGGCGCGCCTAGCCTTTTTTACGCACGCCATCTGGGCGCTCATCCGGCCAAGGCCTACGATATTTACCGACAGGGCCCCGCCTTGGTCGATGCCAATGGGGATTTCCTGGCCTATGAGGCGATCTACATAGGGCACGCCAAGCTCGTGCGTCCTGGGCGGTTACCGGAACTTGAGGTGACCTCTTCCGATCGCGAGGTAGAGTCAGGCGATCGCCTGATGCGGTGGCGCCCCGCGCCACCGATCCCTTATTACTTTCCGCGGGCCCCAAGCCAGTCGCTGAACGCGGTTGTGGTGGCCGCTACCCACAGCGAGATTAATCTCGGCACCTACGCGGCGTTGGCGATCAGCATCGGGAAAGCGAGCGGCGTGCGCCAAGGCTACGTTTTGCGGATCTACAGCCGCCCACAAGACTTCTACGACCCCGTCGCCAAGGAAAACGTCCTTGGCCGCCGCCAGCCCATCGGCTTACTGATGATCTTTAAAGTGTACGACAAGGTGAGTTACGGCGTCGTCATGCAATCCCGGCGCGAAATCCACGTCGGCGATCTGGTCGCCACCCCTTAAGATTGACCTGGGGGGTTCTTTGCTCCATGCTTTAAGTCAAGGCGTGGATGACGCCAGACCTCGGGAGCGGACCGGAGAGTGCAAGATCCTGAAATGAAAGAAAACGTCCTCGATGTCCTTATGTACTTGTTTGAGAATTATATGGACGAGGGACCAGACTTCAATCCCGACCAGGAATCCCTGGTGGCTGAGCTTGCGCAAGCTGGCTTCCCCAAAGGCGAGATCGCCAAGGCTTTTATTTGGCTTGAGGGCCTCGCGGCCTTGAGGGACGATGAGACGCCTTCGCTCGCCAATGCATCGCTCAAGTCTTTACGGATCTATTCTGAAGACGAGCGGAAGAAAATGGACGTGGAATCGCGCGGCTTCCTGCTGTTTCTGGAACAGGGGGCGGTGCTGGATTCGGCGGCTCGCGAGCTTGTCATCGATCGGGTTATGGCACTCGAGACAGACGAGATCGATTTGGAGCAGCTGAAATGGATCATCTTGATGGTGCTGTTCAACCAGCCTGGCCAAGAGCAGGCATACGCCTGGATGGAGGACCTTGTGTTTAACGAAATGCAAGGTGCCCTCAACTAGGTTTCCTCAATCTTCGGTGTCTTATGCCATGGCATTCATATTGCCAAGGGCTATAGTGCGCGCCCCTTTCTTGTCGTTTAGAACAACTCATGGCTAAGAATCTTATCGTTGTCGAATCGCCTGCGAAGGCCAAGACAATGGCCAAATATCTCGGCAAGGACTTTACGGCCTTGGCGTCCTATGGCCATGTGCGCGACCTTGTTCCAAAAAAGGGCGCGGTCGACACCGAGCACGATTTCCACATGAAATATGAAATAATCGAGAAGAATCGTAAACATGTCGACTTGATTATCAAGGCTATGAAAAAGGCCGACGTCTTGTATCTCGCGACCGATCCGGATCGCGAAGGCGAGGCAATTGCGTGGCACTTGTACGAGATACTAAAAGACGAAGGCCTGATCAAAGACAAGCCCGTCTACCGCGTTGCGTTCCACGAAATTACCAAACGTGCCATTCAACAAGCCGTAAAGGAACCACGCCAGCTTTCGGAAAATCTCGTGAACGCCCAACAGGCGAGACGGGCGCTCGATTATTTGGTCGGCTTTAACCTCTCGCCACTCTTGTGGAAGAAGGTGCGCCGGGGCTTATCGGCGGGCCGCGTCCAGAGTCCAGCGTTACGCTTGATCGTGGAGCGGGAAGAGGAGATTGAAAAATTCGTTGTCCGCGAATATTGGACCATCGAGTCGGAAATGGAGGCGCACAAGCAGGCGTTTCGCGCCAAGCTGACGATCCTTTCCGGCACAAAACTCGACCAATTTGCCATTCCCGATGCGGCGCGCGCAGCGGAGGTGGAGGCGCAACTCCACCATGGCGCGCCTCAGGGCACCTACCGGGTAGTGGCGGTCGAGCGCAAACAACGCAACCGCAATCCAGCCCCGCCTTTTACGACATCGACCCTCCAACAGGAGGCTGCGCGCAAGCTTCATTTTACGGCGCAGCGGACCATGCGTACGGCGCAACAGCTGTATGAAGGGGTGGAGATTCAGGGCGAGACCATCGGTCTTATCAGCTATATGCGTACCGATTCGGTGACCTTGGCGCAAGATGCCCTCGCGGAGATTCGCGCGCTCATTGAGACGCGCTTCGGGGCCGCTAATCTGCCGGCTGCTCCGCATCTCTACAAGACCCGGTCGAAGAACGCGCAAGAGGCCCATGAGGCCATCCGGCCGACATCGGTAAATCGCAGCCCTGATGACGTGCGGTCGTTGCTCACAAGCGATCAAATAAAGCTTTACGATCTGATCTGGCGCCGCACCATGGCCTGCCAGATGGTTCCCGCCGTTCTTGATACGATGGCCGTCGATCTCGAGGCGGGGCCGGGCGATGTGTCCCGGGCGACCGGCTCGGTCGTAGTGTCGCCAGGATTCATGACGGTCTACCAAGAGGGCGCGGATGACCGCAAGGGCGATGAGGATGATGCCGATCGCCTGCTTCCAGACATGCACAAAGACGACAACGTCACGCTCAAGGTGATTCACAAGGAGCAGCACTTTACGGAGCCGCCGCCACGGTATTCCGAGGCGAGCCTTGTGAAGACCCTGGAGGCCTATGGAATCGGGCGACCGTCGACCTACGCGGCGATTATCCAGACCTTGCAGCAGCGCGAGTATACGGTGCTGGATAAGCGTCGTTTTAAGCCCACGGACGTGGGCCGCGTCGTCAATAAGTTTTTGGCGCTCCATTTCGAGCGCTATGTCGATTACGAATTCACGGCGCGACTGGAAGACGATCTCGATGCGGTTTCGCGCGGAGAAAAGGAGTGGATTCCGCTGCTCAGGGATTTTTGGGGCGAGTTCCATCGCCAGGTGAGCGAAAAGGAAGATGCTGAGCGTCCGGGGACCGAGATATTGGGCGAGAGCTGTCCGAAATGCCAGAAACCGCTTTCCAAACGGCTCGGGCGGAACGGATATTTCATTGGCTGTACCGGCTACCCCGAGTGCGACTACACCCGCAACCTCGGGGAGGACGCGGAGGCCCCGGCCGCCGAGGTGATTCCCGATCGGTTGTGTCCCGATTGCCAGAGTCCGCTTGTCATCAAGCGTGGGCGCTATGGGCGGTTTGTGGGCTGCAGCAATTACCCGGCCTGCCGCCACATGGAGCCCCTCGAGAAGCCGACGGATACGGGCGTCGCTTGCCCAGAATGCAAGCAAGGGACCCTGCTCAAACGCAAGTCCCGCTATGGTAAGCTTTTTTATTCCTGCTCGCGCTACCCGGAATGCAAGTACGCGGTCTGGAACCCACCGCTTGCCGAGCCTTGTCCACAGTGCGGCCACCCCATTTTGACCGTGAAGACGACCAAGCGTCGCGGTACCGAAAAGGTGTGTCCGCAAAAGGAATGCGGCTATGCCGTTCCGTGTCCTGAGTGCGCCCCTGACCCCGAGACCGTTTAGATTGTCAGTATTTGTCGGTCGCAGGGAATAAGGCGGTCGCCTGAACCATCTCATACATAACTGATAAGGGATGCGGCGTTATGCGTGGTGGGGTGGCGGTCTTTGTCGTTTTACTGATGACGGGCCTGTTGGGTGCCGAGGCGCGGCCGCTTGCACCCAATCAAGCATTCCGCTTTCATGCCGCTATCCTTCATAACAAGCTCGTTGTCCGTTGGACAGCTGCTCCCAGCTATCACCTCTACCGTGACCGGATCCGTCTTCAGGTGCGACCCAAGTCCGTACACCTCGCCCCTTTTCGGCTACCTGCCGGGCGGTGGGTGAATGACCCGGCGTTTGGGCATCAACAGGTCTATGAAGGCAAGACGACTCTCGCCATCGCGTTTACTCAAGTCCTCGCCGGCCAGCATCTAGATGTGGTCGCCCACTATCAGGGCTGCGCGAATGCCGGTATTTGTTACCCGCCGCTTACCAAAACCGTGGCCCTCGTCTCAACTACTACGGTCCATGCGCCGCCCCGGTCTCCCGTCGTCACGCCGGCCGTGTCGCCACCGTCCAAAGCCCGGTCCGCGCCCTCTTGGGTGACGCTGCTCTTATTCCTGGTCGCCGGTATCGGGCTCGCGTTTACGCCCTGCCTGTTCCCGATGATCCCGATTTTGTCGGCCACCATCGTCGGCCAGCGCGGTGGCTCGGTTCGGCCGCTGACTTTGTCGATAGCCTATGTGGTTGGCATGGCATTGACCTATACGCTGGCCGGCGTGGTGGCGGCATTGACCGGCCACTATGTCCAGGCGGCCTTCCAGAATCCCTGGGTTATCACCATCTTTAGCGCCTTATTCGTTCTTTTGGCCATGAGCATGTTCGGTTTTTATGACCTTCAGGTCCCATCTCACATCCAGGAACGCTTGGGGCGCTATGGCCGGGGTGGTCAGGTGTTCGGGACCTTTGTCCTCGGGGCATTCTCGGCCTTGATCGTGGGACCATGCGTTGCCGCCCCTTTGGCGGGCGCCCTGTTACTGATTTCGCGTACCGGCAACCCGGTCTTTGGCGGCTTTGCGCTGTTCGCGCTCAGTGTCGGCATGGGCTTGCCGTTGCTTGTGATCGGGACCTCCGCTGGCCGTCTGCTACCGAAGGCCGGGCCTTGGCTCAGTCGTACGCGAGAGGTGTTTGGGGTATTGTTGTTGGCCGTGGCGGTTTGGCTCGAGAGCCGCGTCTTGCCGGCCCCGCTACTCCTCGCGTTGTGGTCCGTTCTCGCCATTGTGTCGGCCGTGGCGCTCGGGGCCCTTGAACCGCTGGGGTCGGGGGCGAGTGGGTTTGCGCGCATCGCCAAGGGTTTCGGTGTGGCGGTCCTGGCTTACGGCCTCGTCCTCGGCGTGGGGGCCTTGTCCGGTGCCACGAATCCGCTGCGCCCGCTCGCAGCTTTTATCGGGCAAGGTGGCGGGGGTATGGCGCGGCCGGGTTTGGCCTTCGCGCCCATCCGCAGCGTGCGCGGACTCGATGCCGTGCTCGCGCGCGCCCACGGCCGGCCGGTGATGGTGGATTTCTGGGCCTCCTGGTGCGTACAGTGTCGACGGATGGAGGCCAATACGTTTCGTGATGCCCGGGTCAAGCAAGCGCTAGCACCCTATATTCTGGTGCGCGCCGATGTCACCCAAAACGATGCCGCGAGCCGTGCGCTCCTTGCGCGCTTGCATGCCTTCGGCCCCCCTACGCTCGTGTTTTTTGGGCGCAAGGGCGTCCGCCCAAAGGTGGTCCCCGGGTATGAGGGACCGCGCGCGCTTCTGCGTATCGTGCGTGCCCTGCCGGATCAAAAGGCGGCCACCGAATCTGCGTTTTAGGCCCGCCCGACTGAGGCGGGGCCTTGTAGAGGTGGGTGTTCGGGCTTAAACGTTGCCGCCCGGGCGCTGGTTTACTGTCGATTGTTCCACGGCCGTTGGAGAGGAATTATGGTATATCCGAAAAAGCTGGTGTGGTCATTTGCGCTGATTGCGGGGGCATTCAGTGGTACGGTCCTCGCTCATACCAAGGCTTCCTCGGCGAGAAGGGCCGAGCGCGCCACGCTCTACCGCAGTCTGCCTCAGGCCACCGGGATTATCGAAGGGCATGGCCCCCGAGTACTGTATGATTTTTTTGACCCGAATTGCCCGTATTGCCACATGCTTCACCAGCGTCTGGAGCGGCTTATTGGCCCCTACCATCTGACGGTGCACGAAATCCCTGTGGGCTATCTCACACCCTCGAGCCTAGGTAAGGCCGCCGCCCTTCTTCAGGCCCCCGACCCCGTGGCGGCTTTGCAGACATCACAGGCCCATTACGCGTGGCGGAAGGGGAGCGCGATCATGCCCGTGGTGCCTACGCCCGCTGTCCGAAGGGCCCTGGCCGTCAACTTGAAGCTCGATGTGGAGGCCGCGGGTTTCCCGCTTGTACCCATCTTGGTCTACAAGAAGGCCGACGGGACCATTCGGATCATGAATTCGGGCGCACCCCCGACCTGGGCCTTAAAGCAAATACTGGCCAGCATTCAGCGCTAACGGGGGTTTACGGGGCGGAGCTGGCCGCCAGCTCGCTAGTTCTCGGTCTTCGGGTCGCGGCTTAGCAAGGCGGCCACGGCGGCCTGTGGCGCACGCCCCGCAAACAGCACCTCGTAGACCTGTTCGGTGATCGGCATCTCCACGCCATGTTCGCGCGCGATGGCATAGACCTCGCGGGTGCTCGCTACTCCCTCGACCGCCTGACCGAGTTCGCCGACAATATCCCCAAGTGAGCGCCCCTGCCCCAATGCGAGCCCCACCCGTCGATTCCGGGACATGTCGTCTGTGCAGGTCAAGACGAGGTCACCCACGCCTGATAGTCCCATCAGCGTCTCCGCGCGTGCGCCGAGGGCAAGACCTAGGCGCAAAAGCTCAGCCAAGCCCCGGGTAATGAGCGCGGCGCGGGCATTGGCTCCAAACCCCAGGCCATCGCTGATGCCCGCTGCGATCGCGAGCACATTCTTAATGGCGCCCCCAATCTCGGTGCCGATCACGTCATCTGTGGTGTAGATACGCAAGCGGTCGCTTCGTAACCACGAGGCCACGACTTCAGCGCAGGCGGGATCTTGGGAGGCGACGGTCAGCGCGGCTGGAAGTCCGGCCGCGATCTCTTTTGCAAAGCTTGGCCCGGTCACCAGGGTCGCCGGGGTGGCCGGCAGAATTTCCGCGCAGACCTCCGATAAACGCTTATGAGAACCGGATTCGAGCCCCTTCGTGGCCCATGCCAGGACGGTCGCTTGCGTCTGATAGGGGGCAATGGCTTGCACTACGGCGCGAAAGCCGCTGCTCGTTACCGCTATTAAAAAACCGCGCGCCTTAAGGCAAGCCGCTCGCAGGTCGCTTTCGACTACGAGCGCTTCAGGAAACGGTACGCCTGGCAAAGAGACGGCGTTCGATCGTTCATAGGCGAGGCGCGCCATGCGTGCCTCGTCTGAGCCCCATAATATGACCTGATGGCCATGACGCGCCAAAACGACCGCGAGTGCCGTTCCCCAGACACCTGCCCCGAGGACCGCGATCGGGTCGCTTCCCTCAGTGGGCGGCCTGCCCATCTTGCGCATCACCGTCGATTTTCTGCTGGTACAGTACCTCGAAATTGACGGGGTTGATCAAAAGTTGCGGGAAGCCGCCTTTCGATACCAAGTCGTTTACGACCTCGCGCGCAAAGGGTAGCAAGATATTGGGGCACGCAATCTCAAGGACCTTGGGCAGTTCGCTCTCCGGGATGCCGGTGATTCGAAAGATCCCCGCCTGCTTGGTTTCGGTCAGAAACGCTGTGCGCTTGTCGATCCGTGCCGTCACGGTCACCGACAAAACGACCTCGTGTAGCCCCTCGGCAGGGTTAATGGACCCGTGCTCGATTCCGAGTTGCATGCCGACTTCCATGGCGGCCTTTTCCAGAAACACCGAGGGCACGTGTGGTGCCTCATAGGAGATGTCCTTGACGTAGATTTTTTCCAGACTGAAAACAACTTCGGGGTCTGCGTTCTGTTCTGCCACGAGGGCTCCTTCAAAATGGTTGTGTTTTTGTTCTGACTATCGCTACAGTCCCAGCAAGGGGTCGAGTTCACCTTTTGTCTCGAGCTGCGCAAGTTCCCGATAGCCGCCGATGTGCTGGTCGCCAATGAATATCTGCGGTACGGATGTCGCGCCTCCCGCCCGCAAGCTCATCTCTTGGCGCCGCGCTGGCTCCTTATCTACGCGAATTTTCTCGATGGCGACACCCTTCTTTTCGAGGAGATGTTGGGCCATCCGACAATACGGACAGACGCCGGTAGTGTACATCAAGATCTTGGGCATAAGGACCTACGATTCGATGGGAAGGTTGTGGCTGCGCCAGGCCGATACGCCACCCGCGAGGTTGTGCACCGATGTGAAGCCGTCTTTTTTCAATACCGCCGCCGCCCGCGCCGAGCGTGACCCGCTCGCACAGCAGATGATGACGGGGCGCTCCTTGAATTTCTTCAGCTCCGGGCCTCGTGACATGACCTCGCCCAGGGGGATATTGATTGCCCGCGGGATGTGTCCGCTTTGAAACTCCGCCGCCTCGCGAACGTCTAGAACTACGCCCCCCTGCCGGTTGATGAGCTGTACCGCCTCCTGGCTTGAGACCTTTTGAATGCCGGAGGCGGCATCAAGGACCGGCTGAATGACAATAAGACCCAGCACAACGAACAAGGCCAAGAATAAGTACCAGTGGCCGATGATAAACGCATGCATACCCACGCTCCTCAGCGGTCCTGTGGGAGGCTGCAAAACGCATCGCGCATCGCACCTATCAGCAACAGAATGCGGGGATCCGCAATCCGGTAGAAGACCTTGTTGGTATACTTGCGGGACGCCAAAATCCCTTTGTCGCGCAAAATCGACAGATGCTGCGAGATATTGCTCTGGGAAGTGCCCACCTGAACGACGATATCTTGTACACTGACCTCCGTTGAGGCACCGAGGATACAGAGGATCTTGAGCCTCAATGGATGGGCGATCGCCTTCAGTGCGCGTGACGCGAGATGGATGTCGTCCTCGTTCGTGATCAGGATGCTTTCTAGAGGCCGGGTCATCTCATTAGTGGCCATACCGACTCCTTTGGTTGTAAGGACCGTTTATGGCACAGTGGGCCTTTTTTAGCCAGCTGTTGCCGACGGCGAAACATTATACAATATTAGTGGGAATTAAAAGACCGAAAGAGTGACACCCCACTCGGAGCACGTTTTATGTCCTTTATACCGAAGCCCCTAGTGCTTGTTATCCTTGATGGTTGGGGATGCAGCGAGCGAGTCGAAGGTAACGCTATCGCCGCTGCCCGCAAACCTTGGTGGAGTGAGGCTTGGCCCCACTACCCCCATGCCCTGATTCAGGCCTCCGAGGCGGCGGTGGGTCTGCCGTCCAAACAGATGGGAAATTCCGAGGTCGGCCACCTGACCTTGGGTGCCGGCCGCGTGGTTTATCAGGAATATACGCGCATTAACCGGGCGATTGCCTCGGGCGCGTTCTTCGCCAATAAGACCCTGACTGATGCCGTCGATCTCGCTCGCGATACCCACAAAAGCCTGCATATCCTCGGGCTGCTGTCCCCTGGCGGCGTGCATAGCCACGAGGATCATATCCATGCCATGGCCCAACTGGCCGTCACGCGCGGGCTAAGCCAGGTTTACCTCCACGCATTTTTGGACGGCAGGGATACCCCGCCGCAGAGTGCTGGTGCCTCGATTGCGGCCATGGAGGCCAAGTTCGCGGCGCTCGGCCGCGGTCGCTTCGCCTCGATCATAGGTCGTTATTACGCCATGGACCGCGACCATCGTTGGCCGCGGATTCAGGCCGCCTACGATCTGATGACGACCGGGAAAGGCCAGTATCGCGCCGCCACGGCAGCCGAGGCCTTGTCGCTCGCTTATGCCCGCGGCGAGACCGACGAGTTTGTCGGCGCGACGGTCATTGTGCCGCCAGGTGAGGTGCCGCGCGCAATCAATGACGGCGATGTCGTCATCTTCATGAACTTCCGCTCTGATCGGGCCCGCCAGATCAGCAGGGCGTTCGTGGACCCTGCCTTTGACGGCTTTTCTCGGGCCGCACAGCCTAAACTCGGGCGCTTTGTGAGCTTGACCGAGTACCAGGCCGAATTCCATGTGCCGGTGGCCTTTCCCTCCGCGCGACTCACCAATGTGCTCGGTTCGTATTTGGCCGACAAGGGAAAGCGCCAGTTGCGGGTCGCGGAAACGGAAAAGTACGCCCACGTCACCTTCTTTTTTAATGGCGGAGAGGAGTCGCCGTTCGAGGGCGAGGAGCGGATTCTAGTGCCCTCCCCGACCGACGTGCCCACCTATAACCTCCGTCCCGAGATGAGCGCGGCCCAAGTGACCAAAGAAGTGGTTCAGGCCGTAGAGACCGGTCGCTATGACGTGATTATCTGCAACTTCGCCAATCCCGACATGGTGGGCCATACCGGCGACTTTGCGGCTACGGTCCGTGCCATTGAGGTGTTGGATGGCTGCCTCGCGACCGTTGTCGCCGCCGTGAGGGCTCACGGCGGCGAGTTACTGATCACGGCAGACCACGGGAACGCGGAACAGATGCGGGATCCGGAAAGCGGCCAACCCTACACGGCGCATACCACAAACCCAGTGCCGCTCCTCTACGTGGGACGCGATGCGCATATCAGCCCACAGGGCTCGCTCGAGGATATCGCCCCGACCCTTTTGCGGCTCTTGCACCTCGATGCGCCTTCGGAAATGACGGGACGGCCTTTAATCGAGCTGAAGTGACCAGGGCACGGCTTATGAGGTTGCCTAAAGGCCGCATCACGAGCCGTTTAATCACCGGCATACTGCTCGCGCTTGTGCCGCTCTCGACTTTGGCCAACGCGCAAGACGAACTGCGTGCCTTGCGTTCGCAGGAGGCCGCACTGCAGCGGGGCCTTGATCAGACCTTGCATGATCGAAGCCGCGCCTTGGATACGCTTCGTCTGTCTGAGGATCGCGTCGCGCAAGCCGGTCGCGCGTTTGTGCTTACCAGGATGCGCGAACGGCATCTCTTGGGCGAGGTCGCCCGCCTAAAGGCGAAAGAGGCCGATCTGCGCCAGACGCGCCGCGTTGAGCGCGCGCATCTCGCCCGACAGGCAACGGCTGCTTACATGATGGGGCGCGCCGATTCCCTGCAGCTCTTTTTCAGCCAAGAGGACCCGCAAGTTGTCGCGCGGATGCTCATGTATTACCGCTACGTCCTGCGGTCCCGCGCGCGTCGCCTTCAGGTGGCCCGCCAGACCCTTCATGCCCTAAACGAGACCGCAGCGGCGATCCACGTCAAGGTCGGGCAGCTCGCCGTCCTTGCGCACGCCAAGCTCTTACAAAAAGAGGCGCTGGAGGCAGCCCAACGTCGACGCGCGGGCGTAGTCCAGGTGCTCAGTAGGCGCGTCCAAAGCGGTCGCTCTCAGCTCTCGGTCTTACAGGCGCGCGCCGCACGCCTTCAGGCCCTCGTACAAGGGTTGCGGCGCCTCCCGCAGGTGCCACCGCACACAATCCCCAGCCTGCACGGCTCCTTTGCGGCCTTTCGCGGTAAACTGCCCTTGCCCATCCCAGCGCCATTTGCCGCCCTGCGGCCATCGGCTTCGGGTCGCAATCTCAATCGTTGGGCCGGGATCATGATCCCCGGGACACCAGGCGAGGAGGTCCGCGCGGTCTTCCCCGGGCGCGTTGTCTACGCGAATTGGTTGCGCGGTTATGGTTTGTTGTTGATACTGCAAAACGGGGGTGGCTATATGACCCTCTACGGACACAATCAGGCCCTACTGAAGCGGGTAGGGGATTTTGTCCAGGGCGGCGAAGTGATCGCGACCGTTGGTGACAGCGGCGGGTTTTCACGGCCTGGGCTTTATTTTGATTTGAGTCACAACGGCCGACCGCTCGATCCGCTGGTCTGGCTTGCGCGCTGACGACCCCTATCGGAGACTATGTGGTATGAAGAAGAGCATTATGCGTTATGCGCTCATCCTCCTCATTGGCGTGTTTCTGGGCGCGGGTCTAACGCTCGAACGGGCCGTCCAGGCGGACCGCCAAGCCCAACAGAACGCCGCCATATCGAGTCTCCCGCTCAAGGAGTTGCGCACCTTCGCGGAGGTCTTCAATATCGTGAAGAGCGAGTATGTGACCCCGATCAGTGATCGTAAGCTGATCAATAATGCCATTCGCGGCATGGTCAATAACCTAGATCCCCATTCCCAGTACCTCGATGCTCGCCAGTACCAGCGGCTTCAGGTCGATACCACGGGTCGATTTGGCGGCGTGGGTCTCGAGGTGTCTGAGCATCAGGGCTTCTTGCGCGTTGTCGCGGCGCTTCACGGGACTCCGGGAGGGCATAGTGGCATACGCCCGGGTGACTTGATTGTGCGCATTAACGGCGTATTCATTCAGGGGCTCTCGCTGCGCAAGGCCGTCCATATGCTGCGTGGTCGCCCAGGATCATCCGTAGCGCTAACGGTGGTGCGTAAGGGCGTGCCACATCCCATTAATTTCCATATTACCAGGCAAATAATCAAGATCCATAGCGTGACCAGCAAGCTTCTTGCGCCGGGCTATGGATACATTTTCCTGTCAGAGTTTCAGGGCGATACGGGCAAGGGCGTGACCCGTGCGCTCGACCATTTAAAGGCCGTTAATCATGGCCCCCTTAAGGGTCTGGTGCTCGATTTGCGGGATAACCCGGGCGGCGTCTTGAATGCCGCTGTCGCCGTCTGTGACGATTTTCTGAACAGCGGCGTGATCGTCAGTACGCATGGGCGCATACCGAGCTCGGACATCGTGTTCCATGCACACGGGCCAGACCTACTGAAAGGCGCCCCTATGGTTGTCCTCGTGAATGGCGGATCCGCATCGGCTGCGGAAATCGTGGCGGGCGCGCTCCAAGATAATCATCGCGCGATCATCATGGGTACGAAGACCTTCGGTAAAGGGAGCGTGCAAACCATCATGCCGATGGGCACCGGCGGCGCCTTGCGTCTTACCACTGCGCGTTATTTTACTCCCGATGGGCATTCTATTCAGAACGTTGGCATCATACCCAACCTCATCGTTCATGAAGGAACGTTTGCGGCCAACAACAGCAAGCCCTTTATCCGCGAGACCAATCTCCCGGGGCATTTGAGCAATCCCAATCCTGCGCAGGCGACCGGGCAGCCGGCCAGCGTCCCGGCGAAGACCGAGAGCTTGTTAGACAACGACTACCAGTTGCGCCAGGCCTTCGATCTCTTGAAGGGGTTTGTGGTGTTTCAACGCCTGAGAGGATGATGCCATGGCAAGCCAGGATGCTTTAAAGGTCAACATCCGACCGTTACAGCCCACGGATCTTCCGGGCATCATGCTGTTACACAAGGAGCTTGGCTGGAACCCCGCCTTCAAGGCCGATGGCAGTACGCTAGGCCAACGTCTCGCCGCGCTCGTTACGGAGGAGAGCGCGCTTTTGTTGGTCGCAGAGCATGATCGGAAAGTCGTGGGTTACGTGCATGGCGAGGTTGTGACCCATCTTTTGTTTGCTGGTCGAGAGCTCGTTATTACCGAGCTTTTCGTGATCGAGGCCGCGCGCAATCGTGGTGTCGGCAAGGCACTCATGGCGGCCATAGAGGGGGAGGCTGCGGTCCGTAAGTGTTTCCGTATCAGCGTATTGAACAGTCGAGAGCGTGTATCGTATCAGCGCGGCTTTTATCCCGCGCTCGGTTATGCAGAGCGCCCCAGCATTGCCAATTTTACCAAGCGCCTAGATTGGGGGTGACACTCTCAACCCGCTAAAGCGGGTAAGCTTCTTATACGTCGTCACAGGTCGGAACCTTTTCCGGACAGGTCATCTATCGGCGGGTTCGAACAGTTCACTTGAAATCTATCCATAACTAACTTATACCGTTCATTATGGATAGGTATGTAGCGATAGGCGAAGCCTCTGTAGCGTTGGGCGTGTCGATTACGACGCTGCGGCGCTGGGAAGCTGAAGGCAAGTTGGTACCGGAGCGCACAGCGGGGCGGCAGCGGCGGTATGACCTTGCCAAGCTCAAGCCAGATTTGTTTCTCGGCGCCCCGCAAGACCGTAAAACCATCGCTTACACTCGTGTCTCCAGCGACGATCAAAAAGACGATCTGGAACGGCAGAAACAGGTGTTGGAGTGGTATTGCGCCAAGCAAGGCTGGACATTTGAGGTGATTGCCGACCTCGGTTCCGGTATGAACTACAACAAAAAAGGCTTGAAACGGCTGCTGAACGAAATCATCGAAGGCCGCGTCGGGCGGCTGGTGGTCGCCCACAAAGACCAACTGCTGCGCTTTGGCGCGGAACTGGTGTTTGCGATTTGCGAAGCGAAAGACGTGGAGGTGCTCATCATCAACAAAGGCGTGGACACGACCTTCGAGGAAGACCTGGCGAAAGACGTGCTGGAGATCATCACGGTATTCTCGGCGCGACTCTACGGCAGCCGTAGCCGCAAGAACCAGAAACTGCTCGACGGCATGAAGCAGGCCGTGGAGGCCGCCTCATGCTGATCGCCCACAAGATCGCGCTCGACCCGAACAACGTGCAGGCGACTTAACTTTGCCCGTGCCGCCGGGACAGCGCGCTTTGCCTACAACTGGGCGCTTGCCGAATGGCAACGCCAGTACGAGGCGTGCAAAGCCGCCGCGTCGCTGCCGAAGCCTTCGCAAATGGCGCTGCGCCGCCAACTCAACAGCATCAAGGACGAGCCGTTCCCGTGGATGAGGGGAGTCACCAAGAACGCGCCGCAGATGGCGATCATCCAGTTGGGCGCAGCCTTCAAGAACTTCTTCGCCGGTCGCGCCAAATCCCCGAAGTTCAGAAAGAAAGGTCTGCACGACCGATTCAGTCTGACCAACGATCAGTTCGGTGTCGATGGTTCACGCATCCGTATCCCCAATCTTGGCTGGGTGCGGATGCGTGAGACGTTGCGTTTCAACGGCAAGATCATGTCGGCCACGGTAGCCCCTTATCTTGGATTTGGCTGGCGGAGCCAAGGCCGCGCGCGACTCGGGATTCTCGGCAGGCTTCGACATAGGTGTACTCTTTACCGGCAGTCCCAACGTCCAGTTTAGCGCGAGTAATCCGACCAACGACCCCACTTTAGCCTCCGATGTGGCCGCCGCGCAGGCGAACGCGAGTTCCTATAAGGTGTGGCCCATGATCGGTTTCCGTCCGGGCTACGCTTTCTAAGGAGCGGATACCGCGCGGACCCGATGCGGATCTTTGTTGTCCGTGGGCTCCGCCCGGCTCCTGTTTCCGTTCCCGGGCGCCGTGCACCGCCGTTGCGGGCCCCTACTCGGTCGGTCGCGCCAGATCAAAAAGCGACCACGCCACTAAGGCGACACCGGGGACTGCCATCGTGATCTCCAGTATGTCGAGATAGCGAGACATGAAGGCCGGGTGCGTCAGGCCGAACATCAGCAGACCGGAGAGCGCCAAAACCCCACCGAGCAGCCCGATCATAATGCGCCGATGCCGGTGGCGCATGTCACGCACGAGGCGCTCCATCTCCTCCGATTGCCCACGGACCGTGAGCTCCCCGTCTTTGGCCTGCTGGAGTGTGGCGTGTAGGAAACGCGGCATATCAGGCAGGATCTTGATCCAGGTCGGGTACTCTTTTTTGAGCGCACCCCATACCGCCCGCGGACCTAATTGCTCGCGCATCCAGCGTTCGAGAAACGGCTTGGCGGTGATCCACAGGTCGAGGTCGGGGTACAGGCGTCGGCCTAACCCCTCGATGTTAAAGAGGGTCTTTTGCAGCAACACTAGCTGTGGCTGAACCTCCATGTGGAATTGGCGGGCCGTCTGAAAGAGGCTTAGTAGCAGGCGCCCAAACGAGATGTCCTTAATGGGTTTGGCAAATATGGGCTCGCACACCGTGCGGATCGCACCCTCTAGTTCGTCTACGCGGGTGTCTTTGGGTACCCAGCCGGCACGGACGTGGGCCTCGGCGATACTGTGATAGTCGCGATTCAAGAATCCTAAGATATTCTGCGCGAGATAGTATTTATCCTCGGCGCTCAAGGTCCCCATAATGCCGAAATCGACCGCCCGATATTGTCCCGTAAACGAAACGAAGATGTTGCCGGGGTGCATGTCGGCGTGGAAAAACCCATCCCGGAAGGCCTGCGTAAAAAAGATCTCGACCCCATTATGGGCGAGCTTGCGCAGATCGACCCCATTGGCCACGAGCGCTTCGACATCGGAGACCGGAACGCCGGTAATGCGCTCCATAACCATCACGGTGCGCCGGGTATAGTCCCAGTAGATCTTTGGCACATAGAGGAGATCGGACCCCGCGAAATTGGCGCGCAACTGGCTTGCGTTACCCGCTTCATGGGCCAGATTGATTTCATTGTGGACGATCTTGTCGTACTCGGCGACCACCTCAAGGGGGCGTAAGCGTTTCGCGTCTGGCCAGTAGCGAATCGCTAGGTAGGCAAACATTTCGAGAAGCGCCAAATCACGCTTAAGGATCTTTTCGATGCCGGGACGCAGCACCTTGACCGCGACCTCGGAGCCGTCATGCAGTACCCCGAAGTGGACCTGGGCGACAGAGGCCGATGCAATCGGCGTGGGATCGAAGCTGCGAAACGCCTGTGCCAAGGGCATCCCATAGGCGGTCTCGATAAGCGCCATCGCCTCGTTGCCTGGAAATGGCGGGACCTTGTCTTGGAGCCGACTGAGCTCGACTACGATGTCGTCGGGAACAAGGTCGGGACGCGTCGATAGCATTTGCCCGAATTTGATGAAGATCGGCCCGAGTTCTTCAAGGGCTAGGCGCAGCCGCTCCCCGCGCGGCGCGAGGACGCGCTTACGCCACCGCCAGGGGAGCAGCCGCAGGAGGTGCCTGTAGAGTCGGAACAGGTGGAGGTTGATGACGAATTCATCGAGGTCGTGATAAATGAAGACGGCGGTGATGCGAAGGAGGCGCCGTGTGCGCTCGAAAGCGAACATCAGCGCGACCCTAATCGCAAGACGCGCTGCGCGAGTCTGTCAACATTATCCCTTAACGAGTCCACATCATGGAGGAATGCCTCGACCTCCTGGGGTTGCGGAAGGATGCGCTCCTCTCCCTGAGCGAACTCCACTGCGTTGGCGGCAAGGCGGGCCGCCGCGTATTCAACCGACTTTTTGGCGTGCCTAAGACCACGAGACAGGAAGTGGGCGGGCGCATCCCCGACGATGCCGGCGAGGATTTCTTCCCAATCCACCCGGGCGCGTTCAAACAGCCGCTTGATCGCGAACGCACACTCGACGTCTCCTTCGATCCGCAGGCCGCTTGCCATCACCTCTTGAGCTTGTTCGGGTTTTGCGCGCATCAGGGCGATGAATTGGCTCACTGACCCCTTCAAGGTCACATCGCACCGGTCTCCCGGTGCTGTTACTGCGATACGATCTGCCCGAAATGTCAGATCACAGGCCCACGAAGGTTTTGTGAACACGATGCGCATGATGCGCCCTTGTAGCGGCGCCAAGCCGCCACGTGCCTCGCTGTCTAGTCGAAACGGGAGGTTGATGGCCTGCTCTAACGCCTGAAAGAGGGGGGTCACTCCTGTCTCCGGCCCAGCGCCTGGGGGACATGCAAAACAACCGAGCCGGCGATTTTGTCGTGGAAGCCTTGTTTGCGCTTGTCCCAGGCAATCCACAGAAAACCGAGCCCCAGGGTCCCCCAAGACACCAGATAGCCCAGGTTGCGCAGCAGGGATTGCGAGACGGTCAAGGGCCCCAGGGTATGGGCATCGACAACATGGCAGTGCCACAAAAGCTTGCCGGGGGTCCCTAGGTATCGGACCCAAAAGACAACCGAGTACAGAACGCCGATGGCGATTCCGAGGAGTTGACGTTCAGGGTGGGCGGCGGCGGAGTTCACCAAGGCCCGCGTGATCGCGGGCATCGTCAGATGGCGAGGCCACTGCGTGGGCGCGAGCGCCGACATCACGGGAAGTAGCACGATGTTGTCGACGATGCTCGCCGCCATTCGCCGCCAGAAACCCGCATAACAGGACCCATCCTGCGCCTTGGTCGCACACCCCGAGATTGGGAAAACCGCAGTCATTACAATTTATAGCCCCGATGGACGGCTACGATGCCGCCCGTCATATTCCAGTATTCTACCCGCTCTAGCCCTGCGCCCTCCATTAAGGTCTTGAGACCCTCTTGGTCGGGGTGTTTACGGATGGATTCCACAAGATACTGGTAACTACCCTCATCTTTGGCCACGATCCGCCCGATTTTGGGTACGATCCGAAAAGAGTAGGCATCGTAGAGTTTTCCAAACAGTGCTGACCGAGGCTTGGAAAATTCCAGCACGATGCACCGCCCCCCCGGCCTTAGGGCACGAAAGATGGCCTTGAGTGCCTCATCTTTTCGGGTGACGTTACGTAACCCGAACCCTATGGTAATCAGATCAAAGCTATTGTCGGGAAATGGCAAGCGCTCGGCGTTGGCCTGCACATAGGCGACATTGTCTGTGAGCCCGCGATCGGTGACCCGATCTCGGCCGACGCCCAGCATGGCGCCGTTAATATCGCTTAGGATGACCGAGCCCTCGGTCCCTACGCGGCGCGCCAGGACCGATGTGAGATCCCCCGTCCCACCGGCCAAGTCCAAGACCCGCTCGCCGGGTCTCGCGGCTGCGATTTTCATCGCCAAGGCCTTCCATGCCCGGTGTAGCCCCCCAGACATCAGGTCGTTCATGAGATCGTAACGGGATGCTACTGAGCTAAAGACCTCACCCACCAGATGGGTTTTCTCGGCTTCGTCGACCTCGCGGTAGCCGAAGTGGGTGGTATGGCCTCTCTGATCATCGTTCATGGCTTATGTCCGTTTGTGTCCGGCCTGTTCTAGGCGACCAATATATTCGCTCCACAACTCTTGCTGGTGCAAACCGAGATTATAAAGGAGGTCCCAGGAGTAGATGCCAGTATCATGCCCATCGTCGAACCGCAGCAGCACGGCATAGGTCCCGACTGGGTCAATGCCCACGATGTTGACCTGTTCTTTGTCAAGCTGTAGGACCTCTTGCCCCGGCCCATGGCCGCGCACCTCGGCAGAAGGCGAGTAGACGCGCAGATATTCGGCCGGGAACTCGAAATGGCTCCCCTCCGTGAATGTTACCTCGAGGACGCGGGATTTTTGGTGCAGCTTAATATCGGTCGGTCGGACTGTGTTTTTGCGCATACTTCAAAGGTCTCCTCGCCCAATCGTTGCGTCTGACATAAAAGCGTCATACTGTTTGTGTTCAATGGGCGACAGGGAGGACATCATGCCTGGAAAGATCCTTGTTGTCGACGATGAGGCGGCGATTCGCGCCATGGTCCGGTTTGCCCTACGGCAAGCCGATTTTCTGTGCGTGGAGGCGCCCGATGCCGAGCAGGCACAGACTCGGGTTCTGGAGGATGTACCGGACCTAATTCTACTGGATTGGATGCTCCCGGGCATTAGCGGGGTAGACTACGCTCGCCGGTTACGTCGCGAGCGCCTGACGCAGAATATCCCCATTATTATGCTGACCGCGCGAGTCGACGAGGAAGATAAGGTGCGCGGCCTGAATACCGGGGCCGACGATTTCATGACCAAGCCGTTTTCACCGCGTGAGCTGATTGCCCGCGTAAAGGCCGTTCTGCGACGGGTGGCACCGATGGCATCGGATGATTTGGTCGCCATTGCGGGCTTGATTTTGGATCCCGCGACTCATAAGGTGCTAGCTGGTGAAGAGCGTCTTCTGCTCGGACCTACTGAGTTCCGGCTGCTCCACTTTTTTATGACCCATACCGAGCGGGTCCATAGTCGGGAACGTGTGCTTGATGCGGTGTGGGGGAGTAACACCTATATTGATGAGCGTACTGTCGATGTCCACATCCGGCGCCTGCGCATGGCCCTAACCGCAAGCGGTTACGACCGATATGTGCAGACCGTAAGGGGGGTGGGTTATCGGTTTTCTGGTGACGGCTAGCATCCATCCTCAACTACGACGCGAGTTGTGGGTGGTCCTGTTTTTGGGTGCGCTCGGCGCAATCCTTGGCGGGATCGCCGGACGCCCGCTCCTGGGCGTGGCGCTCGCGCTCGTCCTCTACACCATTCTCTATCTGAACAAACTTCGGCGGCTCCATCAGTGGTTGCAACGCGGACCCGCGGGCCGGATACCGGAGCTCGGCGGCATGTGGGATGAGGTTATCCGGGAGGTCCATAAGGCTGATCGAGCCAGTGAGCGGCATAAGGAGCGCATAAGCGGACTCTTCGAGCGACTGCAGGCCGCCGCCAGCGCTATGCCGGACGCGATGGTGGTCCTGTCGCAACGGGATTTGATCGAGTGGGCCAATCCCCCGGCCGAGCGCCTCCTGGGTCTTCATGCCCAACGCGACGTGGGCTCACGGATCGTTCATTTGATCCGCGATCCGGCACTGACCGCTTACCTTGAGGGTGGCGACTACCACGAGCCGCTGGTCTTGAAAGACTCCGTAGAGCCCTATGTGGTTACGGTGCAGATTATTCCGTTTGGGGATAGCCAGAAGCTGATTATTGGGCGCGATATCACCCACCTTGTTAAGCTCGAAGATATGCGCAGCCACTTCGTGGCGGATGTATCGCACGAGCTACGGACTCCGTTGACCGTCTTGCATGGGTTTCTCGAAACATTCCAAGACATCTTTCAGGAGCAGGATGCCGAACTTCATGCCAACCTTTCGCTCATGCAAGAGCAGGTCGAGCGTATGCGACGCCTGGTTGATGATTTGCTTGCGCTCTCGCGTCTCGAAACGACGCCGGCCCGGACGCACGAGGGCCGTGTCGATATTGGCCCCTTGGCTGCCAGCCTCCGGGATGTGGCCCGAGCCTTGAGCGGGGATCGGGGTCACCACATCGAGCTTGATATTTCCGGCGGCGCCTTGATTGGTGATATCGAGGAGCTGCGCAGCGCCTTTTCGAACCTTGTTCATAACGCCATTCGTCACACCCCACCCGGCGGCCTGATTCGGATACAGTGGGTGACAGACGCGCAGGGTGGGCGCTTTAGTGTTCAGGATACGGGCGAGGGTGTCGCGGCCCACCACATCCCCTTTCTCACCGAGCGCTTCTATCGTATCGACAGCGGTCGGTCGCGGGCCACGGGCGGCACCGGCCTAGGTCTATCTATCGTAAACCAGGTACTTATGCGTCACGATGCGCACCTTGTGGTAGACAGCGTACTGGGCAAGGGCAGCACCTTTACCTGTCTATTCCCCGTAAGTCGTCTAGTGGCCGATGCACCACCTTCGCCCGCCGCTGAGGCCTCGGCATCATAAGCGCGCCCCGGTCGAGGTGTCGCCCAGGGCCACGACCCCCAGCGCCCCAGGGGAGTGTAAACTCGCATAGATCTTCACAGCCATCGCGCCTATGGGTAATATTTATTCGCTATGTATAAGCGTCGCGCACGGGTCGTGTTTCTGGCATCAACCAATACGCTAGCTGAGCGTGTCGTCCGTTGCGCCGAGGCGGTAGGTAGTCGGTGGATTCAGGCGGCGGCCTACCCTTCCCAGCTGAACGACTATGACCTCCTAGTCACTCTGGATGCCGAGAGTCTTTGTGCGCTCCCGCTGCTCCCGCTTGGCGGTCGCCATAAACACTGGCCGCTTTCGGCGCTTTCCTCGGATGCCGATATTGAGGCCCATGTGGAGAGCCTCGTTGGTGGTATGCGGCTTTTGGCGATGCTAGATCAAAGCAGCGCCCCGGCCCATTAGCACCGCATTTCGTCCCACAAACCCCAGTCTCGCGATTTCTGCACCGCAAAAAAAGTGGCGCCTAGGCCGCATGAGCAATGAGGGGGAATACGTCGCCGGGCGGGTTTCGACGAGCGCATACGCTTGTCTTGCGATGTGTCACGGGTTTGTCATAAAGCACCATTAGCATCCCTACCTTGTTGGCAGAAGTCTCATGGTCGCCTTGGCGCCCAAGCAAACGCTACGCACTTCAACGAAGAGGAGTATTTATGAGAATTAAGCGTTGGGCCCCGGTCGCCGGGGCTCTCATGATATCGATGGCTATGGCTTCCGCCCATGCAGCGGATGGGTTTCTTGATGGCATGAAGGTAAGCGGCGACCTGCGCGCCTACGACTTCACGCGCCATTATAGCGGCGCCCCAGCTGGCCTGCAGGCCTTTTCTTTGGGCGGCGGCGTCAATGTTTTAAGCGGCGCGGTCGATGGGTTTTCTGCGGGCGCCAGCGTTTATGTTGCGCATTCGCTAGGGCTGAATAACGCAAACTACGCGCTTGTCGATGGCACGCTTGCGGGAACCGGTAATATCACTGTCTTTGGGCAGGCCTTCCTTCAGTACCAAAATAGCTTCGCCCTTGTTCGTGCGGGCGACCAACTGCTAGACACCCCGTGGATGGGCGCATCGGATTCGCGGATGATTCCCGCGACCTATCAAGGCATTTTCGCCTCGGTAAAGCCAGTAACGGGTTTGACCGTCTCAGCTCTGCGTGTCACCCGCTACAAGAGCCGCACGTCGGATGGGTTTTCAAACACGGATCTCTATAATTCAACCAGCACCTTTAATGTCGGCGGCAGCGGCGGCCTTACCGGGAAGACCGAGCCAGGCGCGGCGGCCATAGGGGCTGATTACGATATGGGCGGGCTCAAGGTCGCCACCTGGGGTTATGAATTCTATGATTTAGCTACGATGGGTTACGCCCAGGGCTCCTATGCCCTCCCGCTTGCCGGCGGCTTTAAGCCATTTGTCGGTGCGCAGGTTGTTCGTGAGACGGGCGCGGGCGCTCAGTACCTAGGACCCGTAAGCGCAACGGCTTATGGCGCCATCATTGGCATTAAGCATGGCAGTGACCAGCTGAGCGTTGGCTACAATGATTTGCCCGCCCATGCCGGCTACTTTGGGAACGGGGATATTGTTTCTCCCTATACCACGGCTTATGCGACCGACCCTCTTTATACGACGTCTATGATTCAGGGTATGCTCGATAGGAAGACCACTGGCCACGCCGTCAAGGTTGCTGCTACGACATTCTTGTTGCAACACAAGGTTCGAGTGACCGCGAGTTTCGCCGATTACTTCAATACGGTTACCGCAAGCTATACCTCAGCGCGCACCAATGAAGCGGATCTCGACCTCACCTACTTCATGAGTGGAGCCCTGAAGGGATTGTCAGTTCGTGACCGAATCGGAGTCGCCCACAATCTCCCAGTGGTTCACCAGTTTGTATATAACCGTGTAATGGTCGAATACGATTTCTGATCGGGTCGTTAAACGATAAACAGGGAATGTTGCCCAAGGATGGGAATGTTTCCCAAGGACGGGGTTTGGAGAGGGGCCGATGTGGCCCTTTTTTTGCGCCGGTCATAGGCGCACCCTTATTCCGAACGGCCCTATGCGATATCCCCAGACCACCACTTTCTTGCCTGACGCCATGGCCGGGCACAAGGAGGCCTACCGGATTGGCATCGATGGCTGCCCCACCGCTCTGGCGGGCCGGGGATAACCCATGGGTGCGGCATGACTCTTCCCTTCCAGTATCTGCACCAAGGCCTCCCGGACGTTCACCTAAAGGTTTATGGCGATGACCAAGCCCGCCGCGCAAGCCCCGGGATTTATCCCTGGGGTCAGCGGCGTTTGGCGTCATTATGCAGGGATCGTATAATACTCAACATGATGCCCAAAAAGTCCGGTCCCTCCTTT
>Ga0307375_10000337_pt1 | contig 62106 bp, 50 predicted proteins | sample TR1MG_FD_202531 | JGI IMG/M metagenome (GOLD analysis project Ga0307375, IMG submission 202531) | Soil microbial communities from Risofladan, Vaasa, Finland - TR-1 | ecosystem: Environmental > Terrestrial > Soil > Coastal area > Acid sulfate soil | place: Finland: Risofladan, Vaasa | collected... | reverse complement strand
CCGGTCATCCGGTGACGCTCATGATCGCGTCGCTCACCGACATCAGATGGGCGATCGACTCCAACTACAAGGCGCTCGACGGCGTCAACCAACTGGTGCAGGCCTTCACGGTCACTGAGCAGTCACGACGACGCGTCACTGAGCCGGTGGGCCAGCCCGAGGCGATCACCGACAACGCGCCGGTTGTTCAGGTGGTGGACCGCATTCTCACCCAGGCCATGCGCGACCGCGCCTCCGACGTGCACATCGAGCCGTCCGATGATGAGGTGCGCGTGCGCTTTCGCATCGACGGCGCGCTGAACGAGATACTGACGCTGCCGGCGGCGATGGGCCCGGGACTCGTGAGTCGCATCAAGATCATGGCGGACATGAACATCGTCGAGCGCCGCCGTCCCCAGGACGGCCAGCTCACCACGATGATCGACGGCAAAGAGGTCGACGTGCGCGTGTCGACGGTCGCGACCATCATGGGCGAGAAGTGCGTGATGCGCATCCTGGACAAGACCCGGTCAGTCCTGTTGCTCGGCGACCTGGGCATGCCCGATGACACCCACGACACCTACTCAAAACTGGTGCGCGCGCCCTTCGGTATGGTGCTCTGCGCGGGTCCGACCGGCAGCGGCAAGACGACGACGCTCTACGCCACGGTGAGCGAGGTTTCCAATCCCCAACTCAACGTGATGACCATTGAAGACCCGGTCGAGTACGTGTTCCCTTCAATCAACCAGATCCAGACGAACGAGCAGGCCGGGTTGACCTTCGCCACCGGGCTGAAGTCCATCCTGCGCCAGGACCCCGACGTCATCCTCGTGGGTGAGGTGCGCGACGTCGAGACGACTCGCGTTGCGGTGCAGTCGGCCCTGACCGGTCACTTCGTCATCTCTTCGATGCACGCGACCGACTCGGTTTCGGCCCTGCACCGGCTCCTCGACATGGGTATCGAGTCGTTTCTCGTTGCCTCCTCGGTCGTTGCGGTGGTCGGCCAGCGCCTGTTGCGGCGCATTTGCGTCTCTTGTAAGGCTCCCTACGAACTCACCGACGAGGAGCGGCTCTTCTACGAGGAGAGCGGCGGGGACATGACCAAGACCCACTTCTTTCACGGCACCGGCTGCAACTTCTGCAGCCACACCGGTTACCAGGAACGTATCGGCATCTACGAACTGCTCGTGATGACCCCCGAGATCCGGCGCCTCGTCGTAGGCTGGGCGACCCAGGAAGAGTTGCGTGCGCTCGCGGTGAAACAGGGTATGCGCACCCTTCGCCAGGAAGCCATCAACCTCGTCGCCCAGGACATCACCTCGGTCGCCGAAGTGATTCGGAGTGTGTACACGTTATGAGCCAGGACGAAATTCTCGACGAGCCGGTGGTCAAGTTGTCCAAGCAGGACAAGAAGTCGGCCAAGGATGCTGCGAAGAAGCTGAAGGCCGCCAAGGCCCCCATCCGCACCTTCAAGTACAAGGCGCTCGACGACTCGGGCAAAGAGCAAAGTGGCACCGAGAAGGCCGTGTCGGCTGGCGCGGTGCACGTGGCGTTGATGAAGCGCGGCCTCCAGCCGCTCGAGGTGAGCGAGAAGACGAGCATCTTGAAGCTCGAGATCACCAAGAAGATGGTGCCGCGCAAGGAGATCATGAACTTCTCGCGCCAGCTTGCGGTCTTTATGAAGGCGGGCATCCCCATCATGGAGTCACTCGAGGTCATCGTGGAAGAGACCCAGGGCAAGTTGCTCAAGTCGGTGCTCTTGGACATGGTGGACAGCCTGCGCAACGGCGACACTTTCGCTGCGGCGGCGGCCGCACACCCCGAGGCGTTTCCCAACTACTACGTGGGCATCCTGGAGTCGGCGGAACTGACCGGCAACCTCGACGAGGTACTCAACCAGCTGGCGGACTACATCGATCGCGACGTCAAAGCGAGGGGCAAGATCACCTCCGCGCTCATCTACCCGATGGTGGTCGCCGCCATGTCGGTCGTGACGGTGATCATCCTGACGGTGTTCGTGTTACCTCGTTTTGTGGTCTTCTTCAACTCGCTCAACGCAAAGTTGCCGCTGGTGACACGCATGATGCTCGGGGTCTCGGGCGTGTTCTCGCACTGGTGGTTTATCTTCTTGGGTTTCGCGATCGCGATTACGGCCACCTTCATGACCATGCGGCGCAACGAACGGGGTCGGGCCGTCCTCGACGGGTGGCTGCTCAAACTACCGGTCGTGGGCGATCTGGCCCAGACGTCGATCCTCGAGCGCGTCACACGCATTCTGTCGTCGCTGCTGCGCGCGGGGGTCGACCTGCCCCGTTCGATGACGGTTACCGCGGAGTCGGCCAACAACGCCGTCTACCGCAAGGCGATCGAAGGTATCCGTGAGGACATGATGGAGGGCCAGGGCCTGGCCGGACCGTTGGCGCGCACGGGACTCTTTCCGGGGGCGGCGCGTCAGATGTTCCGTGTGGGCGAGGAGACCGGCACCCTGGACCAGCAATTGGAGGTCGCCGCCGCCTACTACAGCCGGGAACTTGAGACCAAGGTGGACCGGGCAACGTCCCTGTTCGAGCCCGCGATCATCATCGTGATGGGTCTCGTGGTTGGCTTTGTCGCAGTGGCCCTAATCTCGGCCATGTATGGGATTTACAACCAGGTGAGTGTTCATTGACAAGCCGGAAAGGTCGGGGAGGAGGAGTTATGACAGCGCACAGTACGCGTCGTCAATCAGGACCGTGCGAGTCGCGCGCCGTCCGACGCCCCCGTGAGGACGGCTTCACACTGGTTGAGTTGATCATCGTTGTGACTATCCTGCCGCTCATTGTTGGCGCCATCGCGATAGGTCTCGTTTCCGTCTTCAGCCTGCAAACCCAAACCTCGACCCGACTCTCGGGCACGGGTGACCTGCAGACCGTGAACGCGACCTTCGTGAAAGACGTCCAAAGCGCGGCCTGGATCACGAATCAGCAGAGTGCGCCCGTGTGCGGGCCCTCGACGAACATCCAGTTGCTCGGCCTGTTGTGGAGTGGCCCAGCCAACGCTTCGGCAGCTTCGATGAACTCCGCGGTCTCCTACGTGAGTGTGCCAATGAACAACGGCACGACCAACTACTCGCTCGAACGTCTGTACTGCAGTCTGGCGAACTTCGCTACACCAACGGCGACGACCGTGATCTCCGCCGATCTCTCGGGCACTCAGCCACCTCCGAGTCTCTGCGCCCCCACGTACTCAACGTCACCATCGACGTGCTCCACGGCGCAGACGTCGGCCCCCGTCGCCGCGTCGACGGTGGCGGCGATCATGTTCCCCCTCTATCTGCCGATGAGTTCGGCTCCTTATACGATGATCGCGACGCCGCGCGCTGGCGGCAATACGCCGGGAGGAATCCCTAGCACCAAGACCAAGACGCCACCCCTCATGTTGCTGGGGACGGGTTGTCCAGTGCTGACCATTGGCAACAGCACCGGTAATACGGGAACAGGGCTCACGATCAATGAGTCGACCGCCGCGGGCGCCGGAACTGGTAACGGTCTTCTCGGCATCAACTCCGCGTGCGCGGGGGCGATCACCCTGGCCAATGGGGGCTCCATCGCGGCAGGCGCAATCCTGACACCGAACCCCGGCAATTCAGTGAACGCGGGCGTCCAATCCGGGACCTACCCGAGCCAAGAGGGCTGGTCCGGCGCTACTGATCCCTTCGCTGGGCTCACACCGCCTATGTCGCCAACCAACTCCGCAAGTTGCAACTACATCAGCGCAAGTAGTACGTGGTACTGCCCGCCCGGCGTCTACGCCACCACTCCCAATTTCTCGAATGGCTCCACGATCATCTTCGAAGGTGGCGGCAATTATCAGTTCAACGCTGATTTCAATGTTCCTAACAACAGCACGGTTACCTTTGCGACGGGGGCTTACATCTTTAACGCCAACGACGCTGGGGCATTCTCGACGGGCAAGAACGTCGCGCTCTACAGCTACAATGCACTGCTTTACGCCCCACGAGGGAAAATGACCTTCTACAACAATACGTTGGTCACGATGACCGCTCCAACCTCGTGGATCACCGGAGGCACTAGCGGCAATTACCAGTATGGAACTAGCAACGGCATTGCGGTATGGGATGGCGCGAGCTACGACCCCTCGACGGGCACCGGACTTGGTGTCGTGACCCTCGCGAACAACTCGACTCAGAACAACTCCTACGGCGGGATCTACGTCCCCAATGGGGAGGTGGTTGATAAGGAGAACGGGACCATCGATGTCACATTCATTCTTGCGAGCTATGCCGTCTTCACCAATGGCCTAACGGTGAATATCAGCTCATGATTCGAAGAGTCCGGGCTCTCACCCGAATGGTCGCTGCCCGAAGTTCCCGTGGTAGATTCACGTCGAATCGTCTGAGTCTCGAACGCGGCGATTCCCTCGTGGAGGTCTTGATCACACTCATCGTGGTCAGCCTTTGCGGACTAGCATTGCTGACCGCCTTCACGGCGACGATCAGCGGTTCGGCGCAGCACCGCAGTTTGGCGTCGAACGACGTGGTTCTGCGCGCGGCTACGGAAGCGGCGTTCTCACAGATCCAACAGCAGTCTTCGCCCACTTACCTTCCATGCGCGACGTCCTACTTGCCAACCAACGCCAGTAATTGGGGTGCGCCAACAAGCCCGTCTTACACCGCAGCCATTACCTCGATTCTGTACTGGTCCACTTCAACCAATCAATGGGTGACTCCGGGCGCATACACGCTGGACTGTGCGACGACGTACCCGCCCCAACTCTTGACGATGACCGTTACCGCGCCCAACGGTACAACCGATTCCACCCAGTTCGTCGTCGACGGTCGCCAGGAGTCGGCGGTGGCGATTGGCGACTTCGGAGTTCTGCAGGTGACTCCGAAGTCACTGGGACAGGGAGCGGTGCTGCAGACGCTGGTGGTGTCGGGTTTTGGCTTCGAGTCGGGCGCGACGGTCGCGTTCTCACCGTCGGGCATCCACGTGGACTCGACCGATGTCACCGACGCCAACTCAATCACGATTCAGGTCACGGTCGGATCCGGAGCAACTGTGGGACCCTATAGCGTCACCGTGACCAATCCGGGTCCCAGCACGGCGACTGGCACGAATGTGTTTTATGTGATTGCGGCGCCAACGATCAGCTTGTTCACACCAACCTCTCTTCTTCAGGGCACACAGAACACCACCATTACGGTGACGGGAACGCAATTCGTGCAGGGCACCATTGTCACCTTCCCTACGTCGGGCGTGGTGGTGGCGAATTCGGTTGTCAGTGGCAGCACCCAAATTTCCGTTACCGTCGACGTGTTGCCGAATGCCACGGTTGGATCGGGCCCGCTCACCGTGACAAATCCTGACGGTTCAAGTGGCGCCTCGAGCACGTTGTTTGCAGTGAAAGCGGGAGTGACGATCACTTCACCGAATTCGTCATCGCCCTGCACAGTCGCCTCGGGCACGACTGCGACGTGCGTCATCACTGGGACGGGCTTTGACTCGGGATCGGCAGTAACGATCACAAACGCCTCGGTTGGCAAGGTCACGTACGTTTCACCCACCGAGATTGATGTGAAGGTCACTGCGACGGGCGCATCGGGCATGTTCGGTGACATTACGGTCACCAACTCGCTCGGCGTGCAGGCGACATCGACGGGTGCGTTCAAGAATGGTTAGCGAGCGGCTGAGGGGCTGGACCAGCAGTTCAAACGAGAACGTGCGCGACTTCACTCACGGATGGTCGACATCCTCGCCCTCGAACGATGTATCTTCTGACCGGTACTCGAAGATCAATGATCCGAGCTACCGGGTGGGCACCGTGAGAGGATGGTTCGGGGCGAGGTGGAACGGTAACACTTCGCGAGCGCGCGGCAACTGTGATGCATTCGACCCCTTGAGAGCGTCGGCGCAGTCGGGCATCATGCCCGGGAGGGATGAGACCGGGGCTTCATTGATTCTCGCGCTCATCTTCCTCGTCGTCGTGAGCCTCATCGTGCTGTCAATGGCCACATGGACCAGCACGGGCCTGAATGCGTCGGCGCGCTTTACCGCTGCCCAGTCAATCGTGTCGACCGCCAACAGCGCTACCGAAGTGGCAGTCCAGTCGGCGCGCTACAACTTCCAATCGAGCACGATCGACGCTTCTCCTCCCGTGCCCTGTCTGCCTTCCGGCTTCAACACGCCAATTGTGCCCAACGGACAGAGCCTCTCTACTTGGTGTTCGACTCAGTGGAACCCCCTCAGTGCGTCGACGCGCAAGGTCGCCTTCTACACGTGCTTGAGCGCCATCACCACGGCTTCCGCGTGCGCGACGCGCCCGCTCTTGCTGGCCATCGTTACCTACAACGACTTTCCCATTGGTGGGAATTATGAGAGCTGTGCTCCGACGACGTCGCCGACACCTCCTTCGGGGGTGTCGTCATGTGGGACGGGCATGGTCGTCGACACGTGGGTCTTTGGGGCGATTCCGCCTCAGATCACCGGCGTCCTCGGACAAGCCATCCCGACAGGGTGCACGACTCCACAGGTGCAGATAGACGGTACTGGATTTACGAACCCGGCAAGTGTGAGTTTTGTCGCCTCCGTGACGGTCAACGGCGTGACATCGTACGTCTCGTATCCAGCTCCAAAGGGGTCGGTGACAGTGGTGAACGCGAGCACGATTCTGGCCTGCGAACCAACATCAGGAAGCGGCACCGTCGATGTGGTGGTGGCGACTCCCACGGGGGTGAGCCAAATGACCACGGCCGACCAAATCACCTACTAAGGCACAACCGGAAACTGCGCCCAGTACCGCAATTGAGAATCGTGAGCCGCTACCCCCAAAGTGTCCTGTGTCGTTGCTCGGATGCTCGAACACGCGTCGACGGAGCGGTTTCCTCGAGGTCAATGTCGCGCGAACTAGTGGGATTCTGGCAGAGGTCACTGGAACGCGCACCGGTCACCGAAGTGGTGACCGGTGCGGTTGGGCACCGGACGTGGTACTTCCTTTCAGCGGGTCGACCCTGAGAGAGCGCCGAACCTGAGGTGCAAGGCTGTTGAATGCCAGATCAAATCTTGGACAATGATTCCGAAGTCAATTTGGAATCGCACAGCCTGTAAAGATTTTGGCGGCGTAACACCTGAAATTTACTGGAGTCAACAGTTCTCGAGAGCCTATCCCCACGTATAAGTGTGTGCTCAGTGCGGACTTCACAATTATTGCTACTTGAAAGGGTCTATGGTAAAAATAGTTTTTCCGTTCGCGGGAAACCAAGGTGAGTTCCGAGTGTCGGCACGCCGATTGACGAAAGGCAGAAGAGCATGATTCAGACTTATCGCAGACTTCAGCGGCAAAGGGCTGCGGGGGAGATTGACGGAGGTTTCACTTTGATTGAACTCCTCATCGTCATCGTCGTCCTCGGAATCCTGGCTGCGATCGTTGTATTCGCCCTGGGTGGCGTCACCGGCAAGAGCGTTGCCGCTGCGTGCCAGGCAGACGCGAAGACCGTAGGTGTCGCCGTTGCGGCGTACCAAGCCGAGAATCCCACGGCGACTGCGCCAACCACCTTTGCTGGTTGGAAGACGGCGCTGTCAACGACAGTGTCTACTGAACCCGGGTCGCCATATCTGCAATCATGGCCGACTGGTGGTGGCACGGGATCGACCGCGTCCTACGCCATCACGATATGGACGGACACGACCAACATTGCCAGCAGCGCAACTACATCTACCGACACAACCGCGGCCACTCCGAACGTTGGAGACGTAATTGTCGTTCACGGTGCACTTGCAACGGGCACGACCAAGTTTTGGGACGCCACGCAGAACCCGATAGAAGCTTGCACGGGAGCAATCGCAGGCTAGTAGTTGTGGCCGTAGTCGATCACTAGACGTTCTCGGTGCCCAGCATCATGGCTGGGCACCGAGAACGTTAGAGGTGCTAGAAGTCGAAGGAGAGATTGATGGGTATCGCCTCGGCGTCAAAGATTGATTCTTGGCTTCAGATCTTGTGGGACCAAGGTGGTAGTGACCTCCTGCTCGCTGGCGGATCAGCTCCGCGAATCCGCGTCAATGGCCAATTGTGCCCCGTCGAGGGCGCGACGCCACTTACCCTGCAGGAGATCGACGAAATCGTCCAACCGCTCCTGACGGAGGGTCAAAAGGAAATCTTCAAGGAGCAGATGGACGTTGACTTTGCGTTCTCGTGGCGCGATCTGGCTCGAATTCGAGGAAGCGTATTCACCCAGCGCGGTCAGAGTGCCTTGGCACTGCGTGTCATTCCCACGAAGATCCCTGAGTACTCGGATCTTGGCCTGCCGTGGGCGGCCGAATGGGTAGCCGAACAGCCCCGAGGGTTCGTGCTCGTTACCGGACCCACGGGTTCAGGTAAGTCGACGACGCTGGCTTCGATTGTTGACCGGATCAACTCGAGCCGAGCATCCCACATTCTCACCATAGAGGACCCGGTTGAGTATGTGCACAACCACAAGATGTCGGCGGTGACTCAGCGAGAGATTGGGCTCGACAGTCCCTCATTTGACCGGGCACTTCGTTCGGCGCTCCGCGAAGACCCCGATGTTCTCTTGATCGGTGAGATGCGCGACATCGATTCGATTCAGATTGCACTTACGATGGCCGAGACGGGCCACTTGGTGTTCGCCACGTTGCACACCAACGACGCGCCACAGGCGATCGACCGTATCATCGACGTCTTTCCTGCCTGGCGCCAAGAGCAGACCCGGGTGCAGCTCGCGGCGTCGCTAAGCGCCGTGATCGCCCAACGGTTGATCCCGAAGATTGGTGGTGGCATGGTGGCCGCCTACGAAGTGTTGATCGCGACGAATCCGGTCCGCAATCTCATTCGCGAGGGACGCTCCAACCAACTTGCGAACGTCATGTTCACTAATACCAAGGAAGGAATGCAGGTTCTTGAGAGCAGTCTCGCACGGCTCGTGGTCGATGAGGTCATCACTTACGAGAGCGCGTTCAGTGTGAGTGCGCACCCGAAGGAGTTGGGTCGGTCGTTGGAGCAACTCGGCTACACACTTCCCGCGAACTAAGAATTGGTGAATCTTTCCCTGGGTCGGGTCTGGTCATTCGGGGCCGAGACGCTCACCGTGGAATGCCTTTCTCAGATGACCAGGATGGATGGCCGGCGCGCCAGATCACGAAAGGCAATACAGCATGATGAAGAAGTGTCGAAGGGTACGGCAAACAAAGACTGCGGGGGTTACGGATGTGGGATTCACACTGATTGAACTGCTAATTGTCATGGTGGTCCTTGGTGTTCTGGCCGCCATCGTCGTCTTCGCGCTGACTGGCGTCACCACGAAGACTAAGGCCGCCGCATGTCAATCGGATGCCAAAACGGTCGGGGTGGGAGTGGGAGCGCTCAGAACTGAGAACTCAAAGTTGACCACTTTGACCTCGGGAACGCTGAGCGGCGGCACGTGGACGTCGGGATCCTGGGAGGTTGACATGTTGTCCACTGGGTCGATCCCTGGGCTAGTGGGCAACCCCTTCGTGCAGTCGTGGCCCTCGTCGACGTCGTACACCGTGCAAGTCGCCGACGGCGGGCTCGTCGCCACCATGTTTGACATCACCGGAAGCGGCACGGCGGCATCGATCACTGCAAACGCGACGGAGCATCCTTCGTACGGTGACGTCCTGGTTTCGGGTACTGGAACCGGTAAGGCCAGTGCTAACCACACCTATGACGCCACGTTGCACCCCGTCGAGGCGTGCAATTTCGCGACACTGGGTCAAGGCTGAGGGTTTAGTCGTCGCCTAGCCGGTCGTCGCGGGCTGGTAGGACGCGTCGAAAGTGAAGTTATAGCCTGTGGGGGTGCACTCAACGAATGCACCCGCCGAGGAGTTGGGGCGATCCTCGGCTCACAGAAGGTACGCCGTCGCCCGAGAATTGAGGATAGGTGACCCTTCGCCGTGGACCTGAATTGCCATACTCACTGGTGGCGGGAGTGACGCCGTGGGGAAAGCGTTGGGTACTCGCGAGCGCGAAGATGCACGCCGCTACTTTCGCGCCGGAGATGCCACGCATCTTCAACTCGTTCATGGAGATGCTCGATGAACGGCCGGCCTACAACACCTTGGTCGTGAACGTGCCCATTGGTTATCGCGATCAACCCGGCGCTGCGCCGCGGGAGTGCGATCTGGAGGCGAGGAAGTTGCTCGGACGCAGGGGATCGTCGATCCCCAGCGCACCCACCATGGCGACGCTGCGCGAGGGTGTCGACTGGCGTGGTGCGCATCTCGACGCGGTAAGTGTGATGCGCCTGCCGATCTATCGGGAAGTGGTTGCGGCGATGGCTCCGTATCGCCAGCGAACCGTGTACGCGGGCAATCCCGAGCTCAGTTTCTATGACCTCAATGGGAGTACGCCTCTGCGGTGGTCGAAGATTCGTGAAGAGGGACGCGAGGAGCGTCGCCACCTCATCGTCGACAAGATCCAGGGCATACAGCGGATCCTCGATGGCAGCGACCCGTCGATTCCCCTTAAACATCTCTACGACGCCATTGCCCTCATGTGGAGCGCCAGGCGGGTCTTCGGTCACGCCGCCAAGCGACTACCAGGCGAGGGGCACTGGGACACCGAGGGACTGCGCATGGAGTGGGTGTTCTAGACGAACTCGTCTGCGCCCCAATCGGCGAGATTAGGGCGAACTCATTCACCAATGTTGACTCGTCGATCCAATTGGCCTTGCACGGTGGAGTCACTCGGGTATGCGGAGTAGGGAGTAGTACGTGATCGGGCGCCCGGAGGTGACCGTCGCGAAGCTGCACAAGGAGGAGACTCAGCGGCAAGCACGAGTACCGATTTGGGCGAGTGGGGATTGCCACAGCGGCATATCGGTAAGCAATGTGTAGACGAGGTAGACGAGAGTTATCCGAGTGCGAGTTGCTACCTGTGAAGGGGCCCGTTGAGCCATGCCATCCACCACTCCTCATACAGGTGGTTGGCTCGAATTGAGAGCTCGTTCCCGAACCCAGACACCGCTCAGCCCAATCTCTGGAATGGTGCGAGTAGTTCCGGTCCGGCGTAAAGGGCGAGTGCGGCCCCCATCGCGAGGAACACACCATAGGGGACGGGTTGGTTACGGTTGATCTTCTTGGTCGCAATCAAGATGATGCCAATGACGGCGCCGAAGAGGTTGGCGGCGAAGAAGCCGAGCAGCACGTAGCGCACCCCGAGCCAGCCGAGTGCCAGCCCGAGGATGAGCGAGAGGCGAACGTCACCGAATCCGAGGATCCGGGGGCTCGCGAAGTTCATGAGGAAGAACACGACAAACCACCCGAGCGAGCACGCGACCGCCACCGCCAGCCGGTGCCACTCACCGGTCATGGCCGCGGCGAACACGAGGAGACCCGCCACGATGAGAAGCGCGGGGTAGACGATCACCTTCGGCAAGAGCAGTCGCTCGAGGTCGATCGCCGAGAGCGCGAGCAGGCTCGCCAACAGGGCGAGGAAGGCGGGGAGCGCCCAGTCGAAGCCGAGGCGCGCCGCCGCGCCGGCGAAGAGCACCGCGCAGCCGAGTTCCACGAGGGGGTAGCGCATTGAGATCGGTGACTGGCAGTCGCGACAGCGCCCGCGCAGGACCAGCCACGACACCACGGGGATGTTGTCGCGCTCGCGAATCGGCGTGTGACACCTGGGACACGCGGATCGCGGCCGCACGATCGAGAGGTGGTTGGGCACGCGGTAGATCACGACGTTGAGAAACGAACCAATGGCGAGTCCCAGAAGACCGCAACCGACGATCAATGCTGCTAGCACGGCGCAGCCGAGTTCGTCACAACTCGAGTGGTGGAGTAGCGCTCGCACCGTGGCGCTGGGGGTCGGATCAGTTCTTTCATTGACCCTGGCGCCGAGGCTCCCCCACTTTCAATGTTCGCCTCAGTATAGTTCCGGCTAAAGACTCAATTCGGGCCGGTGTCGGGCTCGCGTGATCACGACGTGGAGTGGAGAAGATAGCGTGGCGAAGCAAGTGGGTCACCGATATCGATACGGTGCGAGCTACGTCGATCCAATGACCGGCGTGCGCTTCGAGGGGCATCATCCGCTTGAACGACCGGACTTGTGGCAGCTCTATCTCGACGAGGGTGAAGGCAAGTACCGCCATCACGGGTTCGAGGGGACCCTTCGTCGCAAGGAACTTGAAGAGGGCAATGGCGTCTCGCTCTTCATCCTTGGCTTTGCGGCCGACGGCCAGGCGGTGTGCGGCGTGCGCTTTCACGGCCCGCTCGAATCGAGCAAACAGGCTGCGCTCATGGAGGAGATGGTTGACTCTCCCGAGATCGACGATATCGGCCGACTGATCGATGAGAACATCCGAGGTGGCGTCCTCGAGGTGAAGGGTGCGTGGTCCAAGGGCGAGGCCGCCACCGGCTTTCGCCAGATCGCGGCGATTACGCGTTCGTCGACCCACGCGATGAACTGGCTCGGCGCGGAGTTCGCCATCGCCGCGGTCTCGGACACGCTGGTGCCGCTCGGAACCCCCGCGGGTGGACGGATGTTCGGCACCTACGCCGTCCCGTTCCCGGATGAGCGCTACCGCACCGTGGCCGTGTACTGGCAGCGCTCGACCACCTACGAGTTGAGCACGCCCGAACACCAGCAGGCCATGCGCATGGAGTCCGAGCAGCTCCTGCGCGGTCCCAGCCAGAGCGGGCCCTCGGAACTCGACTCGGCCTCGACCAGGACTCGCTCGTGGCGAGCGCTGGTGGTCGACATGACCAAACGCCCGGACCGCGAGGTGCTGCGGGTGCTGCGAGAGGACACCTCGCTCCAGATCATCGATCGGCTCGCCTCCCAGCGCGAACAACTCAAGTCCATGGTGCCGCCACCAGCACCGTCACTGCTCGAGGAGGACTCGCGCTGGGTCTACTATCCGTGGCGCCGGGCCGCGGCACGGATTCTTGGTCCCCGATCCTTTTCGATGCTGCGCCTCGACCGGAACCGCAACAAGATGACCCGCGACGAGCAGTCGCGCCTTCGAACGCTACGCATCGGCGTGGTCGGGGTGAGCGCCGGACACGGCGTGGCCCACCTCCTGGCCATGGAGGGGCTGGTCGGCGAACTGCGCCTGGCTGACTTTGACACGATTGAACTCTCGAACCTCAACCGCGTGCCGGCGAGCGTGTTGGATCTGGGCGTCAACAAGGCCGTCGTCGCCGCGCGCCGGATCGCCGAGATCGATCCCTACCTGCACGTGGTCGCCTTCACCGACGGGGTCAACCCGGACAACCTGGGCAGTTTCCTCGACGGTCTGGACCTCGTCGTCGAGGAGTGCGACTCGATCGACATGAAGTTCCTCGTTCGCGAGGCCGCACGCGAGCGTCGCATCCCGGTGATCATGGAGACGAGCGACCGGGGGATCCTCGACGTGGAGCGATTCGACCTCGAACCGCACCGTCCGATCTTTCACGGTCTGTTCGGCGAGATGGACTCCTCGAAACTGGTGGGTCTCACCCTCGCCCAGAAGGCGCCGTACGTGGCGCGCCTGATCGGCCCGCGCGAGGCGTCCTCTCGCGGCGCCGCGTCGTTTCTCGAGGTCGGACAGTCGATCACTGGCTGGCCGCAACTTGCGAGTGAGATCACCCTGGGCGCCGCCTCGGTGGCGACCGCGGTGCGCCGATTCGGCATGAACGGTGATCTCAAGTCCGGTCGGGTGCGCATCGATCTCGAGGAGATCCTGTCGAGCCTGTCCGAGATCGAGATAGACAACCAGACGGCCAAGGATCTGGCGAGCCCGCCACCCGAGGATCCGCCGCTCGACGAGAGTGACCCGATGCTGATGGTGGTCGACGCCGCCCGACGCGCGCCCTCGGGCGGCAACATCCAGCCCTGGCGCTTCGAGTCCGACGAGAACGAGGTCCGCTTCTATCTCGTGCCCGAACGCACGTCGATCTGGGACGTGGGCTTTCGCGGCAGCTACCTCGCGCTCGGCGCGGCGCTGTTCAACGCCCGCGTGGCCGCGGCGTCGCTCAAGCAGTTGGGTCCGGTGCGGCTCTTTCCGGAGGGGCGACCGACGAACCACGTCGCCACGCTCTACAAGGGGCGTTTGATGGACGCCGAGATCGCTCGCCTCTTGCCCTACGTCACGACCCGTTCGACCAACCGTCGACCGGGCGAGCCCAAAGAGCTCGAGCGCGCGTCGGCTGAGGTCCTCACGCGCGCGGTGGAGCACGAGGGCGCGCGGCTCCTGCTCATCGAGGATCGCAGTCGCCTCAGCGTCGGAGCGAACCTGCTCGCCGACGCGGACCGACTCCGTTACCTGATTCCCGAGGTGCACCAGCACCTGCTCGACGAACTGCGCTGGCCCGGCCGGGACCCCCTCGACGAGGGATTGGATGTTCGGACCCTCGAGCTCGACGCTGGCGGCTTCGCGGCGATCGACCTGCTCGCGCGTCAGGACGTGATGGGTCACCTCGCCGACTGGCGAGCGGGAGGCGCACTCGGGTACCCCACCAAGTTTGCCGTGGAGTCGAGTTCGGCGCTGGCGGCCATCGTCGTCCCGCGGGCCGATCCCACCTGGTACGTTCGCGCGGGCTCGGCCATGGAGCGGTTCTGGCTGCACGCCGACCGGCTCGGCCTCGCGGTGCAGCCCATGGTACCCCTGACGCTGTACGCGACGAATGAGGTGGAACTGCGCGCACTCGGGGGTGAGCGCCACCTGGACGAGTTGGCCGCCCAGGCCGAGCGACTCCGCCAGTACTGGGAGTTGGCCGACGGTGAGACGGTAGTCATGGTCATGCGGGTCTTTTTCGCTCCGCAGCCCACGGTGCACAGCAGTCGTTTCTCACTCGATGAGGTGCTCAGTCGCGACACCGCGACACCGCCGCTCTCGCTAGATAGCGAGTTCATCGACGACTAGTTGTGTGTCAGTTGCGATGGCGTTGTGCACCTGTTGACATCAGGTTTTTTACCACTCCGTAATAATCTTTTTTGGCATTTCGTATGAAAGCAATGGTAACTTTTGTCCTGAGCCAACTAAAGGCGGGACTGCGTGCAGAACCAAAATCCTCTCTATCGACTGAACGCATCCGACGAAGCACGTCTCGTTGCCGAGACTCTCAGTCAGGTCATCGTTGGCACGCAGATTGTTGACATCGTGTCGCTGCGCGACGCGAAAACGCTCGAACTCGGTTTCGAGCCGCTGGTCGTCGACGGTGCGCACGACGTGCTGACCGTAATAAGGGAGCGGGTGCAAAAGCACCTGGCCGCGCACGATTCGATCGTCGCGTTCACGTGCACCGTCGAAGGTGTCGAGTGGGGGGTGCTGGCGAATTCCATCGAGCGCGGTGCGGGCGACGTAGTCGGCGCGCTCGTAGTGGCGCGCCCCGGGCGCACCTGGTCCAAGCGCGAGCGTTCCCTGACACGCACCTTCGCTGACCTCTTCAGCCACGTGACCACGCTGGCCGCGCGCGAGAGCGTGTTGATGCGCCAGCAGCGACTCGACGAACTGGTGAGCGGTGTCGCGGTAAAGCTGATGTCCGGCTCGGCCCAGAACCGCCAGGAGATGCTCGACTGGACGACCCGCGAACTGGCCGAGTTCCTGGGCAGTGACGTGGCCTTCATGCGCCGCCACGACCACGCGCGCGGACTGAGCATCTTTGAGTCATCGTGGCCAATTCGCGAGGACGTGCCCGATCCCGATCCCCTTGGTGAGGTGCCCTACGACGCCGACCCGATCTTCGAGGCGCTGTGGCACCTGAAGAAGCCGTACTTGACCGGCAGCGAGGACGTGACCGAGGACTTCGTTGATCGGGTGGAGAAGGCGGCCGGTGGTCTGACCCCGATTACCGGCGCGGCGGTGCCGCTCATGATGGGCGACGTAACCTGGGGCGTCATTGGCTTCCTCTACAACGAGCCCCAACAGTGGTCCCAGGCCGAGGTCAACGCCCTCCAGGCGGTGGCGTCGATGGTGGTGCACCTCCAGGGCCGAATCGACGCCGAAGAGCGCATTGTCTACAACGCGAACCACGACGAGCTCACGGGACTGCCCAACCGACGCGCGCTGATCGAGGAGCTCAACTCGCGCCTCGCCGCGCGCCGCGACGTCGCGGTGATGGTCATCGACCTCGACCGCTTCAAGGTCATGAACGACTTCCTGGGCCACGCTAACGGCGACCGACTGCTGGTCACCATCGCCGACCGCATCCGCACGAGCATCCGGTCCAACGATTTCGCGGCCCGTCTGGGTGGCGACGAGTTCGTCTTCCTCGTGGACAAGGTGAAGAACGAGCTCGACGCCGTGGCCAGCGCGTACCGGATTCTGGACATCATCTCGGAATCGGTGCACATCGCGGGCCAGAAGATGAACCACACCGCCAGCATCGGCATCGCGCTGTCCAAGCCGGGCGCAACCAGCCTGGAGTTGCTCAGTTGCGCCGATGTGGCCATGTACGCGGGCAAGGCCCGCGGACGCAACCAGGCGGTCGTGTTCGACCGGGAGCTCAGCCGGGCCGTGGACGAGCGTTCGCGCATGGAGTTGATGCTGCGCGAGGCCATCGACGGGAACGGACTGCGTCTGCACTTCCAGCCGGAGATTGATCTGAAGACGGGTCGACTGCTGGGCGTCGAGTCGCTCGTGCGCTGGCAGCACCCCACCCAGGGGTTGCTCGACGCGGCGGACTTCATTACCGTCGCCGAAGAGACCGGGCTGGTCACCAAGATTGGTCGTTGGGTATTCGCCGAGGCGTGCCGTCAGCTCAGCGAGTGGCAGCGCGAGTTCCCCGAACAGCACTTTGTCGTGCGCGTCAACATGTCGCCGGCCGACTTCAAGGTCGGAGACCTCGTCGAGTTCGTCGAAGGGTGTCTCACGAAGTACAACGTCCCGGGTAGTCGCCTGTGCATCGAGCTCACCGAGTACGCGGTGATGGACGACCCGGAAAAGACCGCGTCGATTCTGAAAGGCTTCCAGAAGTTGGGTGTGGAGATCGCCCTGGACGACTTCGGCACTGGTTTTGCCTCGATGACCGAGCTGAAGAATCTGCCGGTAGACCTCATCAAGTTGGATATGAGTTTCGTCAAGGGCATCGCGTCGGATCCGTTCGACCGGGCCATCGTCGAGTCGATCATCCGCCTGGGTCGTGCGCTCAACCTCGAGATCATCGCGGAGGGCGTCGAGACGAGCGAGATCGTCGACAAGCTGCTCGAGTTGGGCTGTCATCGTGGGCAGGGCTACCTGATCTCACGGCCCGTGTCACCGCGCGACCTGCGCGATCTCATGTTGGCCGGTGCCGCGCCCGCGGCCCTGCTGCGTGCCGATGACACTGGTTGGTCCGACTTCACGGTCGCGTCGCGCTGAGCGATGGACGTCACCCTCACCGAGAGCGGCTACGAGCCCTGGCTCTTCCAAGCGATGCTGAACGAGCTCTCCGTGAGCGAACTGGGCATCGGCTTCATCTACACGCTGTTGGAGCGTCTGGCCGAGCGACACGAACTCAGTGACGTCGTCGTGGTGCTGAGCCACGAGTCCTTCGGTGTCCAGACCTTCCGTCTTGGTGGCCAGTCGGTCAGCCCCGAGATGGCTGGGCGACTGGGCCACGAACCCGGGGTGCACTGCGTACCCGACGTCGTTTCCGACATCGAGCGCGACGCCGTCCGCACGGCGTGCCAGTTGGCGCTGTCACTGCACCTGGCGCGCTTCAGCGCCGGGCACGATCCCCTCACGAACATCTCGAATCGACGCAGCTTCGACGCCGCGTTGCAGATTGCCGCGGCGCGCAGCGCGCGCTACGGATGGGCGTTCACGCTGGTGATGATCGACCTCAACGACTTCAAGGCGGTGAACGACCGCGCGGGCCACGACTTCGGCGACTACCTGCTTCGCCAGTTCGGCTTCGCGCTACGCCGCTCGGTGCGCAACGGCGACACCGCGGCCCGATTCGGCGGCGACGAGTTCGCGGTCATCTTGAGCAACGCCGAGGGCAATGAGGCCGCCGGATTCACCGAGCGGCTACGCACCCACCTGAAGGCGGCGGGCGATATCATCGATTTCACGATTGGCACGGCGACGTCGCCGCGTGATTCCACGAACGCGGCGGAGTTGTTGCGCCTGGCCGACGCACGGCTGTACGAGAAGAAGGGACGGCATCACGAATGATGTCTCGCACTGACGAGGACTTCGAGCTCGAGCTGCGAAACCTCCCCGGCGTCTTGAACGTGGCCCTCTCGCATCGCGACGACGGCGAGGTCGACCAGGTGACCCTGGTCGTGTACGGGAGGAACTCGAACGAGACCGAGGGCGTGGCTCTGCAGATCGCCAGCCTCTACTATCCCGAGGCCAAGGTGATCGTGCGTGACGCCGACTCGTCGGTGGGACCCACGAGCGTTGACGCGCAGTCCAGGGTGGTGCTCGTGCGCGCCGAGTTCGACGCCTCCGACGGCAGTTGCGTGGTGGAACTGGGTCACGTCGGGCGTATTGGCGTCGGGCGCACGGGCAACGGCCCGCTCATCGGCGGCGCCGAGGCGACGCTGGCCGCGTTGCGTGACCTCGGCTACGACATACCGTTCTCGCTGATCTCGGTGACCAACGTGACCGCACTCAAACATTGGCCGGTGATCGTAACACTGCGCGCACATGCCGACGGTAACGACCGCTTCGGTATCGCCCAGGCGGAAGATGACGTGCTGTCGGCCGCGAGGGCCACGCTGGACGCGTTGAACCGGTACACGCTTCGCGCCGCGTAACTGTCAACGCGCCGCGGCGGAATTCATGATCGAGTTTGGGCGGACCCCGCAAAACTGAACATGGTTCGGTTGCGACGCCAAACCTGGCTCACTACGCTGACCAGAGACGCGGTTCAAGTCAGTGAGAGGAACAGGTGGGCGAGGTTCCCCCAGCAGAGTACGCATCGTGGGGCCTTGGTGAGGCGATGTTGGAGTGCAACTTCGTCGACGTCAGTTCGAGCGCCTTCATCTTGCGCGACGTCAACGGCATGGTGATCGACTGCAACAATCGCGCCGTGGAGCGTTTCGCCACCCCCCGCGAGGAGTTGATCGGCGGTGAGTTGTTCGGTCCCTCATGGAACCCAGTGCTGCCCGACGGCACGCCGTTCCCCTTCAGCCAGGGTCCGTCCCAGATGAGCCTGCTGACCGGCGAAGCAGTGAGCGGCGTGGTGATGGGCATCGATCTGCCGTCGGGACTTCGCTGCTGGCAGGCGGTGAACACCTATCCGATCGTGCACGACGGCGTGGTCAAGGGGGTGATGTCCACCTACGTCGACGTCACCGAGGCGGTCGAGCGCGACCACATGCTGGACCTCCTGTTGGACGTGAATCACTTCGTCACCCGTTCCACGGTCGAGGCTGATTCGTTGCGCCACCTGTGCGTGACGTTGGTGGAGCGGGGACACTTTGCTCTCGCGTGGATCGGCATCGCCCGCCCCGGCGAGGAGGGCGCTATCGACATTGCCTTCGCGTCGGGCGCGACCGACTACCTCTACGAGGGAATGGTGTCATGGTCCGGCGCCAAGGCGAGCGGTCTGGGACCGGTGGGCACCGCCGTGCGCACGAACTCGACCCAGGTGGTTCACGACCTAGCCCACCAAGCGCTGTTCGAGCCCTGGCGCGATCGAGCGGCGCAGTTCGATCTCGGCTCGGCGGTCGCGATTCCCTTCTTCCCGGGGGGACGGCGTGCGGTGCTCGCCGTCTACGACAGCCACCGTCACGCCTTCTCCGAGATGGCGGTGCGCGGTCTGGAGAACATTGCGCGCGAGGTGGAGTTCGGAGTAGCCCACACCCGCACCACTCAACTGGTTGCGGGGGCCCTCGACGGCACGCTCGCCGCGCTCGCGCGTATCACCGAAGAGCGCGACCCCTACACCGCCGGACACCAGTTCCGCGTCGGCACGTTGAGCGAGGCCATCGCCGTGCACCTGGGTCTGGAACCGACCCTGGTGGAGCTCATCCGCCAGAGCGGCGAGGTGCACGACGTGGGCAAGACGGCGATCGCTTCGGAGATCCTGACCAAGCCGGGACGGCTCACCGAGCTCGAATACCGTATGGTCCAGCGTCACTGCGCCATCGGCGCCGAAATCTTGTCGCGTGCGTCGCTCCCTTGGCCCATCGCCGAGGTCGCTCTCCAGCACCACGAGCGCATGGACGGTTCGGGCTATCCCAACGGCCTGACCGGCAACGAGATCATCCTGCCCGCGCGCATCGTGGCGGTGGCCGACGTGATCGAGGCGATGATGAATCACCGGCCCTACCGGCCCGAGGTCGGCCTCGAGAAGGCCCTGCACGAGGTGACCTCGCGCGCCGGCGAACTCTACGACGCGGACGTGGTGCGTAGTTGTCTGGCGGTGTTTGACGCCGGGTTTCTCTTCGCGCCCACCGACGTCTTCGACGCCTCCGCCATTCCTTGAATTGAGGTCGTTGTCCGGCCCCGCCACTTGTGACAGTGTGTAGATAAGGTGATTTAGACCACTACATTGCATCGTCGGAGGCTGGAACCGAACCATGGGCTATTTGAAGAGCAACCCCCGTACGGGCTGGGCCAGCCACTCGCGCGCGGGCGAAACCCGTAATGGCGGCCTCGTGCGGGTCAGACAATGATCGCGGATTTCAAGGGAGGGTGCCCGACGCGTTGGCGGCGCGTACCTCGTGATAGCGCTGCGTGATGGATCACGCGCACGAGGACTACGACGACGCTATTGAACTCGCGCCGAGGGTGTGGTGGGTTGGCGCAATGCGCCGCGACGTCGAGTTTCAGAGCTACGCCTACCTGATCGAACAGGGTGACCAATCAGTGCTCATTGATCCAGGATCGGCCCTGATCGCCGACGAGGTCATTCGAAAAGTCGAGCGGGTGGTGGGCGTGAAGAACGTTCGCTGGGTCGTGTGCTCGCGCGCCGATCCTGACGCGCTGGGCGCGCTGGGCGCGCTCGAGCGCCACGGCCTGCACCGCGACGCCGCGATCGTCACGCAGTGGCACACCCAGGTCCTCATCGTCCACTCGGGCACCACGCTGCCCTTCTGGCGCGCGGAGGAACACGACTGGACCCTTCGCCTGGCCGATCGCACCCTGCACTTCGTGGCGATGCCGTACGTACCCTCGGCGGGCTCGTTCGCGACCTTCGACGAGACCTCGGGCACTCTGTTTTCCTCGAACCTCTTCGCTGCGGCAACACCCACGCTCGAACTGCGCGCCGCGTCGATGGCCTGCTTCGACGCCATGCGCGTCTACCACGAGCACTACGTGCCGAGCCGTGACGTGCTGGCGCACGTGATTCGACGGTTGCGCGGGCTGCCCGTACGCCTCATCGCACCCCAGCACGGACAGCTCATCGGCGAGGAGCTGATCGCGCCCATCATGGACCGTCTCGAGGTGCTCGAGTGCGGAATCTTCCTGCTGGCCCGCGAGGACCCGGGGCTTCGCTTCATGCTCGCGGCCAACAGGACCATTCACCGGGTGATCGATGCCCTGGTGCACGAGCAGCAGTTCTCCGATGTCGTGGCCTATCTCTCGAGGCTGGCGACACGCACGACCGGAGCGCAGTACCTCGAACTGTGGGCGGGTACCGACGAGCTGCTCTGGCACTTCGAGGCGAGCGACAACTTCGCCGGCCACCGCGATGAGCCGCCCGACGACGTCGTGCGGGTGCTCAAGGGCGCGGCGGCGCAGTACGGGTCGCGCTTGATCCTGCCTATCACGACGCCGGACTCCTCCCAGATCCGTGGCGTGACCGTCCTGGGGTATCCGACCTCGGTGTCCATCGACGAGGCGACGTTGGGTGTGGTGGACCAGGTGATCGGTCTGATCGGCGTGGGCCTCGAGCGCGAGGTGTTGCGCCGCTCCACTGACGCGGAACTGGCGGTCTGGCGCCGACGGGCCATTCTCGACAGCCTCACCGGGCTGCACAACCGTGCGTCGCTCGCCGACTCGCTGCGCCGGCTCGTGGGCTACGACGACCAGCACGAGCAGTCGCACATGGCGGCCCTCATGGTCGACCTCGACCACTTCAAGGAGATCAACGACCAGTTCGGTCACTCCACGGGCGACCGGGTGCTCCAACACGTGGCCCAGTCGATCACCGAGAGCGTGCGACCCAGCGACCTCGTGTTTCGCTACGGGGGTGAGGAGTTCCTCGTGATGCTCTCGAACGTCGACACGATGACGTCATTGCTCGCGGCCGAACGCATCCGAGCACGGGTGGGCGTGCCCATAGAGGACCACCTCAGCGTGAGCGTCAGTGTCGGGGTGGCGATGCGCACGAAGGGCGAGTCCTACGAATCGCTGATTGATCGGGCGGACCAGGCGCTCTACGCGGCCAAGGCCAACGGTCGCGACCGAGTTGAGGTGGCGTCGTAACGACGACGGGCCCGCCGGTTCAGGGCGCGGACTCGACGTCGTCGATCTCGAAGCCGTTGGCGAAGACGGCGAGGCAACTCTCGACGACGGTCTCGTCGTAGAGCGTGCCCGCGTGGGCGCGGATCTCCTCGAGGGCGCGCTCGAGGCCGAGACCGGGTCGGTAGGGACGGTGGTGCATCATCGCCTCGACGACGTCGGCGACCGCGATGATGCGCGCGGGCAGGACGATGTCGTCGGCGCCCAGGCCGTGCGGGTAGCCCGAGCCGTCCATGCGCTCGTGGTGCTGTAGGGCGACCTCGGCGATGGGCCAGGGTAGCGACGCCCGGGTGAGGATGTCGGCGCCGAGGGCACAGTGGCGCTGGACCATTTCGAACTCGAGGGCGCTCAGTCGCCCGGGCCGCGTGAGGATCTCCGAGGGGATTGCCGTCTTGCCCACGTCGTGCACTTCGCCGCTTTGACGGATGAGCTCGACCAGTGTGGTCTCCAGACCCATGTGCGTAGCAATGGCGGCGCCCAGGGCGCCCACGCGGGCCTGGTGGCCCGCGGTGTAGGGGTCGCGGTTTTCGGTGATGCGCGCCAGCGCCGCCAGGGTACCGTCGAGGGCCGTGGAGAGCTGTTTGACCGAGAGGACGTGGGCCACCCCGAACTCGACCTCACCCACGGCTTCTTCCAGTTCGCGAACGGTCACCTCGTCGAAGGCGAATACGTGGTGGTCGTACACGGCGAGCACCGCGCGCCGGCCGCCGGGCGAGAGCGGCATCACGGCCATCGAACCGAGTCCGTGGGCCACGGCGCGTTCGCGCCAGGGTTCGAAGAACGGATCAGTGCCCAGATCGTTCACGACCTGGGTCGCCGCGTGGCGCAACGCCGCCCCGGCCGGGCCGCGTGCGGTGTTCCTCGCGTCCCCGCTGGCGCCCAGCACCGAGTCCAGGTACTCGGTCGCACCCGCGGCGAAGGCGATCTCGACCAGGTCGACGTCTTCGTTGGAGGCCACGCCGATCCACGCGAGCGCGAAGCGGCCCTTGTCGATCAGTGTGTCGCACAGGTGCTGGAGGGCCTCGCCCTCGTCCGAAGCGAGCATGACGGAGTGGTTGACCTCGTTGACCAGTTCCAGCATTCGGTCGCGCTGCAACGACTTGGTGATGTCGGTGAACGACGAGATGACACCCCGGCTGGTGCCCTCGGCGAAGACGGGGTAGGTGTTCACCGACAGCCAGCGCCGCGGCGCACCTTTGAAGTTGAAGCCCATGATGATTTCGGTGTGCGCCTGACCCGTCTGGAAGGTGGTGGCGTCGTTGCGGTTGTCGAAGCGAAAGTGCGTGCCGTCCTCGTGGATCGTGGCCCAGTCGGGGTCGAAGAAATTGCGCCCGAGCAGCTCGTCGATAGTCGCGTCAAGCAGATGCGCCAGTGCCTGGTTGCAGTCGCGGATGACGCCGTCCTGGTCAAAGTAGGCGAAACCGAGGGTCGTGGAGTCGAGGAACTCACCTAGGTACTCGAGGGTGCGCAGCGGACTGTCGGGCGCCACCGCGCGCTCGTCACTGTCCATGCCTGACCCCATCAAACTCTGCTCGAACTTCCCTATTCGGAGTTTACGAGAGCGGCACTCGTTGCGGTGTTCAGTTCCTCGGCGCCGCGGCGCCGAGGCGCAGCGACGCGGCGCGGTTACTGACGCGTAACCAGGCGACGCGGTGCGTGAAGGGACCAATGGCCCTGCAGTTCGACCAAGACCGTGGGTAGCATCGAAGACGTGTTCACCATCTGCGTCGACTTCGACCGATGGACGTTGACCATTCGGGTCGTCGAGCACCGCTGTCAAAGGAGTTGTTGCCCGTCATGAGTGTTCCCAGTGCCTCCTATTCGGTAACCATGCGTGTCGCCCTCGTCAGTGCGGCGGACATCGCCGCCGCCTCGGGGGCGGTGAGTGACACGGGTGGTCTGGTGACCGCGCTCGACGTGGTCGAACCCATCGACGGGCACATGATCGTGGACCTCACCTTCAACGCCAGTGACGACGAGCACGCCGAGAAGATCCGCGCCGCGGTCGACGCTCTGGCGGGCGCCCGGGTGCAGGCGGTAAGCGACCGGACCTTCCTGATGCACCTGGGTGGGACGATCTCGGTCGAGCCGAAGGTGGCGCTCAAGACGCGCGACGACCTCTCGATGGCCTACACGCCCGGGGTGGCGCGCATCTCGAGCGCGATCGCCAACGATCCCTCCAAGGCCCGCAACCTGACCATCAAGCGCAACACGGTAGCGGTGGTCACCGACGGTTCGGCGGTGCTCGGGCTCGGCAACATCGGACCTGCGGCGGCGCTGCCGGTCATGGAGGGCAAGGCACTGCTGTTCAAGCGCTTCGCGGGCATCGACGCCTGGCCGGTGTGCCTCGACACCCAGGACGTCGACGAGATCGTGCGGATCGTCCAGTGCATCGCGCCGGTGTACGGGGGCATCAACCTGGAGGACATCTCGGCGCCGCGGTGCTTCGAGATCGAGGCACGCCTGCGCGAATTGCTCGACATACCGGTCTTTCACGACGACCAGCACGGCACCGCCACGGTGGTCTACGCGGCGCTGCTCAACGCGCTGCGCGTGGTGGGCAAGCAGATGAAGGACCTGCGCGTCGTGGTGCTCGGCGTGGGCGCCGCCGGCGTGGCCATCTCCAAGCTGCTGCTGGCCGAGGGAGTGGGTGACATCATCGGGGTCAACCGCCGCGGCATTATCGAGGCCGACGACCCACGGCTCGACGAAGACCGACGATGGCTCGCCTCGCACACCAACGTGCACGGGCGCACCGGCGATCTCACCGAGGCGATGCGCGACGCCGACGTGCTCATCGGGGTATCCGGGCCCAACCTGGTGACCGAGGAGCACCTGCGCGTGATGGCACCCGACTCCATCGTGTTCGCCCTCGCCAATCCCGACCCCGAGGTGGACCCGGTGCTGGCGCGCCGTTACGCCGCGATCGTCGCCACCGGGCGCAGTGACGAGCCCAACCAGATCAACAACGTCCTCGCCTTCCCGGGCATCTTTCGCGGCCTACTCGACACCGGCGCCACCTCGATCACCGAACAGATCGAGATCGCGGCGGGTCGGGCCATCGCCGACGTGGTCAAGCCGTCGGAACTCTCGCCCAACTACATCATTCCCACCGTCTTCAATCCCACTGTGGTCTCGGCCGTAGCCGCCGCCGTGGAGAAGGTGGTGCTCGACGCCGAGTCCCACAACGGTTGATCGAACTAGTGGCGCGTCGGCGCGACGTTCCATAATGGTGGCGTGACCACGATCATCGACGACGTCGACGTCCGCGCCCGCCTGCGGGCGCGTGACGCGGTGCACTGGATGGGCGAGGCGATCGACGCGCACCACCGTGGTGAGTTCGTCGCTCCGCCGCGGGTGCACGCGCAACTCGGTGACGGGCGAATGGTGTTCACCGCCGGGGAGTTGCGCGGCTCGTGGTTCGGCTACCGCTCCTACGACACCCTCGACCTCGATCCGGGCAGTCAGGTCGTCGTCGTGCACGACGCGACCACCGGTGTGGTGCGCGTGATCGCGATGGGCAACGAGCTCGGTCCGCGTCGCACCGGGGCCATCGGCGCGGTGGCGGCCGACGCGCTGGCCGCCCCGAGCGCGGACGTGGCCGCGGTCATCGGCACCGGGACCCAGGCCAGCGCGCAACTGTGGGCCCTGCGCACGGTGCGCGAGCTGCGCGAGGTCCGGGTCTTCTCGCGCGACAAGGTGCACCGTGACGCCTTCGCGCACCTCACGGCCGAACAGCTCGGCCTCGCGTGTCACAGCGTCAAGAGCGCCCGGGCGGCGCTGGAGGGCGCGTCGATCGTGATTCTCGCCACGAGCAGCCCGACCCCGGTCATCAAGGCCTCGTGGTTGGCTCGCGGAGCCTACGTCGCCACGCTCGGGCCCAAACAGCGCGCGCGCGCCGAGTTCGGCCTCGATTTGGCCGAGGCCGCGGCGCTGCTCGTGACCGACTCGACCCAGCAGATGGACGCCTACGATCCACCGAACCTCCTCGCCGCCACGCCCTTTCGGGATCGCATGGTCTCGCTGGGTGCGCTACGCGCGGGCGAGGTCCCCCGGCCCGAGCCCGGGGGTATCTCGGTGTTCTTCTCGGTGGGCCTGGCGGGGACGGAGGCGTTCCTCGCCGAGCGCCTGGCGAGCACGATGCACTGATCGGCGCGGCGCGGGCCCGGTAACGTTCGTGGACATGGGAAACACGATGCGCGTTGCCGCGGTGCAGTTGAGTTCGGGCAATGACGTGCGGGCCAACGTGGACCGCGCCCTCGAGCTGATCGAGCACGCGGCGAACGAGGGCGCCACCTACGTGCAGGTTCCCGAGTACTTCAACTACCTCGGCTCGGTGCGTCGCTACCGTGAGGTCGCCGAGTCGATCCCCGGACCCACGACGGAACTGTTTGCCGAGCTGGCTCGTCGACGTGGGATCACCGTGCACCTCGGCAGCATGATCGAGGTTTCACCGGTGCCCGAGCGGTACTACAACACCAGCGTGGTCATCGGTCCCGACGCGCGGGTGTGCGCCACCTATCGCAAAATCCACCTGTTCGACATCGACGTGCCGGGCGAGGTGGTCCATCGCGAGTCCGACGCGCTCGTCGCGGGCGACGCGCTGGTGCTGGCCGGGCTCGACGGCGCAGTCCTGGGCCTGTCGATCTGCTTCGACCTGCGCTTTCCCGAGCTCTACCGCCGTCTCGCGCGGGCCGGGGCCCAGATCCTGGCCGTGCCCTCAGCCTTCACCGCGCACACGGGCCGGGCCCACTGGGCGGTGCTAGTTCGCGCGCGGGCCATCGAGAACCACGCCTTCGTCGTGGCCGCGGCCCAGGTCGGGGCTACCGCCGAGGGCGTCGCCACCTACGGTCACTCGATGATCGTCGACCCCTGGGGTGAGGTGCTGGCCGAGTCCACCAGCGACGGGCCCGACGTGCTCGTTCGCGACATTGATCTCGACCAGGTGGCTCGTCGGCGCGCTCAGATCGACGTGCTCGCACTGGCGCGCGACGACCTCTACGCGGCGCGCGTGGCGGGTCCCGCGAGTCCCGGGCTCTGCTAGACAGGCCCCATGCTGCACTTCGAACGTCACGGCAGCGGCGCACCCCTGGTGCTAGTGCACGGGATCACCGAGTCGCTGCGGGCCTGGGACCCGCTGCTCGACGCGCTGTCGGCCAACCACGACGTCGTTGCGCTCGACCTGCGCGGACACGGCACGTCGCCCGCGGGCGGGCCCTACGACGTACTGAGCCTCGCCGCGGACGTGCACGAGGTGGTCACCTCGCTCGGGGTGGATGGGCCGCTGCTCGTGGGCCACTCGCTCGGCGCGACGGTGGTGAGCGCCTACGCGGCGATGTTCGCGAGCGTCGGCGTGCTCAACCTCGATCAGCCCCTACGCCTCAGCGGCTTCCAGGCGTCGCTGCAGAGCCTCGAACCGATGCTGCGCGGCGACCGGGCCTCGTTCGAGGCGGCGATGACGATGGTGTTCAACTCGATGCGCGGTCAACTCGATGACCCACAGTGGGCCCGACTCGGGGCGCTTCGCCGATTCGACCAGGACGTGGTGCTCGCCATCTGGTCGAGCGTGTTCGAGCTCGAGCCCGCCGATCTCGAGGCCATGGTGGAATCGATGACCCGTGCGATCGCGGTGCCCTACCTCGCGGTGTGCGGAACCGATCCGGGTGAGGGCTACGAGCAGTGGCTGACGGCGCTGGTACCCGACGCGATCGTCCAGCGTTGGGAGGGCCGGGGGCACTACCCGCACCTGGTCGAACCCGAGCGGTTCCTCGCGGCTCTCGCCGAGTTCGAGGGGTCGATCGCCGGGACTTGATCGGACGCCCTGATCGAGATTGGCACCGCCGCGGTGCGGGCGAGATACTGAGGTATGAGTTACGACGACACCCGCAAAGCCCTCGCGGCCTGGAAGGCTGCCTTTCCCGCCAACCCGTACGAGAGCGACCTGCACCTGCGCTCGATTCTCGCCCGGGCGCTCGACCCCGAGCGCCTCGAGGCGCTCAACGCGCGGGCCTCGACCTTCGCCCACGATCTGGTCACCGTCGTGGCCCCGGCGGCCCAGCGCTACGAGCAGCGACTGCACCTGCCCGAGTTGAACCGCTACGACGCGCTCGGCGAGCGCATCGAGGACGTCTCCTTCGACCCGTCCTACCACGAGGCGGGTGCCGCGGTGTGGGCGAGCGGCGTGGTCGCCCTCTCGGCCCAGCCGGGTACGGCCTACGAGCAGGCGGTGCTGCTGTACCTGTTGTCTCTCGAGGGTGAGGCGGGCCACGCCTGTCCCGCGACTTGCACGATCGGGCTGGTGCGCGCGCTGCGGCGCAAGGGCGACGAGGAGGTGACCACGAGGTTCCTCGCGCCGCTCGTGGATCTCTCGTACGCGAGCGCCCAACGCGGGGCGCAGTTTCTCACCGAGGTCCAGGGCGGCAGTGACGTGGGCGCCAATCAGTGTGTGGCCACGCCCGAGGCCGACGGCCGCTACCGGATCACCGGCGAGAAGTGGTTTTGCTCGGTCGCCGATGCAGACCAGTTCTTCGTCACCGCGCGAGTACCCGACGCTGTGGCGGGCACGCGCGGGCTCGGCAGCTTCGTGGTGCCGCGCACGCTCGACGGGCGACCCAACGGCTTCTCGCTGCGCCGGTTGAAGGACAAGCTCGGCACCCGGGGTCTCGCCTCGGGCGAGATCGACTTCGACGGCGCGCTCGCGTGGCCCGTGGGTCCCCTCGAGGAGGGCTTTCGCACCGCAGTCTCGGTGGTGCTCAACACCAGCCGGTGGATGACCGCGGTGGGTAGCGCGGGCATCATGCGCCGCGCGGTGCTCGAGGCGCGCAACTTCGCGAGTCACCGTGAGGCCTTCGGGGTGACGATCGACCACTTCGCGCCCGTCAAGCGCACCCTGTGCGACATGACGGCGGTGTCGCTCGGCGCCCTGCACCTGGTGATGGCGCTCACCGAACTGGAGGACCGCATCGACGCGGGCTCGCCCAGCGAGGAGGACGTCGCCTATCACCGCTTCCTCGTGAACGCGGCCAAGTACCTCATCTCGCGCCAGGCCACCTCGGTGGTGCGCTCGGGCATTGAGGTGCTGGGGGGCAACGGCACGATCGAGGAGTTCAGCGTGCTGCCGCGCCTCTACCGCGACGCGATCGTCTACGAGTCCTGGGAGGGGACCCACAACGTGCTCGCGGCCCAGGTCCTCAACGACGTGCGTCGCCTCGATCTGCTCGGCGCCGTCGAGGCTCGCTACCTGGCGGTGCTCGCCGAGCTGGCGGGCGACGAGGTGGCCGTGCTGCGCCGACGCGTGCGCGAGGTGATCGCGAGCGCGCGCACGTGCGCGGTCGACGACGAGTTCGCCGCCTGGCACTTTCGCGACGTGCTCGACCAGATCGCCGTACTGGGCGAGGCCGTCTACCTGCTCGAAGGCGGCCACCGCGCGAGCGCGACCCACCTGCTGGTCACCTACGCCACCCCGGGTTACGACTCAGCGTCCGACGCCGCGCTGGCTGGCCGGGTGGCCGCGGTACTCGCGACCGACGAGATGGATCTGTTGCCCTCGGCGCGCTAGGTGCGAGCCGCGCTGCAATACTTGGCCGGTGCCCTCTTTTGACGGCTGGGATCCGAGCCAGTACAACCGCTACGCCGCCGAACGCGAGCTTGCCTACTGGGACCTCGCAGCCCTGATCCGTGCGCGCGACTCGGCGCGCGTCGCGGACCTGGGCTGCGGCGACGGTCGCCTGACGAGTGGGTTGGCGCGTCTGCTCGACGCCGACGCCGTGGTTGGCGTTGATTCTTCGCGCGCGATGCTCGAAGCGGCGTCGCGGTGGTCCGACGACCGGGTCAGCTTCGAACTCGCCGACATCGGCACCTGGGAGCGACCCGGCCACTTCGACGTGGTCATCGCCAATGCTTCGCTGCAGTGGGTGCCGGGCCATCGTGCCGTCCTGGCGCGATGGTCGAACTCGTTGGCACCCGCTGGTCAGCTCGCGGTTCAGGTTCCCGCCAACGCCGATCACCCATCGCATCAAGTCGCCGTGGAGTTGGCGGGTGAACTGCTCGAGAACGCACCCGAGGATCAGGTCGCGATCAACGTGCTCGCGCCCGAGCGTTACGCCGAGATCCTCGATGAGTTGGGCTTCGTCGACCAGCACGTGCGCCTGCAGGTCTACGTGCACCACCTCGGCTCGACGAGCGACGTGGTCGAGTGGATGAAGGGCACCAGTCTCACCAGGTTCAAGGAGCCGCTGGGGGAGCGCTACGAGGACTTCGTTGCCCAGTACCGCGAACGTCTACTCGATCGACTCGGCGACCGTTCGCCCTACACGTATCACTTCAAGCGGATCCTGCTCTGGGGACGGCGCCCCTGAGCCGTCAGTGCGCATCGAGCACCTCGTCGACGATCGACGCGACGCACGCCAGCACGTCGCGCGTGGCGCGCCGGTAGCCGAAGCGCTCGACGAGGCTGACGAACTCGACCCCCCGGTGCACGCGAGCGAACTCGCGGGCGGCCCCCTTGTCGAGTGAGCCGCACAGCACGACCAATCTGGTGGGTGTGACGACCAGCGAGGCGACACCAACCACGACCTTGCCAGCCAGGCTGGTGCGGTCGAAGCGTCCCTCGCCGGTGACCACGAGTGCTCGCCCCAGCGCGCGCCGGGCCAGTTCACACTCGGCGCTCACGACGTCGAAACCTCCCGCGAGCGTCGCGCCGAGGGCGCTCAGCGCTGCGGGAATGCCGCCGGCCGCTCCGGCTCGCGCGAGCGGTCCGACGTCGAGTCCGCACTCGTCGAGGTAGCGGGCGCGCGCCGCAGCGAGTCGCTCGGCGAGCACGCCGAGGTCTTCGCTCGCGACGCCCTTCTGGGCGGCGAAGTCGAGGGCGCCCTCGAACACGCTCGTGACGTCGGTGGCGGCCGTGACCGGAACCCGCAGGCCCCCCGAGCGGCGCAGCACGTCGTAGCAACCCAGTCCGGCGTCCGAGGTGGCGCTGCCGCCACAGCCCACGAGGATCGAGTCGACCCCAAGTTCCTGAGCGGCGATCAGCAGTTCGCCCACGCCCACGCTCGATGCCGCGAGCGCCTGCTGGCTCGAGGGCGCCACGAGGCGCGCGCGACCGACGACGTCGGCGATCTCGATCACGCCGAGGCGGCCGGCCCGCGTGTCGTGCAGGCGAACCCGCCCCGTGACGGGCTCGCCGAGTGGACCGGCGACCTGGACGTGGTGGGTCTCGCCCGCGAAGGCGTCGAGGAAGCCCTCACCGCCGTCGGACATCGGCTGGACGTCGGCGCGGCCGCCGCGCTCACGTACGACGCGCGCCACGCAGTCGCCCAGTTCTACGGCGGTGGCGGTGCCGCGGAACTTGTCCATGGCAACCAGCACGTCGGGACCGCGTGCACCGGGCTTACTCGCACTCGACACGTCGACCTCCAACTATCGAGGGCCGTCCTCGCGGACCACACTAGCCAGCGTCCGGCCGGTGACCGGTCGGACGCTGGCTAGTGACGAGTGACTAGTAGTGGTAGTACTCCGGCATGAAGTTCGCCAGCGGGTTCGGGGTGAAGCCAATGGTGCTCTTCAGGGTCTTGATGACCTCGATGGGCGTTACCGGGTTGGGCTGGTAGAGCACCGGGAGCTGCTCGGCCGCGTAGGTCGCGTACTGGGTCAACTTGGCCGTACCGAAGGTGGTCTCGTTGATGAGACGATTCATCGTGGGATCGCTGTAGCCACCGGGGTTGAAGCCACCCGTGGTGGTGAAGAGCGTCTCGCCCGACGGGTAGTAGTCCGGTGCGTAGATCCAGCCCGCACCCCACGAGCACAACTCGTAGTGCTGCTTGGAGCTGGTGCAGTCCGAGATGACCGTATTGAACGTACCGGTCGAGTGGGCGAACCTGATGCCGATGCTGCCCCAGTCGGCGATCTCCGCGTTGAAGGTGTCGTCGAGCGACGGCGAGCCGCTGGCCCAGACGATCTTGAAGTTCAGCGTGTAGCCGCGCGTGATGCCGGCGCCGCACTGGTTCGCTCCGGTACCGGGGTTGACGCAGGTCTGCACGCCGTTTTCCATCTTCCAGCCGTGTGAGGCCAGTAGCGCGGAGGCCTTGGCCTTGTTGTACGGGTAGGGGTTGGCCACCGGGTCACTGATCGCGGCCGGCGTGTTGGGCGGCAGCGGGCTGTAGGTGGGCACGCCGTAACCCTTGTCCACCTTCTCGATGATGCCGACCTGGTCGAGCGAGAGCTGTAGGGCCTGGCGGATGTAGAGCTGGTGGATGGCCGCCGAGGTGGGGTTCGCCGAGCTGAAGTTGAACGGCGCGTAGTTGAAGCTCCACGGGGTCCCGGCGTAGATGTGGTAGTTGCTCGCGATCGCGGGCCAGTTCGGACCAGCCTTGCCCGGCGCGGGCGCGGGTGAGGTCAGGACTGTCGGGTCCACGAAACCGATGTCGACGCTGGCCGACTGCAGAGCCGACTGCTCAGCCTGGGCGGAGGTGAAGGGTACTTCCTTCACGAACTTCACCTGGGCCTTCTGGGGCCCGGAGTACGTCGGGTTGGGCTCGAAGGTGACGTTACCGAGGTTGTCCATGAAGGTGAGTCGCCACGGGCCATCGACGCCGCTCTGCCACATGGTGTTGGTGTAGTTGCTCACCTTGGAGGACTGGGCGTCGAGGTACTTCTCCACGGCCTTGCAGGCGGCGTTGGTCACGGGCGCCCCGTAGACGCCGGTGGCGCAGTTCGAGGTCTTGGTGGCTGAGACGCGGTCCCAGGAGTTAGGGAAGGGTGTGATCTCGGATAGGTAGTTGTAGAGCAGCCAATTCGGGTTGACCGACGTCTTGAACGTGAGGGTCACCGTGTTCGCGTGGCCCGTGGCACTCTGGACCTGGTCGGGGATACCGAAGCCCGGGTTGTAGCCGGCGTAGGACGTGGGGTCGGCCTTGTACATATTGAGAAAGAACATGACCGACTGCGCGTTCACGACTTGGCCGTCGGCGAACTTCCACCCCTTCATGTTGATGGTGACGGTCTTGTCGTTGTTCGAGAACACCGGCATCTGAGCAAGCGACAGCTTCGGGACGACGGCGACCGAGCCGCCGAGCCCGAACCAGTAGAGCGGTCGGAACATCAACTGCTGGAACTGGTTAATGTTGTCGACCGAGAAGTACTGGCCGCCCATGTAGGGGAAGATGTAGTTGGGGTTCGCGCCGGGAGCCTCAGCGAACGAGACGGTCTCGCCCGTGGTTGAGGACTTCTTTGACGACGTGAGCACGCCGATGGAGATCGCGGCGACCACCACTACGACTGCCGTAATAATGACCCAGGTTTTTCGCTGTAATGGCATTCTTAATGCCTCCCATCTCCACTGCGATATCACAATTGACGTATGTGGAAGAGAGCAGTGGAATTAGAACCATCCTAAGGGCAGATTTACATTACTAGTACGCGGGCTAGATCTTTGGAATTTGCAAAGAATCTCCGTGTAACTAGCGGAGAATTGACCGGAGATTCCTGGTTCGTGCACGTGTGGCCCCATGCTTAGAGCCTGTGTTCTATTTGGCGAGTGCGCCAAAAGCCACGACCGACACCATCAAGTCGTGGCCTACTCAAGTGACCAAACCGACGCCCAGTGGACGATATTGGAACCCCTGCTGGTGCTTTCCTCCAAACGAGGACCGAAACATGGAGCCGACCTGCGCAACGTCGTCGACGCGATGCTCTACATCTCGCACACCGGGTGCCAGTGGCGTTTCCTGCCCGAGGAGTTCGGACCGTGGACCCGAGTTTGGTCGCAGTTTCGTCGGTGGTCGCGGAACGGAACGTGGACGCGGGTGCACACCGCACTGCACGCGTCATCGCGCACCGCCCTTGGTCGAAAGGACGCCCGGCCCTCAATGGTCGTCATCGACATACACCTCGCCCGCGGGGCCTCGAATGGGGGGTGTCACCTTCCATGACCAGGGTGGCCCCGATGGCCCAACGATCGACAACGACGTTCATCTCGCACACTGGACGGGTGCTCTCACGATCCGTCACGTTCCAGTTCGCCCTCGACCCGAACGTCCAACAGCGAAACCTGCTCGCCAAGTGCGCCGGAGCACGGTGGTTCGCCATGAACCACCACCTCGCACGGGTCAAGGCCAACTTGGACGCCCGAGCGGCCGAGCGGGAATCACTCGGCGAGGGTGAGAAATCGTCGGAACTGTCGACCCCTTCGCTGTCCTGGGCGGCCTTCTCGTTCATCAACGAATTCAACGGCTGGAAGAACGGGCGGTCCGATGACTCACCGATCAACGAGGATGGCCGTCGGGGCCTGGCCTGGCGCCACGAGTTGCCCAACGACGTATTCGAGTGCGCCAGCGTAGACGCGGCCCGGGCCTCGAGAACTTCGCTGCCTCGCGACGCGGCGAACGCGGTGGAAGGCCCGTCGGGTTCCCCCGTTTCCAAGCACAGGGGAAGGTGACGCCGAGTTTCCGGCTGCGCAACCGCGCGACGCCGGGTCGGGCGCCTTCGAGCCAGCCCATCCGCTTCGCCGATCCGACGCACCTGCGACTGCCCAAGTTCGGAGCCGTGAAGCTCTTCGGTCCCACCCGCCAGGTCCGCCGGATGATCGACTCGGGTCGTTTCCACGTCTACTCGGCGACCCTCACCCAGCGTGCTGGTCGCTGGACGGTGTCACTCACCGGCGTCGCCGCTGAACTCCACCGGGTCGAGCGCAACCGAACCAACCGTCACGTCGTTCCCGTTTGGGTCGACCGGGGGATCATCTCCCTGGCCGTCGCCGCGGACGCGAACGGCGTTCCCTTCGAGCGCTTCGAGGGGGTGACAACACTGAAGCAAGCGCAAGGCACGCTCAAAGCGGCCAACCAGGCCCTGGCCAGAACCACACCGGGGTCGAAGGGCCGCCAACGAGCGAAGGCTCGACTCGCCAAGCAACATCGCAAGGTTGCCAACACCCGCCGCTACCTCGTCCACCAGGCATCCAACACATTCGTGGACAAATGTCAGGTCCTGGTGATCGAAGACCTGAACCTCGCGGGCATGGTGAGAAATCGACACCTGTCCCGGTCCATCTCGGACGCCGCGATGGGCGAGCTCTCCCGCCAGCTCCTCTACAAGGCCCGATGGCGCGGGGTCGAGGTCCGAGTAGTTGATAGGCGCTTTCCGAGCCCCAAGACCTGCTCGAGCTGTGGTGAGGTCAAGGGCGACCTCGACCTCTCGGCCCGGACATGCTCGTCTGGGACGCGGCCCGGTCTTCGACCGCGACCTCAACGCGGCCACCAACCTGGCCCGCTGGCGATCCAAAGAGCCCTCCGCTGAGATAGTTCCGATTCCTACGCGCGTTCCGCTTCTCTCCACAACCTGATCCCACGGGGATCTGCACCGCGAAGCACGCGGGAAGAGCCGATCGTCACCCGCACAACCGTCACGACAACGTGATGAGGGCCCTGGGTCGGAACCGAGTACTCAGACAGAATTTGACCTGGGAAGTCGGACGGTGAGCAAGCACCGCTGGGCCAATTGGTTCAGTTGGTCAAGGCAAACCGGTGGGTCCAATTAGGACACACGCTGTCAGGAGCGAATGACAACGTTTAGTGGCTCGTCGCCACGTATCATCCGGTCGATCTGCTCACGCACGAGTCGTACCAGGCGCGGGGTCATCGCCGAGGTGGCGCCGCCGACGTGAGGCGAGATGAGCACGTTGGCCAATGAGAACAGCCGATGGCCGTCGGGGAGCGGTTCGGGATCGGTCACGTCCAGCGCCAGTCGGATGCGCCCCGAACTCGCGTGCGCGACCAACGCGTCGGTGTCGCCGACGGGTCCGCGCGAGACGTTGACCACCAGCGCACCGTCTCTCACGCGGGCGAGGAACGCGTCATCGATGAGGTGCCTGGTCGCTTCGGTGAGCGGCACCGCGACCACCACCACGTCGGCGTCGGGCAGCAGTACGCCTAACTCGTCGATGGCGTGCACCGATCCGCGCGCGGTGTCGCGCGCGGTGCGCGCCACTCGAACGATGTCGACCTCGAAGGGGATGAGCCGGTCCTCGATCGCCTTGCCGATGCCGCCGTAGCCGACGAGCAGGACTCGGCAGTCCGCGAGGCCGCGGTAGCGTCCGGGCGCCCAGCGCCCCTGGGCAGCGGCGCGCACGAAGTCGGCGACGCCACGCTGGGAGGCCAATATCAGCGTCAGCGCGAGTTCCGAGGTGGCGGTCTCGTGTACCGAGGCCGCGTTGGCGAAGACGTGCCCGGGTGGCAGGGCGTCGCCAACCCCGTCGTAGCCGTCGGACTGGCTCTGCACCAGCCGCGTGCGCACGCCTCGGAGCCGGTCCAGCAGGGCGAGGGTGCTCATATAGGGCGGGATGACCATGTCGATCTGGGGTTCGGGCGACGGACCCGCCATGTCCCACACAATGACCCGAACATCAGTTGAGTGGTCATCGAGCGTGTCTCGGAGTTCCTCGTTGGGGACGCTCACGACGAGAACAGCGTTGCTCACCGTCTAATCCTACCGGGCTTGGTGCTGTCTTCTCGGATTGGACCGTGCCGCGGGGCCATCCGACCTGGCGCCACGGAGCGAGTGGAGATCCGGAGGCTGGCTGGGAGTTACAGCGAGCGCGCAAGCGAAGGGCGCAGAGCTGGGCTCTTCTCTCAGCGAACGAACGGGCACGTTGTGCCTGCGCGGCGCGATCCTAGGAGATCGCTCGAGGGTCCTTCGAAGGTGTCTCGGCGCGTTGGTTCGATGGCAGCGGCGAGGGTCGACCCAGCAGGTAGCCCTGTCCCCACTTGACGCCGAGCCTTAGAAGCACGTTAAGTTCGGCGTCGGTCTCGATTCCTTCGGCCAAGAGCATCGTCTCGGTGCTTTCGCTGAACGCGACGAGTGCGATGGCCAACGCCTGGCGAGTCACGTCGCGGTCGATGAGGCTGACGAGGCTGATATCGAGCTTGATGATGTCGGGGCTGAGTTGCACTATGTGGCGCAGGCTGGCGTAGCCGGCGCCGGCATCGTCGACGGCCAACTTAGCCCCGAGTGCACGAATGGGATCAAATGCGCGCTTGATCGCTTGGTAATCATCGACGAAGACGTGCTCGGTCATTTCGAAGACCAAGCGTTCCCAGGGCGTCGCGGGATTACAGTGCGTGCGCAGGTCGCTCAGGATGGCGGCGGGCGACACGTTGATCGCCACGAACGTATCGTCTGGAACCAGGTGGAACAACTCGGAGGCATTCCGCGCCGCCCGGACCTCAAGGTCAACGCCTAAACCCACGCTCGCGGCCTCGCTGAACCAGACGTCGGGTCCCCGTCTGGGTTCGTCACTGAAGCGGGCGAGCGCTTCGTAGCCCACCACCGTGTTGCTCGTGAGGTCGAAGATTGGTTGAAAGACCATGGCGGGTCCCTTGCCGGCGAGAACACCCTCAATCCGGGCACGTCGAAGGTTCAGTGGTTCGCGGGTGACGGCGTTGACGTGTCCGGCGAGGTCGAGTTCGGCTCGCATGCTCTCATTCCGGGAACGCAATTTCACGTAGGCCTGTCGCGTGCGTAGGAGATTTCGGGTTCGCAGCACAACCTGCGTGGCGTCGAGGGGCTTGATAAGGAAGTCGTGCGCACCCAAGTCGAGTGAGCGAACCAGTGCTTCCTCGGTGGTATCGGCCGTGAGGACGATGATGGGCAGGAACTGCCCGGCGGCGTAGCGGGTGATGATATCGAGCAGTTGGAAGCCGTCGAGGTGGGGCATGTGCAGATCCAGCATCACCAGATCGGGAGAGTGTTCCAGAACAAGACTGGGTACCTCGCGCGACTCGTTGGTCGCTATCACCTTGGTGAGTCCAGCCCGGCTCAAGATATGGGTGAGCAGGGACGTGTTCGCCTCATGGTCGTCGACGACCAGGATCCGGGAATCGTCAACCTCTCTCAGAGCTCCATCAATATTCATCCGGCGTCAACTCCTCCCGGTTCACTCGAGCGTTCAATGTGACGCTGGGGGTTGTTGATCCACGACAACAGTTCGACGAGATCAAGGGGCTTGGTGAGATAGCCGTCAGCCCCCAGGTTCATGAGGCGTCGCGATTGTCCGGACGATGCGTCGGCGCTGACGATGACCACGGGGATTGCGTGGGTCGATTGCTCGGCTCGAAGGCGGCGTAGAACTTCTTCACCCGACATGTCGGGCAGGTGAAGGTCGAGCAGGATCAGATCAGGCAGGTTGGCCGTCGCCAATTCGAGTCCGCGCCGCCCCTGGAGCGCGTGAAGCAGACGCCCGCCGCCGCGCCGGGTCACCACCTGGTCTACGAGTCGCCAGTTGGCGAGGTTGTCCTCTATGTAGAGGATGGTGATCGCGCGTGTCGTGGAGGGGGTCGCGATCTCCGCCCCATCGTCGGCCCCTTCGGATGGCCCGAGTGAGGGTTGTCGATCGTCGCGGGCTGGGGATGGGTGGTCCGACACTGCCAGGGGAAGTGTCAGGGTGAAGGCGCTGCCTACGCCGACCGTGGAGGTAGCTTCGATGCGTCCGCCCATCGCTCGGGCGAGACCCTGCGACAGCGCCAGGCCGACACCGGTTCCCTCAACGTCGCTGGCTTCCGCGCCGAGGCGTTCAAATGGGGTGAACAGACGTCCGACATCGGAATCGATCATGCCGATTCCCGTGTCGGCCACGGTGAGTGCGAGGGAGCCCTCGTCGGTCACCTCGCACGACAAGAGGATGCTGCCCCCGTGACGGTTGTACTTGATGGCGTTGGACAGCAGGTTGAGCAGAATTTGTTTGATCCTCTGGCGATCGGCGCGTACGTGATAGCGGCATTCGTCCTCGTGTGCGAAGGTGATCGATACTCCTCGCTCAACGGCGAGGGGTTGGACCAGATCGGTGACCTCGCTCACCGCGTCCGAGACCAGCACGAACTCGGTGGAAAGGGTCAGCTCCCCCGATTCGATGCGAGCGATATCGAGCACTTCGTTGATCAGATCCAAGAGGTGGACGCCCGCTCGTCGGATCTGGTGCACCGCATCAGCCTGGTTCGCGGCGAGGGCGTCCATCTCCAGTAACTGGGCGAAGCCCAGCACCGCATTGAGCGGCGTGCGCAGTTCGTGGCTCATCCTCGACAAGAAGCGGCTCTTGGCTAGATTGGCTGAGTCCGCGAGTGCACGCGCCTCTTGAATCTCCGTGAGCAGGGCGTCCTGTTCGCTCACGTCACGACATACGACCAGGATGCGCCCCGTGTTCGCCCATCCGTTCACCCTTCGCGTGCGCATCTCGAGAACTCTTTCGGCCTTGCTACCTCGCCCACTTCGATAGCGCGCGGTACTCTCCCGCAGTCGCCCATCGCGTACGTCTTCGAGTTGGCGGCGGAATTCGGAGCGCTGCTCTGTGAGGATGATCTCGGTAAGTTCAGCTCCGACGTTCGCCGCGGCGTGCGCGTCGATACCCACACGACTGGGCCTGCTGATCCATTGAATCCTCAATTCATCGTCGATGATGTACAGCGTGTCGGGATTTGCCTCGATGAGGGCGGCGAGGCGGGCTTCACGCTCTGCGATCCCGCGTTGGGCTTCACGTTCGACGGTGACGTCGAGCCACATCCCCTGCAATTGCGCTTCGCCATCGATGTGAACTCGCGTCACGTGCAGTTCGAGAAGACGGTGTCGGTCGGTGTGAACCTCCACGGTCAGGTGAGCGTTGGCCGGCGACTCATTGTGTGGGTCGCCGAGCTCGCGCATGGTGGTCTCGATTCGTCGGGCATCGTCCTGCGAGAGCCATTCGCGAATTCCGCCGCGCGCTTGCAGTGTCGCGGGTGCGATTCCCATTATTCGAAGACTGTTGTCGCTGACGAAGGTGATCGTGCCGTCGAGGGTCGCTCGAGTGAACACCGCCGAACCCGACGTCACAAGCTGGTTGAGGAATGCTCGCGCCTGGTCGATCTCACTCTCGCGACGACGGATGTTGAGTCCCACCTCGGTGATGCGCCGTGAGAGTTCTCCCAGTTCGTCGGGCTGATCATCGGGTTCTGGAATCTCGTCTCCCGAGTCCATGAGTTCGCTGAGCTCTCCAAGTCGTCGCACTCGACGAAGGATCGATCGCGAGAAGATCGATGAGCCCATGATCCCGAGAAGCCCCCCGACGATCACCAGTGTGATCGCGGCAGCGAGACCGAAGTCCTGCCAGAATTGGAATCGACCCAAACGCTGCTTCAACAGTGAGTCCTCGGTGCGGATCATCTGAGCAACCGAGGAATGGACCGCATCTGACGCGGCGAGTTCATGAGCGAGCCACGTCTGCAGTCGTGGTGACCTCTCGTTGAGCTGGCTCGGAAGCGCCGAATAGTTGTCAACGAGTCCGCGCAGCGCCGTGGCGCGAGCCAGTTCGACCGGGTTGTCACGCACAAGGTTCTCGAGCGATACCGTTGCCGCAGAGAGCGATGTCGCCGCGCTCGTGGATTGTGTGAGGTACCCACTATTGCCGGTGAGGAGGTAGCCGCTGTTGGCTGACTGGACGTCATTTCGCAACGTCGAAATCTGTTGGAGTTGACTTTGAACCTGGCGTGTGTGCTCCACCCAGCGTTGGGCGGACTGCCCCTCGCTGACCACGAGAAGAAACAGCGAGGCCGTCAGCAAGAGCGCCACGAGGGGCAACCCCACGACGAGCAGACCCCGTGAACGCAGGGACCGCCGCCTCCGCACTGCGTTCATGTCCACCTCGCGTTGGCTCGATCGCATCGCCGCCCTGGCTCAGCCAAGTCTAAGGGTCACATAGTTTTGATTTGCCGCGCCCAATTGAATTGTTTCACCCGCAAGATGTGGTGACGGAAGCGCGATGCAGCAGGGAGACTTGGTGGAGGAATTTCCTAATGTATATTCAGTCAATAACCTTAATGATTATTGAGCTTTCTGAGGAATTTCTTAGAGAGTCGCCGAACCTTGTAATCATTGGCGACTTCGCGACAATCACGTAATGGTTGTCGTGCGAGGTCGTAGTGTGCTCGGAACGAACTCGACCCTGGCGACGCCGTACGATTGCGCCCCAGTGTTGTCCTCTGGGGACGTACTGGTGCCAGGGGTGCGCCGTACTTGTGGAACTTGAGGGCTAGTTTTGACGCATGAATTCCCGGATGATCGCAATTCTGTCCAGGTTCCAAGAATTGGTCTATTCGCCGAGCACGGCGGCTCTCTTCTTTCCCGTAGCCGCGTTCATTGCAGTGGTGTCGGTCATGCCCGGCGCGCACTGGTCCCGTTCGTCGCTGGTGGTGTTGTACTTCGCGGCTGGTGGGGCCGTCTTCGCGGTGGCATTGCGACTCTCTCTAGGCCGTCACGCGCCAGACTGGAACGTCTACCTCGAGATGGTGATGTCGATCATCTTCATCAGCCTGCTGGCAGCGGTGGGTCCGCGCGGTCACGTGAACTTCGCGGTGATGTACTTCTGGCTCATCTTGTTCGTGGCTCTGTACTTTCGCCCGCGCATCGCGCTGAGCTACATTGCCCTCGCGGGCCTCTCGTACGTGGTGGTCCTCGGTGTGGGACCGAGCGTCACCAAGCCGGTGATTGCGTGGTTTTCGATCTTCGGCACTGGGATGGTACTGGCGGTTGTGGTCCTCGGTCTGGTTCAGACACTGCACCAGATGGGGCGTCAGGACGTGTTGACCGGATTGCCCAACCGGCGTTCGTGGGAGGATCGCGTGGAAGAAGAGATCGAGCGGGCGCGTCGCGACGGAACGCCCTTGTCACTCGCCGTGATCGATATCGACCATTTCAAAGCGGTGAACGATCGTGACGGGCATCACGTCGGCGATCGACTGCTGCGCGAATTCGCGACGGGGTGGAGTGAGACGACCCGCACCGGTGGTGACTTTCTGGCCCGGATCGGCGGCGACGAGTTTGGCTACCTCGCTCCCGGGTCCGACGAGATGAGAGTCCAGAGGGCGGTGGTGCGCCTGAGTGAGGTGACGCCGAACGGGGTCACGAGTTCCATCGGGACTGCGACGTGGGATGGTGTGGAGAGCGCGGCGGAGTTCTTTCGTCGGGCGGACGAGGCAATGTATCGAGCCAAGCGTAGGTCTCGGGCGGCGTAGAGGCTCTCGAGCGCCGGGCGGGTGTCGCGTTCTCGCAGTGGCCGAGTTCAGTCGATCCAGTAGCGCCGCACGCCCGGCTGGGTGGCGCGGGTGTTCGAGGTCGACTCACCGGGCACGATCGACTCGAGTACTCCGCCGCAGCGCTCGATGGCGCGCGCGGATCCCTCGTTGTCGTCGTCGCAGGTCACCAGCACTCGCGTGACCCCCTCGCTGCGCGCGACGACGAGTGCCTGGCGCAGTATCTCGGTGGCGTAGCCCCGGCGCCGCCAGGCCGGCAGCACGCAGTACCCGATGTGGCCGCCGCGTTCGAGCAGGTAGTCGTTCAACTCGAAGCGGATCGACGCCCGCCCGATGATCTCGCCGTCCACGTCGGCGCAGAGTTGGGTGCCGCGAACCCAGTGCTCGGGCACGCCGACGCCTCGGCGGTGCTCATCCAGCTCGGCGAGAAAGTTGGACCACGGCGTCGAGGGACTCCAGCCCAACAGGAAGGGGAAGTCGTCGAGAGCCAAGACCTCGTGGGCTGCGATCGCACTGTCGCGGTCGTGTTCTCGATACGGTCGCAGGCGCACATCCATGCCGGTGACTTTACGCGACGCCCCGGCCCCGTTAGGCGCCGACGAGCGAGTGGCCGACGACGTCGGCGACCGACAGCGTCGGCGTGGCGAGAAGGTCGCGGTAGGCGCTGACGTCGGCGCGACGCAGCATGAGCGATCGATACAGTCCCGCCGAGGTGATGTCGCCGGCGAGTTGAACCCCGGTGATGGTCGCGCCTCGCAGGTACACCGAGCGCAGCACCCCGTTGGCGCGCCAGCGCACGATCTCGTCGGGCTCCTCGAGCGTGCCCATCGCCACGATCGGGATGCCGAGGTGCTTCAGGCTGTTCATCGCCTCGGCACCGTCGTAGGCGAAGCCCGCGCCGAGCAGGTTGCGCGCGGCGATCTTCGCCTGGCCCACCGCGTTGGGGAAGTTGGCGTGCACGAACCGCTTGCCGGTGAGCCAGTCGGCCGCCTCGGCGACGTCGCCCGCCGCGACCACGTCGGGCGCGGAGGTGCGCAGCCGGTCGTCGACGTGCACACCCCAGCCGGTCACGATTCCGCTGGAGCCGAGGAACTCGACGTGGGGCTTCACGCCGGTCGCCGCGATCACGAGGTCCGCGTCCAACTCGCGCCCGTCGGCGAGGCGCACGCCGCGAGCCGTCGCCCCGCCGATGAAGGCCTGCGCCTCGACGCCGAGCTCGAGTTGCACGCCCCGGGCGCGAAGTCCCGCCTCGGCGATGGCCGCCGTCTCGGGGTCGAGGATTCGCGGCATCACCCAGGTGCGCCGGCCGATCACGGTGACCTGCACGCCGAGACCCGCGAGGAGCAGGGACAACTCGACGCCGATGAGGCCGTTGCCCACGATCACCGCGCTGCGTGCCTCGTGGTGGTGCACCTGGGCCACCAGGTGCTCGGCCATGCGCAGTGACTTGAAGTCCAAGACGCCGGGCAACTCGACGCCCTCGAGCGGTGCGTGCAGACGACTGCCCGACGCGATGACGAGCCCCTCGTAGCCGATGCGACTCTCGTCGTGCAGCACCACCTCGTGGTTGTCGACGTCGATCGCCACGACCGGCGCCTCGCGGCGCTCGGTGATGCCCCAACGCGCCGCGACGTCGACGCCCTTCCAGTAGAGGGTGTTGGTGCGCCCGGTGAGGAAGTGGTCGGCCATGGCGGCCGGGGAGTACGGGGGGTAGGGCTCGGTGCACAGTGCGCTCACGGTGCCCGTGGGATCATTCGCGCGAAGCGTCAGGGCCGCGGTGATGCCCGCGGGTCCCGTCCCGATGACGACCGCCTTCATCAGTGCACCAGGAGCCGGTACTCGTCGGGAAATGGCGACGCGACGTAGGGCGAGATCATCTCGCGGCACAGGGCCTCGATCGCGGACCCCAGTGCGGAGTCGTCGAGCGCGACGCCGACCGACGCGTCGAGCGACACGAGCCGGTCATCGAAGGGGAGTTGGTGGATGAACGAGAAGTCGAAGCCGCCGCGCTGTTCGGCGTAGCGCAGCACTCCCACGACGTCGTCGACGCTGCGGCACTGGTTGATCACCAGCCCGATCGACGTGATGCCTAGTTCGCTGGCCAGGCGTGCAGTCGACAGCGCCACGTCGACGGCGTTGGCGGTGGGCTCGGCGACCACCAACGTCTGGTCGAACCCGCGCGCCAGGGCCCGTCCAAAGTGCTCGAGCCCGGCGTGGGTGTCCATGATGATGAACTCCCCGCGGCGCAACTTCATGTTGGCAATTGCCGCGGCGAGCAGGGTGGTCTCGGGACACAGGCACCCACCGCCGGCGCTTCGCACCCCGCCCATCACCAACAACCGCACGTCGTCGGGCGCCGCGATGGAGAAGCGCTCGACCACGTCAGAGGTGTCGGGATTCAACTGCAGCATGGCGCCGGAGCCCTCGCCCGGGCGCGACCCGGTCTTCTCCTCGACGTAGTCGGCGTCGTGGGCGAGGGGCACCACGGCATTGAGGCGCTCGGGATCGACACCGAGCGTGGCGCCCAGGTTGCACTGCTCGTCGGCGTCCACCGCCACCACTCGCATGCCCATGCGGGCCATGTTTCGCGCGATCAGCGCACTCAGGGTGGACTTGCCGACGCCGCCCTTGCCCGTGATGGCGATGCGAACGCCCCGGTCGAGGTCGCGGGGTCGCGGTCCGCTCATGAGCGGACCTGGGTCGTGGCCGCCTCGGGCGCCGCAGTGTCATCGAGCAACTGATCATCGCGCAGCGAGGGGAGACCGAGCGCCGCGCGCTTGGCCTCGAGGTGGCGTCGAATGAGCAGCGCCGCACGGTAGGGGTCGGGTTCGACGGCAAACTTCGCGCCCACCACCTCGTCCAGACCGCCCGCGAGTAGGTTCACCACGTGGGGGCTCCCGAAGATGGGCGGTTGCACGCCGAGCACGGTGGTGATCCCCGAGCCCACGACGTAGGCGCCGATGGCCACGGCCTTCTCCGAGTACCACTCGGGCGCGGCGCCGGCCAGCGGAAGCTGGTCGATGTCCACGTTGAGGGCGTTCGCGAGCGCGCCGGCGAGTTGCACGACGCGGCTGTTATCGACGCACGAGCCCATATGCAGCACCGGCGGTATGTTGAGTGATTCGCATAGCGCACGCAGTCCGGGCCCGGCCGCGGCGGCGGATTCGGGCATCATCTGGCCGGCCTTCGCATTGGCGATCGCGGCGCATCCGGTGACGAGCACCAAGATGTCGTGCTCGATCAGCGTGCGCGTCAACTCGACGTGCTCGCGGTCCTGGGGAAGCTTGGGGTTGTTGCAGCCCACGACGGCCACGGCGCCACGGATGGTGCCGGCGGCGATGGCGTCGATCAGCGGCTGGGGGGTGCCCCCCAGCGCGCCGAGGATGGCCTCGACCGAGAAGCCTCCGGTCATGCGCACGGGCGCGTCGGGAATACGGACGCGATCGGGGTTTCGCTGGTCAAAGGCTTGGATGGCCGTGCGCACGATGTCGCGCGCGATCTCGTCGCCGCGCAGGGGGTCGAACGAGACGTGGGTGGCACCGGGGAACTTGGCCTTGTCCGACGTGGAGATCACCCTCGTGTGGTAGCACTTGGCCACGTCGACGACGCTGGGCATGATGCACTGGTAGTCGACCACCATTGCTTCGAGCGCGCCGGTGACGATCGCGAGTTCCTGCATGAGGTGGTTGCCGGCCACGGGTATGCCCTTGCGCATGAGCATTTCGTTTCCGGTGCAGCACAGACCCACGATGTTGATGCCTGCGGCGCCGTGCGAGCGCGCGAGCTCGACCAGTTCGGGGTCTGACGCCGCGCCGACCATGACGTCCGAGAGCAGCGGGTTGTGTCCGTGCATGGCGATGTTCACGTGGTCCGCCTTCAACACGCCAAGGTTGACCTGCGAGGTCAGCGGCTGGGGGGTACCGAACATGATGTCGGAGAGCTCGGTCGCGATCATCGATCCGCCCCAGCCGTCCGAGAGCGCCGTGCGCAGGCCGTGCAAGAGGATGTTGACGTAGTCATTGTCCACCCCCATGTGCGTGCGGTGCATCATCTCGACGTTCTCGCGGTCCACGCCGCGCGGAGTGATGCCGAGCTGGCGCCAACGGTCGCGGCGCACCTGAGGGACGCGGGTGACGAAGGAGAGCGAGCCCTTGGCGCTCCCGTAGTTGTCCATCAACTCGCTCGCCAGGGCCCGGGTCACCTCGGCGGTGCTCTCGCCCTCCGTGGCGAGACCGAGCTCGCTGGCGACCCGGCGCAACTTCTCCTCGTCGGTTATCCGATAGCCGCCGACCTCGCCGTCGGCCAGCTGGGCGAACACTTCGAGGATGTCGCGACCGTGATCGGAGTGCGCGGACGAGCCAGCGGTGATCGTGCGACCAAGGTTGCGTGCGACGATGGTGTCGGCATCGGCGCCGCACACGCCGCGCTGGGGACCTTCGCCGAACGGATCGATGCGGCACGGCCCCATCGAGCAGTTGCGGCAGCTGAGACCGAGCTGGCAGTAGCCGCACTGGGGTTCCTGGGCGGCGAGGCGGTCCCATACCGTCTCGATCCCCTCGGCCCTCGCTTTGGCGATCATGGCCTGGGCGTCGGACTGGACGCTGAGCTGGCTCAGATCCTGGGCCCGGTGGTAGGTCGTGGTCATGAGGTTGCTTCCTTCTCCTGGGCGGGTGTGGGCGGGGCGAGGGGCGCGAGCGGTCCGTGCGCGCTTGCGAGGCGACGGGCGCGTAAGCGCGCGTCCTCGCGGGCTGCGCCGAAGGAGCGCCAGTCGGCCAAGGGGTCGCCCTCGGGCCACTCGGGCGTCGACAGCCCGGCCGCGGCCAGCACGGCACCCGCGGTGCGCACCCGACCCTGTTCGATGAGTTCGTTCAGTTCGCCGTAGACGAGCGCGTCCACCTTGCACACCTCCACGCAGGCCGGCACGTCACCGCGCGCGACCCGTTCGGCGCAGCCATCGCACTTGACCGCGACCGACGTCGTCGCGTTGAGCGCCCCCGCCAACGGGTAAAACGTGATGACGTCGAAGGGGCACACCACCGCGCACATCGCGCAGCCGATGCAGCGCGCCGGGTCCACCAGCACGAGCGCACCGTCGGCGTCGCGCGCGATGGCGCCCGTCGGGCACACCTGCTCGCACGGTGCGGGGTCGCAGTGCCGGCACTCATTGGGGAAGGCCGACGTGGCCGTGGGCCCACGGTGCACGTGGACGCGAGCACGCGGCGTCGGCGTCTCGAGAAACGCAGTCGTGAGTTCCTTGCTGATCGAATGCTCCACCGCGCAGGCGAACTCGCACTGACGACATCCGATGCATCGTTCTGGGTTGACGAAGACCATACGCATCGTCCATCACCTCCCGTAGAGGTTCGTTCGGCACGTCGTTGCGCCTCCGCACAGCACACTCACTTCGCGAACTGCCCTCATCATCGGTGAGTGCGCGTGCGGGCGATAGGGGCGAAGGTCCTATGGTGACGTCGCACGAGCGGGCGACGCCGTCGAATCAATTGTGTCGTTCCTACTCAGATTTCGAAATGCGATGTCCGTATTTCGCGTCGCACGGTGCCGTGCTCGAGCACCCGATCGCACGCGCCGACTCGGGACCGGGGCGTCGCCGTCGCACACTGGAGCGAGTTTGCACCAAGACGCCGCGACTACGTCAGGACGTGAGGTGCAGCAGTTCCTCAGCGATCGTGGCGTGGATTGCGTCGAGTTCGGACGGGCTTAGAGCGACGTCGTTGAGATAGCGCAGGTGCTCGGCGAACTCCTCGGCGTCGCAGAAGGGGTAGTCGGTGCCGAAGAGCAGCCGGTCGGCACCGAAGCTCGCGCAGGTGCACCGTAGCGCGTCGGGCGATCCCGACACCGTGTCGTAGTAGAAGGATTGCAGCGCCGCCACCACGCTTTCGCCGCCCTTGCGCACGAGCCGCGACAACAAGAAGGGCAGGGTCCCGCCCAGGTGCGGCACGATGATCGACATGCGCGCGAAGCGCGAGGGCACGTCGGCGTACACGAGGCGAAGCGCGGCCGCGGTGTCCTCGAAAGTGGCTCCCACCGACCACGCGAGGTTCTGGCCCGCGAGAAACGACGCCCGCCCCTGGCCCACCGGGTGCAGGAACAGGGTGCTCGAACGCCGGTCGAGTTCCTCGTAGAGCGGCGTGAAGATCGGGTCGTCGAGTTGGAGATCACCGATTGAGCAACCGATCGTGTAGCCCACCACGTGGCGCGACGCGCTGACGCGTTCGATCTCGGCGAGGGACTCGTCCATGTGGGCTAGCGGCAGCGCCGCGAAGTACGAGAAGCGGTCGGGGTAGCGCTGGCACAGCTCGTCGTAGAGGTCGTTGCCCAGTCGCGCGGCTGCGGCGGCGTCGCGAGCGTCCGCCAAGTAGGGCTGGGCCTGGGAGACCGAGAGGATCTGGCGGTCGACGCCCACCGCGTCCATCAGCGCGAGGCGTTCCTCGATGCTTTGGCCGCCCAGCGGCGCCGCCGCCGGTGACGGCACGTCGGCGCGACCGATGGCCTCCATGTAGGGCTGGGGGTAGTAGTGCGCGTGCACGTCGATGATCATGGTGGTCCCCCGGGGTGCGTTCGAATCGAGCCGTGCTCAGGATAACCCACGACCTAGCGAGCGTCACGGTGGTCGCGGCGCGGCCCAGCGGAGTTGGACGCCGGGGCGAAGGTAGCGTGACTGCTAGTGGCGACGAGACAGAGGGAGCGTGGCGACGATGTCCGATCAGCCGAGTGAGGGGGACGCACCGGTTTCGCGGCGCGCTCGAGTGCTTCGCCGCGCCGACGCCTCGGACGTGCCGGTGCGCACCATCGTGGTCACGGTCGCCATTGTGGCCGGGACCTACTTGGGGGCCCTGTTCTTGTATCACCTGCGCGATCTGTTGATGCTGACCCTCGTCGCTGCGTTCCTGGCCCTCATCTTGAACCCGCTCGTAGTCACCCTGCAGCGCTGGGGGCTGCGCCGACGCGGACTCGCGGTGAGCGCGGTCGCGCTGTTCTCCTTCGTGGCCTTCGTCGGGCTGGCCTTCGCCTTCGGCTATCCGCTCGTGCGCAGCCTCACGCACCTCGCCGACACGCTGCCCGCCTACGTGCACCGCGCGCAGAAGGGTACCGGGTGGATCGGCGAACTGCTGCGCCGGTACCACGTGAGTGCCTGGATAAGCCAGAACTCGACCAAGCTCGTGTCGCTCGCCCAAGGCCTCAGCAAGCCCGCGCTGGCGCTGGGTCGTGGGGCGATGTCGGTGATCTTCGCGCTCCTGACGGTCTTTACCTTCATGGTGCTGCTCTTGTTGGAGGGACCGAGGATCCGCTCGTTCATCTTGGATTCCATGGCGCCGAGGCGCGCCGACCAGCTCATCTCGATCAGCGCGCAGGTCAGCCAGTCCGCGCTCGGCTACGTGCTGGGCAACCTGCTCACGTCACTGATCGCGGGCGTCGTCGTCTTCGTCACGCTGGCCCTGCTGGGCGTTCCCTTCGCCCTGCTCTTTGGGCTGTGGGTCGCACTGGTCGACTTCCTGCCCACCATCGGCGGTGCCCTCGCGGGCATCCCCACCGTCTTGTTCGCATTCGGCCATTCGCTCAGCGCGGGCATCATCACACTCATCGTGTTCCTCGTGTACACCCAGGTGGAGAACCACGTGCTGAACCCCTTCGTCATGAGTCGCAGCGTTCGCCTCAACCCCCTGACGGTCTTCGTCGCCGTGCTCGTTGGCGCCGAGGTGGGTGCCTGGATCGGAGGACTGTTCGGCGGTTTCATCGGCGTGCTGCTCGCGGTGCCCGCGGCCGCGGCGATTCAGGTGCTCGTGAAGGAGATGTGGCGCTCCACGCGTCCCGAAACGCCCGAAGGAGCGCGCGACGCGAGGGGCCCACTCGACGAGGAGGGTCCGCGCGAACCGATGCCGTGAGTGGCTACATCGCGCTGAGCAACTCGTAGATGACGTGCGAAGCGGCCACTCCGGTGATCTCGGCGTGGTCGTAGGCGGGAGCCACCTCGACTACGTCAGCCCCCACAATGTTGGCGCTGGCGAGTGAACGCAACACGGCCAGTAGTTCGCGACTGGTGAGTCCGCCGGCCTCTGGGGTGCCCGTGCCGGGAGCGTGCGCCGGGTCCAGCACGTCGATGTCAACCGAGACGTAGACCGGTCGATCGCCAACGCGATCGGCGATCTTCTCGATGGCGCCGCGCACGCCGAGGTCGTCGAACTCGATGGTCGAGAAGATCGAGAATCCGAGGTCGGCGTCCTGGTCCAGGTCGCGCGTCGAGTAGAGCGGTCCACGGATGCCAACGTGCAGCGAGCCCTCGCGGTCGATGAGCCCCTCCTCGGACGCTCGACGAAAGGGCGTGCCGTGGGTGTAGTCGGCTCCGAAGTACGTGTCCCACGTGTCGAGGTGGGCGTCAAAGTGCACCACACTGAGGGGTCCGTGTCGAGTGGCGAGGTCGCGCAGCAGCGGTAGGGCGATGGTGTGGTCGCCGCCGATGGTGATCAGTCGTGGTGCCCGCTCGTGTAGTGCGCGACTGCCGCGCTCGATGTCGTGAATGGCTTCGTCGAGGTTGAAGGGGTTCACCGCGATGTCACCGGCATCGACCACTTGGTGGGCCGCGAACGGCGCGACGTCGACCGCAGGGTTGTAGGGGCGAAGCAGACGTGATGACTGGCGTACGTGCGCGGGACCGAAGCGGGCGCCGGGCCGGTAACTCACGCCCGCGTCGAAGGGCACGCCGACCACGGCGATGTCGACGTCGCTGACGTCGTCGATCGCGGGCAGTTGGGCGAACGTCGCCGGTCCGGCGAAACGGGGTACCACGGTGTTGTCGACCTGGCCGAGCTTGCCGTTGGTGGTGATGCGTGGCGTGTTGTCGTGTCCCATGGCCGGTCCTTCGTGTCGTCGATGCGTCTAGGTGAAAATTACAGCGGGCCTTGCTTCTTAGAAGCTCGGGTCCAGACTCAGGTGCTCGTGCACGGCCTTCCACGCGCCCTCGCGGCGCTGAAACACGATGGTCTCGCGCTCGCCCGTGCTCAGCGGTGCGTTCTCGGGGGCGAGAGTGGTGCGCACGGTGTGAAAGAAGACGCCGACATCCTCACCGAGCATCTGGACCACGCCCCCCTGGGACGTGCACGAGAGGACGCGAAAGCCCTCGGACTCCCAACTCGCCCACAGCGTCGCGTAGGCGTCGCGGCTCATCAACACGTTGGGTGTGTTGTGGAAGATGAACGTGGCTTCGGGCGCGAAGGCGTCGAAGTACGCGACGGTGTCGTGTTGCGAAAAGGCCCTCACCAGATGCTCGGCGGCTCGTCGTACCTCCTCGGCGCTCATCGCAGTGCCGGGTCGGCCGCCAGGGCCTGCTCGCTGGCGGCGATCGCCGCGACCTCGGCCGTCCGATCGATGCCGCGCGTGAGCACGAAGTAGAGACCGCCCGCGACGAACAGTCCGAGGATCCAGGAGATGTCCACTAGTTGGAGCCAGGTGGCGCCGGGGCTCTGGTAGACGCCCGGGATGAACATGAACGGAATCTCCACCAGGATGGCGACCACGTAGCTGATCAGCCCGCGCGCTCCCCAGCGACCGTAGATGCCCGACGGGTTGAAGAAGTCGGTGATGGCGAACTTCCCGTGACGCACGGCGTAGAAGTCGATGAGGTTCACGCTGGTCCACGGCGCCAGCAGGTACAGCATGATGATCAACGAGTTGTTCAGCGCCGACGTGGCGTTGGTCAGAAGTATCCCGAGCGCGAACCAGATGACCGTGAGCGAGAGGATCGTGGTGACGCGCACCTGGGAACCCGACTTCACGGGGTGCACCGAGTCGATGATGGTGACCACCGAGAGCATCCCGCTGTAGGCGTTGATGCCCATCGTGGCGACCAGCGCCAGTACGGCGACGATCGCGAGGATGGTGCCGGTGTGGGCGATGGTCGAGTTGCCCGCCTGGTACATGCCGGTGAGTGCGTCACCCACGCCGAGACGCGTTGCCATCCATGCACCGACCGGGATTAGCCACATGGGCGAGCCAGCCGCACCGAGAAAGACCGCAGAGATGATGCCCCCACGTGAGGTGCTCTTGGGCAGGTAGCGCGAGTAGTCCGACACGTAGGGGGCGTAGGTGATGTTGTAGGAGGCCGCCACGGCGAAGGTGGCGAAGAAGCCCGCCGCGTTGAAACCGCCCGAGAGGTGGCCGTGGCCACCCGCGTGACCCGTGAAGATGCCCAGGGTCATGATGATCCAAAAGGGTAGCGATACCCAGAAGAGGGTGATGAACACCTTGTGGATCCAGTCGTGGCCGTAGATGGCCAGCACCGCAGCCACCAGTGAGATCAGCACGGCCACCGACGTGGCGTTCCAGCCGAAGATGTTGTTGAGACCCTGCTTGATGATGACAACGTCGACCACGTTGAAGGCCACGAAGGTGAACGTGGTGGCCAGCACGGGCAGGATGACGCCCCGGTAACCGAACTGCGCGCGCGACTGGATCATCTGGGGCAAGCCCAGTTTTGGCCCCTGGGCGGCGTGAGCGGCCATGAAGAGGGTTCCGAACAAGATGCCCGTGATGCCGGCCACCGAGGTCCACAGCCCGTTCAATCCAACGACCGGTCCGAGAAACGCGATCGATACGGTGAAGGGCTGGAAGTTGCCGAGGAACCAGAATGGGCCCTGGCGCCACACCTTGCCGTGACGTTCGTGCTCGGGCACGTAGTCCAAGTGGTGACTCTCGATCACCCTGGTCGATGATTCAGTGCTAGCCATGCCAACTCCCCCTCGTTTGGTACCACCCCGACGCCTGCTTCGTGGTCAGATCAGGCGGGTCGGCGAGTACGACTTGCGCGAAACATACAGGGCGGTGTCGAATTCAGCAACTACCATTTCGTCGTTTGAACACCCTTGGCTCTCACGTTTTGTGCTGTTAGGGTCGATGATATGAACGAATCAACTGAATATCCGTGCCCGCAATTGGCTACTGAATTCAAACGAGCCGGCGGTACCGACGATTCCGTCTATTTCGTCCGACGGTGAGCCTGGACCACATCGACACCCTCCTCTACGAGGAGCTCAAGCGCAACGGACGCGCTTCGATGGAGGAACTGGCGAGCGTCGTTGGCCTCTCCAGGGTGGCGGTGCGCTCGCGCGTCGCGCGACTCGTCGACAGCGGATCGCTGCGCGTGATCGGTATTGTGCACCCCAGCGCGCAGGGCGTGCGCGCTTTTGCGCACCTCTCAATCAACGTACGTGGCTCGGCGCGCGCGGTGGGTCAGCAGATCGCGGCCATCGACGAGTTCCCCTTGGTGTCGATCGTCGCGGGACGCGCCTCACTCATCGCCGAGGTGCACGCGAGAGACGACTCGTCGCTGCGAGAGTTAGTGCGTCGCGTGCGAGTGATCGAGCACGTCGCGCACGTCGAGACGGCCGTCTATACCGAGCGCATCAAGGACCTCTACGCTCCGCCGGGCATCATGCCCACCACCAAGATCGACGGCGTCGACCGTCAGATCCTCGACACCCTGAGTGAAGACGGGAGGGCCAGTTACGCCGACATCGCTCGTCACACCCAGTACTCCGCCTCGGCCATTCGCGCCCGGGTGACCCGGCTGATCGACCACGGCGTCGTGCGTATCAGCACGGTGATGGCACCGGGAATGGTGGGGCTCCAGCACATGTGTGGCTTCGGCGTGCGCCTGCGCGGTGTCGAGGCCATCGCGGCCATTGAGGCCCTGGCGTTGGTGAGTTACCTGAGCCTCACCATGAGCCGCTGGGACGCCATCGGCACGGTGCTCGCACCAACCCAGGCCGAGGTGGTGAGCCAGTTCGACCGCATTCGCTCGATCCCTGGAGTCGAGGCGTTGCAGAGTTGGACCCATCTCGAGGTGCTGAAGGAGAACCAGCACCTGACCGCTTTTGCGGCGCTCGCACGCTGAGGCGACCGTGTCACTCGAGAAGTGCTTCAAGGGTGCGACGCGCGGTGTCGGCCATGACGGGGTTGGTCGTCAGGTGGTAGGGCGGCGCCACGACCGCCTGGCACAGGGCCCAGCCCCGTGCGCGTGATCACGTATTGTCGTCGACCCCGAGTGTTCGCCGAAGGACCCCACGGGGTCCGGCGGGCAGGAAGTTCCAGGCGGGCATCAGGTCCACAGCTCGGTCCCCACGCACGCCATCTCCCAGTCGATCACGGCACTCAGGTGGTCCTCGCGTACCAGCAGGTTGCCGGGCATGAGATCCGCGTGGATCCAGACATCAGCGTCGCCCGGTCCGGTCGTGATGCAGTCGTCCCACGCCGCTTCGAGACGCCGCGCGTCGACGAGTGCCGCGCTGTCGGCGATGCAGCGGCGTACCTGATCGTCGCGCCGGATCGGTGGTCCGCCGCGCGAGGACCCGTTCCAGGTCCGCCCCTCAGTCGGCACTGTGGCGAGCGTCGCAATGAATTCGGCGAGGTCGGCCGCGAACCGGTCGATCGCGAGCACGCGCACCGCATCGGCGCTGCGTCCGGGAATCCACTCGGAATCGACCAGTAACCCGGGTAGATGTCGCCCGGCTCGCCGATGGCGACTGGGGTGGGCACCTGGAGTCTTCGTGGGTTCAGCGCCGCAAGTACCTCGTGGGTGCGGGTCAGTTGCTCGAGGCGCCCATGCGCACCGCTCGGCGCGAAGGCGAAGCGAGCGACGAGGTGTTCGCCCACGCGGCAGAGGGCGTTGACCGTGCCGTGCGAAGCGACTGGGGTCACTGCGAGGTCGCGCCAATGGGGGAACTGTGCCGCGACGAGCGCGCGCACCGCGGTCACGCTCACTTCGAACTGATCGTCGTGCATGCGCACCACCACGAAAGTCTGCCAGGCGACTCGAGCGGCGTCGGCGGGCTCAGGCCGGTGGGGGATCCTCTCGGGGGATGATGACCAGTGGGAAGGTGGCGTGCTGGGCCAACTCCAGGCTGGTACTGCCGATCAGGATGCCGGCGTGCGCTCCTCGACCCCGGGTGCCGACCACCAGCAGGTCGGCGCCTACCGGGTCGCCCATTACCCGTGTTAGCACCGAGCACGCGTCGCCGTCGGCCACGTGCCAGCGCACCCGCTCGGGGTTGAACGACGACTCCTCGATCAGGCGTTGGCCCAGTGTGGCGAGATCGAGCGCGCCCGTGCCGCGATCCAGGTGCCCGAGCAACCCCACCGCGTGCACCAGCACGACGTCAGCGCCGACGCGTCTGGCCAGGTCGAAGGCCCAGCGCGCCGCCACCGTCGAGTCGGCTGAGCCGTCGAAACCCACGGCGATGGTCTGCAGTGCGGTCATGGGGAGTCCTTTGCATTCGGGCCCGACGCCTCCTGCTGGCGCAGCGCGACGAGACGCTCGCGTTGGGCGCGCGCGACCGCGTCCTCGCCGGGTCCGCCGTGGGTGGCGCTCTCGCTCTGGTAGGGGGCGTCGAGCACCTGGGCGAGCGTGGCGGCCACCGAGGTGCGCAGCGCGTCGAGGTCATAGCCGCCCTCGAGGAACATGGCCAGACGTCCCTTGCGCGGTACGAACGTGCCCACCAGTCCGGCCAACTGAGCGAAGTCGCCGCTGGTGAGGGCGAGGTCGGCCATCGGGTCGTCGCGGTGCGCATCGAAGCCCGCCGAGACCAAGACCCAGGTGGGGGCGAACTGGTCAATCACCGGTGCCGCCACGAGGTCGATCGCGCCGCGCAGCACGTCGCCGGTCGCGCCGGGGGGCACCGGCAGGTTCACCGTCGTGCCCAGGGCGTTGGGCCCCCCAATCTCCTGGGGGACGCCGCTACCGGGAAAGAGCGGCCACTGGTGGGTGGACACGTAGAGCACGTTGGGGTCGTCCCAGAAGATGGACTGGGTGCCGTTGCCGTGGTGCACGTCCCAGTCGACGATCAGGACGCGTTCACCTTCGGCCACGAGCGACGCCGCGGTCACCGCGATGTTGTTGAGCAGACAGAACCCCATGGCCCGGTCGCGCAGGGCGTGGTGGCCCGGGGGGCGCGTCACCACGAAGCCGACACCGTCGTCGTGGCGGCGCAACTCTTCGACCACGGCGAGGCCCGCGCCGGCGGCGAGGGTGGCGATGGACCACGAGTCGTAGGTGGCGTAGGTGTCCTCGTCGATGTCGCCGCCGCCCCCGTAGCAGAAGGCACCGAGGTCGTCGAGGTAGCCGGCCTGGTGCACCCGGGTCAGCTCGGCGCGAGTGGCGCGGTGCAGGGGGGCGACCTTCACGTCTTCGCCCAGGCCGAGTTCATCGATGCCCGCCATCACCGCGCCGACGCGGTCGTGGCGCTCGGGGTGGCCGGGATCCTCGTGTCCCGAGTCGTCGACCGGCGCACTGACGACCAGCACTACGAGTGCTCTCGCTGGTTGCTCGGTCGCTCGTGCTCGAGACGCTGGGCGCGAAGTTCCTCACTGCGCGGCGTCGGCTCGATCGGAAAGCGCACGTTGATGATCTCATCCTCGATCCGCGACTTGACGGGGTAGCCCGCGCTTTCGAACACACTCATCATGTCCATATTGTCAGCCTGGGTCTCGGCGACGAACGTCGTGATGCCTAGGGACCAGGCTTCCTCGGCCAGGTGCTCGAGCAGCCAGAGCCCGATCCCCTTGCGCTGGTACTTGTCGGCGACCACGAAGGCCACCTCGGCGCTCGTGGTGCCCGGGATGCGGTCGTAGCGGCCGACCGCGACGAGCGCGTCGCCGTCTTGGACGATGAAGGCGAGCCGGTCGAGGTAGTCGACCGTGGTGAGGTGCACCACTTCGACATCCGAGAGCTCGGGGTGCATGGAGAAGTAGCGCCGGTACACCGAGTCGATGGACAGTCGTGAGTGGAAGTTGACCAGCAGCGCCGCGTCGCCGGGATGGATGGGCCGCATGTGCAGGTGCAGCCCCTCGCTGGTGGTCACGTCGAAGGCCAGTTCGTCGGGGTACGCTCGCGGTGACGACCGACCCTGGGACGCTGCCCCCCCACGCTCAGTGCCGGCCCCACGATCTGTGAAGTCGGACATCATTCACCTCATTCTCGGTGGCGCGTTAACGCCAACGACCATTTCTTAGCACTCGCGCCGCGCTCGGGTGGCGCGGATCGCGGTGACGAGGGCCATCGGGTTAAATCTTCTCAACCCCGTACCCCGTTCGCGCGGGGTGTGGCAACGTGGGTAACTGGGCACGTCGTCTCGCGCCTGATCGCTGCGGGCGCGAGGTGCGACGAGGCGCCGAGGTGGAGGAGGGAACCGTGATGTTGTCGAACAAGAGGGCAGGCATCGACTCGAGTGTGAGTGACGCATTGCTGGACGCGCGGCCGCTGTGGGGTCCGTTCGTTGGCGGGCGGTACCTCGAGGTCGCCGGCGCCGAGACATTCGAGGTTCTCGAGGCGGCCACCGGCCGCGTCATGGCGAGGATGGTCGCGGCGAGTGACGACGTGGTGGACCAGGCAGTCACCAACGCGCGACGCGCCTACGAAGACGTCTGGCGTTACGTCTCGCCCAAGGAGCGTTCCAGCTTGATGCGCCAGGTGGCGGCGCGGGTGCGCGAGCACGCCGAAGAACTGGGCGAGCTGGTCGCGCGCGAGATGGGCAAGCCCAAGCGCGACGCGTTGCGCGTGGACGTCGTGTCGTGCCACACGGGCTTCGACTACTACGCGGGCGTGGCCGAGACCGTCCACGGCGAGATACTGGACCAGGGCATCGTCGAGGCCCGGGTCACCTACGAGCCCTACGGCGTGGTGGCCGCCATCCTGCCGTTCAACTGGCCGCCCATCCACTTCGCCAAGAAGTGCGCGCCCGCCCTGGCGGCCGGCAACACGGTGGTGATCAAGCCGGGCGAGCAGGCACCGCTGACGGTGATGCGCCTGGTGGAGATCGCCAATGAAGTGCTGCCCCCCGGGGTCCTCAACGCCGTGGCGGGCATCTCGGCGGGTGCGGCCCTGGTCGCCCACCCGCGCATCGAGCGGATCTCGTTCACCGGCTCGACCGCCACGGGCCGCAAGGTCATGGAGGGCGCCGCGAAGAACCTCACCTTCGCGACCTTGGAGCTCGGCGGCAAGAACGCGCTGATGGTGCTCGAGGACGCGGACCTGGACGAGTCGGTGGCGATCGCGATCGAGGGCATGTTCTACAACCAGGGTGAGGCCTGCACCTCGACCGCGCGCATCCTGGTGCACTCGTCGCTCTACGACGAGTTCGCGCGGCGCTTCGTGGAGGCGGCGTCGACGCTGGTGATCGGTGATCCGCTGCACGCCGATACCGACATCGGCCCGATGGTCGACGCGCGCCAGCAGGAGCGCGTGCGTCACTACGCCGAACTGGGGGTGCGCGAGGGCGCGACGCTGCTGTACGAGGCGGCGCTGCCCGAGGACTCCGAACTCGCCGCCGGCTTCTTCGTGGCGCCACGCGTCCTTGGCGACGTCACGGCGTCGATGACCGTGGCCCAAGAGGAGATTTTCGGGCCCGTGGCCTGTCTCATGCGCTTTGACACCGACGACGAGGCGGTCGAGATCGCCAATGGAACCGACTACGGGCTCACCGCGGCCATCTGCACGCGCGACGAGGTGCGCGCCAGCGCCCTCGCCAAGCGTCTCGAGGTAGGAATGGTCTTCGTGAACAACTACACGCGGCGCACCTTCATCGGCTCGCCCTTTGGCGGCGTGAAGGCCAGTGGCTACGGCCGCGAGTACGCCCAGGAGACGGTGCACGAGTTCGTGCGGGCGAAGAACGTCCGCTTCCCGTCGGGACGTGGTGTGATTCCCGTGTGGCCACCGCGCCCGTAGGCGCGCGCCACGAGTAGAAAGTTGTCACGGCACGTCGCGCGTGGTGCGCGGGGTTAACGTGAGTGCGAACACGCCGAGGGGGTGGCCCATGTCCGACGTACCGCAGCGAATCTCTTACTTTCCGCTCGCCCAGATGGACGAGCCGATGCTCGCCGAGATGGAGCGATGCGCCCGCGAGGGCACGCCGCGACCCGAGAGCACCGCGGTGCGCGCACACTCGAAGGCGGCGTTCTGGGCATTCGCCGACTCGTGGGCCAAGCTCTTTCGCGCCGGCGTGGTCGAGCACTCGCTCAAAGAGTTGTGCCGGGTCTACGTGTCGCGCTCGGTCAAGTGCGAGTACTGCGGCAACCAGCGCAGCGCTGAGGCTCAACAGTCGGGCCTCGAGGAGGGCAAGCTCAACGATCTGTTGAACTTCGAGTCGTCCCCCCTCTACGACGACCGCCAGAAGGCGGCCCTCGCCTACGCCGAGGCGATCACCTGGCGCTTGAGCCCCGACGATGCCTTCTGGGAGCGGCTCCACGGCCACTTCAGCGAAGAGGAGTTGGTGGAACTGGCGTGCTTCATCTCGCTCACCATGGGCCAACAGAGCTGGATTCGGCTGCTCAACATCGACCACCACCAGGTCTTGGCGGGCAGTTCGGCCTCGCTGGCGCCGGGATTCGAGGATCCCGAGGCGTTGCGCGCGGCCAAGTCGGACGACGGGTACTGGGCCAAGAAGGCCTAGGGCCGGACGCTAGATGAACGTCTGGTACTGATCGAACCAGTCGCGCACCAGGGCCAGTACCTGGTCCTGACTCAGCGACTCGAGGTCGCTGTCGATGGCGCCCACGACCTTGTGCGCGATCTCGGGGTGCTTTCGCTCGAGGTGCTGAGTGAGCCGTAGCACTTCGTTGGCCTTGCCCTTGCCGTGGCCGATCAGCACGATGTGCGAGGCGTTGGCGATGGCCTGGGCGATCGATTCGTAGAAGACGGGGTTGGTCCGGTCGGTGTCGTGGCCGTGATGGTGCTGGGCCTCGCGCACGTGGTGGTGTCGCATCATCTCATTGGGTGCGTGGATGGTCTCGGGTTTGGACCCGGATTCGACGCCCGAGGTCCACACGCGCGCCTCCTCGCGCGTGATCGCCACCGCCACGAATCCGCCAGAAGCATTGGTCATCGTTGACCGCCTTCCTTCGTTTCGATCGAAGCGACGCGAAGCAATGCGCAACCTCGTCTCATCCGGCAGTGTAGTGAGCGGCGCGCGGCGCCCGGGTGGGCCCGACGTCGATGTGTCAGACCAGCGCCCGACCGCGTCGAATGCGGCGGCGCGCGTCCCACAGCGCCAGGTTGAGGGGGAACTCGCGTAGCGGGCGCGGGGCGAGTCGGTGCGCGCGTCGCGCCAGCGCCATGAAGGAGCGAAAGACCGCCTCGCGCCGGGGATTCCACGCGAGACCCAGTTCGGCGCGAAACGGTTCGGGCAGGAAGCCGACGGTGAGCACCTCGTGCAGGGGACCGAACATCGCTCGAAGCGGGCGCGCCAGGAAGTCGAGTCGCGCGATGGAGCGCAGGTACGCGCGCGTGATCTCGTCCATGGCGACCTCACGCAGCTGTTCGTTCCAGTAGGTCTCGAATGCGTCACGGTCGCGCGGCCACATCGCCGGTGGCACCTGCAAGGTGGTCGCGAAGCGGGCGCAGTTCGCGTACAGGGCGTCGAGCGTTGCGGGCGCCACCTCGCCGTGAAGGGCGCTGAGCGCGTCGCACGCCCCGCGGTACATGCAGGCTGCCACCCAGTGCTGCAGTTCGGGGTCGAAGGCGTTGTACGCGACGGGGCTCTCGGGTCCCGAGCGCACCAGGCGGTGCTGGCGGTTCACCTCGCGTCCCAGGACGTCGCGCTCGTGCTCGGTGCCGAAGAGGGCGATCATGATGTAGCCGAGCGTGGTGCGCGTGCGCTTGAAGGGGTGGCGCACGAGCGAACCGGAGTGCACGACGCTCTCGGCGACGCCGTGGCCGATCGGCGCCATCGAGAGCTGCATGATCACGTTGGCGCCCGCGGCGGCGAGCGCCAGACCGCTGGTCATCGACTCGCGCAACTCGTCGGGCACGCGTTCGCCGCGGGGTCCTTGGGGTGTGGACGTCACTCGGTGGGCACCTTTCCTCGTCCAGTCTCGCATTCACTGTCGCCGCAGCGCTGCTCGGACCGACACGGCTCGCACGGGCGGCTTATATTGACTCCATACCTAGGAACGGACAACCTCGTCGCCTTGGGGCGACGGTGCGCCGTGGCATCGCGGTCATCGTCGCGGGCATCGCCCTGTACGTCGTGCTGCCCACGTTCCTGCACGTCATCGGTTCGTGGCCGAGGCTGCGCTCGATGTCACCGTGGTGGCTGGTGGTGTTGGTGCTCGCTCAGTGCTGCAGCTTCGCCTCCACGATCTCGCTGCTCGCCATGGTGGTGCGCACGCGCAAGTGGTTCGCCGTGACGTGCGCCCTGATGACCGGCAACGCCGTCACCAACGTCGTGCCGGCCGGCGACGCGGTGGGTGCGGGTGTGCAGTACCGGATGCTCGCCGTCGCGGGAATCGCCACCGATCAGGTGGCGGGCGGGTTGGCGGCCGCCTCGATCCTCGGAGTGGCCAGCGTCCTCGTGCTGCCCGCGTTCGCCCTGCCGGCGCTGTGGGGCGGGCTCAGCGTCAACGCCGATCTGGTGCGCGCCGGCGAGCTCGGCATCGCGGGCTTCGTGCTCGTGGTGGGCTTCAGCGTGGTCATCTTGACCAGTGACCGCGCGCTTCGGGGGGTGGCCCGTGGGCTGCAGTGGTTGGTGAACCTCGTTCGCCGGCGTCGCCGCTTCACCTCGTGGCCGCAGCGCTTCGTCGAGCAGCGCGATCTAGTTCGCGCGGAGTTGGGCCGCAACTGGATGCGCGCGACACTGCTGGTCGCGGGCAATGTCGGACTCGACTACGTCAGCCTGCTGGCGGCGCTGCGCGCGACCGGGACCCGGTCGAACGCGTCGCTGG
>Ga0307375_10000336_pt1 | contig 62141 bp, 54 predicted proteins | sample TR1MG_FD_202531 | JGI IMG/M metagenome (GOLD analysis project Ga0307375, IMG submission 202531) | Soil microbial communities from Risofladan, Vaasa, Finland - TR-1 | ecosystem: Environmental > Terrestrial > Soil > Coastal area > Acid sulfate soil | place: Finland: Risofladan, Vaasa | collected... | reverse complement strand
CGCTTCGGATCAAGGTTGCTCCAACGAAGCGCGCACATCTCTCCTCGGCGCGCACCGGTCGACGCGGCGATGTGCAAGAAGTGGCCCAGTTCGGGGTTCTGTCGCCGTGTGTAATTGAGCAACTCATCAACCTGAGCCGCATTAGGCGGCGAGAGTTTGGGCTTGGTCATCCGAGGCGGGGTGACGTTGGCAGCGGGGTTGGTCGCTATCCAACCCAAGATGACGGCCTGACGGAGCGCCCGTCTAATGATGGCGTTGATTTGGCGCACCGTTGTGGGCGACAGTCCGATCTGATTGACAAGTCCTCGATAGAGCTGATCCAGGTCGTCGGTGGTGATCTTATTGACCGGGCGATCTCCGATGGCCGGGAAGATCCTCACCTTCAGTTTGTTCCGATAACCACGAAGAGTCGTCGGGCTTAGATCGTCTTCGACGAGGTCAAGCCACTTGTTGGCGAGTTGCTCGAAGGTCGCCGACGTGCCGTCGTAACGACCGGACTGGGCCTCGGCAACCAGGGCATTGAGCCTCTGGCGAGCTTGGGTCTTACTGCCGCGAACCGTCTTACTCAACTGGCGATTCCTGCCGGTGACTGGATCGCGGCCGGCCATGAACCTGACCTCCCAGACGCCAGGCTCCTTTTCTCGCAGGGTTCCGCTCATGGATCACATGCTATTCAACTTTCGGAAAAGTTAGGGATTATTTAGGGATACCATTGGGCTTGGAGTCCTAAATTGCTCCAAAACCCTTTGTTTTACTGGTGGGCCGCCCGGGTCTCGATCCCGGCACCTTGGGATTAAAAGTCCCCTGCTCTTCCCGATGAGCTAGCGGCCCGGTGGATGGAGATTTGCATCAAGAGGTGCTCGATCCCCGGACTCAACAGAGTACTTCATTGCACAATCGGACATGGGCTCAGCAGTTCTGTCGATGAACTCCTCGGCGCGAACGCGTCGAAGTTGATTTCGCTCGTTCGCGCGGAATGTCGGTGCGGGAACTCGGAGGTTTCAGTGCGTGGCGTCAGGGTTGACTTGCACGACCACCTTCACGTCGTCGCTCTGTCGGGTCAGGGCCTGTTCCCACTGTGCCAGGGGAACGCGTCGGCTCACGACTCGGTCCAGCCACGCGTGATCCGCCTGGGCGAGCGCTTTCGCGGCCGCCTCGTAGTGACGTCGGTTCGCGTTCACCGAACCGACGACGGCCACGTTCTCGAGCACCATGTTGCGATTGAGCGCCCCTTCGTCGAACTGGATCAGGTGACCGCCCGACGACACGCCCGTGAGGCACACGACACCGCCGATGCCCACGTGCTCCATTGCGTCGAGGATGACACTGGACACACCGGTGCACTCGATAATGACGTCGGGACCGTCGCAGGCGTCGGCCACCGACCCGTTGTGATAAGTGGCTCCGAGCGCGCGCACGAGGTCAGGCTTCAGACCCGTGGCCATCCGGTCGAGCACGTGGACCTCGAGCCCCCGCTGGACGCCGAGCAGCGCCGCGAGCAGACCAATGGGGCCCGCGCCGGTCACGAGCACCTTCTTTGGCTCCCAGTGGGCCCGTCGTCCGATACGCTCCACGTCCTCCCAGGCCTTGGCCACCACGCTCGTGGGTTCGAGCAGCACGCCCAGCGAACCCAGTGACGGGTCGATCTTCACGACGAACTCCGGTGCGATCCGGTAGCGCTCGGAGAGGTAGCCGTCGCGCTCTTTGATGCCGCGCTCGGTGTAGCGGCCGTTGCGACAGAAGTCCCACTCCATCACCGCGCAGTTGGCGCAAGGGACCGGGTCGGGTCGGCGCACGATGCCCACCACCAGGTCGCCCTTGGCCACCGGCGCGTCCGCGGGTGCTTCGAGCACGCGTCCGAGTGACTCGTGGCCGAGCACCAGGCGCTCGCGTCCGGGAGGGGCCCAGCCGTAGGCGCCGGAGAGGATCTCGATGTCGGTCCCGCAGATCCCGACCGCCAATGTCTCGACCAGCACCGAGCCGTCACTCGCGGGAGGCTCGTCCACCTCGGAGAGTTGGGCCGAACCGGCCTGGTGGGGAATCACGGTGAGAGCCTTCATTGATGCCTACTTTCTGGTGGGAACGGCCGGTCTCAGTGGCTGGGGGCGTCGGGTGGGCGCGCGGGGCGGCGCCGCTTGGTCGAGGGAGTCCTCGCCACCGGGGGGAACAGGGAGTTGGCGTAGTCAACGATGCGTCCGGTCGGGGTCGCGGCCGACGTGACGGCTCGCTCGACCACCCCGCTCAGGCGGCACGCCGAATTCACCAGCGACACGTGCGAGAAGGCCTGGGGGAAGTTACCGACGAGGCGCCCGGCCACGGTGTCGTACTCCTCCGAGAGCAGCCCGAGTTCGTTGCGCAGCGCCAGTAGGCGGGCGAAGAGGTCCTCGGCGTCCTCGGTGCGTCCTATCAGGTGCAGGCAGTCGACCAGCCAGAACGAGCACGCGAGGAACGCGCCCTCGCGGCCGGTGAGCCCGTCGACCGCGGCGCTGGGGTCGCCGTCGTGGGTCTGGGTCCGGTAGCGCAGCACCAGGCCGCCGTCGAGCAGTGAGGCGCGCACCGCGTCGACCGTGGAAACCACGCGCGGATCGCTCGCGGGTAGGAAGCCCACCAGCGGGATGCGCAGCACGCTGGCGTCGAGTTGGTCGGAGCCGTAGTACTGGGTGAAGGCCCCCACGTCCTCGTTGTAGCCCTTGGCGCACACCTCGTCGAAGATCTCCTGGCGCAGCGTGCGCCATTTGTCGATCGGACCCTCGAGGTCCGGCCACTCCTCGAGGGTCTTGATGGCCCGGTCGACGGCCACCCAGGCCATCACCTTGGAGTAGGTGAAGTGCCGGCGTGGTCCGCGCACCTCCCAGATGCCCTCGTCAGGCTCGGCCCAGCGCGACTCGACGTACTCCATGAGGGCGAGCTGCAGGTTCCACACGGCCCGGTTGTGGACGCCCTCGGCGTGCACCGAGCTGTAGAGGGCCGACATGACCTCGCCGTAGACGTCGAGTTGGAATTGGCCCGAGGCGGCGTTGCCGATGCGCACCGGCGCGGACTTCTCGTAGCCGGGCAGCCAGCTCGCTTCCCACTCGTCCAATCGGCGCTCGCCGGCCGGTCCGTACATGATCTGCAGGCGCGAGACGTCCCCGGCCACCGCGCGCAGCAGCCAGTCGCGCCAGGCCATCGCCTCGTCGAAGTACCCGCCGCGCATGAGCGACTCGAGGGTGAAGGTCGCGTCGCGCAGCCAGCAGTAGCGGTAGTCCCAGTTCCGGCTCCCCCCGAGCGCCTCGGGCAGCGAGGTGGTGGCCGCGGCCACGATCCCGCCGGTGGGGGCGTAGGTGAGGGCCTTCAGGGTGATGAGCGAGCGCACCACCGCCTCGCGCCAGGGGCCCTCGTAGGTGCACCGCGCCGCCCAGTCTCTCCAGAAGTCGTCGGTGAGGCGCACGGCGTAGGAGGCGTCGAGCGGCGGTGGGGGGTCCTCGTGTGAGGGGTACCACACGAGCGTGAAGGCGTAACTCTGGCCCTCGCTCACTCTGAAGTCGGCGACCGTGTGCATGTCCTCGCCGACCGGGTCCACGGTGTGCCACAGCGCCACCGCATCTGGACCCGCTGCCATGCGCGTCAGTCCGTCGGTTGAGGTGACCCACGGGATCTCGTTGCCGTAGTCGAAGCGCACCGTGAGATTCATGTGCATGCTGACGGCGCCCGAGACGCCCTCGACCAGGCGGATGATCCGCGGGTGGGTCTCTCGAATGGGCATGAGGTCCGTGACGCGCACGGTACCGGTGGGCGTGTCGAACTCGGTCTCGAGGACGAAGGAGTCCTCACGGTAGCGCCGGCGCGTGGCGATCGTGCCTGAGGCGGGGGCGAGTTGCCAGAAGCCGTGGGACTCGTCGCCCAGGATTCGCGCGAAGCACGACGCGGAGTCGAAATCGGGCAGGCAGAGCCAGTCGATCGATCCGTTGATGCCCACGATCGCCGCCGTTCGCAGATCGCCGATCACTGCGTAGTCTTCGATCGGAAGGGTCACGGCTTCTATTCTGCCCTGATGCGGCGGGCAATACCGCCCGGCCGGGTGTCCGGGGCGCCAGCGCGCGGCGATTTCGTTGTCCCAAAAGGCGATGCGGCCGCTTCGGCCCGGACCGCCTCGGGCGCGACTGGTCGCCGAAACCCGTCACGTGTCACGGCGTGGCACTGGAGCCACCGCGGCGATGCTCACCTGCGTGGCCCGCACGGCCCGGGTCTGCGGGTGCGCGTTCAGTGCCGCGCCTGGTCGTAGTGTGTCGAATCACGTTATGAAATGAAATTCAGAATTGCCTAGCAATATTGTTTCTATAGCACCGGGCGTGGTGGGAATAAGGGCAGACGATTCTCGTTGTTCTTATGGAACTGGTGAGAGCATCGATCTCCAGTAAATGACATTGTCCTCTAGTTGTCTTTTGTCCAATTGATTAGGCCGTGGATGCGAGCCTTTTGCACGATCCGCGGGTAAAGGGCAATCGTGCTTCTAAGGAGTCATGATGACTTTCAGCCCAACTCCGCCAACGCCGAAGGGGTCAGACACCTCCCAGACTTCGATGTCGACTCGCAACCAGAAGAAGGCGCACAGCCTCGGCCTGACCTCGGCGACCGCCCTGGTGATCGGTAGCATCGTCGGCACCGGAGTGTTCACCATGCCGGCCGTGTTGGCTGGCGCCGGCACCATGGGCATCATCGTGCTGGGCGTGATCGCGGTTGGCGCAATGCTGCTGGCGGTACTGTTCGGCCAACTCACCCGGCGCGTGCCCAACAGCGACGGCGGCCTCTACGCCTACTCGCGCCACGAGTTCGGCGACTTCGCCGGTTACCTCGTCGGATGGTGCTACTGGATTCAGACCTGGGCCGGTAACGCGGCGATCGTGTCGTCGTGGGTCTTCTACGTCGACGCGTTGTTCAGCCTGCACAATCCGAGCGGGCTCACCAATTGGGGCATCGCCATGGTCGGCTTGTGGGTGCCGGCGGCTGTCAACCTGTTCGGCGTACGCCAGATGGCCTGGTTCCAGAACGTGAGCGTCGTGCTCAAGTTCCTGCCCCTGCTCTTTGTGGGCGTGGTCGGCTGGTTCTTCGTCCAGAGCGCGCACTTCGGGCCCTTCAACGCCACCGGCGGAAGCCTCTACAGCGGGATCGGCATCGCCGCGGGCGTCGCGCTGTTCTCCTTCATCGGTGTCGAGGCCGCGGCCATGACCGCCAAGCGCGTGCACAACCCCGGCATCAACGTCGGACGAGCCTCGATCTGGGGCACCGCGGCCAGCGCGCTGCTCTACGTGCTGGTGACCGCGGCCGTGATGGGCCTGGTGGCCCACCACACGCTGGTCAACACGGGCTCGCCGTTCGTCAACGCCTTCCAGTCGATCTTCCCCAATAGCGCGTGGGCCGGGCGCTTCATCGCCGGACTTGCAGTGGTGTCGGGAATCGGGGCCCTGAACGGGTGGACACTCATCGTGACCGAGACCTCGCGCGCGGTCGCCCAGGACCACCTGTTCCCGCGCCCCTTCGCCTGGACCGACAAGCGCGGTACCGCGTGGTTCGGCATCCTCGTCGGCACGGCGCTGCCCTCGCTGCTGATGGCGTGGCGCTACTCGATGAGCTCGGGGCTCACCGTGTTCACTTACCTGGTGAACCTCTCGGTGGTCACCGTCGCGATCCCGTACTTCTTCTCGGCCATCGCCCAGCTGACCTTCCTCGCGTCGCGGCGTCGCCGGGTCCAGGGATGGCAGATGGCCCGCGACCTGTTGGTCGCCGGCGCCGGCGCGCTGTTCTCGATGTGGGTGACCTTCGCCTCGGGCTACCAGGTCGTGTACCAGGCGCTCGTGGTGCTGCTCGCGGGACTCGTGCTCTACGCGTTCTTGAACGGGCGGCGTGAACGCCTGGGCGAGGCGCCGATGCCCATCGACGCACCGCTCGTGGTGCCCGACACGCTCGAAGCGCTGTCGCACCCGACGATCCAGTCGAAGGGTTGAGCAACGATGGCGTTCCACGTTGACTCCGAGGTGGGCCAGCTCCGCCAGGTCGTGCTGCACCGACCCGGCCTGGAGTTGGCCCGACTCACCCCCTCGAACGTCGAGAGCCTGCTCTTCGACGATGTGCTGTGGGCCAAGAAGGCGAAGGAGGAGCACGACGCCTTCGCCGAGGCGCTGCGCGACAAGGGCGTCAAGGTCCACTATTTCGCCCAGCTGCTCGCCGACGTGATGGACGAGGAGAAGGGTCGGGCCTTCGTGCTCGACCGCCTGTGCACCGATCAGCAGTTCGGCCCCTCGCTGGTGGGCCCGGTGCGTCAGTTCCTCGATGATCTCGAGAGCGAGCAGCTGGTCGAGTACCTCATCGGTGGCGTCGTGAAGGCGGACCTGCAGCCGCTCTCGGCCAAGAGCCTCGCCTGGGACCTGCTGCGCAGTGACGACTTCATCCTGGCCCCTCTGCCCAACCACCTGTTCCAGCGCGACAACTCGTGCTGGATCTACGGGGCGGTGACGATCAACCCGATGGCCAAGCCCGCGCGGCGGCGCGAGTCGCTGCACACCCGCGCGATCTATCGGTTTCACCCGCTCTTTCGCGACCAGCACCTCGAGGTGTTAGTCGATGAGGAGGTCGTGCATCCGACCGCGACCCTCGAGGGCGGTGACGTCCACGTATTGGGCCACGGCACGGTGATGATTGGAATGGGCGAGCGCACCACGCCGGTCGCCATCGAGATGCTGGCGCGACGCCTGTTCGCGACCCACCAGGCCACCCGCGTCGTGGCGGTCGAGTTGCCCCACAGTCACGCCTTCATGCACCTGGACACGGTAATGACGATGATCGATCGCTCGACCTTCGTCCTGTATCCGTATTTCGACCGTCACATGCGCAGCTGGAACATCACGCCCGGCGAGGGCGACGAACTCGAACTCGTAGCCAACGAGGACCTCTTCGAGACGATCGCGGACGTCCTCGAGGTCGAAGCGGTGACGGTCCTCACCACCCACGAGGACGTGCGCGCGGCCGAGCGCGAGCAGTGGGACGACGGCACGAACTTCCTCGCCCTGTCCCCGGGTGTGGTCGTGGGTTACGACCGCAACGTGGCGACCAACACGATGTTGCGCCGTCACGGCATCGAGGTCGTCACCATCGAGGGCAGCGAGCTCGGTCGCGGCCGCGGTGGTCCGCGCTGCATGACCTGTCCCATCGAACGAGAGGCGGTGTGATGACGACCCAGGGACTGTTGTTGAACCTCAAGGGCCGCAGCCTGGTCCAGGACAGCGACCTCACGCGCGAGGAGTTCCTCGCGCTGATCGCCCTGGCGAGTCGGCTGCGCGACGAGAAGCGCTGGCACGTCGAAAAGGCCCGCCTGATCGGACGCAACATTGCGCTGATCTTCGAGAAGGCGTCGACGCGCACTCGCTCGGCCTTCGAGGTGGCCGCCCACGACCAGGGCGCTCACGTCACCTACATGGGACCGTCCGAGTCCCAGCTGGGCCACAAGGAGACCGTGCGCGATACGGCGCGGGTCCTCGGTCGCATGTACGACGGTATCGAGTTTCGCGGCTTCGCGCACCACGACGTCGTCGAGCTCGCCGCCGCGGCCGGGGTGCCAGTCTGGAACGGACTCACCGATCAGTGGCATCCGACCCAGCTGCTCGCCGACGTGATGACCATCGAGGACCACGCCCGCGCCCCGCTCGACGATGTCGCGGTGTCCTACGTGGGTGACGCGCGCAACAACACGGCGAACTCGTTGTTGGTGGTCGGCGCGATGCTGGGCCTCGACGTGCGCGTCGCCGCGCCCGAGTCGCTGCAACCGAGCGACGCGGTGCGCGCACTCGCCGATGACCTGGCTCGTCACAGCGGGGCGCGCGTGCTCGTGACCTCGGACCCCGAGGCCGCGGTCGCGCACACCGACTTCGTCTACACCGACGTCTGGCTCTCGATGGGCGAAGCCCCCGAGAGGTGGGCCGAGCGAATCAAGCTGCTGCTGCCCTACCAGGTGAACGCGGCGATGCTCGAGATGACCCGCAACCCCGAGGTGCGCTTCATGCACTGCCTGCCGGCCCTGCACAACGCCGAGACCGAGGTCGGGGCGCAACTCGCCGCCCAGTACGGGCTCGACGCGCTCGAGGTGACCGACGAGGTGTTCGAGTCGCACGCCTCGATCGTCTTCGACCAGGCCGAGAACCGGTTGCACACGATCAAGGCCCTGATGGTCGCCACGCTGACGGGTGAGTGATGCTGATCGTCGCCGCGCTGGGCGGCAACGCCCTGCTCCAGCGCGGCGAGACTCCCGCCGCCCAACTCCAACGTCACCACGTCGTGGACGCGGTTGCTCAACTCGCGCGCGTCGCGAGCGGCAACCAGCTGGTGGTCACCCACGGCAACGGCCCCCAGGTGGGGCTGCTCGCGGTGGAGAGCGCGAACGATCCCGTCCTGGAGCGGCCCTTCCCCTTCGATGTGCTCGGTGCCCAGACCCAGGGAATGATCGGCTACTGGCTGTTGCAGGCCTTCACCAACGCGCTGCCCGAGCGCGCGGCCGTGGCCCTGGTGACCCAGACCCTCGTCGACGCGCACGACCCGGCCTTCACGCACCCGACCAAGTTCGTCGGACGCGTGTACGAGCCCGATGAGGCCCAACGCCTCGCGCGCGCGCACGGGTGGAGCGTCGCGGCCGACGGCCCGTTGTGGCGCCGGGTGGTCGCCTCGCCCGAGCCGCGCGGCGTGCTCGAATCGGCGATCATCGAGTCGTTGGCGAACTCGGGCACGATCGTCATCGGCGTGGGCGGCGGCGGTATCCCGGTGGTGCGCGACGAGCACGGCCAGGTGCGCGGCGCCGAGGCCGTGGTCGACAAGGACCTGGCCTCGGCGCTGCTCGCCTGGACGATCGATGCCGAGCTCCTGCTGCTGCTGACGGACGTGGCCGGGGTGTACGAGGACTACGACACACCCGCCGAGCGCGTGATCCGCTCGGCGAGTGTCGACGAACTGCGCGCGGGGTCCTTCGCCGCCGGCTCGATGGGTCCCAAGGTCGAAGCGGCGTGCCGCTTCGTGGAGTCGACGGGTCGTCGCGCGGCCATTGGGTCGCTCGACGACGTGCTCGGGCTGGTGGAGGGCACCTCGGGCACCTCGGTGGTGGCCTCGTCAGATCGCTGAACGGTAAGGTTCTAGCCGTGCCCGAGATCGACAACGAGAGTGTGCTGGCCATCGAAGCGACGTTGAACGAGGTTGATCGGGCCCTCGAACGCCTGCGCCAGGGGTCCTATCGAACCTGCCAGGTCTGCGCGGCGGCCATCGACGACGCCGCGCTCGTCGCGTCGCCGCTGCTCTCGCACTGCGCCGCGCACCCCGAGCTCTCCTAGTCGGTACGCCAAAAGAACCCGGTGGCCGGGCCATATTCGGCGAATCGGGCTGACACCGGGGCCCTGAAGGTATCGCGAAACCCCCGACTGCCTCACACATGTGATGTCGTCGGGGGTTTTCGTTAGGACCCCACATCAGCCCGACTTGGGGAACTGGGGCCGGGCCACCGGGTTCTCTGAGTGGGGCTACTTCTTGGTCGCCCAGAAGATCTCGGCGATGGCGTCGATCTCGCTCAGCAGGCGGTCGGCGACGACGACATCGTTGGTCTTTTTCGCGTCGCCCGCGGACTTGGTGGCCATCCAGAACAGGTCGTGCAGGTTCGGGAAGTTCTTCAGGTGCTCGACCTTGAAATAGTCGGTCCACAGCACCCAGAGGTGGTGCTTGACCAACTCGGCGCGCTCTTCTTTGATGAGTGTGGCGCGCACGCGAAAGTCTGCGTCGCTCGAGGCGTTGTACTTCTCCATGCAGGCCTTCACCGACTGGGCCTCGATCTTGGCCTGGGCCGGGTCGTACACGCCACAGGGGAGGTCGCAGTGCGCCGAAGCGACCAGGGGAGTGGTGGTGGCGTCCAGCAGGGCAGTGATGCGGGAAAGCAACGTCATGATTTCGCCTTTCGATTGTTCCGCCCGCGCCGGGCGGGTCGGGCCTTACACCTCGCAGGTTAGCCAGTGCGCTCGGGTAGCGTTCCCTCGTGGCCCGCCTGGTGGAAGCGTTCGTGCGCCGTGTGGTCGTCGAGGGCCCCTCGATGATCCCGACCTACACGCCGGGCGAACGGCTCACGGCGCTACGGCGCTGGCGCCGAGTACGCGTGGGCGACGTGGTGGTCGTGCGCGATCCGCGCGACGCGACGCGCTGGCTCTTGAAGCGGTGCGTGGCGCGCGCGCGGGGTTCGCTCGAGTTGCGCGGGGACAACGCGGCGGCGTCCACGGACTCGCGCGACTTCGGCCCGGTGCGCGCGCGCGAGGTGGGCTGGATCGTGCTCTCGCCGCGCCCGCGCTGAGCAATCGGGAAATTCGAGGCGCCGTTAGGCTTGCGCCATGACGCGTCTGGCCGTGCTCTCCTATCACACGTCCCCCCTGGCCCAGCCGGGAACCGGCGACGGTGGCGGGATGAACGTCTACGTGCGAGAGCTCTCGAGCGCGCTCGCACGCCTGGGTCACGAGGTCGACGTGTACACCCGTCGCGACGATCCTCGCCAGCGCGACGTCGTTCAGGTCGAGCCGGGCTTTCGGGTACGCCACGTCACCGCGGGGCCCAGCGCACCCGTCGAGCGCGCCGAGCTGATGCACCACGTGGACGAGTTCACCGATTCGGTGCGCGCCTCGTTCCGCTGCGCCGGCACCCCCGACGTGCTGCACGCCAACTACTGGCTGAGCGGACTGGCGGGCCACCGCCTCAAGCACGAGTTGCAGTTGCCGCTCGTGATGACCTTTCACACTCTCGAGCGGGTGAAGGCCGATACCTTCAAAGCCGAATCCGAAGAGCGTGCCCAGCAGGAGGCCGCCATTTTCGCCTGCGCCGACGCGGTGCTCGCGAGTTGCGAGGTCGAGGCCGAGCAGTTCACCCGCTTCTACGACGCCACGGCCTCGCGCGTGCACGTCGTGCCGCTCGGGGTCCAGCACGCCTTCTTCTCGCCGGGTTACCGCGTCCAGGCTCGTCGCGCGCTCGGGATCGACCCCGCCTCGCCGCTGTTGCTGTTCGCGGGCCGCCTCCAGGCGCTCAAGGGCGTGGACCTCGCCCTCGAGACGCTCATCGAGATGCGTCGGCGCGGCCACCGGGCCCAGTTGGCCATCGTGGGCGGCCCCTCGGGACCCGATGGGCGCGACACGGTGCGCGCCCTGCACGAGCGGGTGCGCGAGGCGGGCGTCATCGCCCAGGTGAGTTTCGTCGCCCCCCAGGCCCACCAACTCCTCTCGAGCTGGATGCGCGCGGCCGACGTGACCCTCGTGCCCTCGCGCGCCGAGAGCTTTGGACTGGTGGCCCTCGAGTCCTCGGCGTGCGGCACGCCCGTGGTGGCGAGTGCGGTGGGCGGGCTCACGACGCTCGTCGAGCCCGGGGTGAACGGCTTCGTGATCCCGACGCGCGACCCGGCCGCGTGGGCCGACGCGGTCGAGCGAACCCTCGATCCCGATCACGCGACGGCGCTGTCGACCGGGGCCGTGCTGCTCGCGCGGCGCTACACCTGGCGCTCGGCCGGCGAGTCGCTCGCGGCGTTGGCCGCGCAGTTGTCGGCCTCGGGTCTGGTGCGCTGTTGAATGTCGGGGCCGCTGCGCGACGAATCCACCGCTGCGCGATTGGACGCGCTGCTCGGCGTGTGGGCGAGCCAGTGGCGCGCCGCGGGACTGGTCGGGGACGTCGAGCACCGGCCCGCTCCCGATGACCGGGGCCACTACCACTGGTTGATCCGTCTGAAGGGCGTGGAGAAGGACGTCATCACGATCTGGCTCTCGTTGCGCCAGCGCAGCGTCGTCGCCGAGACCGAACTCATGCCCGCGCCCGAGGAGCGGCGCGAGGCCCTCTACCGCTACCTGCTCGTGAAGAACGCCGAACTGCGCGGGTTGCACCTCGCCATCGGGCCCGAGGACGGCATCTACCTGGTCACCTCGATGCCGGTGGGCCAGCTCGACCTCGAGCGGCTCGACGAGTTGGTGGGGGCCACGGTGCACTACGTCGACGAGATCTACCCGACCGCGATGGCGATGGGCCTGGGCTCGCTCTATCGTCGTCGGCCACCGCGCGGCGGCACCTTGTAGCGTTGGCTCGTGGCGTACGAACTGATCATCATGGGCGGCGGACGGATGGGCTCGGCCCTGGCCGAGGGCCTGATCGGCGCGTCGTGGTGCGCGCCCGAGCAGTTGTTGGTCGTTGAGAGTTCGCTCCAGCAACGTGAGGCGCTCGCGGGTCGCCTCGAGGGGGTCGCGGTTGTGGCCGCGCTCGAACTCGACCACGTGGGCCCGCGCACCGGGGTGGTCCTATGTGTGAAGCCCGACCACGCCGAGGGCGCGGCGCGGGTCATCGGCGCGATGGGCGCCACCCGGCTGCTCTCGGTGGTCGCGGGCCTCTCGTGCGCGCGTATCGAGGCGGTCATGCCCGGACCGGTCGCGGTCGTGCGCGCCATGCCCAACACGCCGGTCCTCGTGCGAAAGGGCGTGAGCGCGATCGCGGGCGGTTCGCACGTGACCAAGGACGACCTGGACTGGGCCGAGTCGGTGCTCGGTGCCGTGGGCAGCGTCGTGCGCGTGATCGAACGCAACATCGACGCCGTGACGGGCCTGTCGGGCTCGATGCCCGCGTACCTCTACTTGGTGGTCGAGGCCCTCGTCGACGCGGGCGTGCACCAGGGGCTCTCGCGCGAGGTGTCGCGACAACTGGTGATCGGCACCTTCGAGGGCTCCGCCGCCCTGCTGGCGGAGACCGGCCAGGCTCCCGAGGAGTTGCGCGCCCAGGTCACCTCGCCCGGCGGTACGACCGCTGCGGGGCTGCGCATGCTCGAGGGTCGCGCGGTGCGCGCGGCCTTCCTCGAGGCGGTGGCCGCGGCCGCCGAGCGCAGCCGCCAATTGGGGCGTTGAGCGCTCTACTAGCGTAGGTATATGGCGACGCCGCGACTGCGCTCGAGGAAGCTTTCCGAACCGACCATCGCCCGCCTGCCCATCTACCAGCGCATTGCCGAGGGATGGCTCGCGCGCGGCGAGGTGCGCATCGACTCACGTCAGATTGGTGAACTCGCCGGGGTGACCGCCACGACGGTGCGCCGCGACCTCGCCGGGCTGGGCACCCTGGGCACGCGCGGCGCGGGCTACGAGGTCAAGGTGCTGGCGGCGCGTATCGGCGAGGCGCTCGGCCACGACCGCCGCTACGGCGTGGTCGTGGTGGGTATCGGCAACCTGGGCCGCGCGCTGGTGAACTCGTCGAACTTTCTCATTCGCGGAGCCCAACTCAGCGCCCTGTACGACATTGACCCGGCGATCGTGGGCACCGAGGTCGCCGGCCACGTCGTGCACTCGATTGACGAACCCATCGAGCACGCCACGGTCGGGGTCATCTGCGTGCCCGCCCCGGCCGCCCAGGCGGTGGCCGACCGGCTCGTCGAGGCGGGGATCCGGGGGCTGTTGAACTTCGCGCCCCAGGTGCTCAGCGTTCCGCTCGGCACCGCGGTGCACTACGTGGACTTCTCGATCGAACTGCAGATCCTCATGTATCACCTGAACAACGGGACCGGCCCGCTCGGTGGCGGCCTGCTGCACTCGCTCGGGATCGCCGGTGCGAACGCTACGCGCGGCGCGTAGCATGATCGAAACGGTGGAGGCGGCGTGGCACTGATTTCGGTGGGGATAGATCACGAACACGCCTCGCTGGACTTCCTCGAGCGGGCCAGTATCGCCGAACACGACTGGTCCAAGGTCCTGCGCTCGCTGGTCAGCCAGCGCAACGTGCACGAGGCGGTCTTCGTCTCGACCTGCCTGCGCACCGAGGTGGTCGCGGTCATCGACCTGTTCCATGGTGCGATCGAGGACATCACCGCGACCCTCGCCCAGTCAACGGGCATTGCGCCGGCCGAGTTCGAGCATCGGCTCAGTGTGCACTTCGACCGCGGCGTGGCCTCGCACCTGTTCTCGGTGGCGGCCGGACTCAAGTCCGTGGTGCCCGGCGAGTTCGAGATCCTCGGCCAGCTGCGCCGTGCGCTGGAGCTGGCCAACGAGGAGCAGACCGCCGGGGCCGAACTGAACGAGTTGTTCCATCGGGCCCTCGCCGCGGGTCGGCGCGTGCGCGCCGAGACCACGATCGCGCGCGGCACGACGAGTTTCGCCCAGGCCGCGGTGACCATGGCCCTCGAGGAGTTGGGCGACCAGCTCGAGGGCGCGCAGGTCATCGTGGTGGGCGCGGGCCAACTCGCCACCGGCGTGGTGAAGAGCCTGCTCGACGCGCCGCGGCGCTTGGCCGGGCTCACCGTGCTTAATCGCACGTCCGCGCGAGCACACGCAATGGTTGGCCAGATCGACGACGAGCGACTGCGCGTGGGCGAGTTCGACGACCTGGTCCGCCACTTGGATACCGCTCGGCTCGTGGTGGTGGCGGTCGAGGTGGCGACCCCGGTCGTGACCCGTTCGCACCTCGAACGCCGCGGGCGCGAGCTGCTCGTGGTGGACCTGGGTATTCCGCGTGCGGTGGCGAGCGACGTCGAGGACCTGGTGCGGGTGCGCCGCGTGGACATCGGCGACCTGCGTGAGCGGATCGATCGGGTGCTCGGCGTGCGTCAGGAGGCGGTCGACCAGGCCGGAGAGCTCGTGCAGATCGACGTGGATCGCTACATCAACGACCAGCGCGCCCGTGGCGCCTCGGCCATCGTGAGCGAGTTACGCGAGCACTTCGACGAGGTGATTGACGCTGAGCTGGCGCGCCGTGAGCACGACCTGCGTGAGCTCAGCGACGAGCAGCGTGAACTGGTGCGATCCTTCCTGCGTTCGGTGGTGGCCAAGATCGCCCACCGTCCGACGGTGGCGCTGAAGGAAGCGGCCGGGACGGACCAGGGGGTCCGACTCACCGAGGCCACCCGCCAGCTCTTCGATCTATGAGCACCCTGCGTCTCGCGACGCGCCGCTCGCCGCTCGCTCTGACCCAGGCCGAGACGGTGCGCGCGGCCCTCGCGGCGCGCGGTGTCCACAGCGAGCTGGTGCTCGTGGAGACCAGCGGGGACCGGCGCGCGCACGAGTCACTGGCCTCCCTCGGCGGCCAGGGGGTCTTCGCGGTCGAGATCCAGCGTGCGCTCGAACACGACGAGGCCGACGTCGCGGTGCACAGTGCCAAGGACCTACCCGGGCTGACGCCCGCGGGACTCGAGATCGTGTGCGTGCCCGAGCGACGCGACCCGGCTGACGTCCTGGTGGGGCGCTCGCTCGCTGGTCTGGGCCCCGGGGCGAGTGTGGCCACGGGATCGCCTCGGCGCCGCGCGCTCCTGCTCGAGCGCCGTCCGGACCTGCGGGTGGTCGAACTGCGCGGCAACATGGCCTCGCGCCTCGCGCGCGCGGGTCGCGACGGTGTGGACGCCGTGGTTGCCGCCGCCGCGGCGCTCGAACGTCTCGGCGAGACGTCCAAGGTTGCCGAGCGGCTCGATCCCGAGTGGTTCGTGCCCCAGGTCGGCCAGGGCACGATCGCCCTGGAGGCGCGACGCGACGACGCGAGGACGCGCGAGCTGCTCGCCCCGCTCAACGACGACGCGGCCTTCACGACGCTCGCGTGCGAGCGAGCCTTCCTGCGCGAGCTGGGCGCGGGTTGCTCAATCCCGGCCGGGGCCCACGCCACTTTGGCTGACGGCGTGCTCGAGCTGCGCGGCGTGATGGTGGACGCGCACGGCACTCGCAGCGTGCGCGCGCTGCGCTCGGGCACCGACGCCGAGCGGGTGGGCACCGAGTTGGCCGTGCACCTTCGCGACGAACTCGACGGCGCGTCGCTCGAGGGTTGGAGTGTCGCGGGCTCGTGAGGATCGTGCTCACGCGGGAATCGGGCCGCAACGTCGAGCTGCGCGGTTGGCTACCGGGCGACGCCCGGGTGGACGAGGTGGCCCTCACGACGACGCACTACTACGACGAGGCCGCCGTCGAGCGCGAACTGCGCACCCAGCGCGACTACGGCTCCTTCGCCGCGCTCGTGGTCACCAGCGCGCGTAGCGAACGCTTCCTCGGGCTTGCGATCGACGCGTTGGCGCCCGACGCCCCGGTCTTCAGCGTCGGGGCTGCGACCACGCGGGCCCTGGTTCGCGCGGGCGTGCGCGTGCGACACGAGGCGCGCGCGGGCGCGGCCGGGTTGGCCGGGTTGATCGCCCGTGGTCCGGTGTTGTTGATCGGCGCGCGCGTGATGCGCGAGGAGTTGCCCGCGGCGCTCGAGGCGCGGGGCATCGCCGTGCACCGGGCGGCGTGCTACGAGACCCGCCCGGCCGTGCTCGACGAGGAGCAGACTCGCACGGTGGTGGCGGCCGACGTCCTCGTCATCGGCGCCCCCTCGGCGTGGGCGGCGGCGCGCGAATTCGTTCGGCCCGCGACGTGGGTGGTCGTACCCGGCGCGACGACCGCGAGCGAGGTGCGTGCCGAACACGGGCGGGTCATCGAGGCGTGGGGACCCGAGCTCGCCACGGCCCTCGACGCCCTCGAGCGCCCGTAGGACTTGGGGCCTCGAGTTATAGGCTGAGGTGGTGTTTCCCGCCGAACGACCCCGCCGACTACGCCGTAGTGCGGCGCTACGTCGGCTGGTCGCCGAAACCACGCTCGCGCCCGACGACCTGGTCGCCCCGCTGTTCGTGGGCGAAGGGCTGAGCGAACCCCGGCCGATCCTCTCGCTGCCCGGCCACTTCCAGCACACCCTCGCGTCGCTGCACGAGGAGGTGCGCGCCCTCGCGCGCGCCGGGGTCGGCGCGATCATCTTGTTCGGTGTGCCCGCAACCAAGGACGAGGTCGGCTCGGGTGCCTTCGACCCCGACGGGATCGTCCAGGTCGCCCTGCGATCGCTGCGCGACGAGTTCGGCGACGACCTGGTGGTGATGGCCGACCTGTGCTTGGACGAGTACACGAGCCACGGCCACTGCGGCGTACTCGATCGTCGCGGTGGCGTCGATAACGACGCCACCCTCGAGCTCTACGCGCGCGCGGCGCTGGCCCAGGCCGAGGCGGGCGCCGCCGTGGTGGCCCCGAGCGGCATGATGGACGGCCAGGTCGGGGCCATTCGCACCGCCCTGGACGCGTCGGGCTTCACCGATACGGTGATCATGGCCTACGCGGCCAAGTACGCGAGCGCCTTGTACGGACCTTTTCGCGAGGCGGTCGGCGTCGAGATCGCCGCCGGCGGTGATCGACGCGGCTACCAGCAGGATCCGCGCAACCGGCGTGAGGCGCTGCGTGAGGCGCAACTCGATATCGCAGAGGGTGCCGACATCATCATGGTCAAGCCCGCCATGACCTACCTCGACGTCGTGAGCGACCTGCGCGAGGCCTTCGATGTGCCGCTGTGCGCGTACCACGTGAGCGGCGAGTACGCGATGATCAAGGCGGCCGACGCCAACGGGTGGATCGACGGCGCCGCGGTGGCGCTCGAGCAGTTGACGGCCGTGCGACGCGCGGGGGCCGACTTCGCGCTCACGTACTTCGCCCGCGAGCTCGCCGAGGAGCTCGGCCGTTGAGCACAACCAATCAGGAGTGGTTCGAGCGGGCTCAGCGGGTGATACCGGGCGGGGTCGACTCGCCGGTGCGCTCGTTTCGCTCCGTCGGCGGCACGCCCTACACGGTGGCGCGCGGTGAGGGCGCCTACGTCTACGACGTCGAGGGCACTCGCTACATCGACTTCGTCCAGTCCTACGGCGCGTCCCTGCTCGGCCACGCGCACCCCGAGGTCGTGGCGCGGCTCACCGAGGCCGTCGCGCTCGGCACGACCTTCGGCGCGCCGACCCCCGGCGAGGTGGTGCTCGCCGAGCTGATGTGCGCGCGTGTGGTCGGACTGGACCAGGTGCGCCTGGTCTCGTCGGGCACCGAGGCCGCCATGAGCGCCGTGCGCCTCGCGCGCGGCTTCACGGGGCGCAACACGATCGTGAAGTTCGACGGGTGCTACCACGGCCACTCCGACGCCCTGCTGGTCGCCGGCGGCAGCGGCGTCGCCCAGCTTGGCCTGCCCGGATCAGCCGGGGTGACCCCCGGCGCGGTGGGTGACACGGTCGTCGCCCCCTACAACGTGGTGCCGGTGCTCGACGAGGGCGTCGCCGCGGTGCTGGTCGAGCCGGTCGCGGCCAACATGAATCTCGTCGCCCCGAGCCCGGAGTTCCTCGCGGGGCTGCGTCGCGAGTGCGACCGCGTCGGCGCCCTGTTGATCTTCGACGAGGTGATTACCGGCTTCCGGCTCGCCTACGCGGGGGCCGAGGAGTACTTCGGCGTCACCCCGGACCTGTGGTGCTTCGGCAAGGTAATCGGCGGCGGACTGCCGGTGGGTGCCTTCGGTGGACGGCGTGATGTGCTGAGCGCGCTCGCGCCCGAGGGGCCCGTCTACCAGGCGGGCACGCTCTCGGGCAACCCGCTCGCGACCGCGGCGGGCGCCACGGTGCTCGAGCTGGTCACCCCCGCGCACTATTCGGCGCTCGCCGAACGCGTGGCGCGCTTCGCCACTGAGCTCACCGAGGCGATCAGGGGGGCCGGCTTGTTCGCCCGGGCCCCGGTGCGCGGTCCCTTGATGGGGCTGTTCCTCGCGCGCGAAGAGTTCGCCGCGCCGGGCGACTTCGACCAGGCCAAGGTGCTCTGCGAGAACGGCCTGTACCGCACGTTCTTTCACTCGATGCTGGACCAGGGGGTCGCCCTGGCCCCGGGCGCCTACGAGATCATGTTCGTCTCGCTGGCCCACAGTGACGAGGACCTCGCGATGACCGTGCAGGCGGCGGCGCGCGCGGCGCGCGCGGCACTGCGATGAGTCAGGCTCTGCGTTCTGAGGGTTGGAGCGTGCACCCCAGTTTCGCGCCCCACGGGCCCACGTCGCCGGTGACCCTGTTGTTCGACGACGCGGGCCTGACCCAGTTGGCCGGCGTGTACCCGGTGGCCTGGCAGACGCCCTGGGGCGAACTCGAGAACCTGCAGCTGGTGCGCACCTCGCGCGCGATGGCGCTCTTCGCCACGGTGGGCGACACGCGCTACTGCTGGCGCACGCACTCGCTCGCCGACGCCGAGGAGCTGCGCACCCTAGTGCTGGACCGCGGTGGGGTGGTGATGCGCCGACGACGACGCGCGGGTGCGGTCGCGGTCGTCGCGGTGCTGCTGCTGGCGTCGTTCGCCGGGGGGATCGGCGCCTGGCTGAGCGCGCGCGGCGGCCCCAACGAACTCGCCGCGGCGCGCGCGGTGAACCTGACCTCGAAGGACCTGCCCCCGAATTGGACGACGACGTCGGCCTCGGTGATGGGCTACCTGTTTCCCCCGAGCAGCCAGGTGATCACCTCGACACCCACCACGGTGGCCTCTTCGAACGCGACTTGGCTCGCGGTCTCCTCCCAGTTCCAGGGATGTGTGGGGGTGGGCGCCGCGCACGATCGCGTCTACGGGGCGGCCGGCCAGATGCCCGACTACCAGGTCTCCTCACCGGTCTTCAGCTCTTCGTCCTTCCAGGGCATCCAAGTCGCCTCGACGGTGCAGTACTACGCGACGACCACCATGGTGCGCCGCGATACGGCCGAGATGTCGCGGCCCAACTTCGGCGCCTGCTTCGTCGCGTCCAACGCCACCTTGTTGCTGCGCGAGATGGGCACGAAGGCGGTGGCCTCGTCGAGCGCGACCAACTGGCAGCCCACGACCTACGCCCACGGCTGGGCGCGCGGCGGGGTGATCAAGGTGACCCTGCCCCAGGTAGGCACGCCGCTCTACCTGGTGATGGTCGAGGCCACCAACGGCCACTACGAGAGCACCCTGGGCGCACTGGTGAGCTCGTGGCCCTCGAGCCAGCTCTTCTTGAGCGGACTGGTCTCCACGCTCAAGGCCCGCATGGCCTCGAGCTCGTCGATCGCGGTCTAGGACGCGCCCGCGAGTCGCGCACGCAGTGCTGCGTGCACTTCGGGCCACTCGTCGCGAGTGATCGAGTACATCGCCGTGTCGCGCAGCCGATCCTCTTCGCCGGGTGCCGCGGAGGGCTGATACTGGCGCAGCACGCCCTCGAAGTGCGCGCCCAGGCGCTCGATCGCCGCGCGCGAGCGCGCGTTGCGCACGTCGGACTTGAGTTGCGCGCGCCCGACGTTCCACACTTCAAAGGCGTGCTCGAGTAGCACGAGCTTCGCCTCGGTGTTGACGGGCGTGCGCTGGGCCGTGGCCGCGAGCCAGGTGCCGCCGATCTCCACGCTGTAGGGCCGGTCCGCGCCGCGGCGCGCGAGCAGCGTGAGGTAGCGGGTCGATCCCACCACGCGCTCGTCACGGCGCGCGATCTGGACGAAGGGCACGCACTCACCCGCCGCGTGCTGGGCGAGCAGCTCTCCGACGTGACCCACCATCTCCTCACGGTTGTCCGGCACGGTGGCGTAGCCGTAGTGCGCACGGTCCTCGTTCGCCGCGGTGAGCAGGGCGTCGATGTGCTCGAGTCGCAGCGGCTCGAGGCGCACCCAGCGTCCCTCGAGCGCGGCCACGTCCAGGTGATCCATAGTCGTCAGAGACTAGTGCTCGGCTCGATCGGGCTCGTCGTCGCGGCGAGGGGCTTGGCGGGACCCGAGGCTCGCCCGAGGCGCACGAACGCGGTGACGCTGGCGATCACGTAGGTGAGCCACACCAGCGCCTGCAGGATCGTCGGGTGGTCGGCGTAGCCGAGCAGCGAGTGCAGCACGTCGCCGATGTTCGAGGACTCGGTGATGGCCCCGCTCGTGTTCCACAGCACGTGGGTCCCGAAGTGCAGCCAGCCCAGCTCCTGGAGGTTCTGGATCGCGTCGGTCAACAGCCCCGCGGCGAAGAACATGAGCATGATCCCCAACACGCGAAAGAAGATCTTCATGTTGAGCCGCGTGCCCAGCCGGTAGATCGCGAAGGCGAGCGCGAGGGCGACCGCCAGGCCGAGCGCCGCGCCCACCAGCACCAGCTTGCCCTGGACCGGCGCGGCGGCCTGGCGCGAGCTGGCGAAGATGATCGCGAGCGTGAAGACCATGGTCTCGAGCCCCTCGCGGCCCACCGCCTGGAAGGCGAGCAGCCCGAGTCCTACGCGGGTTCCCTTGGAGAGCGCGAGGTCGCTGCGCTGTTGGAGTTCGCCGGTCATGGTGCGCGCGTGCTTGTGCATCCACAGCGTCATCCCCGTCAACACGGCGGTCGCCACGACGTAGGTGGCGGTCTCGAAGTAGGTCTGGACGTTGGAGCCGTTGTACTGCTCGATGAGAAAGTACGCCGCGATGCCGCCGACGATGACCACGCCGAAGGCGACCGCCACGCCCCAGAACACGTCGCGGAAGTGCTGGCGCTGGTTGATGCGGGCCAGGTACGAGAGCAGGATCGCGATGATCATGGACGCCTCGATGCCTTCGCGCAGGAAGATGACGAAGGTAGGTATCACCGTGGTACCTCGGGCGAGCGACGTTGATTCACTGTATTCAGGCTATCTGGAACGTGCATAGTTCAGATCGCTGTAGGGTAAATGGGCCGGGTCAGTCGTTCGAATCCTGGTCGCCCAGCAACAGCGCGTAGGCGCGTTCGGGGATCACCTCGGTGAGCCGCGCCAGGGCGCGATAGCCCATCTCGGCCATCCCGCGTTCGTCGTTGCGCATCAGGTTCGCCATGATCGCGAGCAGCTCGCGCATGAGCGGCTCGACGCGAAGTCCCACGCCCACGCACGCCGCCAGGATCCGGGGTTCGGAGATGATGCGCACGAAGGCGCGCGCGACGCGGTAGTACTCGCCGTACGCCTGGGTGAGGCGTTCCTCGTAGAGACCGAGCGCGTCGGGGTCGTTGGAGAGCAGCGCCTCGCCGAGCACGCCCGCGGCCAGTCGGCCGGTTTCGTAGGCGTAGGCGATGCCCTCGCCGTTGAAGGGGTTGACGGTACTCGCCGCGTCGCCGATCGTGAGGGTGTTGGCGCCCACGCGAGGCCCGAGCGCGAGGCCCATGGGCAGGCGTCCGCCGGTGGGCGCGCCCAGGCTGGTGTGCTCGCTGAGTCCCCATTCCTCGGCGGTCTGGGCGACGAAGTACTCCTGGAGCTTGGTCGTGTTGACACCCTTCCAGGCCCCGCCGGTCGAGAGCAGCCCCACCCCGACGTTTACGCGTCCGTCGCCCAGGGGGAAGATCCATCCGTAGCCCGGCACCACGTCACCGTTGGGGTCGCGGATGTCGAGGTGCGAGTCGATCCACGGCTCGTCGTGGCGATCGCTCCTGTAGTAGCCGCGCAGTGCCATCCCCATGGGCCAGTCGCGGTTGCGCGCCGCGCCGAGTTCGCGTCCGATGCGCGAGTTCTGCCCGTCGCCGGCCACGATGAAGCGCCCCAGGATCTCGGCGCTCTCGTTGGTCGTCTTATCCTTCACCACGACCCCTCGCGCCCCGGCCAGGGCGCCGTCGTGCGGTGTGGGATCCACTAGGGCGACCGCCTCGACGCCGTTGAGCAGGACCGCGCCGTTGCTGGCGGCGCGCTCGGCGACCAGTCCGTCGAGGTTGAAGCGGGTGATGGTGTAGCCGTAGTCGGGAAAGACGGGGTGCTCGGGCCAGTGCATCTCGAGCGACGCGCCGAAGCCGAAGGCGCGCAGGCCGTGGTAGCGGTGCGCGTGGGCGGCGAGCTCGGGCTCCAGGCCCATCTCGATGAGTTGGTGCACCGAGCGGGGGGTGAGTCCGTCGCCGCAGGTCTTCTCGCGCGGGAAGTCCTTCTTCTCAATGAGACACACCGACCACCCCGCACGCGCCAGCCAGTACGCGCACGCCGAGCCGCTGGGACCCGCGCCGACGATGACGACGTCGAAGGTCGTCGATTTCGCACCTAACTCAGCCAGTCGTTGCATCCGTACAGCCTAGGTCTTTGGTCCCTGGGGCCAACTTCGAAGAGCACCCTGTCGCGTCTGGTAGAAATGATGGACGTGGACCAGTACTTACCAATACTGGGGCTGCTCATCCTCGGAGTGTTGTTCGCATCGGGATCGTTGGTCGCGTCGGCGTTGCTGGCGCCGCACAAGCGATTGACCGACGCGAAGCTGGCGCCGTACGAGTGTGGGATTGTCCCCGAGATCGAACCGCCACAGCGTTTCCCCGTTCGCTTTTACCTGGTGGCGATGATCTTCGTGATCTTCGACATCGAGGTCGTGTTCATGTACCCCTTCGCCGTGGTCTTTCGCCAGCTCGGCGTCTTCGGGCTCATTGAAGTCCTCGCGTTCTCCCTCGCCGTCTTCGGCGCACTGCTGTTTCTCGTGAGCGAGGGCGCGCTCTCGTGGGGTCCGGTTCAGCACCTCACACGTGCCATGCCGTCGCGCACGAGCTCATCGACGATCGTGCGCATCGGCGCCGAACCAGAACAGGCGGCGTAAGCGGTGGCCCTCGAGGATCTGCAGCACAACTTTCTGACCGGACCTATCGAAGACCTCGTGCGTTGGGCGCGACGCGCCTCGGTGTGGCCGGCGTCGTTCGGCCTCGCGTGCTGCGCCATAGAGATGATGGCCGCGGGGGCGGCGGACTACGACCTGGCGCGCTACGGCATGGAGGTCTTTCGCGCCTCGCCGCGCCAGAGTGACCTCATGATCGTCGCGGGCCGCGTGTCCCAGAAGATGGCCCCGGTGTTGCGTCAGGTCTACGACCAGATGATGGAACCCAAGTGGGTCATCTCGATGGGCGTATGCGCGTCCTCGGGCGGCATGTTCAACAACTACGCGATCGTCCAGGGCGTGGATCAGGTGGTGCCCGTCGACGTTTACGCACCCGGATGTCCGCCCAGCCCCGAGACGCTGATGCACGCGATTCTCACACTGCACGAGCAGATTCGCACGGGCGAGTTGCTGAAGCGACGCGAGCGCGGCGAACCCATCGAGCTCGAGCACGCGCACAGCCCCTGGACCCCCGAGGTGCCGGTGGCGGTAAGGGTGGGAACACCCAAGTGATCGCCCTTCCCCCCTCGGCCCCCCCGGGCGTCATCACCGCCGACGGCGTCGCGGCGGACGTCGTCTGTTTCGTCACCCCCGAGCAGTATCTGGCGCTCGTCGAGGCATTCAAGCTCGACGGCTTCGAGATGTGCTCGGACGTGTGCGCAGTCGACTACCTCGAACATTTCGACCGTCCGCTGCCCGAGGGCGTGGCGCCCACCCGCTTCGAGGTCGTGGTGAACCTGCTGAGTCTTTCAAAGCGCCAGCGCGCGCGCATCCGCGTCCAGGCGGGCAACGACGAGCCCGAGGTCGACTCGCTCTTCGAGTTCTACCGCGGTGCCGAGGCAATGGAGCGTGAGGCGTTCGATCTCATGGGCGTGCTCTTTCGCGGCCACCCCGATCTCACTCGTATCTTGATGCCCGAAGAGTGGGAGGGGCACCCCCTTCGCAAGGACTACAGCGCTGGGCGCGTTCCCGTGCAGTTCAAAGAAACCCCGGGGCCCCGATGAGCGAACCCACCGTACGCGCCGCCGAGCGCATCGAGCTGCTCGCCGCCGAGACCTCCGAGGGCGCCCAGGAACTCCAGCGTCGCGAGGCGACTGCGCCGTCCGAGTTGGGCCGCGAGGTCGGCGCGGTCCTTCGCGTGGACGGCCGAGTGCTCGATCCGAACGCCGTCGACTTCGAACGGCGCGACGACGAGACGATGATCATCAACATGGGTCCGTCGCACCCATCGACCCACGGCGTGCTGCGCCTCATGCTCGAACTCGACGGCGAGTTCGTGTTGCGCACCAAGCCGATCATCGGGTACCTGCACACGGGCATGGAGAAGACGGCCGAGGAACTGAGTTACATCCAGGGCGCGACCAACGTCACGCGCATGGACTACCTGAGCCCACTGATCAACGAACTCTCGTACTCGCTCGCGGTCGAGAAGCTGCTCGGCATCGAGATACCCGAGCGTGCCACCTGGATTCGCATGATGATGAGCGAGCTCAACCGCATCTCCTCGCACCTGGTGTGGATGGCGACCAACGGGATGGACCTTGGTTCGAGTTCGATGATGATCTACGGATTCCGCGAGCGCGAACTCATCCTGGCCTTCTACGAGAAGACGGCTGGACTGCGCTTGAACCTCAACTACATCCGTCCCGGCGGGGTGGCCGCCGACCTGCCCGACGGCTGGCAGGACGACGTGACGGTGATCTGCGACACGATCGACGAGCGCACCTACGAGTACGACGAGCTGCTCACGGGTCAGCCCATCTTCCGTCAGCGCATGGTCGGTGTGGCGCCGCTCATGGCCGAGGAGGCGCTCGCGCTGAGCCTCACCGGCCCACTGCTGCGCTCAACGGGTGTGCCGTGGGACCTGCGGCGCACCATGCCCTACCTCGCCTACGACCAGGTGGACTTCGACGTCATCGTGGGCACCTTCGGAGACAACTTCGACCGCTACGCGATCCGGCTCAACGAGATCCGCGAGTCCATCCGCATCGTGCGTCAGTGCGTGGCCATGATGCCCAGGGGCGACTACCGCAGCCAGGACCCCAAGGTCACCCCGCCACCGCGCGCGCGTATCGGCGAGTCGATGGAGGCGCTCATCCACCACTTCAAGCTCTTCACCCACGGCTTCGAGGTGCCCGCCGGCGAGGTGTACTCGGCGGTCGAGTCCCCGCGTGGCGAACTGGGCTGCTACCTCGTGAGCGACGGCGGGGCCAAGCCGTATCGACTGCACGTGCGCGGTCCGAGCTTCGTGAACCTGCAGGCGGTGCCGCTCTTGATGCGTGGCGGCATGGTGTCCGACGCCATCACCGTAATTTCGACGGTCGACCCCGTCATGGGAGAAGTGGATCGATGAGTCATTTTCGCACCGAGTTGCGCCAGCGCGCCGAAGAGCTGGTGTCCCTGTACCCGGTTCGCCGCTCGGCGATGATCCCGTTGCTGCACCTCGCCCAGGAACAAGACGGCTACTTGACCGACGACGGGATCGCCGAGGTGGCCGAGCTCACCGGCACGACGCCCGCCGAGGTGCGTGGCACCGCCTCGTTCTACGACATGTTCCACCTCGAGCCGGTGGGTAAGTACGTCGTGGGCGTATGCACCAACATCGCCTGCTTGCTGCGCGGCGGCGAGGAGATGCTCGAGCACGCCAGCGCCACCCTGGGCTGTGCGGTCGGCGCCACCTCCGATGACGGGCTGTTCACTCTCGAAGAGACCGAGTGCCTGGCCGACTGCAACATCGCGCCGGTCGTGCAGGTGAACCACCGCTACGTGCGCACCACCACTCCCGAGCAGTTTGACGCTTTGATCGAGGACTTGCGCCAGGGGCGCCTCGACCACGAGGTACCCGCGCACGGCACGCTGATCCGCGTGCGCCGCAGCGGGGCGCTGCGCGCCGAACGCACCGTGGTGGCCGCCGAGCGCGAGGCCGAGCGCGGCGCGCGCGCCCAGCGCGAGCAGGAGGCGAAGTAGTGGCCTCGCTCGACGCACCACGCATCGTCTCGTCACGCGCCGAGTTCGCCGACTCACACACTCTCGCGCGCTTCCTGGCCACCGGCGGCTACAGCGGTCTTCGCAAGGCCCTCACCATGCACCCCGAGCAGGTGGCGGCCGAGGTCGACGCCGCGTCACTGCTCGGACGCGGCGGCGCGGGCTTTCCGGCCGGACGCAAGTGGTCGATGCTGCGCAAGTCGCCCGTGTCCTACCTCGTGGTGAACGGCGACGAGTCCGAGCCGGCGACCTTCAAGGACCACTTCCTGGTCGAGCGCGATCCGCACCAACTGGTCGAGGGCGTGATCATCGCCGCGTACGCGCTCCAGGTCAGCCAGGCCTTCATCTACCTACGCGGCGAGTTCGCGCTGGGCCTCGAGCGCGTCCAACAGGCCGTCAACGACGCCTACGAGCACGGCGCGCTGGGCGCCAAGATCTTCGGCTCCGACTTCTCGATCGATCTCGTGGTCCAGCCCGGTGCGGGCGCCTACATCTGCGGCGAGGAGACCGCCCTCATCGAGGCGCTCGAGGGCAAGCGCGGTTTCCCGCGCATCAAGCCACCTTTCTTTCCCGCGGTCACCGGCCTCTACGGCGAGCCCACCGTGGTGAACAACGTCGAGACCATGTCGAACCTGCCCTGGATCGTGAACAACTCGGGCGCGGCCTTCGCCGCGCTGGGCGGCGGCCGCTCGACCGGTACCCGACTATTCGCACTGGCGGGCCGGGTGAAGAACCCCGGGGTCTACGAGATCGAGATGGTCAAGAACACCTTTCGCGACCTCATCTTCGATCCCCGTCTCGGTGGGGGCATTATCGACGACAAGCAGATCAAGGCCATCATCCCCGGCGGGGTGTCGGCGCCGTGGTTCGGGCCCGAGTTACTCGACGTGCCGCTCGGCCAGGACGAGGTCGCCGAGAAGGGCTCGATGCTCGGCTCGGGATCGATCGTGGTGCTCGACGAGACGTCGTGCGTGGTGCGCGCGACGTGGCGTATCGTCAAGTTCTTCTCGCGCGAGTCGTGTGGCCAGTGCACCCCGTGCCGCGAGGGCTCGGGCTGGCTGGAGCGCATGATGTACCGCCTTGAGCACGGCGGGGGTCGGCCCGAGGACATCGACCTCCTGCTGGACGTCAGCGACAACATCGCGCCCGGGCTCACCTGGCCGCCCCAGCAGACCACGATCTGCGTGCTGGGGCCGTCCATCCCCTCATCCATCCACTCGGCGATCTCGATGTTTCGTGAAGACTTCGTCGCCCACGTCGAACACGGGAGCTGTCCGCATGACTGACCCAGCACGCACCACGGTGTCGATCACCTTGAACGGTCGCACGATCGAGGCCACGCCGGGCGAGTTGCTCATCGAGGCGGCCGAGCGGGCGGGCACCTACATCCCGCGTTTCTGCTACCACCCGCGCATGGAGCCGGTGGGGGTATGCCGCATGTGCCTGGTCGAGGTCGACGGACCCCGGGGCGCGACCCTCCAGCCCTCGTGCTACCTCAAGGTGAACGACGGCATGGTGGTCACCACCGATTCCGAGAAGGTGAAGAAAGTCCACGACGGTGTGTTGGAGCTCCTGCTCACCAACCACCCCCTGGACTGCCCGGTGTGCGACAAGGGCGGCGAGTGCCCGCTCCAGGACCAGACCCTGGCCCACGGCCCGGGTGAGACGCGCTTCGTCGAGGAGAAGCGCCACTGGGTCAAGCCGATCGAGATCGGCGAACTGATCCTGCTCGACCGCGAGCGCTGCATCCAATGCGCGCGCTGCACGCGCTTTGCCGACGAGGTCGCCGGCGACGCCCAGATCGCCTTCGCCAGTCGTGGTGACCACATCGAGGTGGCCCCCTCGCCGACCCAGCCCTTCGACTCGGTCTTTTCGGGCAACGTGGTCCAGATCTGCCCGGTGGGTGCCCTGACCGCCAAGCCCTACCGGTTCGCCGCGCGGCCCTGGGATCTCGAGCAGGTCGAGAGCACGTGCGCGAACTGCGCGGTGGGTTGTCGCGTCGCGGTCCAGTCCTCCCAGAACCGACTCACCCGCGTTCTCGGGGTCGATAGTGACCCGGTGAACCACGGGTGGCTGTGCGACAAGGGCCGCTTCAGCCTCGACAGCATCGATCAGAACGAGTCCTCCACCGACCTGCTGGACGCCAGTACCCGGGTCACCGAGCCCCTCGTGCGCCGCGACGGCGAGTTGCGCCCGGCGAGCTGGAGCGAGGCTCTGCGTGCGGCGGCGACCTCGCTACGCGACGCGTCCCAGCGGACCAACGGCGTCGGCGCCATCGGCGGGGCGGCCCTCACCAACGAGGGCGCCTTCGCGTGGGAGCGCTTCGTGCGCGGCGTGCTCGCGAGCGAGCACCTCGACGCGCAGTTCGGCGACGGACTCGACGCGCAACTGGTCCAGGCCCTGCCCACTGCGACCATCGATGAGGCCGTGGACGCGCCCGTCGTGGTGACTCTCACCGGCGACCTGCGCGAGGAGTTGCCGGTGCTCTTCCTTCGCCTGCGCGAGGCGTTCGTCAAGCACCACCACGCGCTCGTCGAGTTCGCCTTCGGCGCGAGCGCGCTGCGCTCGTTGGCTCGGGTGTCGCTCGCGGTGCGACCGGGCGAGGCCCACCTCGTGGCCGCGGCACTGGCGGGTCAGGGTGCCGCGCACCTGGGCGCGGCCTTCTCCGAGTCCGAGCTCGCCGCGGCGCGCGCGTTGCTCGGCGAGCGCGGCGAGGGCGTCGTGTTCGTCGTGGGACGTCCCAACGTGGGCGAGGGTGCCGCGGTGCTCGAGAGTGCGATCCGCACGCTGGCCGAGCGCTATCCCGACGCGAGGTTCCTGTCCGCGCTTCGTCGCTCGAACGTGCGCGGCGCGCTCGACATGGGCCTGGCGCCCGGACTGCGCCCGGGTCGCGGCGTCGACGTGGGCGTGAACGGCCGTGACGCCCTCGCCCAGCTCGACGCGCTGGTCACCGGCGAGCAGAGGGCCGTCTTGCTGCTCGGCGCGGGACTGCTCGGCAACGTCCTCGACGCCCACCGCGCGAGCGTGGCGCTCGAGACCGGCGACGTGATCCTCGTCACCGGCCACGGCGGGCCCGAGCTGGCGTTCGCCGACGTCGTGTTGCCGGCCGCGGTCCAGCACGAGCGTTCGGGCACGATCACCAACATCGAAGGACGCGTCACCGCGGTCACCGCCAAGGTGTCGCCCCCCGGCTCGGCCTGGAACGACGTGGCGATCGCCGCCGAGCTCGCCGAGGAGTTCGGCCAGAGTCTCGGCCTTCGCTCACCCGGCGAGACCGCCAAGGCGATCGAGGAGACCACGGGGTACCCGGCACTGTCGGTGCTCAACGACGCGCGCACCGACGGCGTGGTCGTGGGCCGAGTCGCTAGCCTGATCGAGCGCCGACCCATGGACCCGATGGCCTTTCCCGGAATTCGCTCGGCGCACAACGTTGGACTCGCCTCGCACGGTGGCGACACCGCGCTGCTCGAGGTGAACCACACGGGCTCGACCACGCCGGTCACCCTCGGCGAGGTCGTCGCGGGTCGCGGTGTCGACGTGCCGCTGGTGGACGCCTACTCGCTGCGGGTGAACGTGAGCCGCCGGCTCTACGACCGCGGCGTCGCCATGCAGGGCTCGCCGGCGTTGGCCGGCCTCGTGGGCGCCACCGCGCTGCACGTGCACCACAGTGATCTGGACCGCCTCGGAGCCAGCACCGGCGACGTGGTCGCCGCGCACGCGGGCACCACCACCGTCGAGTTGCCCGTGGTGGCCGACGACGCGGTACCGCGCGGAGTGGCCGAGGTGGCCTTCGCCACTCTCACCGAGGACGGCCGTGACGCGATACGTTCGTTGGTCGAACACGGTGCGTTGCTCACCCTCGTTCGATTGGAGTCGCGATGACAACGTGGCTGGCCAGCGTCGACCCGCTCTACCACCACGGCCTGACCCTGGCCGTGGTGCTCATCGCGCTGTTGCGCGTGGTGATCGCCTTCGCGGTCCTGCTGAACGCCGTGATCATCATGATCTGGTTCGAGCGCAAGGCGATCTCGGACATGCAGAGTCGTATCGGGCCTCAGCGATGGGGACCCTTCGGCCTGCTCCAGACCGTGGCCGACGGAATCAAGCTCATCTTCAAAGAGGACCTCATGCCCGCCGAGGCGGACCGTTTCGTCTTCAAGCTGGCCCCGTACCTGGCACTCATTCCCGGACTGATCACCTTCGCCATCGTGCCGGTGGGCGGCACGATGACCATCGCCGGACACACCGTGTTGCTGCAGGCGGCCAACCCGCCGATCGGCATCCTCTTGATGCTGGCGATGTCGGGCATCTCGGTCTACGGGGTCATGCTGGCGGGCTGGGCGTCGGGATCGAAGTACCCGCTGCTCTCCTCGGTGCGCGCGAGCGCCCAGATGATCAGCTACGAGGCGGCGCTGGGCATGACGATCGTCACCATCGTCCTGGCGACGGGCTCGTTGTCGACCCACGACATCGTCACGGCCCAGGCGCACGGCATCTGGCACTGGAACCTGATCCGCCTCGGCGTCGTGCCCTTCGTGGTCTTCATCATCGCGATCACCGCCGAGTTGAACCGACCGCCCTTTGACGTCGTCGAGGCCGAGAGTGAGTTGGTGGGCGGCTTTCACACCGAGTACTCCTCGTTCCGCTTCGCCATCTTCTACCTCGCCGAGTTCATGAACACCATCACGATGTCGGCGATCATGGTCACACTCTTCTTCGGTGGCCCGGCGGGCTGGGCGCCCAACGTCGCCCACCTCAAGTGGCTCTTTCCCATCGCGTGGTTCCTCGCCAAGACCACGGTGTTCGCCTTCTGCTACATCTGGTTCCGCGCCGCGCTGCCGCGCTTTCGCTACGACCAGCTCATGGACCTGGGTTGGAAGCGGCTCATCCCGCTCAGCCTGGGGTGGATGCTCATCGTGGCGGGCTTCATTGTCGCGCCGTCGTGGGGCTTCGCCATGGGCGCGGTCGTCCTGCTCGCCTGGACCGTGCTGACGCGCGCGTTCGAGTTGGGCCACTCGCGTGAACGCGGTGTGGACGCCGTGCTGCCGAACGTGGGCCAGCGGCCCCTGCCCTCAGAGGCGATCCGGCGCCTGAGCGATGGAGAGGTGGACTAGTGGCCGGACCCCTGAATTTCTTCGGCGGCTTCAAGCTGACGCTCCGCCATCTCGGTCGCCCGACGGTTACCACGAGCTACCCGCGCGCCAAACGGCCCAAGCAGCCGCGCCAGCACGGGCGCCACGTGCTGAACCGCTACGAGGACGGCATGGAGAAGTGCATCGGTTGTGAGTTGTGCGCGGGCGTGTGTCCGGCGGACTGCATCTACGTGCGCGGCCTGGACAATCCGCCCGATCACCCCGTGAGCCCGGGTGAGCGCTACGGCTACGTCTACGAGATCAACTACCTGCGCTGCATCCACTGCGACATGTGTGTGGAGGCCTGTCCGACCCAGGCCATCACCGAGTCCAAGTTGTTCGAGTTCTCCTTCACCAACCGGGCCGACGCGATCTACACCAAGTCCGAACTGCTGGTCGACGACCAGGGCTTCCCCCAGCGTCTGCCGTGGGAGGACTGGCGCGAGGGCGAGGCTGCGATGACCGGCGGCTGGATGCGCGCGACCTCGCCGGCGGGCGCCGCGGACTTCGAGGGCATCGTGCAGTGGACCGGGGACCTTGGCGTGGGCGTGCGCGCACCCGAGGGCGGCCAGTCCGACGCGCGCGACGACGAGGCCACTGGTTCCAAGCCCCTGCGGAGCGCGTTTCCCAAGCACCTCCAGCCCAAGGACGTGCCCCTCGAGTTGCGCGGTGTCGAGGGCCTGGCGCGCAGCGTGCGCGCCAAGTTGCGGGGTCGCCGGACCAGGGGGGCGCGATCGTGATCGCCGCCACCTACGCCTTGCCCAGCGTGCTGATCTTCGTGACCACGGCCATCATGGTCCTCGTGGGGGCCACGGGAGTGCTCGCGCTGAAGAATCCGGTGCACTCGACGATCAGCCTCATCATGACGCTGTTCGGCGTGGCCATCGCGTTCGTGGCCCAGTCGGCCGACTTCCTCGCCGCGGTGCAGATCATCGTCTACGCCGGGGCCATCGTCGTGCTGTTCCTCTTTGTCATCATGTTCCTCGGCGTCGACCGGCCCGATGCGACGCGGGTTGAGCCCCTCGTGGGCCAGCGCCCCTTCGCGGCGGCTGGTGTGCTGGTCACGGTGGCGGGGATCATCGCACTCATGGCGCGTTCACACTGGGTGACCGGCGCCATGTCGGTCTCGTCCAACGGCACTCCCTTGGCCTCGAGTGCGGGCAACGTGAAAGAACTCGGCACCGCCGTGTTCACGACCTACCTCTTCGCCTTCGAGGCGACCTCGGCCCTGCTCATCATCGCCGTCGTGGGCGCCATCGTGCTGTCGCGCCGTGAACGCACGGCCGACCTGGAAGAGGACGCATGAACGTTCCCGCCGCGTGGTACCTCATACTGGCCGCCGTGCTGTTCGGCATCGGTGCCTTCGGCGTGCTGACCCGACGCAGCGCGCTGATCATGTTCATGTGCATCGAGCTCATGCTCAACGCGGTGAACCTGACCTTCGTGACCTTCTCGCGCACGCTCAGCGACATCGGTGGCCAGGCGAGCGTGTTCTTCGTCATGGTCGTCGCCGCCGCCGAGGTGACCGTCGGGTTGGGCATCGTGGTGGCGATCTTCCGCCGCCGTTCGTCCACGTCGGTCGACGAACTCTCCGAGATGAAGGGCTGAGATGGCACACCTCGCCACACTGATCCTGCTGTTGCCGCTCGTGGGCTTCTTCTTCGTCTTGTTGAATGGGCGGCGCATGAGCGAGCGCGCGGTCGGCTGGACCGCCACCTCGGCGGTGGCGCTCAGCTTCGCCTTCACGGTCGCGGCGTTCGTCGTCCTGCTCCACGACTCCTCGCGCGAGGTCACCGTGCACCTGTTCTCGTGGATCACGGTGGGTCCCCTGCAGGTGCCCGCATCGCTACTCATCGACCCGCTCTCGATCACCATGTGTCTGTTCGTCACCGGTATCTCGGCGCTCATTCACATGTACTCCATTGGCTACATGCACGGCGAGAAGGACTTTCGCAAGTTCTTCCTCTACCTCAACCTCTTCGTGTTCTCGATGCTCACTCTGGTGATGGCCAACAACCTGGTGCTCACCTTCGTGGGCTGGGAGGGTGTCGGGGTCTGCTCATACTGGCTGATCAGCTACTACTTCGATCGCGACAGCGCGGCGTCGGCGGGCAAGAAGGCCTTCATCTACAACCGCGTGGGCGACGTCGGCATGCTCATCGCGATGTTCCTGATCTTCTCGCACCTGCACACGCTCACCTACCTCGCGGTCTTCTCGAGCGCCGGCACGCTGAGCCCGGGCGTCGCCACCCTGGTGGTGCTGGCGCTGTTGCTCGCCGCGACCGGCAAGAGCGCGCAGATCCCGTTGTTCAACTGGCTGCCCGACGCGATGGAGGGCCCGACCCCGGTGTCGGCACTCATCCACGCGGCCACCATGGTGACCGCCGGCGTCTACCTGCTGGTGCGCATGGCGCCGGTGCTCGCCCTCTCGTCCTCGGGCCGACTCACCATCGCGGTCGTGGGCGGCGTCACGGCGTTCGTGGCCGCCACCATCGCGACCTCCCAGAAGGACATCAAGAAGGTCCTGGCCTTCTCGACCGTCTCCCAGATCGGCTACATGGTGCTCGCGGTGGGTGCGGGCGCCTACTCCGCAGCCATCTTCTTGATGGTGAGCCACGCCTTCTTCAAGGCCCTGCTCTTTCTCGGCTCGGGTTCGGTCATCCACTCGCTGCACGGCGAGCAGGACATGCGCAAGATGGGCGGACTGGCCAAGTACCTACCGCTCACCTTCCCGACCTTCACCATTGCGTACCTGGCGATCTCGGGCATCCCGCCCTTCGCGGGCTTCTGGTCCAAGGGCGACATCTTGACCAACGTGTTCGCGTACTCCAAGGTCCTGTGGCTGCTCGGCGTGATCACCGCGATCCTCACCGCGTACTACATGAGTCGACTGTTCGTGCTGACCTTCCGTGGCACCGAGCGCTTCCGCGGGCTGACCGAGGGCAAGGACCCGCACGAGTCGCCCTGGGTGATGACCCTCCCGCTCGTGGTACTCGGCGTGCTCGCCGCCCTCGGCGGCGCGCTGGACCTGCCGTGGGTCCACCACAACTCGCTCGCGGGTTTCCTCGATCCGACCTTCGGGTTCATCCCGGCCACCTCGCACCCCTCGACCCTGGCCCAGTACGGCCTGGCGAGCGTGGACTTCGTCGCGGCGCTGGTGGGACTGGCCGCGGCGTTCTCCATCTGGCGCTCGAGGGTCGAGTCGTCCACCTACGAGCGTCCGTTCCTCGAGCGCGTGTGGCGCTGGGACGACTTCTATGACGCCACGATCGGCCGGCCGCTCACGCACGCCTCGCAGTTCGCCAATGACGTCATCGAGCCGCGCGTGATCGACGGCGCGGTGTCGGGCGTGGCGGTGGCCGTGCGCCGAAGCGCCGAGGGCGTGCGCAAGGTTCAGTCGGGCTTCGTGCGCCACTACGCCCTGGCGATGGTGCTCGGGCTCAGTGTCATCGTCGTCTATCTCGTGGCGAGGGTTGGTTAGGTATGCATTCATCGCTCTGGTTAACCCTGCTCATCGTCGTGCCCCTGGTGGGCGCGCCGGTGGCCGCCTTGGTGCGCACGCGCGAGGGCGGTGCCTACCTGGTGGGCGTCGTCACCGCCAGCGTCGAGCTGGTGCTCACCCTCGTGGTGATGTTCCTCTACAACAACCACATCCCCGGCGCCCAGACCTTCGACTTCGCCGGGCGCTGGGTGCTGGCCGCGCCGTTCGGACTCGCCTACGACGTGGCCCTCGACGGGATCTCCCTGTTGATGGTGGGACTCACCTCGCTGGTCGTGCTGCTGGCCCTGCTCGGCGCGCGTGACAAGCGCCGCGAACCGGCCTTCGTCGCCTGGCTGTTGCTGTTGACCTCGTTCACGATGGGCAGCTTCGTGGCCCACGACCTGTTCGAGTTCTTCATCTTCTTCGAACTCACCCTGGTGCCGAGCTACTTCATCATCTCCCAATGGGGCGGCGCCGAGCGCGCGCGCGCGGCGCTCAAGTTCTTCGTGTACACCTTCACCGGCTCGGCCTTCTTGTTCGTGGGCACCATGTACCTGGGCTTCGCCCACCAGCACCAGAGCGGTGGCGCGCTGAGCTTCGCGTACTCGACGCTGTCGGGCACCTCGATGAGTCACGCCACCGCGGTGTGGCTCTTCAGCGCGTTCGCCATCGCCTTCGCGGTGAAGTCGCCGATCTGGCCGTTGCACACCTGGTCGCCCCTGGCCTACGCCGAGTCGCCCACGGCTGGTTCGATCGAGTTCTCGGCGCTGCTGGCCAAGCTCGGCTCCTACGGCCTCTTGCGCTTCGCGGTGGGACTCTTTCCCCTGGCGCTGCCCACCATGCGCCCGGTGGTGATGACCCTGGCGGTCATCGGCATCCTCTACGGTTCGGCGCTGGCGTGCGTGACCCCCGACATGAAGCGCCTCGTTGCGTACTCCTCGGTGGCCCAGATGGGCTTCATCACCCTGGGCGTGATGACCGGCTCGAAGATCGCGATGGTTGGCGCGGTGCTCTTGATGTTCAACCACGGTGTGATCACGGCCGGCTTCTTCCTACTCATCGGCTTCATCGAGAAGCGTCGCGGCACGGCGCTCGTGAAGGATCTGCGCGGGCTCCAGGGGCCCGCACCGGTGCTGGCCGCGCTGTTCACCGTGGTGATGATGGCCTCGATCGGCCTGCCGGGCCTGTCGGGCTTCGTGAGCGAGTACCTCGTGCTCATCGGCGCCTTCGCCACCCACGTCTGGTGGGCGGTGGTGGCGACCCTCGGCGTCGTGCTGGCCGCGCTCTACCTACTGTGGGCCTACCAGCGTGTCTTTCACGGACGCGCCGACGTGCCCAACGCCGAGCTGCGCGACGCCTCGAGCGGCGAGCGCTGGGTGCTCGTGCCCGTCGTGGTGCTGATCGTGGTCCTGGGAGTGTTCCCCAAGCCCGTGCTCGATCGGATCACGCCCTCGGTCCAACAGGTCATCGCGCACGTCGCGCCGGCGGGGGTGAACAAGTGAACGTGACCATTCCCTCGATCCACTACCTGGCCCTGCTGCCGGTGATCATCCTGTTCGGCGCGTCGCTCGTGCTGGTGCTGGCGACCGCGCTCGTGCGCAACAAGGTCACCACCACCGCGGGCACCGCGGTGACCCTCGCGGCCTCGCTCGCGAGCCTCGTGGTCAGCTTCGTGCAGTGGTCGTACCTGGCCCACCACGGGCCCAGCTCCACGGTGGCCCACGCGATCATGCTCGACGGCTTCTCGGTGGTGGCGAGCGCGGTAATCGCGGTCGGGCTCGCCATGGCGAGCCTGGTAGCCCACGACTGGGCGCGCCGCGAGCGCGTGGTCGGCGTGGAGTACCAGATCCTCGCGCTCGCCGCGAGCGCCGGCGCGGTGCTCATGACCCAGGCCAACGACCTCGTGGTGATCTTTCTCGGCCTCGAGATCCTCTCGCTCGGGCTCTACGTGCTGGTCGCCCTCGACCGGCACCGCGCCAGCTCGGCCGAGGCCGCGCTGAAGTACTTCCTGCTCGGCGGCTTCGCGTCGGCGATCTTCATCTACGGTGCGGCCCTCGTCTACGGCGCCACCGGCTCGACGAACCTCACCTCCATCTCGTACTTCTTGGGCTCGAACGTGTTGCTGCGCCCCGGCCTGCTCTACGCCGGTGGCGCGCTACTGCTCGTGGGCTTCGCCTTCAAGGTGGCGGCCGTGCCGTTTCACATGTGGTCTCCCGACGTCTACGAGGGCGCGCCGACGCCGGTCACCGGCTTCATGGCCTCGATCGTGAAGGTGGGCGCCTTCGCGGCGCTGGTGCGCGTGCTGATCTCGGCGCTGGGCACCCAGCTCGACACCTGGCGTCCGATCGTGTGGGTGCTGATCGTGCTCACGACACTGGTGGGCGCGAGCCTCGCGATCATCCAGCGCAACGCCAAGCGGATCCTGGCGTACTCCTCGATCAACCACGCCGGCTTCATCCTGCTCGGCGTGTGGGCGGGCAGCGCGCGCGGTTCGGCGGCCACCTTGTTCTACGTGATGACCTACGTGCCGGTGGTCGTAGCGACCTTCGCGGTGCTGACCCTGGTGGGCGGGCGCGGCGACGAGAACCATTCGATCGAGCACTACCGCGGTCTCGCCCGGCGCCAGCCCTGGCTCGGGGGACTGCTGGCGGTGCTGCTGTTGAGCCAGCTTGGCGCGCCGCTGACGACCGGTTTCTACGCGAAGTACGCGGTGCTGGCGAGCGCGGTGGACGTGGGCGGGGGCGTACTCGCCCTGGTGGCCCTGCTCGGCGCGGCGATCGCGGCGTTCTTCTACCTGCGCTGGGTGATGACCCTGTACGCCGATGACGAGCTCGAGGTGAGCCGCATCGTCGTGCCGCGCTCGAGCGCGCTGGTGATCGGCCTGGGCGTGGCGATCACGCTGGTCTTCGGTGTGTGGCCCGGCCCGCTGGCGGCGCTGGCCCAGCACGCCACCGTGTTCTTCACTCCGTGAGGGTCGCAGTCGCCACCTGCGCGGGCGAGCACGTCGACCGCGACCAACCCCTGTTGATCGAGGCGCTCGCGAACGTGGGCGTGGCGGCCGAGGCGCGTGTCTGGGACGACCCGGCGGCCCGCTGGGACGATGTCGAGCTGGTGGTGGTGCGCTCGACCTGGGGCTACGCGCAGCGCCACGATGAGTTCCTCGGCTGGGCCCGCTCGCTGGCGCGCGTCGAGAACCGCGTCGAGGTGCTCGAGTACTTCTCGGACAAGCACTACCTGGGCGACCTCGCCGCGCGCGGGCACCGGGTGGTCGCGACGCGCTACTGCGACGTGGACGAGGTGCCCGAGTTCTTCGCGGGCGACTTCGTCGTGAAGCCGTGCGTCGGGGCGGGATCGATCGACGCCGAGCGCTACGGACCCGACGAGCACGAGCGCGCCCGCGCCCACGTGGCGCGACTGCACGCGACGGGCCGCGACGTGCTGATCCAGCCCTACGTCGCGAGCGTGGACGAGCGTGGCGAGCGCGCCCTTGTCTTCATCGACGGAGTCTTCTCGCACGCCATGACCAAGGGCGCGTTGCTCAACACCGCGTCCCACGAGCGTGATTGGCTGTTTCGCGCCGAGCAGATGTCGCGCGCCGAACCCGAGCCCGAGGCGCTCGCGCTGGCCGAGGCGATCCTGGCCGAGGCGGACCTCGCGGACCTGCTCTACGCCCGCGTGGATCTGGTGCACGACGAGACGGGCTGGGCGGTCATGGAGCTCGAGCTGGTCGAGCCCTCCCTGTTCCTCGGCTACCACGACGCCGCGCCGGGAGCGCTGGCGCGCGCCATCGCGGCCCGGCTGGATTAGCTCGCCAGGTCGTGGGGTCCCTTGGCCGCCTCGAGCACTTCCTCGGGCACCACGGTGCCGGGCCGGTTCGAGGGGTCGTGGGTGAGAAAGCGCCCGAGCACCGGTAGCTCGGTGATCGATTCAGCGCGCAGCACCGCCGCCACGACCGGCACGAAGCTCTCGGCGGCCGGGTAGACGAGATGGCGCGGGAGCCAGGTGGGGTGGTACTTGGCGTTGAAGGACCACAGGCTCTCGATGGGCAGGATTCCCGACAGGCGCCGCAGCGCCCAGCGCTCGACGCGGGTGAAGGTGCCCTCGCCGCGCTCGCCCTCGAGGACCGAGCGAAACGCCGCGAAGTTGAGGCTCAGCCCGCGCGCGCCCTGGGCGCGCAGGTGTTCGATGGTCGAGCACAGCGCGAAGTCGATCAGACCGTTGGGGTGCTCGCCCGGATCGCGGCGCATGAGGTCCAGTGAGTAGCCGTTGATTGCCGGGGAGGGGACGAACTGGCACACCGCGGCGGGCTTTCCGTCGGGCCCGTGGACCAAGGTCAACAGCAGTCCCTTGTCCTTGGCGTTGAACAGGCGCCCGAGCATCATCGAGAAGCCCCGCTCACCCTCACCGCGGCGCAGCATCGAGATGAGCTCCATGATGTCGGGTACGCGGCGCGGGTCGATCTCGGAGGGGTCGAGGAACTCGACGGTATAGCCCTTGCGCGCCAAGCGCGTGCAGGCCTGGCGCAGGCCCTTCATCTTGCCGCCCTCGAGGCTGAACGTGGTGCAGTTCACGATGGCCTCGTCGCCCAGGTACAGGTAGTGCAGCCCGGCCGCGAGGTAGATCGGCAGCCACTCCTGGCCCGCGCCCACGATGCCGATGGTCCAGCCCCGCGACTCGGCGTAGGAGCGAAAGGCGCTGAAGACCTCGGTGCGCTCGGCCACCGGGCCGATCGGGTCGGGCGAGACCAGCGCCACCCCGCCGTAGACGGCGTAGGCGACCAGCGAGTCGCGGTAGAAGAAGAACTGCTTGTCGTCGCGCAGGGCGAAGTAGTCGAGCGTGCCGCGTCCGTGGCGGCGCACGATCTCGCGCGCGCGCAGCTCGGCCAGGCGCCGCTCGGCGCTGGTGCCCTTTTCCGAGAGGCGCCGGTCCACCACCGGGCGCGTCACGAGGTACAGCGTCCACACGATGAGCGAGAGTCCCACCGTGAGCAGCGTGGGGTTGATGAAGTCGCCTATCCGGTCGGGCAGCACGATCGAACTCTGGCCCACCAGACGCTCGAGGCACGCCATGAGAACCACCCCGAACGAGGGTAGGTGGTGGCGCCCCTGGGACGCCTCGATGCCGAGCGTCGCCGCGAGCACGGCCGCCGCGCCGATGAGGGCCAGGCGCGGCAGCGCACCGCGCAGGCTGGAGCGGTCGGTGGTGGCCTGGAAGTTCTCGCGCCGCACGACGAGAAAGCCCAGGATCAGAATCGCGATCAGCGAGGATGCGACGCTGCCGGCGCGTGCCAGGTGAGCCACCGTGGTCGTCGCGAGGGCGCCCACCGCGAAGAACCACGCCCGGCGCTGACCGCGGCGGATGCCGCGCGCCATCATGATCATCCCCGCGCCCGCGACCGCGGTGATCGCGGCCGCGGACTTGGCGATGCCGAGCGGCAGTATCGACTCCACGAGGTGCAGCCGGCTGCGCAGCGGCGGCATGGCCGAGACCACCACGTTGACGAGTCCGTCGAGAAAGAGCAGTCCGCTCGCGAGGCGGCGCACCGAGCGCTGGGCGCGCTGATCGCGCAGTCGGTCCACGGTGAGCGGGAACGGATCCCCGGTCGGCCACGAGCCCACCGTGGTCGTGACCTCCCCGATCGACGGCTGCAGGGGCGCGCCGCCCACCAGCCGCTCCAGCATCGTCGCACGCGCTCGCGGCGACTCGCCGGCGTATAGGTGCACCTGCACGGCGCTCGCGGCCTCGATCTCGACGATGCCGAGGCGCTCGACCGAGGTGAACACCGGGGGGAGGCCCAGGCGTCCGTGGCGCTCGATGACCACCGTGCGCGAGGGGCCCGGCGAGGCGCACACCCCGCGGTCCAGGAACGCCAGTGCCGGACGCGGCGCGCCGCCCACGACCGCGCCGGCGCCCTGGCGCGCGCTGACGCGCCGGGCCAGTTCGAGCGCGTCAACGTCCTCGACCGTGGTGAGTGAGAGCGGCTCGGCCAGCGCGGGGGGCGTCGAGCGAGCGCTGCGCTGGAAGCGGCGGCGCACGATCAGCCCGGCGACGCCGACCACGAGCGCCTCGGCCGCGGCGATGAGCATCAGGTTGAGTGCCAGGTTGTTCCAGAAGCTCTGGGTGTGGGGCGTGTTGACGTGCAGATTCTCGTGGGTGAAGTGGTTGAGGATGCGCAGGAACGAGCTGAGCAGGTCGAAGCCGGCCATGGCGAGCACCGGGAACCAGACCCAGCCGGCCAAGCGCCGATAGAGCACGCGCGAGGCGACGAAGCGTGCGAGGGCCGGCGGGTCCTCGAGCCGGTCCGCATCGGCACGGTCGGCGGCGTCGGCGCGCGAGGTGTCGACGCGGCACTCGCCGGCGGCCACCGCGATGTCGCGTACCCCGCTGGCTGTGGTCACCTGGAGCACGAGGTCCTTGGCGACGAGGATCCCCAGCGCGGCGAGGCTGGCCTGAGCGTGCTCGTGCTCGGCGAGCTCGTGGTCGTCGCGCCCCGCCAGCACGATCAGGCGGTGGCCCGGCCGGTGCGCGAAGCGCACCATCGCGTCGCGCAGCTCGCCCAGCATGTCCAAGGTGGCGTCGACGAACTTGCCGAGGTCCGCGGTCGCGTCGGGGTGAAAGAGGTTGCCCGCGACCACGATGGTCGCCGGGTCGTCAACGTCGAGCAACTGGATCAGGTCGTGCAAGGGGCGGCTGGCCACCGACGAGGTGGGCGAGAGCGACAGGTCGCTGACCACGTAGACGTGGTGTCCGTAGGGAACCGGAAGCGTCTGTCGTTCAATCGCCGCCACGGCGTCTAGTCTCGCAGAGATACACCCACACGGTTTCCGGGGACCCCACGACTGCAAATGACATCGGACTACGTACGCGAAAATTGGCATTGGCGCGCTGAGGAGCGCACCGGTGGACAGGCGGTCATCTTCGACATCGACGGGGTGCTGGCCGACGCCGCGGGCCGCCAGCACTACCTCGACTGGGGCGATTGGAAGAGTTTCTTCGACGCCTGCGGCGACGATCCGACCATCGAGGAGATCGAGCGCCTGCTCGAGCTGCTCGATGACTCGCTCGCCGTCATCCTGCTCACCGGGCGCCCCCGGCGCGTCCAGCCCCACACGGTGGCCTGGCTCGAGCGCTACTCACTGCGCTGGGACTTGCTCATCATGCGCGAGTACGGGGACTACTCGGGCGTGGACGAGTTCAAGCGCGGCGCGGTGCGCGACCTCGCGGCCCACGGCTTCGATCTGCGCCTGGCGCTGGACGACGACCCGAAGAACCACGCGATGTACGTCAGCGAAGGCGTGCCGTGCATCTACATCCACTCGGGTTACTACCTCTAGCGCGCGGGTCTAGCGTGGGGGGTGACCTCGAGAGGAGCCATGTCCGCCATCGAGCCTGACACCATCGCCTCATCGCGCTTCGCGCCCCGCACGTACCGCTTCGTGCGCCTCGCGCGATGGTTGTTTCGCCGCCTGCTCGGCCGACGACGCATGCGCGGGCGCGGCGAACTGCTCCTCGTGGAGGACTGGCGCGAGGCGCGCCGCGAACGCCGTAGCGGCAGCGGTGACGTGCACGCCGAGATCGTCGTGCACCACCCGCGCGCCTACGCCGCGCTCGTGTTCGGCGGCTCCAAGGGCCTGGGCCGCAGCTACGTCGACGGTGACTGGGACAGTCCCGACCTCGCCGCGCTTACCCGACTGCTGTTGCGCGCGAGCGAGCCCTGGCGCGCGTCGCAGGACTGGGCGGCGCGGCGCATCCGGCTCGTGTGGTCGCTGCGATTCACGAAGCGGCGCTCGAAGGAGCTCGACCGCGAGTACGCGCACGCGCACTACGACCTGGGCAACGAGTTCTTCGCCTTGATGTTGGACGAGACGATGGCGTACTCGTGCGCGATCTTCGCCGACGAGTCGACGTCGCTGCGTGACGCGCAGATCGAGAAGTTCGACCGGATCTGTCGCAAGTTGGAACTGGGCCCCGAGGACCACGTCCTCGAGATCGGCTCGGGCTGGGGCGGCTTCGCGCTGCACGCCGCGGCGCGCTACGGCGCGCGGGTCACCACGACCACCCTGTCGTCGGCCCAGCACCGCGTGCTCGACGAGCGCGTCGCCGCCGCGGGACTCGGACATCTGGTGCGGGTGCTTGAGGCGCACTACAGCGATCTCACTGGCACCTACGACGCCGTGGTTTCGATCGAGATGATCGAGGCGCTCGACTGGCGCCGCTACGACGAGTTCTTCGCGACGTGCTCGCGCCTGCTCAACGACCAGGGTCGCATGGCGCTGCAGGCGATCACCATCGCCGAGGGCAGCTACGAGCGCGCCAAGGTGAGTACCGACTTCATCAAGGACCTCGTCTTTCCCGGCGGATGCCTACCGAGCGTGGGGGCGATCATGCGCTCGGTGGCGCGCTGCGGCGACCTGCGTCCGGTGGACCTCGAGGACATCGGCGCGCACTATCCGCGTACGCTCGCCCTGTGGCGCGAGCACGTGCGCGAGCACGCCGCGGCGATCGACGCGCTGGGCTACGACGACCGCTTCGACCGCCTCTGGGATCTCTACCTGGGCTACTGCGAGGGGGCGTTCCTCGAGCATCACGTCTCGGACGTTCAGCTCGTGTTGGACAAGGCGCGCGCCCGGGCGCGCGCCGTGAGGAGCTAGGCGAGCAGCGAGAGCACTTCGCGCGCGGCGCGTCGACCCGAGCCGATGCTGGCCGGGATGCCCACGCCGTCGTAGGCGTTGCCGGCTAGCGCCACGTGCAGCGCGGCGCTAGCGGCCTTGGCGCGCGCCACCATGTCGGCGTGGTGCACGTAGTACTGGGGCAGGCCCTGGGGCCAACGTTGCACCAGGACCTCGCTCGGCTCGACGAAGCGCGCGAGCAGGACCGCGAGCTCGTCGGCCACGCGTGCGGCGAGCTCCTCGTCGCTCATCGACGCCCACCGGTCGTCGTCGATGCGCCCCACGTGCGCGCGCAGCACCACGTCGTGCTCGCGCACGAGCCGGGGCCACTTGCGGTCCAAAAATGTGACGGCGGTCACCATCATCGAACCGGGTCCGCGCCAGTGCGTGCCCAGGGGCACCAGGATGCCGGTGCCGTGTTCGGGTAGCGCGACGTTCTCGCGCGCCAGGGCGAAGGTGACCATGGCGGCGCCCGCGCTCTCGATATGCGTCAGCGCCTCGAAGGCCGCGCCGTAGGGGGAGAGGAGTTCGCCCGCCACCGCCCCGGGCGCGGCCATGACGATCGCGTGCGCCGGGGTGGCGGTGGTGTCGGTGTCCACCTCCCAGGTGTAGTCGCCGTTTCCCCGGTGCAGCGCGCGCACCGCGGCCGAGGTGCGCAACACCACGCCCCGCTCGCGCAAGGTGCTCTCGAGGCGCTCGACGAGCGAGCCCATGCCGCCGTTCAGCGAGTAGAACATCGGCGTGGTTGTCGTCGCCCCGCTCGGCGCCGGCGCTGCCGGTGCGCGCAGCGCCTTCATGAGCGAGCCTCCGCGTCGTGCGGCCTCGAGCAGGGTGGGAAAGACCGACCCGGCCGAGAGCTGGTCGATGCGCCCGGCCTGAATGCCGCCGACCATGGGTTCGATAAACTGGTAGGCGAGTTCGCGGCCGAGCTTGGTGCGCACGATCTCGCCGATCGCGGCGTCCTCACCCACCTCGAGGCGCGCCGGCCAGAGCTCGTCTCGCCGCGCGTGCAGGCGTGCGCGCCACGAGAGCCCGCCGAAGTGTCGCAGCGCCGCTGACGATGTGGGCACCCCCAGCGCCAGCCCTGCGGGGATCTCATAGAGCGCGCCGCGTAGGTACAACGAGGCGCCCGAAGCGTTGATCGGCTCGAGCTGATCGGCCATGGCCAACTCGGTGATCAGGTCGGTGGCCTCGGGCCGACGCGCCAGGAAGCCGTCGGGTCCCAGGTCGATGGTGCGGCCGGCGAACTTGGTGGTGGCGAGCGATCCGCCTAGGTGCGGACCCGACTCGATCAGCTCGATGCGCGCGGTGTGCTCGCTGGGCCCGGCCGCGGCGCCGCTCAACTCCCAGGCGGCCGCGAGGGCGCTGACGCCGCCGCCCACGATGACGATTGAGGCGCGGGCCATTACGCGCGTTCCCCGACCACGCGGGCCAGCACCTCGATGAAGTCGGGGTCGTCGTTGAGTGACGGGGTGCGCACGAGCGTGAGCCCGATCTCGCGAGCCACGCCCTGGGCCTCGACGTCGATGTCGAAGAGCACTTCGAGGTGGTCGGCGACGAAGCCGATGGGGCACGAGACGATCGTGGTCGTGCCCGCGAGACGCTTGGCACGCAGCACCGCCAGGATGTCCGGACCAAGCCAGACGTCCGTGGTGCGTCCGGCCGACTGCCAGGCCACGTCCCAGTGCTCCACGCCCGCCAGTTGCGCCGCGCGCCGCGCGCTCTCGCGCAGTTGGTCCGGGTAGGTGTCACCCGTGGCCAGGATCTTCTCGGGCAGCGAGTGCGCCGAGAAGAGCACCTCGGTGGTTTCGAGCTCGCTCGGATCCAGCGCGTCGAGCGCCGTGCGCACGCGGCTCGCGATCAGCTCAACGAAGCCCGGCGCGTCCCACCACGCGCCGATCGGCGTGAAGTCGACCCCTTCGCCCAGGGCCGTGCGGGCGCGCTCCATGTACTGGTCGGTCGACATCGTGGAAGAGTGTGGGGCCAGCACCAGGGCGACAGTCCGGGTGAATCCGTCCACGCGAAAGGACGCGGCAGCCTCTTCGAGCAGGGGCGGCTCGTACTTGGATCCGAAGCGCACCTCGAAGGTGCCCGGGTGCTCACGTTCAAGTCGTGCCGCCAGCGCGCTGACCTGGTCGGCGGTGCGCTGGGCGAGCGGCGAGGTGCCGCCGATGGCGTCGTAGCGACGCACGAGATCGTTCAACTGCTCGGGGCTCGGCGCGCGCCCGTGGCGGATTCGCGTGTAGTAGGACTCGACGTCCTCGCGCGTGCTCGGGGTGCCGTAGGCCATCACGAGCACGCCGATGGTCATCGCACACCTCCGCGGCCCTCTTCGTGCACCACGCGCACCACCGCCTCCAGCACCGCGGGATCCGTCGAGGGCAGGACGCCGTGGCCGAGGTTGAAGATGTGTCCGGGCTCGCGGCCCGCGCGCGCGAGCACCTCGCGCGCGGCCTGTACGCCCTGGTCGACGCCGCCCAGACAGCGCGCAGGGTCGAGGTTGCCCTGGACCGGACGTTCACCAACGCGTCGTCGACCGGCGTCGAGGTCGACGTGCCAGTCGATACCCATCACCGAACTGCCCGAGCGGCTCATCAGGTCGAGCAGCTCGCCGGTGCCCACGCCGAACAGGATCGTCGGCACCTCGAGATCGGCGATGGCGTTGAGCACACGGGTCGTCGCGGGCAACGCGAAGCGCTCGTACTCGTCGCGAGTGAGCGCCCCGGCCCACGAGTCAAACAACTGCACCGCGCGCGCGCCGTGGCTGACCTGGGCGTGCAGGAACTCGATCGTGATCGCGACCAGGCGATCGAGCAGCCGTTCGAATAGGGCCGGATCGGTGTGCATGAGCGTCTTGATCACCGCGAAGTCGCGCGTGGGTCCGCCCTCGACGAGGTAGCTGGCCACGGTGAAGGGCGCGCCGGCGAAACCGATGAGCGGGGTGTCGGTCGCCCTGAGCTCCTCGATCACGAGATCGACCGTGCGGGTCACGTGGGCGACGTCGGACACGTCCAGATCGCGCAGTCGAGCGAGGTCGCTGGCGTGGCGAAAGGGTTCAGCGATCACCGGACCGCGGCCCGCCACGACGTCGACGCCGAAGCCGATCGCGTGATAGGGCACCACGATGTCCGAGAACAGGATTGCCGCGTCCACGCCGTAGCGGCGTACCGGCTGCATCGTGATCTCACACGCCAGCGCGGGGTCCGCGATGGCTTCGAGGATCGAACCGGTGCCGCGTAGGGCGTGGTACTCGGGCAGTGACCGTCCGGCTTGGCGCATGAACCACACCGGGACGTGGTCCACGCTCTCGCCTCGACAGGCGCTCAGAAATGCTGGCTCAGCCACCATGCTCCTTTTGTCCCTTTCAATCTAGGGGAGTGGCGCACCGGCTGAGGAGGGGGGTCTCATCTTCCTCTAGAATTGTCAGACCCTGATTTCGGGTCATGAAAAGAGGTAGCCATGGCGCACGAGCGTGAGATCGCCGAGGAGCAGGAGTTCCTCGATCTCGCCCTTGAGGCACTGGATCACATGCGTGATGAGGCGCGCTCCCTGCGCGACAGCGCGTCGGTGGCCATGATGCGTGGCGCGGGTGACCTGGTCGAGCGTGACGTCGTCATGGGAACGGCGTTGCAGCGCCTGGACCAGCTCGCCATCGGTGACCAGCCGCTGTTCTTCGGGCGCATCGACTACGCCCCCAACGGCACGGCGGGCGACACCTACCACGTGGGTCGCCTCGCGGTCTCGGACAACGACCTCAATCCGTTGGTGGTCGACTGGCGCGCTCCGGTCGCCGAGGCCTTCTACCGCGCCACGGGTGTCGAGTCGCTCAATCTCTCACGACGCCGACACGTCGCCATTCGCGCCCATGAGGTGGTGGGGGTCGAGGACGAGTACTTCAGCGACGCCAGCGGCGAACTGCTGCTGCCCGAGGACGAGGTGCGTGCCTCGACCGAGGAGGGCCTGATTGACGGGGGTTTGGCCCTCGGTGGACCCGGCGCGCTGCTGGCCGCGCTCGGGCGCGCGCGCACCGGTCGCATGGGTGACATCGTCGCCACGATCCAGGGCGAGCAGGACCGGATCATCCGCACCCCGCTCGCCGGCGTTCTGCTCGTCCAGGGTGGACCGGGTACCGGCAAGACCGCGGTGGCGCTGCACCGGGCGGCCTACCTGCTGTTCACCCACCGCGCGACCCTCGAGCGCCAGGGCGTGCTCGTGGTGGGGCCAAACCCTCTCTTTCTCAACTACATCGAGAACGTGCTGCCGTCGCTGGGCGAGTCGGGGGTCACCCTGTCGACCATCTCGGGTCTGGTGACCAACGTTGCGGTGCGCGCTCAGGACTGCGAGGAGGTCGACCGTCTGAAGGGCGACCCGCGCATGGTGCAGTTCATCGCCAACGCACTGCGCACCCGACAGCGTCCGCTGCGCGACGACGTGTCGATCCCGCTCGGCCGAGCCATCGTCGTCGTCAAGGCCCGCTACACCCGTGAGGCGATCGAGCGGGCACGTCGTCGGCCGGGCAACCACAACCAGCGCCGCTCCGCGCTGGGGCGCGAGTTGGCCAACCGTGTGGCCATGGACTACCACGAGCGCTTCACGCGCGACGAGGTCGAAGGCGTCTCGGGCGTGGCCGAGCTGGCCGAACTGATTCGCAATACCGCTCAGTTCAAGGAGATCCTCCAGCGCTCGTGGCCGCGCCTGTCGGGCCAGGAGCTGCTGCACGACCTCTTCGGCGCGCCGGCCCTGCTGCGCGCCGCCGGACGGAACCTGCTGAGCGACCGCGAGTGCGAGATGCTCTACCGTTCGCGCTCGGCGAGCCTCGAAGAGATCCGCTGGACCAAGGCGGACGCGGCGCTCATCGACGAGGCGCGAGTGCTGCTGGGGCCGCGCCGACGCCCTCGCGTGGCCCCCAAGGCGAGCGAGTCCAACGTGCTGGAGGGCGTGGACCTCGATTCGTATCGCGGCGAGGTGCGCGCCGCCGCGTTGCGCGAGGCGGCCCGGCTCGCACCGGGCGCCAGCGTCGAACTCGACGAAGCCGAGTTCGTGACCTATGGCCACATCGTGCTCGACGAGGCCCAAGACCTCTCGCCCATGGAACTGCGCGTGCTCAAGCGCCGCGACCTGACTGGATCGATGACCATCGTGGGCGATATGGGCCAGGCCACGACGGCCTCGTCGTCGGCGTCGTGGGCGACGGTGCTTTCGGTGCTCGAACCTCGCCGCGCGCCCACCCGTGTCGATCTCACCGTGAGCTACCGCACGCCCCAGGAGGTACTCGACTTTGCCGCGCCCACCCTGCTCGCCGCGGCGCCCGACATCGCACCTCCGCGCCCGGTGCGCCGCGCGGGCAGCGAGCCCACGGTGGAGCTGGTCGAGGAGGCGTCGATGGACGAGGCGCTCGTGCGCGCCACCACTCGCGAGATCGCGGCGGTGGTCCCCGGGCGGGTCGCCGTGATCGCGGCGGGCGCGCGCGTAGCCGAGATCCTCGACACCCTGCGCCGCCACGGCCTGGACGCGGTTGATCCGCGTGAGGAGGACTCACGGGGTCTGAGCGCCGATCTGGTGGTTTTGGCGGCCGAGGCGGCCAACGGGCTCGAGTTCGATGCGGTCGTCGTGGTTGAGCCTGGTCAGATCGCCAGTCGCGGCGCGAGTGTCGCGGGCGAACTCACCCCGCGTGGCCTGCGCACGCTGTACGTGGCGATGACGCGCCCGACCCGGCGCCTCGCCGTCGTCGCGGTGGGCCCGTTGCCCAGCACTTTACTGTGAGTTATCTCAGTGGCGAGATAGCGTCTTGAGGTCCATTTCAACTAGAACTGTAGGAGTGAGTCAGGCGATTCCCCTCAATAGCCTGGCGAAGCAAGAGAAAATCGTTCACGATCGACCTCCGATGCTGGCCATCGGCGTAATGATCTGGCTCGGCAGCGAGCTGATGTTCTTCTCGGGTCTCTTCGCCGCCTTGTTTACCATCCGAGCCCACCTTCAGTCCTGGCCGCCCGTGGGCACCCACCTCGACACGCTGCAGTCGGGCATCTTCACGATCGTGCTCGTGGCGTCATCGTTCACTATGCAGTGGGCGGTGTGGCTGATTGAGCACCGACGTCGCGCCGAGGCGCGACGTTGGGTCATCATCACCATCATCATGGGCACCTTGTTCGTAGCGAACCAGGCCTACGAATGGACGCACCTGGGCACGCGCTGGTACACCAACTCCTACGGTTCGGTGTTCTTCATCACGACGGGTCTTCACGGACTGCACGTGTTCTTGGGTCTGGTGGCCATGGCGCTGCTGCTGTTTCGCATGCGCGGCACCGAGGGCGACCCGGGCGAGCTCGCAACCTTCCAGGGGGTCAGCTACTACTGGCACTTCGTCGACGTCGTATGGATCGGGCTCTTCTCGGCCCTCTTCTTGCTCAAATAGGTAACCAGTGACACTCAACCTCTTCAAGCGACTGAGTAGTTACGCGGTCATAGCACTCGTCGCAGTCGGGCCCCTGCTCGCGTTCTCCTCGGGCGCTCACGCGGCCGGCGGGCACACCAACTATCAGACCACCCGGGCCAATGCCGGGACGCCGAACTCGGACAAGGTGACCAAGAACTCCAGCGGCGAGATCATCAGTTACGGCAACAGCGCCATTACCTACAGCGCGCCCTCGCCGGCGCTGGCGGCTCTGGGCAAGGCTCTGTACCTGCAGAACTGCGCGTCGTGTCACGGCAACGAGGCCAACGGCGTGCCCGCCAACGGCACCGGCGGCGCCTACCCGAACCTGGTGGGCCTCGGACCGGCGACGATCGACTTCTGGATCGAGTCGGGCCGCATGCCCGCCGCCGATCCGCGTTCGGTCCAGGCGCCGCGACGCCAGGCCCGTCTCACCCACGACCAGGCCCTCGCCATCGCCGCCTGGGTCAACTCGCTCTCGCCGAGCTACCCCTACATCCCCAAGGTGAACGTGAAGTCGGCCAACGCCGCCGAAGGGGCGGCGCTGTTCGCGCTCAACTGCGCCGCCTGTCACACCATCGAAGGTGACGGTGACGCGCTGGCCCACAACACGTTCGCCCCGTCGCTGCGCAACGTTCCCGCCACCCAGGTCGCCGAGGCGATTCGCACCGGTCCGGCCAACATGCCGCGCTTCACGGGCAACCTCAGCGACTACCAGGTCGCCGATATCGTGAAGTACGTCACCACCTACATTCAGCACCCGCAAAATCCCGGCGGTTTCGGTCTGGGCGGCCTCGGACCAGTGGCGGAGGGCTTCGTCGGCCTCGCCCTGGGCGTCGGGCTCCTGGCACTCATCGGCTACTGGGTAGGAGAACGCCAGTGAGCGAACTACACGAACAGCGAAGCGCCGTTAGTCTGCACGGACTGTCGGAGAACGATCCGCACCTCCAGCACAAGGCCAAGCACCCCGTGCTGGTCGAGCGCGTCGTCGCGCTCAACTTCGTGGTAGGTCTCGTGCTCGTCGCGGGCTTTGGCGCCTGCTACTGGGTCAACGCCCCGGCCTGGACCCTCGGGGCCACTATGGGTGGCGGACTGTTCTTCATGGGCGTCGGGCTGGTTGCGTGGGCCAAGTACCTCATGGCTCGCGGACCCTTCGTCGAGGAGCGCCATACTCTGGCCAGCAGCCAGATCGAGCGCGACGCGTTCGCAGCCGCGATCGTCGAGCGCGGCGGCGCCGTGGTCAAGCGTCGCAAGATGCTCGGCGGCCTGCTCGGCGGCGGGCTCGGCGTGTTCGGAATCGTGACCCTCTTCCCGTTGATCCGCAGCCTCGGTCCACTGCCCAAGGACACCATGTTCCACACGGACTGGCGCAAGGGCTCCTTCCTCGTGGACCAGACCGGTCGGCGCGTTCAGCAGGGTGACCTCGCGGTGGGATCGATCGTGACCGTCTTTCCCGAGGGCACCGAGAACACCGAGCGCGGCCAGGCCGTGGACCAGACGGTCCTGATCCGCATCTCGAACGAGAACTTCACGACCCAAAAGGGCCGCGAGAGTTGGGGGCCAATGGGCTATCTCGCCTACTCCAAGCTCTGCACGCACCTGGGTTGCCCCGTGGGCCTCTACGAGCAGCAGTTGCAGCTGCTCGTGTGCCCGTGCCACCAGTCGATGTTCAACGTGACCAACGGCGCCATTCCGAACTTCGGGCCGGCGCCACGGCCATTGCCCCAGCTGCCGCTCTACATTGACGCCCAGGGCTACCTGCGCGCTCAGAGTGACTACCACGTGCCGGTGGGGCCCGGATTCTGGGAGCGCTCATGAGCAGTGACGTGGTCAAGACCAAGCGCGCCAAGCGCGAGGCGATGGGACCTTACGGTCCGCTGGGCAAGTCGCTCGGCGAACTCGACGACCGCCTCGGCATCGCCAAGGGCGGGCGCACCTTCCTCGACAAGATCTTTCCCGACCACTGGTCGTTCCTGCTCGGCGAGATCGCGCTCTACTCGTTCATCGTGCTCCTGGCGACGGGTGTCTTCTTGACGTTGTACTACGTGCCCAGCCAGACGATGGTCACCTACCACGGCAGCTACCTGCCCCTGGATGGCCAGAAGGTCACCGAAGCCTTCGCCTCGACCGTCAACCTCTCGTTCGCGGTGCGCGCGGGGCTGTTGATGCGCCAGATGCACCACTGGTCATGTGACATCTTCATCGGCTCGATCGTCGTGCACATGGCCCGCGTGTTCTTCACCGGCGCCTTCCGCAAGCCGCGCGAGCTCAACTGGACCATCGGCGTGACGCTGCTCACCCTGGCGATCGTCAACGGCTTCCTCGGCTACTCGCTGCCCGACGACCTCGTCTCGGGTACCGGCATCCGCATCGCGTATTCGATCATCCTCTCGGTTCCCGTGGTCGGCACGTACCTGGGCTTCCTGGTCTTCGGTGGCAACTTCCCGGGCACCATGGTGATCCCGCGCTTCTTCATCCTGCACGTGCTGATCGTGCCGGCGATCATCGTCATGCTCGTGACGGTGCACATGGTGCTTCTGGTTCGCCAGAAGCACACCCAATTCCCCGGGGGCGGACGCACCGAGAAGAACGTGGTGGGCTCGCCGCTGTTCCCGGTTTTCACGGCCAAGACGACCGGCTTCATGTTCATCGTCACCGGCGTCACGGCGCTGCTCGGGGCCTTCGCCCAGATCAACCCCATCTGGCAGTTCGGTCCCTACGACGCCGCGCGCATCTCCTACGCCGTGCAGCCCGACTGGTACATGGGCTTTCTCGACGGCGCGTTGCGCATCTTCCCGTCCTGGGAGTTCACGGGCTTTGGCCACACCATCCCCCTGGAGGTGACCATTCCCTCGGTGATCTTCCCGGGACTGGTCTTCGGGCTCGCTTACGTGTGGCCGGCGCTCGAGCGCATGGTGACCAAGGACCACGCGATGCACAACCTCCTGGACCGGCCGAGCAACCGGCCCAAGCGCACCGCCGCAGGCGTCGCGGTGCTGTCGGCGTTGTCGATGCTGTTCATCGCGAGCTCGACCGACGTGATCGCGAACTTCTTCCACATGCCGCTCAACACCGTCTTGTGGCTGATGCGCATCCTTGTGCTCATCTCGCCCTTCGTCGCCTACCCGATCGCCTACAAGATCGCCAAGGAGATCCAGGGCACGCGCGGGGGCGGACGTCGCAAGACCGCCAACGTGGTGACGCGGACCGAGGAGGGCGAGTACGTCGCCACAGCGGCGCCGGTGTACGCCGACGATGAGCGCCACGATCTCACTCCGACCGAGGTGCCGATGTTCATCAGTCCCGGCGAACCCGAGGTCGACGAGTCGGGCGTGCGGATCATCGAGCGGTAGTTGGCCACTCCCCGTCAGCGGCGTTCCTGGCGCCTGCGGGTGCTGTTCGGGATGGTTATCGCGGGTGGGCTGGCCCTCGTGGTGAACGCCGCACCCGGACCCGCGAGCGCACCGATCGCCGCGCACGTTACCCGTACTACGGTCATTGCCCAGGAACGACCCCAGCGTGGCTGGACCGTGGCCAGCTCCTCGGCGCGCGGGGTCATGGTCGATTTTCGCAACATTGTTGTGGGCGGGGTGAGTTTTCGCGCGCTCCGTTTGCGAGCGCGCACCACGTTGGTGCGTTGGCACGTCGGTTCGAGCGATCCGGCGCATCCGCCCACCCTGCCGCTCGACGCGGGGCCGGCGATTGACTGGTCCAGCGAAGGGCGCGCCGGGGTGGTCGCGGTATTCAACGGTGGCTTCAAGCAGGCGGCCAACGCGGGCGGCAGCCAGGTTGACGGCGTCACGCTGGTGCCAATGTTGGCCCACCGGATGACCATCGCGCTGGACGCCGCGGGTCACTGGGCCATGGGGTTGTGGGACAGCCCCAACTTCCCGCCGCGCGGGTTCCAGGCGATCGCGTACCGCCAGAACCTGGTGCCCCTGGTGTGGAACCACCGGGTCACCGCCGCGGGCATGTCGTCGAACTGGCGCCAATGGGGCGACCCCTTGGGCGAAGTGCCACCCGAACCGCGCAGCGCGCTCGGCGTCGACGCCCGGGGCAACCTCGTGTACGTGGCCACCATGCACCCGATCCTCGCCCCGGCGCTCGGCGCGGCCCTGGTCCAGGCGGGCGCGGTCATGGGCATGGAACTCGACATCAATCCCTACTGGCCGATTCTCGGAGCACCGTTCGCACCGCTGCATCGACCGGGGACCCTCCCGGTCCAGCTGCCGCTCGCCCAGCACAGCCCGACCATCTACGAAACCGGCTGGGAGCGCGACTTCTTCGTGGCCCTGGCCGAACCCAACGCGTGGCGCTGCGAGTGGACGAGCGCCGGACTTCGCGCTCCGCTCGGCCGGCCGCAGCCCCAGCCGCTGGGCGAACACTGCGGCCGACGCACACCGACGCCGAACCCGAGCACCACGACGAGCTCGCCCGGCTCAACCACCCTGAGCACCGTCGCTCCCTAGGGGCGGTGCGTAGCATGGGCATCGTGGCAACGACGCGCGACTCCAACTGGCTTCCCGCGTCCTCACTGATCACCGACGAAGCGAGCAGCGACCGGGTGAACGTCGCATTGTTTGGCGTGAGCACTTGGGCCACGTCGCTCAGCGCGCGTTCGTCGCTCTCCACGCCGAGTGCGGTACGCGAGGCCCTCGCGTACTACTCGACCTGGTCGTACTCGGACACCGTGGACCTCGCCGATGCCGTGGCGCTGGTGGATCACGGCGACGTCGCCGATCCCGACGGACCCGACGCCGACGCGCGCGTGCGCGCCCTCACCGACGCGCTCGACGATCGCTACGCGCTGCGCATCGCGCTGGGCGGCGACAACGCCGCGACCTGGCGCGTACTGAACGCGCTGGGCGCGGACACGCTCGACGACTGGGGGCTCGTGACCCTCGACGCGCACCTCGACCTGCGCGATGGCGTCTCCAACGGCTCGCCGGTGCGCCAGTTGCTCGAGGCGGGGCTGTCGGGCGCGCACGTCGTCCAGGTGGGACTGGCCGACTTCTCCAACTCACCCGAGTACGCTCGGCGCGCCTCGGCGGCGGGCATCACCGTGATCGCACGCGACGAGCTGCGCCGCGAACCGGTGGAGAGTGCCGCGCGTCGCGCACTCGAACTCGCGGGCGCCGACGGACGTCGGGTATACGTGGACATCGACATGGATGTCGCGGACCGGTCGGTGGTGCCGGGCTGTCCGGCCGCCGCGCCGGGCGGGCTGAGCGCCGATGAGGTGCGCCGGTTCGTGCGCGCCGCTGCGGCTGACCAACGGGTGGCCGCGCTAGACGTCACCGAGATCGACGTGGAGCGCGACCGCGACCAGCGAACGGTCCGCCTGGCGGCGCTGCTGGTGCTCGAGGCCCTCGCGGGAGTACGAAGGAGAACGTCATGACGGTAGTGCTGGGCCTCGCGCCCTTGGAGCGTGCGCAGGTGATGGCGGTGGCGAGAGAGTACGAGCCGATCGAGCTCGACGCGGCCGTGCTGGAGCGACTCGAGCGCCAGCGCGGGGCCATCGACATCCTGGTCGCGAGCGGCACCCCGGTCTACGGCCTCTCGACCGGCTTCGGGTCGTTGGCCACCACCTTCATCTCACCCGACCAGCGCCGCGCGCTGCAGCGATCATTGATCCGTTCGCACGCGGCGGGGGTGGGCGAGGAGGTTGAGGCCGAGGTGGTGCGCGCCATGATGGTCTCGCGCTTGAGCAACCTGTGCAGCGGGGTGTCGGGCGTGCGCGCCTCGACGGCCCTGGCATACGCGGCGCTGCTCAACGCGGCCATCACGCCAGTCGTGCACGAGTTTGGCTCGCTGGGGTGCTCGGGCGACCTCGCGCCATTGGCACACGTGGCGCTGGCGCTCATGGGCGAGGGCGACGTGCGCGACGCCGGAGGGGTGCGCATGATGGCCGCCGACGCGCTGGGCGACGCGGGTCTCGAACCGGTGGAGCTCGCCGAGAAGGAGGGACTCGCGCTGATCAACGGCACCGACGGTATGCTCGGCCAGTTGATCCTCGCCATCAGTGACATCGCGGACCTGCTCGAGTTGGCCGACGTGGCCGCGGCACTCTCCATCCAGGCCCTGCGCGGCACCGATCGCGTGTTCCAAGCCGAGATCCACGCACTTCGTCCGCACCCGGGTCAGCGCGACAGCGCCGCGAACCTCATGAAGTTGCTCGAGGGATCGCCCATCGTCGGCTCGCACCTCGAGGACGTCTCCCAGGTGCAGGACGCGTACTCGCTGCGCTGCGCGCCCCAGGTTCACGGGGCCGCGCGTGACACGTTGGCCCACGCCACCCGCGTCGCCGACATCGAACTCGCCTCGGCCATCGACAACCCATCGGTGCTCTCGGACGGCTCGCTGGTCTCCAACGGCAACTTCCACGGCGCACCCGTGGGCTACGTGCTGGACTTTCTCGCCATCGCCCTGGCCGACGTGGCCTCGATGGCCGAGCGGCGCACCGACCGATTACTCGACGTGGACCGGTCCTACGGGTTGGCGCCCTTCCTCGCCCACCAGGCCGGTGTCGACTCGGGCCTCATGATCGCACAGTACTCCCAGGCGGCCCTCGTCTCGGAGATGAAGCGCCTCGCTAGCCCGGCCAGCGTCGACTCGATTCCGTCCTCGGGCATGCAGGAGGACCACGTGTCGATGGGCTGGCACGCGGCGCGTAAGCTGCGCCGTGCGATCGAGGCGGGACGTGACGTGCTGGCGATCGAGCTGTTGGCGAGCGCGCGCGCCCTCGCGTTGCGCGAGCCCCTGGTTCCCTCGCCGGTCACCGAAGCCATCGCTGCCCGCATCAACGCGGTGAGCGGCGGGCCGGGCCACGACCGCTGGCTGTCGCCCGAGATTCGTGGGGTGGGCGAGCTCGTGCGCAACGGCGAGCTGCTCGACATCGCACGCCGCTTCGTCACGCTGGCGTAGAAGGAGAGAATCATGCAAGGTGCCCGACCGGTTCGAGCAGATCGCGGTAGCACGCTGTCCACCCTGGGCTGGCCCCAGGAGGCCGCACTGCGGATGTTGCAGAACAACCTCGACCCCGAGGTCGCCGAGCGTCCCGATGACCTCGTTGTCTACGGCGGCACCGGCCGCGCGGCGCGCGACTGGGCGAGCTTCGACGCGCTGGTGCGCACGCTGCGGACCCTGAAGGCCGACGAGACGATGCTCGTCCAGTCGGGCCGTCCGGTCGGGGTCTTTCAGACCCACGAGTGGGCGCCACGGGTGCTGATCGCCAACTCCAACCTGGTGGGCGACTGGGCCACCTGGCCAGAGTTTCGCCGCCTCGAGGCGCTGGGTCTCACGATGTACGGCCAGATGACCGCGGGTTCGTGGATCTACATCGGTACCCAGGGGATCCTGCAGGGCACTTACGAAACCTTCGCCGCGGTCGCGGCCAAGCGATTCGCCGGCACGCTCGCGGGCACGCTGACCCTGACCGGCGGAGCCGGCGGCATGGGTGGAGCTCAGCCCCTCGCGGTGACGATGAACGACGGCGTCTGCCTGTGCGTGGACGTCGACCCGGCGCGCCTGGCGCGTCGGGTCGAGCATCGCTACCTCGACGAGTGGACCAGCGACCTCGATCGGGCGCTCGAACTGGTGCTCGCGGCCAAGCGCGAACGCCGAGCGCTGAGCGTGGGCCTCGTGGGCAACGCCGCGACCGTGTTCGCCGAGTTGTTGGATCGCGGCGTGGAGGTCGACATCGTCACCGACCAGACCTCGGCGCACGACCCGCTCAGTTACCTGCCCGAGGGGATCGAACTCGGCGACTGGCACGACTACGCCGACAAGAAGCCCGAGGAGTTCACCGACCGGGCACGTCAGTCCATGGCCAAGCAGGTCGAGGCGATGGTGGGCTTCATGGACCAGGGTGCCGAGGTCTTCGACTACGGCAACTCCATCCGCGGCGAAGCCGCGCTCGGGGGCTACGCGCGCGCGTTCGCCTTTCCCGGCTTCGTGCCCGCCTATATCCGCCCGCTGTTCTGCGAGGGTAAGGGCCCCTTTCGCTGGGCGGCGCTCTCGGGCGACCCCAGGGACATCGCGCGCACCGATCGCGCCGTGCTCGAGCTGTTTCCCGAGAACGAGGCGCTGGCGCGTTGGATCACCAAGGCCCAAGAGCGGGTTGCCTTCCAGGGACTGCCGGCCCGGATCTGCTGGCTCGGCTACGGCGAGCGTGATCGGGCGGGCTTGGCCTTCAACGACCTGGTGGCCTCGGGCGAGGTGTCGGCGCCGATCGTAATCGGACGCGACCACCTCGACAGCGGCTCGGTGGCCTCGCCCTACCGCGAGACCGAGTCGATGCTCGACGGCTCCGACGCGATCGCCGACTGGCCGCTGCTCAACGCGCTCGTCAACGCCTCCTCGGGCGCGACTTGGGTCTCGATCCACCACGGCGGCGGCGTGGGCATCGGCCGGTCCATCCACGCGGGTCAGGTGAGCCTCGCCGACGGCACCGCGCTCGCGGCCCAGAAGCTTGCGCGCGTGCTGAGCAACGATCCGGGCATGGGGGTGATCCGACACGTCGACGCCGGTTACGAGATCGCCGAGGCGACGGCGCTCGAGCGCGGCGTGCGCATCCCGATGCGCGAGGGCGAGACGTGAGCACACGGGTCATCCGCCACATCGGCGAACTGATTACCAACGACCGTACCGTCGGCGACGGCACGGCCATGGGACGGCTCAGTGATGCCGCGCTGGTGGTCGATGAACACCGCGTCTTGTGGTGCGGACGCGACCGGGACGCGCCCGCGGCCGACGAGGTCATCGACGCGAACGGCGCGGCCGTCGTGCCGGGCTTCGTGGACTCGCACACCCACGCGGTATTCGCGGGTGAGCGCTCGGACGAGTTCGAGGCGCGCATGGCTGGCGTCGCCTATGACGGCGGCGGAATCTGGCGCACTGTCGAAGCGACCCGGGCCGCCACCGACGAGGAGTTGCGCGCTCAGAGCACGCACCGGATGCGTGAGCTGCGCACCGGTGGGGTCACCACTGTCGAGATCAAATCGGGCTACGAGCTCACCGTGGCGGGCGAGCAGCGTCTGCTCGAGGTGGCCGGCGAGTTCAGCGACGAGTTGACCTTGCTCGGCGCGCACGTCGTGCCGCGCGAGTTCGCCGGTGATCGTGACGCCTACGTGGCGCTGGTCGCCGGCGCGATGACCAACGCCTGCGCGCCGCTGGCCCGGTGGGCCGACGTGTTCTGTGACCGGGGCGCCTTCGACCTCGACGAGGCGCGCCACGTGCTCGAGAGCGCGGCGCGCGCGGGGCTGCAGCTGCGCCTGCACGCGAACCAGTTGACCGACATCGGCGCGATCGGTCTCGCGGTCGAGTTGGGGTGCGCGAGCGTGGACCACTGCACGCACGTGGGCGACGCCGACCTCGACGCCCTGGCGTCGTCCTCGACCGTGGCGACACTGTTGCCGGGAGCCGAGTTCTCGACGCGCTCGCCCTACCCCTCAGCGCGGCGCTTCCTCGACGCGGGCGTGTGCGTGGCCCTCGCCACCGACTGCAATCCCGGCACGTCCTACGTCACGAGCATGGCCCTGGTGATCGCGCTGGGCGTGCGCGAGATGGGACTCAGCGTGGACGAGGCGCTGTGGGCCGCGACCCGCGGCGGCGCGCGGGCGCTGCGTCGCGACGACGTCGGCCACCTCGGCGTGGGGGCGCGCGCCGACCTCGCCATCCTCGACGCGCCGCGCGCGGCGCACCTGGCCTACCGGCCCGGCGCGGCCCTGGTGGCACGCACCTTCAGGGCCACCCGCGAGCCGGGCGAGCGAGCAGACATCGAGCCCTCGCGCCCCTAAGGTACCGGTATGAAGACCCCACTCGCACCCCCAGAACTCGCCAAAACGCTGGGGGCGCTGCGCGCGTCGGGTTATCGCTCGACGCCGGTTCGCGAGGAGATGCGCGCGAACCTCGAGCGCCGCCTGAGCGAGGGACGCCCGCTCACCTCGGTGGTGCTGGGCTACGAGGATACCGTGCTGCCCCAACTCGAGACCGCCCTGCTGGCCGGCCACGACATCATCCTGCTCGGTGAGCGCGGCCAGGCCAAGACCCGCATGATTCGATCGCTCGTGGATCTGCTCGACGAGTGGTTGCCCATCGTCGAGGGCTCCGAGGTCCGCGACGACCCCTACGCGCCAATCTCGGCCTACGCGATCGAGCTGGTGGAACGCGAGGGCGACGACACGCCCATTGCGTGGGTGCACCGCACCCGGCGCTTCGCCGAGAAGCTGGCCTCGCCCGACACCTCGATGGCTGATCTGATCGGCGAGGTGGACCCGATCAAGGTGGCCGGCGGCCTGTTCCTCGACGACCCGCGCGCGCTCAGCTACGGTTTGGTGCCCAAGTCGAATCGCGGCATCTTCGCGATGAACGAGCTACCCGATCTGGCCGAGCGAATCCAGATCGGACTGTTGAACGTGCTCGAGGAGCGCGACGTGCAGATCCGTGGGCACCTGGTGCGCCTCGAGCTCGACGTGATGGTCGTGGCCACCGCGAACCCCGAGGACTATACGAATCGCGGTCGGCTCATCACGCCCCTGAAGGACCGCTTCGGCTCACAGATCCGCACTCATTACCCCTACGAGATCGACACCGAGATCGACATCGTGCATCAAGAGGCCCGGCTGCCGACGTCGCCCGTGCCGATCGTGGTGCCGTGGTTCATCGACGACATCGTGGTGCGAGTCAGCCACGTGGCGCGCAAGAGTCACGCCATCAGCCAGCGATCGGGCGTGTCGGTCCGTCTGTCAATCGCGAACCACGAGACCGTGGTGGCCAGCGCCCTGCGGCGAACGCTGCGCACCGGCGACGCCCAGGTGGTGCCGCGCGTGAGCGACCTGGGTGCCATGGTCCAGTCCACTCAGGGCAAGATCGAGTTCGACACGATGGACGAGAGTGACTCGGACCAGGTCATCGCGGCGCTGGTCTCGCTCGCGGTGCGCCAGAGCTTCACCGAGCACGTCGTGCTCGAGGAGGCGCCCGCGATCGTGGCCGCCTTCGAGGACGAGGTGCTGGTGCACACCGGTGACGACCTCGCCGACCAGCACTACCTCGACGTGCTGGCGGCCATGGCACCGCTGGAGCGCGCGGTGCGCCGGCTCGTCGGCGCCGACGCGAGCGACGGAGAACTCGCTTCGGCGGCGGAGTTCATCCTTGAGGGCCTGTACCTGACCAAGCGCCTCGCGAAAGACGCGTCGGGGGCCCGGGCGCTGTATCGCTCGAGGAGCCGGTAGTGCCGATCCGCTACGGCTTTCGCCGCGTCGGCGACGGCGACGACTTCGACGACCTCGACGTCGACGAGTTGCTCAGCCTGCTGGCGGATGACTACCTCGAGAGCGGCGATCTGGACGATGCGATGGACCGGCTGTTGCGCGAGGGCTTCATCACCAAGGAGGGCGAGCGCGTCGAGGGCCTGCGCGACCTGCTCGAGCGCAGCCGCGCTCGGCGCCGCGAACTTGAACAGAGCGCCGATCCCGACGCGGAGATGCAGCGCTACCGCGAGTGGCTCACTGAGATCGAGGGACTCGAGGCCGACGAACTCGACGAGTTGCTCAACGAGGCTGAGGCGTCCGACGATGAACGGCGCAAGGAGGTCACGCGCGACCTGTTCCACCAGAAGTCCATGCAGCGCGAGTTGATGAGCGACCGACTCGCCGAACGTCTGGGGGAGTACCAGCACTACGAGTTCGTCTCGTCGCGGGCACGCGAGCAGTTCGAACAATTGATGGGGGAGCTCGAACAGGACGTGTTGAACACGTACTTCGAACAGAGTAAGGAGTTCATGGGCCGCGCCGACCCCGAGGAACTGGCGCGTGTGCGCGACATGATGGACGCCCTGTCGACCATGATCGAGCAGGATCGCCGCGGCGAGGCATTGGACCCCTCCTTCGACGACTTCATGGCGAAGTACGGCGATTACTTCCCCGGGGCCGAGAGCCTCGAGGATGTCGTGCGCGCGATGGCTGAGCGCGCCGCGGCCGCCGAGGCGATGTTCAACTCGCTCTCGAGCGAGCAGCAGGGTGAGTTGCGCTCGCTGTTCAACCAGATGATGGAGAACATG
>Ga0307375_10000335_pt1 | contig 62150 bp, 52 predicted proteins | sample TR1MG_FD_202531 | JGI IMG/M metagenome (GOLD analysis project Ga0307375, IMG submission 202531) | Soil microbial communities from Risofladan, Vaasa, Finland - TR-1 | ecosystem: Environmental > Terrestrial > Soil > Coastal area > Acid sulfate soil | place: Finland: Risofladan, Vaasa | collected... | reverse complement strand
TTTTGGAGCTTAAGGTATGGCGGTTGTTCGATCCACCGAAGCATGGCAACAGTTGTTTGTCGAATATGACGCCAGTGATGAGAGCGCGCGGGACTTCTGCGCGCGCCATGGTGTGCGCCTTGTCTATTTTTACCGCCGCAGCCAAGAGCTCCGCGGGCGGTCGGCAAGGCGGCTGAGCGGTACGCCTCGGTCTGCGGCTCCGGTCGTGACCCCGGCCTTCATGCCGGTGCACATCCCCCGACACGCGCCCGCTGAGATCCGTTTGACTGTTGTCGTGAATGAGCATAAGAACTTCCCACTCTAACAGAGGAACATCGGCCTCTCTTATGTTGGGCTTGTCACGGGCCCTTTCCGGCTCCGTTTCTTAAAAGCCCCTGAAAGATATCGGGATATTGAGGGCGGGAGAGATTTAAGCAAGAGAAGGACGTAACAACATGATGCTCCAAACAATCTTCCGAATTGGGGTGATCGGAATGGAGAGATACCCACCAAAAATGTTACTGATTATCATTTTTTGTGTGTATATAATACGCAGGCACATACCTAAAAAGATATCCGATATGGAGTGCTGGTATTTTATCGAGAGGCCAACCTCACCGGCCCGATGCGGCGTATCACCTTGATGATTATCGGGACTTGTGGTGTCAATCGTTTTACGAGGAGAGAGAGTGTCATGAAGTTATATTATAGCCCCGGTGCCTGTTCGCTTTCCCCCCATATCGTCCTTAACGAAGGGGGATTCCGCTTTGATAAGGAAAGGGTGGATTTCGCCACCAAGAAAACCGAATCTGGGGTTGACTATACGACCATAAACTCGAACGGTTATGTACCCGCTCTGTTGCTCGATAATGGGCAGGTTTTGACTGAGGGGCCTGCCATTGTGCAGTATCTTGCCGATCTCGTGCCTGACAAGAAACTTGCCCCGAGGGCGGGTACGGTAGAACGCTACCAACTTATGCAATGGCTCAATTTTATTGGTACGGAGCTGCATAAGGGCTTTTCCCCGTTATTCAATCCACAGGCACCGGCCGAATGGAAAACGGTGGCGACTGCTCAGCTCGCGCGTCGTATAGGCGCCGTCAACCAACATTTGGAAGGGAAAGAGTGGTTGATGGGTAAAGACTTCACTGTCGGTGATGCCTATCTTTTTACGGTGTTGAGCTGGGGTCGGCACGTGGGTATTGATATAGGGCAATGGCCCGTACTCCAGGCCTACCACGGCCGTGTATTGAAGCGACCGGCGGTGCAGTCAGCCATGATGGCAGAAGGGCTTCTTCGGAAGACCTGACGGTATGGGGGTGTTGGCTCCTGGTCAGAGTGGAAAAAGCGAGAGGCCTAAAAAAAAGGGGGGGCGGCAGGCCTGTTGAAGATAAGTCGACGCCTGTCTGTCGTGTGTATTGCCCGCTTAATGTGCCCGAGGAGGAATAGCCTTCGGCCGATCTCACAATGACTAAGACCAAAGTGGGTAACCCTAGTCTGGTACGAGGAGCTGCCGACACAAGAGATTAAGGCCACGCAACGCTGTCATGCGTGTTGGGAATGGCTGGACGAGAAGAAAACGCGCTCGGATCGGGAACACCAGTGCCCGCTGCGGTTTCACCTGTGGCCGGGGTGACACTGCGGCGCTGGTTCTGTTGCGGTGGGTGGAAGTGAGATTAGCCTGCATTGTGGGCCGTACGGCCTATGGTTCCGGCGGAGCAGGAAATCTCTCACTTGCAAACTGATTATTCCCCATAATAGTTGCCTGGCTGGATTCGCGCCGCAACGACGACGGCCGCGTCTTGTGCCGTGAGAGCGCGAATAGAAGTTTGTCGAATCCTTGCGTGAAGAGCAAAAGACGGATTAGCGCCACACGCATGCCTCGCTGGCACAATCATCGTGCGGCGACTGCGCTGATACCGCTAGCGCCTCCATGATTCTTGCCCCTTAGGGACGAAATCTCTTATATTTTCGTGGCCCCTCCTGAATCGTCAAATGATCTTCGCGAAATCCCCGCAGCGTCTAATACCCATTGGTTAGATGTTCCTAATATATTGGTACAAGTGCGTAGCCTTTCTCTTGGTAGGCTATTAAGGAAATGAATCCGTTACCGATGGGGGTCACTTGGGGGATAATGGTTACCGGCTTGACATCCATGCCATGAAGGGCGACGCCGCAGGCCTGAAATCGAATGCCCTTCATAGACAGGCTGGCGATCTCTTTTTGGGTATTGGCGACTGCTCTTTCCTCCGTATAGGGAATCCCGCGTCTATCCTTCGTAAGAAAGGCGACGTCTGGACCGATAAAGACGACGATAAAGTGGGGTTCCACCTTTTGTGACAAGAGCTGACGTCGGGTCAGGCCGATCACTTTCACGAGATGCTCTAACGCTGTGGGTTTGCGGACATTGACCAAGAAAATAGCCTTGGCCTGATGGAGTCCGGCCAGAGCGGCGCGGTCATTTAAGGGGCCGGCCAGGGCGGCCGATGCGTATGTGACGGTGGCGACTATAATGGCGCTGATGGCTATACCGATTTTCATGGGGCTAATCCTCAGGCTGTATCGTTGTATCTATTTAGGTTAGCAGATTGTCTGGTTGAAGGGAGGGTAGGTCTATGAAGTATAGGTCCGTCTTAGCAAAAGGAACTTCATGACCTCTTTAGGACAAACGGCGGCTTAGCCCATCAGGTATCTCTTGATCGCTCGTTACGGCAAACTTATAAGAATACAGACGGTAGTGGCGTGGGATCGCACACACCATTTGGGTGCAGACTTGCGAAGTCTGATCGCGGTCGAACCAAGCGGCTTTGACGAGGGTTCGCGGTAGGCGTGGAGGGAAGATTGCCGGTGCCATAGGTGTGTCGGTCGTTATTTTTGGCGGCTAAACTTCTGAGATGCTACGAATCTGCCCTTGCGATGACGGGATCGCGATATATCCCGCGTTTGTTGCCGCATGGTGCGGGGGCGGATAGCGAAATGGGTGTTCCATCGCCACGGTTCCAAGCGAACGGGGTCCAGACGATAGGGTTTCACCTTCTATCCTGGAGCGGGCCCCTCTATTGTAGACGATCACCGTCTGTCAAAAAATCAGGTAGACCGCGCGCACCGGGAGGGGGCTCATGGCGGCTGTCGTTTTTAATGGAGCCTAAAACAGGGGGGGCGGCCATCAATCTGCATCTCTGTTGCAAGCGCTTATGTACGCTCGTGGTCATTTGGGTACTACGCGATGCCGTGGTTGTCGCAGGGTACGGGATGTATGAGCGTTAAGGCCGGCGCAGGGCGAATGAGAAGGATGCTAGCCGTTTTGTGAGTAGATGGTGAATGGATATTTCGGCCCGTCAAAGAACCTCGTAGCCAGGGTGAGTTTTGTAAGGACGGTCTTAAGCCCATAAGCAAATAGATCGGTCTGTGCCGTCCCATAAGCTCATAAGGCCTGCGGTAGATGGAGGATCGATATTACCGCACAAGCGATAAAGAATGGCGTATATGGAAGGGGTTACGGATAGAGGGCGGTCCGTTTGTTAGGTTTATGGCGAGCGATTGAGGGACGACGGGCTCTGCGGTCGGCATGCTCAATACCGATTGCCGCAGCGCCGATGCGGGCGAGTATGTGACGTGGGCGAAGCACCTTATCGCAACGGCGTCTTTGCGCTATGTCAATGCTACTACGAACGATGACAAGGATTTTTATTATTGGATACGGCAGTCGCCCACTCCGGGGTGCGGGTGGGGACTATTTGTTGGACAGAAAGACATCACTTTGGTAAAAGGAGAGACGGATTGACCTCTCAGATTTCAAATCATGATTTGAGAATTAATACAGGATAAATAAGAGGAATCATAATGGCTTATCAAGTGGACGGAAAAGTATTGGAGTGCACTGAGACAGGTTATATCGTGAATATGAATGATTGGAGTAAGACGGTGGCTTCGGAATTAGCCCGTCAGGATGGCTTAGAGTTGACCCAGGACCATTGGGATGTGATTGAGTATCTGCGTGATCAGTATTTCAACCACGGGGGCGAGTTACCTAATAACCGCCATATTTTGAAGGGAATGCAGGAGGTATGGTCTGATCGAAAGGTGGATAATAAGACCTTGTTCGACCTGTTTCCCGGGAATCCATCGAAACAGGCTGGCCGTATCGCGGGACTGCCGGAGAGTATGCGTAAAGGCGGGTACTAACCTCAGGTAAAACATGCCGGGGTGGGCATTGGCGATAGCCTATGTAAAGTGGGCTAGAGATGCATGGTGGGCTACGCAATTATAGATACCGCAGTGTTGTGCCAGTCAAGTGAGGACCGGCAGCATGACCACCCAACCACCCACCCCGGCTCTTGGCTATGCCGGCATGGTCACTGATCCGAGTACGGGTCTTAACCTCACCCTCACCGGGCGTATGATCCGAGGCTAAGACGGTGGCTGTCGCGGGATCCGGTGGGGTATGCGGCGGGAATCAATGTGTATGAGTATGTGGGAGGCGACCCGGTCAATAACTCCGATCCTTCAGGATTGTTTGCGATGCCCTTCTCCTCTATCGGGATTCCGGCGGGGGAATCCTATGGCAGTTCCGCAGCGCAGGCGTGGGCCACGGCTTTATGGAATCCAAGCAATGCCTGGTACCAGACCGCGATCGATGACTTGATGGGTGGGTGGGCCAGCTTATGGACGCCATGCACGAGTCATGAGACGGCATTGACGCGGCTTTCCGGGGAGGGTGCGGCACGGTACCTGGGGCGGGCGTACTGGCAGTACTTTCCCGCGGATAATCCTGATTATGAGTCCTCTGGGTTAACGCGTGGTTGGGGCTGGGAGCCACCCTACGAACCCGGTCCTGACGCGGCGCGCAATCTGGCCTTGCCGGAATACAATCCGGGCGATGCGATGCGTCCGGTTAACCCGCCTTGGTGGGAACCTATCCAAGGCCCCCCGCATGGTTGAGCCAGCTTACGGCCAATCGGGCGGGGAAGCTGAGTATTACCCTGGCTGGCTGTGGCCGTGAGTGTCCTTACGATTTTTGCGGGGTTATAGGCGGGGTATAGTTAGTCGCCTTTGTCGTGTTTCTATTAACCGCTTTAGTGGGTTGAGAGTGTCACATGGTCAGTTCAGCATAAGCGGTAGCGTTGCGGGGACATGGGCGCAGTTTGGACACGGGACGCCATGGGGAAGGCGATTGAAATCCGCATCGCTGACCGCGGGTCGCGGGTCGCGGGTCGCGGCTATTTCTCGCCAATGGCGCGGTACGATCACGGCGGTACGGCCTTTCCGAGCTCACGCAAGTTGGGTTACAAGGTCGGCGCCTTCGCTATGCAGGATGTCCTATTATCCTGGATGGCGAGCGCCTTGGGATCGTTTTTCTCGCCCCGCGGCATCGAGGCTTTGGCATCGGTGCGCTGTGGCTCACGGGAATGGGAGTCGATATCCGCAAGGTTTCGCAGAGTGAACCGCGGCCTATGATACAAAAATCATTGGCCAGCGGTTGGTTACGGCATCAGCGCCCATGTATGCTTCAGCTTCGCCGTGACCGTTTGGCGCGCCGCTTTTTTGATTTTATATTGATGGTGCATGGGTTGTGACTATACCGAATTGAGATAGGAACTGTTTTTTACCAAGATCTGTTACGCGTACCGCGCGACTATCTAGGTGGGGAACAATCCAAGCCAACTCAAGGCAGCGTTTGTGGATCGCGATACCGATGGTGCCGCCCAGATGGGGCCGGCGCTCGCTCCAGTCAATACACGTCCGGGCATAAGGGTGTCGTCGTATCCCTCTGATATCAATTCCCATCGACTCCAGGAAAACCAGGCCACCCGGGGTGATATGGGCGCCTGCGTCATCTAGTATGACGCGATGGGCCTGGACGAGGGCATCGCATATCGCTACCCCCAGACGGCCTGCGAGATGGTTATAACAGGTCCGACCTTGCTGGAGGGCGGGGTCAACCCGCGAAGAGACCATTGGGCGGGGGGATGTGGCTGCGACCACCATCACAGATTCGAGCAAGGCGGCGACATGGCTTGATGCCAATCGGTAATATCGGTGTCGTCCCTGGCGCACCATGGTGAGAAGGCCGGCCATGACCAGTTGCGCCAAATGTCCGCTGGCCGTTTGGGCCGTGATATCAGCGCAAGCCGCTAATTCACCGGCGGGTAATGCACGCCCATCGCCGAGCGCGAGCAACATCCTTGTCCGCGTGGTTTCGCCCACCAATGCCGCAATCTTGGCTACTTCCTCTGCGCTTGTCATGACCTCTGTCCTTTTGGCGCGATCTTATCAGTCTTGGTTTTCCGACGCTTCGGTGTCCGCCGAAGTGGATCGTCGTATTGTACGTTAGTCTCTGTCGTTCCCGTATGGATCGGGTTTCTGGTGATGTATTATGCGTAACCACTCAGGAGCTGGTATGGCGATAAGGCTGGAAAGATGTGAAACGACATCAAAAGATCGACGCATTATTCTTGTCACCTTGTGCTTGGGTGTTTTCATGGTTCAAGTCGATACGTCCATCGTGAATCTCGCAGCCCATGCAATGGGTGTCGCCTTGCATGCGCCCTTGACGGCGCTGCAATGGATCGTCGATGGCTACAACCTCACATATGCCGCTCTTCTGTTGTCGGGGGGCGTTTTGGCCGATCTCTTTGGTCGTCGCCGTATGTTGATCCTAGGGACCGCTATTTTTACCGCGGGCTCTCTCTTTTGTGCCTTAGCCCCTAGTTCTGCCGTGTTAATTGCGGGACGAGTCATGACCGGTGTTGGCGCGGCCCTGTTGTTGCCCAGCACCCTCGCCTTGATTCGGGTCATCTGGGCCGATGCACACGAACGCGCGCACGTGATTGGGATCTGGGCCGGTATAAACGGAGCGGCGCTGGCTATGGGCCCTCCGCTCGGCGGCTTTTTGATCCCGATCGCCGGATGGCGCAGCATCTTTGCGTTGACGATTCCGCTTGGATTGGCGGTGATAAGACTCGGCGCACGCGTGATCCCTGAATCGTCCGATCCTGTTGGGCGCCATATGGATCTCAGGGGCCAGATTTTGGCGGGTTTAGGACTTGCTGGACTGGCGACGGCGGTAATCGAGTCCGGCGTTATAGCGGGCCTAAGCGCTGCTGTGAGTGGCGCTTGCTTCATACTTTTTTATTTTGTGGAGCGCCGGGCTGGTGAGGCGGCGATGGTACCGCTCCCTCTGCTTCGTAAGCCCTTATTTGCGGCCGCCGTGGGGGTTACGGCGGCCATGACCTTCGGGATGTATGGCGTACTTTTCTTACTGCCATTCGTCTGGTTGCAATCCGGTACGTTGAACGTCTCTGGGGCGGGTGTCGCTTTGGTGCCTATGTCGCTTGCATTTGTCGCTCTGTCCCATAAATCGGGTGCCTGGAGCCGTCGTTGGGGGGTGCGTCCCATGATTACAGGCGGCATGTCCCTCATCGGCGGGGGGATCGCGATTTTGGCGCTGACGCAAGCGGGGCGTCCCGTTTGGTTGGCTGAAATTGGATTGTTGTTCACGGGGGTTGGTATGGCCCTCACTACCGGCCCGTTGCTGACCGTTGCGGTCGCAGCCGTTGATGCGTCGCGCGCAGGTACTGCTTCCGCTCTTGTGAATACCGCGCGCATGGTCGGCGCGACCTTGGGTGTTGCGGTCTTGGGGGCGATATTTGCCACGGTTCCGCGTGGTTCCGGTTTTACCGTGGCCATGGGGGGCGGCGCCATCGTCGTATTCACGGCGGTCCTATTGGCCGCGCGCATATTGCGTTGAGCATGGTGCGGGCGAAATGACGGTATCTCTCACTTGTGAACATGGCTGAAGAGTTAAGGGGCCCCTAGAGACGAGATGCTTTGGAAGACTTAAAGCCAGATCGAAGGCGGTGGGTCATCAGGGCGAGATCCAATGGGCCTTTGGAGGTGTGTGATGGGCGATAGCGGTAAGAGGGTGAAACGCCTCACGCAAGACATTGAGGGCTCTGCGTCCTCTTTTGCATTGAGTGAAGCGCGGCTCCTTTGGTACCATACAGGCCGTTTCCGGCGGTTCGCCTTATGACTTCGCGCCATCGAGCCTATATCCTTTTGAGTGGCGCCGCTTTATTTTGGGCCGGCAACTTTGTGCTCGCGCGCGCGGTTCACGCGGCCGTGCCGCCCATAGGGCTCGCCTTCTGGCGTTGGGCTGTAGTCGGATTGTTTGTCGTCCCTTGGGCGTGGCGGGAACTGCGCGCGCAGTGGCCCGTGATGCGTGCGCATGCAGGCCTTATGATCCTGCTTGGCATGTTGAGTGTGGGGGCATTCAATACGCTGATCTACGTGGGTGTACAAACCGCATCGGCCATTGATGCCTTGATGTTGATCTCGGCGATTCCCGCCTTTATTTTAGTATTGGCGCCTGTCATTCTCGGCAATCGGCTCGCACGTCGTGAAATCTTGGGTGTCTTCGTGTCGGGGCTTGGCGTACTCACCGTGCTCACGCATGGGCATCCCTGGAGTATGACCGACCTTTTTGATAACAGCGGAACATTGTGGATTCTCGCAGGCGTATTGAGCTGGGCTTTGTATTCGGTACTGTTACGACGCCTTCCGGCCGCTATTTTTGGGCGGGGACTCTTTGCCGCAACGGTGATTGTGGGGCTTGTCACATTGCTGCCGTTTTATCTGTGGGAAACTTATGGGCAATATCGACCCGTGACCCTCTCGCTTACGCTCCTCTGGAGCGTCGCCTATACCGCGTTTTTTGCCTCCGTCCTAGCCTATCTTGCCTGGAATAAAGGAGTAGCGCTCATTGGGGTGGAGCGCGCGGGAATCTTTATTCATCTTATGCCCGCATTCGGCTTGCTGCTATCGGCTTTTTGGTTAAAAGAGCACATAACGATCGCAGACGGCGCGGGTCTTACCTTTATTCTTGTTGGTTTGACGATAAGCACCGCGCGATACACATCCAGACGAGTCGCCTGACAGGACCTGTTCAGAATGGGGCGTCGAAGAGCCTGCCCCTAAGGCGCGCGGCAGGCGCAAGCCTATCCATTAAGTCCGTTTTCTTGTCCACAAAAATTGTCGATAAGCCTGTTGATAACATCCCACGTACCCCACGAATCCACGGACAAAGAGGCTGCCAAAAGAAAAGGCAGATCGAGGGTGCCTTAAGGGCTTATATTCTTATGGAGGATACGCAGGTCCGTCTGAACGGAAGGGGTGTTTGGGGGCATCCCCATGAGATGCATGAGATCTTCCATTTGGGCGTGGTGGTGGGTGGTCTTGCGTTTTAAGGATGGGCTTTACCATCGATACGCTGTCGGATGGCGGAGCTCAAGTCCACCAGTCGCGCCGGGTTTGCGTCATCAAACGGCTTCCCCATCTCATCTGTGAGAAAAAACACATCTTCCGCACGCTCCCCGAATGTCCCGACTTTAGCGGTGACGATGCGTGTTCGACACGCCCGTAAAGCAAGCGCCACTTGGTGGAGCAGGCCCGGACGGTCTTGGGCGACTATCTCCATGACTGTGAGCTGTCCATTGGCGGTAGATGAGAAATTGACCTCCGTTACGATCGGGAAATTCTTGAGGATGCGGGGTAGGGGGCGAGGGGGCGTCTCACGAAAGCCTGTCGCCAAATCGCGACGAACCTGATCTCGTAGCTGGCGCAACTCGCGTTCGTTTGGCACCACACCTTGCGCGGTAAGCGTCACAAAACAATCCAGGGCATAGCCGGACGCCATATGAATGCGGGCATCCACTATCGACATGTTGAGTCGATCGAGGCTGCCTGTGAGCACCGCAAAAAGATCGTCGCTTAAAGGGCTAAACACGAGGAATTCGACGCCGGCCTTATCCGGGCGCACCCGCACTTCTACAAGCGGAAGCGCGGTGGTTTGCGCGCGCGCAATAGTGCAGGCATGCCACGCAAGGGATTCGGCGTCATGGCGTAAAAAGTATTCGGCATCCATGCGCTGCCAATGCTGCTCGATGTGCTCTTGCGGCGCGCAGTGCGCACACCAGGTGAGCGCTTCTCGCTTGATGTCTACGACATGCGCCTCGAGATCGATAGGCTCGCCTATTCCTCGTCGGAGCACGCGCGTCGTGCTCCGATAAAGCTCGGTGAGGAGTTGTCCTTTCCAGGCATTCCATACGTTAGGACTGGTGCCGCGCATATCGGCGACCGTGAGGAGGTAGAGATTGTCGAGATGCTCGCGATCCCCCACGCAGCGTGCAAAATCTGCGACGACATCCGGGTCCGAGATATCGGTGTGTTGGGCGGTGCGTGACATGATGAGGTGGTTGCGAACAAGCCAGGCAACAAATTGGGAATCATATTCGCTTAAACCCTGGCGTTTACAAAACAGGTAGGCCTCGCTCTCGCCTAGCTTTGAGTGATCGCCACCGCGTCCCTTCGCGATATCATGAAAAAGCGCCGCAAGGTAAAGACGTTCCGGCTTTGCAAGCGAGGCCGCGATATCGCTTACGGCGGGTAGTTCGGCGTGAAATTCGGGTACCATCAGGCGCCGCACATTGCGCAACACAAAGAGACTGTGCTCGTCTACGGTATAGACATGAAACAAATCGTGCTGCATTTGGCCTACGATCTTGCCGAATGCCGGGATAAAGGCGCCTAAGACCCCATAGGCATTCATGCGGCGCAGGGCATGCGTGACGCCCGCCCGCGCGCGCAAGAGCGCAAGGAACTCTTTTTGTACATTAGCGTCTTGGCGAAACGCGCCATTGATTAAACCGAGGTGCGCGCGGAGCAGGCGAATCGTGGCCGCGCGCACGCCGCGCAAGCCTGGATGGTCTTGTAGCACACGAAAGAGCGTGAGGAGCGCGCGGGGCTCGTTGGCAAAAACATGGGCGTCTGTGACTTCAAGAAAGCCGTTACGCGATCGGAACTGGGGACTCAAGATCTTGATGACGGGGCGCTTAGGAGATTGAAGGGCCTCGGCAAAGTGCTGAAGGATGATTTCATTGAGAAGCTGTAATTGCTTGACCGTCCGGTAATAACGCTTCATGAACTGTTCGACAGCCAGGCGGCCCGGTCGATCCACATAGCCCATTTGGAGGGCCAACGTACGTTGATGATCAAACAGCAGGCGATCTTCGCGGCGGCGCGCCAGAAAATGTAGGCCGTTACGAACCTGCCAAAGGAAGTTGCGTCCGTCTATGAGCGTTTGATGTTCCCGTTCGCTGAGAAAGCCGACCTTTACGAGTTGATGAAGGTCGCTCGATCCCAAATGACGATGACCGATCCAACCCATCATGTGGATATCGCGTAAGCCGCCCGGACCCTCTTTGATGTTGGGCTCGAGGTTATATCCGGTATCGTCATAGCGGGCATGACGGTTGCGCTGCTCCAAGAGCTTGGCTTCGTAAAATTGCGCGCTGGGCCAAAGGGTCGGTGAGGCCAGTTTATGCACGAGGTTTGCGAGTAAGCCCTCGTCGCCGACTAATAAGCGCGCCTCCATCAGATTGGTCATGATGGTGACATCGGTCCGCGCGAGGCTTAAGCAGTCCCGCACGGACCGGACGCTTTGACCGACGTTTAGCCCGATGTCCCACAGGAAACGAAAAAACGCCTCGGCGAATGTCTGCGTGTGGGCGTAGCGCCCATGATCGAGAAGTAAAAGAAGGTCGATGTCGGAGGCGGGGTGAAGCTCGCCCCGCCCATACCCACCGACTGCGACGAGCGCGATCGATGCGCCGGGCGGTAGGAGGTGTTCGTATTCCGTATAAGCGTGTACTAAGAGTTCGTCTATAAAGGCTGTGCGTAACTGAAGGACGTGTACGCCCAGGCCCCGTCTGCGTCGGGGAAGTTCCGCTTCATGGACGGCCTTGATTTCGAGATCCCGAGCCCGCAAACGGGCTCGAAAATCTTCAAGGCGACTGGGTAGGATCTCTGGCGGGGCTGCGTTTAGCACAGGATGGCCTAAATCGTCTCATTGGAGCGCAAAGTGAGAACCTCGTAGCCGTTGGGTGTGACGAGAATCGTATGCTCCCATTGGGCCGAAAGTCCATGATCGCGGGTAACGACCGTCCAATTGTCAGGTAAGAGCTTCACGGGGGCTCCGCGTTGATTGATCATGGGCTCAATCGTAAAGGTCATGCCGGCCTCAAGCACGACTCCGGTTCCCGGTCGCCCGTAATGCAAAACCTGGGGATCTTCATGAAAACCGCGCCCAATCCCGTGTCCGCAATACTCGCGCACGACCGAGTAGCGTTGACTTTCGGCAAAGCTCTGAATGGCATGCCCGATATCGCCTAGGCGGGCACCGGGCTTCACTAAACGGATACCCCGTACCATGCACTCATAGGTGATTTCCGTGAGTCGTCGTGCAGCGACAGACGGTGTGTCGACAAAGAACATCTGACTGGTATCACCGTGATATGCGTCTTTAATCACCGTGATGTCGATGTTGATGATGTCTCCTCGCTTCAATTTGCGGTCACCGGGGATCCCGTGGCAGACCTGATGATTAACAGACGTGCAGATAGAGCGCGGGAAACCGCGGTAATTGAGGGGCGCGGGTATCGCCTGTTGCGTATGGACAATAAAGTCATGGCAAATCCGATCGAGCTCGCCTGTCGTGACACCGGGAACCACATAGGGTCCGATCATCTCGAGGACATCGGCGGCCAGTTTCCCAGCCACGCGCATTTTCTGAATTTCCGCTTCTGTTTTGATTGTGATGGCCATCAGCTTCTACTGGGGGATCCAAGGGGAAACATAATAAATCGCATTGTCGGTCCTTGGGCCCTGTGTTTCAACCCGTATCTTTTTTGGGAGGGTTTAGGCCCCGTCGCCCTGGTTATCGCTTTGTGCCCCGCTGTTCGGATGGCCGCGCACGTGGTAGCATGCGCGCACGCGGGGATTCCCTCGCGCCCTCGCGATATGGAGGGATTATCGCACGTGGGCCGTCACGGCGTTCGGGTGCTCAAGACCTTAGGTTTTGAGTCGACGTCCGGGGTCTACGGTGGACAAACCCAATGAGAGAGGCTCTATGTCTAATGTAACTATGCGTGAAATGCTCGAGGCCGGCGTCCATTTCGGCCATCAAACTCGGTTCTGGCACCCCAAAATGCGCCCTTATATCTTTGGGGAGCGCAATAATATCCACATTATCAATCTGGAAAAATCCCTGCCGATGTTAAACGAGGCGGCCGCCTTTGTGCGTAAGTTGGCCTCGAACAAGGGTGTCGTACTCTTCGTCGGGACCAAACGTCAAGCCGCTGAAATCGTGCGGGAAGAAGCGGTTCGCGCCGGCTGCCCCTATGTGGATCATCGCTGGTTGGGCGGAATGCTCACCAATTATAAGACCGTACGCCGGTCTATCGAGCGTCTGAAGCGACTAGAGGCCTTGCTCGCAGAAGGCGGCGGTTCCGAAAAGCTTTCCAAGAAAGAGACGCTCACGCTCGAGCGTGAGCGCATCAAGCTCGACCGCAGTCTGAGCGGAATCAAAGACATGCCGAACCTACCCGATGCGCTGTTTGTGATCGACGTGGGCCATGAATACATCGCGGTAAGCGAAGCCAATAAATTGAAGATCCCCGTTGTTGCGGTGGTGGACTCCAACTGCAAGACGCAAGGGGTTGATTTCGTGATTCCCGGGAATGACGATGCGAGTCGGGCGATTTCGCTCTACGCACGCACCATGGCCGATGCGGTCCTGGAAGGCCGCGCTTCCTCATCTTCGCTGCCGCTTGCGTCTGATGAAGAGTTTGTCGAAGTAAAGGACGAGCCGAGAGCCCCAGGGTCTACCCCGAAGAGGGCGGGGGGGTTTGATGGCTTAGCGGCGGAAGGAGAGGGTGACGCCGAAGCGCCGGCGGACGCCCGTAAGGCGGCACGTCCCAAGGGTCGCGGCGAAGGTGCGGGCGCGAAACCCGCGCGCGGTGGTCGTGGACGGTCTTAAGGCAACGGTATAAATCGATAGGCAAAAGGGGGCTTAAGCCCCCTTTTGCGCGATGTGAGGGCATAATCAATGGCAATTTCCGCAACTCAGGTAAAAGAACTCCGGGAACGGACCGGGCTTGGCATGATGGAATGCAAGGCTGCGCTCACCGAGACCGACGGTAATATAGAAGCGGCGATCGATCTGCTGCGCACCAAGGCCGGCGCCAAAGTCGACAAAAAGGCCCATCGCGTGGCGGCGGAAGGCGCGATCGGCGCCTTCGTGGAATCGAAAGGACAAATCGGTGCGCTCGTTGAGGTCAACAGCGAAACGGATTTCGTAGCCAAAGACGAGCGCTTTATTGGCTTTGCGCAGACACTGGCGATGCTGGTGGTTGAACGTAACCCGCAAGATCTGGAGGCCTTGCTGGCCCTGGTCATGCCTTCGGGCGGTACCGTGGCCGAAGCCCGTATCGCCTTGGTTGCGCAGTTTGGTGAGAATATGGCTATTCGCCGTTTTGTGCGTCTAGACGCCAAGGGCGGGCAGTTGGGTCAATATGTTCATGGGCGGCGTATAGGCGTTTTGATCGCGCTCACAGGGGGTAACCCGAGCCTGGCCCGTGATCTCGCCATGCACGTAGCCGCAAGTAAACCCACTTATGTGAGACCGGCAGACGTGGACGCCGAGGTCGTGGCGCGCGAAAAAGCGATATACATGGCGCAAGCGGAAGGTTCGGGTAAACCCCCGGCCATCATCGAGAAGATGATCATGGGCAAGGTCCAAAAATACCTTGATGATATCACCTTGGTGGGTCAGCCTTTCGTGAAGGATCCAGACACGACCGTAGCCGCCCAATTAAAGCAGGGTGGCGCCGATGTGACGTGTTTTTATCGTCTGGAGGTCGGCGAAGGAATTGAGCGCGAGGTGAGCAACTTTGCGTCGGAAGTGATGTCACAGGTGAAGGGAAGCTGATCTATGGCGCGGTACCGGCGCGTGCTTTTGAAATTGAGCGGCGAAGCGCTTATGGGCGAGACTGGCTATGGCATCGATCCCGTGGTGCTCGCCAAGACGGCCCAGGCGGTAGCTGAGGGCGCGCAGGGCACGGGGATCGGGATCGTCGTGGGGGGCGGCAATATCTTTCGTGGGGTCTCGAGTTCGGCACGCGACATGGACAGGGCCGAAGCCGATCTCATGGGGATGCTCGCGACTATCATGAACGCATTGGCCCTCGCCCAGGCTCTGTGCGGGGCGGGGTTGAAGGCCCATGTGCAGTCGGCGTTGCCGGTAGGAGTCGCAGTCCCCGCTTTTGATAGACGCCAGGCGCTCCAATGGCTGGACTTAGGTGAGGTCGTCATCTTTGCCGCCGGGACCGGAAACCCATTTTTTACGACCGATACGGCGGCAAGCTTGCGCGCCCTCGAGATGCGCGCCGAGATCATGCTCAAGGCGACGAAGGTCGATGGCGTGTATTCCGCGGATCCGAAGCGGGACCCCGCGGCAATACGGTATAAGCGCTTAAGCTACGATGATGTCTTGCAGCGGCGACTCGCCGTCATGGACGCCACGGCCATTGCTCTCTTGCGCGAGTACCGCGTGCCTTTGCGGGTCTTTGACATGATGGCCCCGGGCGCCTTGGCGCGCGTCTTGGCGGGAGAGGATGAGGGAACGTTAGTGGAAGAAGGAGTGTTGTGTGAGTGACGACCTAAAAAAAGACGTCCAAGCGCGTATGGCCAAGTCGCTTGAGGCCCTAAAGCTCGAGCTCGGCCGTATTCGCACAGGGCGCGCCAATACCGCGCTCTTAGACCATATCATGGTGGATTATTACGGGACCAAAACCGCGTTGTCCAAGGTAGCCAACATCACGGTCAGCGATGCGCGCAATCTCGTCGTAACCCCCTGGGAAAAGGCGCTAGTGGCGCCTATTGAACGCGCCATCATGGAGTCGGGTCTCGGTTTTAATCCCGTGACGACCGGCATGACCATGCGCATCCCTATGCCTGCGCTCACCGAGGAGCGTCGCCGAGAGTTGGGGAAGGTGGCGCGTAGCGAAGGGGAGAATGCAAAAATCGCCATTCGCAATATTCGCCGGGATACCAATAACCACCTCAAGGAACAGGTCAAGAAGAAGGTGCTCTCGGAAGACGAGGAAAAGCGCCTTGTCGAGGCCGTTCAAAAGGCCACGGATCAGTTTATCGGGGAAATTGATAAGCTAGTCGGAGCGAAGGAACGCGACATCCTTGAGATCTAACGGGCAATAATGAAGTAGGCTTATACTGCCATCATGAAGACGATAGATGAGAGAATTCAACCCTCAGGGAGCGCGCTCCCTGAGCATGTGGCAGTCATCATGGATGGCAACGGTCGCTGGGCGAAAGCGCGGGGGCAGGCGCGTATTCAGGGGCACCGCAAAGGCGTGGAAAGGGTCCGCGAACTTGTGACGAATTGCGGGGAAAAGGGCGTAAAAGCCATTACCCTTTTTGCGTTTAGTAGCGAAAACTGGCGGCGCCCGCGCCTTGAAGTACGACTCTTGCGCCAACTCTTCTTATTGGCGCTCGAGCGGGAGATCACTAAGCTTCACGCCAATGGTGTGCGGTTTTGTGTGATCGGAGATACCGGTGCCTTCGGGCCCGATATCGTCCGTCGTGTCCAGGAGGCGGAGGAATTGACCCGTCATAATACCCGTTTGCGCCTCACCATTGCCGCCAATTATGGGGGTCGCTGGGATATTGCGCGCGCCTGCGCGCGTATCGCAACGGAAGTCCAGGCGGGGCGATTGAACCCCACCGATATCACGCCAGAGACCCTGGCGCCCTATCTCAGTATGGCGGACATGCCGGAGCCTGATCTTTTTATTCGGACGGGCGGAGAAGAGCGAATAAGCAATTTCTTATTGTGGCAATTGGCCTACACGGAACTGTATTTCACGCCCGTTTTATGGCCGGATTTCGATTCCGTGGAGCTCGATACCGCGTTGGAGTCGTTTGCCGGCAGGCAGCGACGATTTGGCCGTACCGGCGACCAGGTTGAGGCCGCCTGGCGTGCTTAAGACACGCCTTCTGACGGCACTTATCATCGGATCCTTCATTGTCGCGGGGCTCTTTGTCCTCAGTACGACTGGTGTGGCGATCATGCTCGGGTTTTTTTCTTTAGTCGCCGCCTTCGAGTGGTCGGCCTTGGTCTACCCCGGATGGCGGGTCGGCTTATCTTTTGTGGCCCTCGTGGCCCTGCTGGGCCTCGCAAGTCGCACGCTTCCCGCCGGAACGGTCGCTATGATAGGCCTCCTGTGGTGGGCTTGGGCCGCGGTAGAGGTCTTTATCTTCGAGGCGCAGGCAAGCCCGATCTGGAAAAAAAACCCCATAAGATGGCTGTCAGGTGCCTTTGTGCTCATTCCTGCCTGGCAAGGATGTGTTGATCTGAAGGCGGGGGACCCCGCCCATCCGGAGCTCTTGTTGTGGGTGCTTGCCATGGTCTGGACCGCCGATTCGGTCGCTTATTTCGTGGGGCGCGCCATTGGGTATCGACGTATCGCGCCGCTCGTGAGTCCCGGAAAGAGCGTAGAAGGCGCAGTGGCCGGTCTATTTGGCGCGGCGCTCGTCGGGGGGGCGGGGGCCGGACTTTTGGGTCTTTCCGATATCGAGATCGTGAAGGGGATGGTTTTGGGTGGCTTGGTTGGAATCCTGTCGGTATTAGGGGATCTCTTGGAAAGTAAGGCGAAGCGACTTGCGGACGTTAAGGATTCCGGTCATTTTCTGCCGGGGCACGGGGGCGTTTTAGACCGTATCGACGCCTTGATGGCCGCCGTTCCCCTTTTCGTATGGGGTCTTCCATGGTTGGGGGTTCGATGACAACAGGGGCCGCGCTGCCATCGTCCAAAGGCGCCATTCAAGGGGTTGCGATCTTAGGGGCAACGGGCTCTATTGGCGTTAGTACTCTCAAAGTTCTGGCCCTGCATCCAGAACGCTTTCGCGTCATTGCATTGAGCGCCTATCAGCGGATCGACGAGCTTAAGGAGCAATGCATTCGGTTTAAACCCCTTCTGGCGGTCGTACACGAACCGACGGCGGCGGCCTCCTTGCGCCGCGACCTCCAAGAGGCGCATTGCGCGACGGAGGTCTTGTCCGGGGCATCGGCGCTCGAGCGCATTGCAAGCGATGCCCGTGTCGCGACTGTGGTATGCGGTATCGTAGGGGCGGCCGGGCTGCAATCGGCGTGGGCCGCCGTACGCGCCGGTAAGCGAGTGCTCTTTGCCAACAAGGAGCCGCTCGTCATGTCCGGGCATCTATTGCTGGCGCAGGCGCGTCTAAGCGGCGCCCATCTGCTGCCGCTCGATAGCGAACATAATGCGATCTTCCAATGCCTCCCGCAGGACCGCACAGACCTAGCGAGCGCGGGTGTGCGTCGTATTTTATTGACCTGCTCGGGCGGACCCTTTCGTAATACCCCGGCAAGCGAGTTTGCCCAGGTCACCCCGGAACGGGCGTGCGCCCATCCGCGTTGGGTCATGGGTCGAAAGATCTCGGTCGACTCCGCGACTTTGATGAATAAGGGCCTGGAGCTCATCGAAGCGTGTCGGTTGTTTGAGGTGACACCGGAACAAATCGAGGTCGTCATTCATCCGCAGAGTGTTATCCATTCGCTGGTTGAATATATAGACGGCTCGGTATTGGCGCAGCTCGGAAATCCCGACATGCGCACCCCGATCGCGCATGCCCTGGGTTTTCCGGATCGCATTGACGCAGGCGTGGAGCGGCTCGATCTCGCCCAGATTGGGCGATTGGACTTCGAACCCCCAGACGAAACGCGTTTCCCGTGTCTGAGGCTCGCCCGGGAGGCGGCCATGGCCGGAGGCTGCGCCCCGACACACCTTAACGCGGCAAACGAGATCGCAGTCGAGGCCTTTCTGGCGGGCGCGCTCCTGTTTTCGGATATCCCTCGGATCATAGAGACGGTTATGGATACTTTAGCGGTCGTCCCCGCAGAATCGCTTGAGGCGATTCTCGAGGAGGACTTCCGCGCGCGCACGTTGGCGCAACACGTGGTGGCGGCACGAGGCGACAAAGGAGCTCGAATATGCTGAGCGAGGTCGGGTACAGTATTCTGGGGTTTGTTTTGGCGATTGGAATACTCATCGTCGTTCATGAGTTTGGCCACTATATCGTCGCAAAGAGCCTTGGCGTGAAGGTTCTCCGGTTTTCGGTGGGCTTTGGGCCTTCGGTTCTTCTGAGGCGTTTTGGTCGCGATCAAACGGAATATGTCCTGGCCGCGATTCCTTTAGGCGGCTTTGTCAAGATGCTCGATGAAAATGAAGGGGAGGTCGCGCCGAGTGAGCGTCACCGCGCCTTTAATCGCCAAAGCCTCATAAAGCGCACCGCGATCGTACTGGCAGGTCCTGGCTTCAATTTTCTGTTTGCCATCCTCGCTTACTGGGTGGTGTTTATGACCGGTGTGCCGGGGTTGAAGCCTATTATCGGGCGGGTTGTCGCACATTCGCCCGCGGCCCAGGCGGGTATCCGCGCAGGCGACCAGATTTTGCGCATCAACGGTCGACGTATCCAAAGTTTGAATCAAGACCGTCTGTTCTTATTTCAAGAAGCGCTAGATCATGCCAAGGTAAACGTCCGCGTTCTCACCCCAGAGGGCAAGAAACGTGATCTGACGATGAATCTGGCCGGCGTCCATGCCGCGGCTTTAAGTAAGGGCCACTTAAGCGCCGTGCTGGGCATCTATGGATGGCAACCGATTCTGGTACCGAAGATCGCCGAGATCGTGGCCCATGATCCGGCAGAGCGAGCCGGGCTTAAAGTGGGTGACTTGATCACGGCGATCAATGGCCATCCGATCACGCTCTGGGCGAAGGCGGCCGCCATCATTCAGGAGCATCCGTTAAAGCCGCTCGATGTGACGATTCTGCGCGGTGGGCGAACGCAGCAATTGATCATCACGCCAAAAGCCGTTATGGTGAAGGGCAAACGGGTGGGTCAGATCGGCGCGGGAATCAAAGTGCCGCCGCTCCCGCCGGGGCTGCGGGTCACGGTTCGTCGCGGTCCTATAGGCGCGTTTAAGGCGGCAGTCGCCGACACATGGCTTATGAGCCGCCTTACCGTGGAGATGTTGGGGAAGATGTTGTTGCTCCAGGTATCGCCTAAGAGCATCAGCGGGCCACTGACCATTGCCCAATATGCCGGATATTCCGTCCAGGTGGGGTTTGCTAGCTTTTTGATGTTTCTTGGGGTTGTGAGCATAAGCCTTGGGGTCTTGAATTTAATGCCGGTGCCGGTACTAGACGGCGGACATATCTTCTTTTATATCCTTGAAGGATTAAAAGGGAGCCCGCTCTCGGAACAGGTAGTGGGGTGGGGACAGCGGGTCGGCGTAACGTTACTGTTAGGTCTCATGATGCTTGCCTTCTATAACGATCTTACGCGTATTTTGGGATAAAGAACGAGGGGCGGGCTTCAGGCAATGAAAAGATGGATAATGACGCTCAGTCTTATGAGCGCGCTCTTTGGTACGGCTCAAGCCGCACCATTTGTGATCGACCATATCGTGGTGACCGGATTAAAGCGGATCTCACCCGCCACTGTTTTGACGTATCTCCCGTTGCGGGTAGGGGAACGTCTTACGAGCGCGCGTGCCGAACGCTCTATTGTCGCGTTATTCAAAACGGGATTTTTTCGGGACGTGCAGCTCATGCAAAAGGGCGATACGCTCGTGGTCGTCGTGAAGGAGCGTCCCGCCATCGCGCGTATCACGATTACGGGCACCCACGTCATCAAGCCAAAGAAGTTGTTGAAGTCTCTCGCCGATATGGGATTTACGAAAGGACGGGTCTTCAATCGCGCGCTTCTGCATGAAACCAAGCAGGCCTTACGCAGACAATATTTCAATCGCGGCTATTATGCGGCCCATGTGGTCACGCGGGTGAAACACTTGCCGCGTGATCGGGTCGCGGTCAGTATCTCGGTGTCCGAGGGCAAGATCGCCCGCATAAAGCAGATCACGATCGTCGGTAACCATCGCTTCAAGGAACAACGCCTCCTGGGCCATTTTAAGCTAGGCGCGCCGGGGCTCTTTAGCTTCTTTACGGGCAATGATCGCTATTCGCGCCAGAAGCTCATGGCGGATCTGGGAAACCTCCGGAATTTCTATATGAACAGGGGATTTCTGCGTTTTCGCTTGGTGTCGACCGTGGTCGCCATCACGCCCAGCAAAGACTGGATCTATGTCACCGAAAACGTGCATGAGGGGCATATCTACCGTATCTCGCATATCGATTTTGCGGGCCACACAGTCCTTCGACCGGCCACTTTAGACACCTTGTTGCGGTTAAAGCCCGGCACCATCTTTTCCCGGGAACGGATTACTAAAGGGACCCGGCGGATTATCGGCAAGCTCGGGGATCGCGGCTATGCGTTTGCGAATGTGCGCGTAGTACCGCATCTTGATCGCAAAAACCATATGATCGCCTTAACGTTCTTCGTAGAACCCGGGCAGCGTGTTTATGTGCGGCGGATTCGATTCTTTGGTAATACGGTCACGCAAGATGCCGTGTTGCGCCGAACCATGCGTCAGTACGAGGGGGCATGGTTCTCGGCTAGCCGCATCAAGGAATCGGTCACGCTTCTGCGCCGACTCGGATTCTTTACCAACGTGCGGGTCACAACGCCCCCCGTGCCCGGTCACGCGAACGAGGTCGATGTCGATGTCCACGTGAAGGAGCGTCCGACGGGAAGCGTCGTCGCGGGCCTGGGCTATTCAGACCTCTATGGCCTTTTTATCAATGGGTCGGTGACCTATCAGGATCTCTTGGGGACCGGCAAGGCGCTCTCGGTGACCGCCAACACCTCGGTGGCCTATAAGGACATCAACCTTACCTACACCAATCCTTATTACACGAGTTCCGGCATCAGCCGCGGTTTTAATATCTACGATAGCTCGTTTAACGCAGCGGCGGCTTATACCGCCGCCTATAACGAAAGCACCATAGGCGCCGGTGTCTTTTATGGCATCCCGATTGGCATGAACCGCACGGTCAATATCGGCTTAGCCGCCGAGCGTGTGAAGCTGACCGTCAACTCCACGAGCGCTTATGTGGCGCAACAATTCGTCGCCCATCATGGCTCTAGTAACGACATTATCAAAGCGACCTTTGGCTGGTCGCGGAATACGTTGAATAATGCGATCTTTCCGACTAATGGGACATTCCAACAGTTAAGCGGGGAAGTGGGTCTTCCGGGCGGGAGTCTTGAATACTATAGGGCGTCTTATCTCGCGAGCGTGTTCTTCCCCTTCGGGCGCCAATATAGCTTGAAGCTCAGCAATCAATGGAGCTATGGCCATGGTTATGGGAAAACGAATAACCTCCCGTTTTTCAAGAACTTCTACGCAGGTGGCGCGAGCTCCGTGCGCGGCTATCAAAACGAGTCCTTAGGGCCGCGTGATATCCTACCGCCCTATGATCCGATAGGTGGTGATAAGCGGATGCTGGCCAGTGCCGAGTTCTTTTTTCCGGTCCCGGGAACGTCTATCCATAATCGGTCCATGCGGCTGTCGACGTTTGTCGATGCGGGGCAGGTATTCGGGCCTGGACAACCCTTTAGATTCAATCAGATCCGGACTTCGTTTGGTGTGGCATTCGACTGGTTCTCGCCGATCGCGCCTTTAAGTATTAGTATTGCGCGGCCGCTTAATGCCCAGCCAGGCGATCAGACCCGAGCCGTTCAGTTTACGCTAGGTACGCTCTTCATGTATTGACGAGCACCACACTTTTGGCGAGGCTTCGGGTCTAGGAAGCGGGTCTAGGAGGCGGGCGCAACCCGGAAAGAGATGGCGTATACGTTGGGGGATTTGGCGCGCGTGGCACATGCCACGTTGCGCGGTGATGAAAAAGCCGAGATCGAAGGGGTAGCGCCGCTCAATAAAGCGTCCGCGCGCGAGGTAGCCTATTGCGCGTCGCCTCGATATCGGGCTCTGATCCCGGGCAGTGCCGCGGGCGCGCTTATCTTGCAAGCGTGTGATGCCGATTTGTTTGCGGGCAACGTGCTTTTGTGCGCGGATCCCCGGACGGCCTTCGCGCGTATCGCAAGTGTCCTCTATCCCCCTGAGAAAGTTGCGCCGGACCGTCATCCAAGCGCGGTCATTCATGCCGACGCGAGCGTGGCCCCGGATGTCGCGGTGGGGGCGCAGGCGGTCATAGAGGCCGGGGCGATCCTGGAATCCGGGGTCGTCGTAGGGCCGGGTGCGATTATAGGGGAGCGCTGCGTGATCGGGAGCGGCACGCGCATAGAGGCGCGCGTCGTCATTATGCATGATTGCGTCATCGGCAAAAATTGCGTGATATCGCCCGGAGCGGTCATCGGGGGCGAGGGGTTTGGTTATGTGCGCGAGCCAGACGGACGCTGGCTTAAAGTTCCGCAGCTCGGTCGCGTGGTGATCGGGGATGATGTGGATATCGGGGCCAACACGACGATAGATCGGGGAGCGCTTGGCGACACCGTTATCGGTGACGGCGTGAAGTTGGACAATCTGATTCAGATCGCGCACAACGTCAAAATAGGCGACCATACGGCCATGGCCGGTTGCGTGGGGATTGCGGGGAGCGCTGTGATCGGTAAACGCTGCTTAATCGCAGGTGGGGCGGGTATAGTAGGCCACATCACCGTGGGAGACGATGTGGAAGTTACTGCGATGTCGTTTTTGAAGGGGTCGGTCGAAGGCCCGGGGCGATTTTCTTCCAGCCTTCCTGCCACGAGCGCGGATGCTTGGGCACGGAATGTGGGGCGATTTCGCCATCTCGATGAACTGGCGCGACGACTTCGTCGCGCAGAACAGACAATAAAACAGATCCTATCAGGGGGAAAACGTTGAATACGCTGGACATTCAAGAGGTGTTAAAGCTCCTTCCGCACCGCTATCCATTCCTTCTGGTCGACCGGGTATTGGATTTCGTTCCGAACGAGTCGCTCGTGGCTATCAAAAATGTCACGATTAACGAGCCGTTTTTTCAGGGCCATTTTCCGCACTACCCGGTGATGCCAGGCGTCATGGTCATTGAAGCCATGGCCCAAGCATGCGCTATCCTTTCTTTTAAGACGCTCGGCAAACTGCCGAGTGATGGCGGCGTCTATCTTTTTGTGGGCATCGATAAGGCGCGCTTTAAGCGCCAAGTGGGCCCCGGCGACCAGTTGCGGTTGAGTGTGCGACTCACACGGAAGATGCAGGGTATTTGGCGGTTTGAGGCGAGCGCGACAGTAGATGACGCCATCTGCTCGACGGCCGAACTGATGTGCACTTATAGGGAGCTTGCATGATACACCCGCAGGCCTTAGTCGATGCGGGAGCACAGATTGGCCCGAACGTAGACATTGGTCCGTTTTCGGTTATCGGCGCCGAGGTAGTGATTGGGGAAGGGACATGGATCGGTCCGCATGTGGTCATCAATGGACCCACAAAAATCGGGCGAGAAAATAAAATCTATCAGTTCGTGTCCTTGGGCGAAGTGGCTCAGGACCTTAAGTACGCAGGAGAGCGGGCGGCCCTTGAAATCGGCGATCGAAACGTCTTTCGAGAATTTTGCACCGTGAGCCGCGGAACGCAGGGGGGAGGGGGTGTCACCCGGATTGGGGATGATAATTTCTTCATGGCCTATGTCCATGTCGCCCACGACTGTCAGATCGCCAACCATACCGTGTTCGCGAACTGCGCTAGTCTCGCGGGACACGTCCATGTGGGTAATTATGCGATACTGGGCGGATTTACCGGGATTCATCAGTTTTGCCGTGTGGGTGAACACTGCATGACGGGCATTGGGACCGTCAGTTTCCAGGACATTCCACCTTACGTCGTCGCTGCCGGTAACACCGCCAAACCCTATGGAATCAATGTGACAGGGTTAAAGAGACGGGGCTTTTCCGTCGAAGCCATGCAGGCTATCAAAAAGGCCTACAAGACCCTCTATAAATCCGGTTTACGTCTAGACGACGCCATAGCCGAGATGGAAAGGGATGTGGCGGATCACGCAGAGCTCGATGTATTGGTTCGGTTCCTCCGCACCGAGGGCCGGGGCGTCATTCGATAATGGCTCTGCGCCTAGGGGTGGTGGCGGGCGAGGCGTCTGGCGATCTTCTGGGCGCGGGCTTGATGGCGGCCATGAAGGCCCGGACGCCCTGCACCTTTGAGGGCATCTGTGGTCCGGCGATGATCGCCGAAGGCGGTCTCAGCCGTTACCCCATGGAGGCCCTGTCGGTCATGGGGATCTCGGAGGTCATGGGTCGTTTACCGACGCTCATCCGTATGCGGCGGGATCTCATCCGTTACTTCCGTAAGACGCGCCCCGATTGCGTGATCGGTATAGACTCTCCTGATTTTACGCTGGCGCTCGAGCGCGCTTTGAAGAAGGACGGCATTCCGGTCGTCCATTATGTGAGTCCCACAGTCTGGGCTTGGCGTCGCTATCGTGTTCGGACCGTGGCGCGCAGCGCAGACCTCCTGCTCACCTTGTTTCCGTTCGAGCCCCGCTATTACGAGGGTCATATGGACGCGACATTCGTGGGACATCCCTTGGCGGATATGATCGTGCCGGAGCCCGGTACGCAGCGGGCGCGAACGCAACTGAACCTAGAGACGCGCGGCCCGGTTATCGCTTTGTTGCCCGGTAGCCGTGTGAGCGAATTGAAGGCGCACGCTGAGCTTTTTGTAAGAACCGCCGCGCGGCTTGCCCTGCGCTACCCGCATTGCCGATTTATCGCGCCCTTTGTGAACCGCGAGACCCGGGCGGTTTTTGATGAAGCCCTAAATAAGCACGCTGCAGCGGACCTCCCGATTACGCGTCTTCATGGCCATGCGCGGCTCGCCATGGCGGCGGCGGATATCGTGCTCTTGGCCTCGGGAACGGCGGCCCTTGAGGCGGCGCTGATTGGGCGCCCCATGATTATCGTCTACCGCTTATCGGCGGTCAGTTATCGCTTGATTCGTAGCCTGTCTCGTTTGAAGTACTATTCCCTTCCTAATCACCTTTTAGGGCGCGCCCTGGTGCCGGAACTGATCCAAAGCAATGCCACGGTAGATGCCCTCGTGGCGCATGCGGCGCGTCTCATGGACTGCGCAGAGCAGCGTGCCGAGATGGGTCAAGCCTTTGCGACCCTGCAAGGCCTCTTAAAGCGTGATGCGAACGCCCAGGCGGCAAACGCCGTCCTCCAGTTGATCCGGACCCGCCAAGGATCGGTTGTTGCGTCATGCGCCTCATAGCGGGAATAGACGAGGTCGGTATGGGCCCCTTGGCGGGTCCGGTGGTGGCGGCCGCGGTGATTTTGGATCGACCCTGCATGATTCGTGGCCTTAAAGATTCAAAACAGTTAAGCGCCCGCCAGCGCCAGACGCTCGCAGAGGAGATCAAGACCCAGGCGCTTTCGTGGTCGCTTGGGCGCGCGGAGGTGGAGGAGGTCGATGCGCTGAACGTGCTGAAGGCCGCCTGGCTTGCGATGCAACGGGCCGTGGCCGGACTGCTCATGGTGCCGCACTATGCCTTAGTGGATGGCCTGCATACGCCCGCACTACCCTGCAAGGCGCGCGCTTTAGTCCGGGGCGACGCGCGCATACCGGCGATATCGGCGGCCTCGATCTTGGCCAAAGTGGCTCGGGATGCGGAGATGTGCGCCTATGACACGATCTATCCGCAATACGGGTTTGCCGCCCACAAAGGCTATGGCACGGCACGCCACATGGCGGCCCTGCGAGAGCACGGCGCGTGTGCCGTACACCGGACGAGCTTCGCGCCCGTTCGCCGCGCCCTAGAAGAGAAGAGGAGCCTGGCATGACGAGCTTCGTTCATCTCCGCGTACACTCCGAATACTCGCTTGCAGACGGCCTACTTAAAATCGACGACTTGGTGGACGCCTGCCATGAGATGGGGATGCCGGCGGTTGCTCTGACCGACCTCACCAATCTCTTTGGTATGGTTAAATTTTACAAGAAAGCGGTATCCATGGGGATAAAACCGCTGATAGGCGCGGATGTGTTTACGGTAGGGGAAGAGCTGCAGCGACCATACCGCCTGACCCTCTTGTGTCAGAACATGACGGGCTATCGTCGTTTAAGCGAACTCCTTACGCGCGCATACAGCGAAGGCCAGCTCGGCGGCCGCGCTTGCCTTAACAAGGAATGGCTCAAGGGGCAGACCGATGGGCTGATCGCGCTGTCCGGCGCCCTTGAAGGGGAAATCGGACAATGTCTCTTAGCTAATCATAAAGAGAAGGCGCAAGCGGCCGCCCTCGACCTCGCGGGCCTGTTTCCGGGCCGATTTTATATAGAGCTCCAGCGCACGGGGCGGCCCTGGCAGGAAGAGTATAGCCGGGCCGCGATAGGGCTGGCCCGTCACTTGGCGCTTCCTTTGGTGGCAACCAACGACGTCCGATTTTTGAAGGCGGAAGATTTCGAGGCCCACGAGATCCGAGTCTGCATCCATGAAGGAAGGACGCTCGCCGATCCGAGGCGCGCGCGCCACTATAGTGACCGACAGTACTTAAACTCGCCTGCGGAAATGGCGGCGCTTTTTCAGGATGTGCCGGACGCGCTCCAGAATACCGTGGAGATCGCGCGCCGTTGCACGGTGACGCTGCAGTTTGGCGATTACTATCTCCCGAAATTTCCGGTACCAGACGGGGCCTCTGTAGATGCCCTATTGACCGAAGATGCCCGTTCGGGGCTCAAGCGCCGCATGGCGCGTTTTGGCGATACCCCGGAAGAGGAGCGGAATCGGCTATATCAAGAGCGCCTTGATCTGGAACTCGATGTGATCAAGAAGATGGGCTTCTCGGGTTACTTTTTGATCGTCGCCGACTTTATCGCTTGGGCGCGAGGCGCCGATGTGCCGGTAGGGCCAGGCCGCGGATCGGGTGCCGGGTCGCTCGTCGCCTATGCGCTCGGCATCACAGAGCTTGACCCCATCGAGTACGAGCTGCTTTTTGAGCGTTTCTTGAATCCGGAGCGTGTCTCCTTGCCGGACTTCGACGTCGATTTTTGCATGGAAGGACGGGATCGCGTCATTGAATACGTCACGGAGCGCTATGGATCCGATAAGGTCTCGCAGATCATTACCTTTGGAACGATGGCCGCAAAGGCCGTTGTGCGCGACGTGGGCCGGGTGCTTGACCACCCTTACGGTTTTGTGGATAAGCTCGCAAAGCTTATCCCGCATGATCTTGGTATCACGCTAGATGAGGCGATCGCGCAAGAAGCGGCACTTCGGGAGCGTTACGAACAGGAAGAGGATGTTCGTGCGCTTTTAGATGCGGCGCGCAAACTCGAAGGACTTGCGCGTAATGCCGGAAAGCACGCGGGCGGCGTGGTGATAGCGCCGAGCGCGCTTACCGACTTCATGCCGCTTTATTGTGAAGCGGGAAGCACGCAGTTCGTTACGCAACTCGATAAGGACGATGTGGAGGCCTTAGGGCTCGTTAAATTCGACTTCTTAGGGTTACGCACGCTCACCATCATCGCGAAGGCCGTTAAGACGATCGACGCGAAACGCCTAGCGCAGGGGCTGGCCCCGCTTGCGATGGAGACCTTGCCGATCGACGACGAAAAGGCCTATCAGCTCTTGAAGTCGTGCCGCACGACGGCGCTCTTCCAGCTGGAATCCCGCGGCATGAAGGACTTGATTTTGCGTCTTCAGCCCGACAAGTTCGAGGAGATCGTGGCTTTGGTCGCACTCTTTCGACCGGGGCCGCTCCAGTCGGGCATGGTGGACGACTTCATCAATCGTAAGCATGGCCGTGCGCGCATCGAATACCCCCATGAAGTGCTGGCCCCCATCCTACGACCGACTTATGGCGTCATTCTCTATCAAGAGCAGGTCATGCAGATTGCCCAGGTGCTCGCGGGCTATAGCCTGGGGCGCGCCGATCTTTTGCGGCGTGCCATGGGAAAGAAGAAAGCGGAAGAAATGGCCGAGCAACGCGAGGGTTTCGTTGACGGGGCGCAGAAGCGGGGCTATGACCCGAAACTCGCCAACGCGATCTTCAATTTGATCGAGAAGTTTGCCGGCTATGGCTTTAACCGATCGCATTCCGCAGCCTACGCGCTCTTGTCCTACCAGACCGCTTGGCTTAAAGCCCATCATCCCGCGGCCTTCATGGCGGGCGTCCTGTCGGCGGATATGGATAAAACCGACAAGATCGTCACGATGATCGCCGAGTGCCGCGAGATGAATTTGGCGATTCTCCCGCCGGACATCAATCGCTGTCATTACGAATTTATAGCCGTGGACGATGCCACTATTTTGTATGGCCTGGGCGCCATAAAGGGATTAGGGGAAGGGGCCGTTGAGTCCGTATTGGCCGCGCGGGGCGATATCCCGTTCGTGGATCTTTTTGATTTATGCCGCCGCGTGGACGGTAAGCGTGTCAATCGACGGGCTTATGAATGTTTGATTTCAGCGGGTGCTTGTGATCACCTAGGACCCCATCGCGCCGCCTTACTGGCGACTTTGGATATCGCCTTAACCGCGGCAAGCCAGCAAGGCCGTGACGCCGCGGTCGGGCAAGACGATCTTTTCGGGGAAACGGTCGCGTTTAAGCCGTCCTTCGCGGCGGTCGACCCGTGGCCTGCGGAACGGCAACTGGAGGGCGAGAAGGAAACGCTGGGGCTTTATCTCACCGGACACCCCATAGACCGGTACGCACATGAGCTTTTAAGTATCACGGGTACTACGATCGCAGACCTGAAACCCAACGAAAATACTCCCCTTATGGTAGGGGGGCTCGTCGTCGCTTTGCGCGTCATCAATACGAAACGCGGGGATCGCATGGCCTTTGTCACCCTAGATGACCGCACGGGACGCATCGATATGGCGATGTTCGGGGAGTTGTACCAAAGATACCGCGAACGGATCGTCAAGGACGCGCTTTTGGTCGTCAAAGGCAGCGTCACGGTCGATGATTACTCGGGCGGCTTCAAAATGACCGCCGACGCCATCTATAATATGGATGAGGCGCGCGCACTTTTTGCAAAAAAGCTCATAATCGACATAGACAACGCCCGTTGCGACGAGCGCTTCGTGGGTGATTTAAAGGAGATTCTGGACCCGGCGCGAAAGGGCACATGCCCCATCGTGATCCGTTATCGACGGCCGGAAGCGGAAGGGGACGTGATATTTGGTGAAGATTGGCGAGTGACACCCAATGAGGCGATGATCCGACAACTGATCGCGCTCACGCAAGGAAATCACGTCCATCTTATTTACCGAGACGGGTAGGGATATGAATCAGAATTATCTTGATTTTGAACAATCGATTGCGGATCTTGAAGCCAAGATTGAGGCGCTGCGCTTCTTGGATTCGAGCTCTGGCGCCAATATCAACGATGAAATCATGCGTCTACGCGCCAAGAGCCATAGGCTGACGCAATCGATCTTTTCGTCGTTAACAGCGTGGCAGGTCTCGCAGTTGGCGCGCCATCCGCAGCGGCCTTATAGCCTCGATTATATTGGGCGCATGTTTCAGGGATTCGAGGAGCTGCACGGTGATAGGCTCTATGGCGATGATCCGGCGATCGTGGCGGGCCTTGCGAGACTAGATGATATACCGGTTGCTATTATCGGGCATCAGAAGGGGCGCGATACGCGCGAGAAGGTGCGGCGAAATTTTGGAATGCCGCGGCCCGAAGGCTATCGTAAGGCCTTGCGCATCATGCGCTTGGCGGAACGGTTTCACATGCCGGTTATCACCCTCATAGACACCATGGGGGCCTATCCGGGAGTGGGCGCCGAGGAACGTGGTCAAAGTGAGGCGATCGCGCGCAACCTCTTTGTTATGGCAGCGCTCAAGACGCCCATCATAAGCGCCGTGATCGGCGAAGGGGGCTCGGGCGGGGCGCTTGCGATTGGCGTGGGCGACCGTATGTTGATGCTGGAATACGCGACATACTCGGTGATTAGCCCCGAGGGTTGCGCGTCCATCCTCTGGAAGAGCGCGGATAAGGCCGCGCAAGCGGCGGAATCTCTGGGTATTACCGCAGGAAGCTTAAAGCGACTAGGCCTTATAGACGAAATCATCGCAGAACCCCTCGGAGGGGCGCATAGGGATTGTGACGCCATGGCCGTGGCCCTTAAGGCCGCGATAAAGGAGGCCATCTTGAATCTGCACAAAATCCCTTTAAGCGACTTGTTGACGCGCCGGTATGCGCGCCTGCGCCAATACGGACAATTTGAAGAGCGTTGATTTTTCCCATGCGTGGCTTTCAGATGCCCTGGAGGCGCTGTCGATCACGCCGCAAGACCCCGTCCTTCTAGGTGTAAGTGGAGGCGCTGACTCGGTTGCGCTTCTGCATGCCTTAAGTCGCCTTGAGAGACCCAGGGTGCGCGCCATCCATATTAATCACAAGTTGCGCGATGACGCCCATAAAGCCGCCCAGGAGACGCAGGCCATTGCCCAGAAAATGGGGGTGGCGTGTACTATCCAAACCGTAACGGTATACGAAACGGGTCAGGGGCTAGAGGCCGCCGCGCGCGACGCCCGCTATAAAGCCTTACAATCCGCCTTAGCGCCGGGAGAGTACTTGCTTCTCGCCCACCACGCCCAAGACCAGGCCGAGACCATGCTGCTCCAACTGATGCGTGGTACGGGCTTGGCGGGCTTATCGGGCATGCTCCCGATCCAGCCCTTTGGGCCAGGGTATCTCGTCCGGCCTTTGCTGACCTTAAGTCACGCGGCGCTTATGGCTTATGTCGCCCAAGAGAATTTGCCGGTCATCGAAGACCCAAGCAACCAAGACGAGCGTTTTGCGCGAAACTATATTCGCCACCAGATATGGCCGCTGTTGGAACGTCGGTGGCCGCATGCCTCCGATGCCATGGGGCGCGCAGCGAGCCATGTACAAGCCGCAGAGCGTCTGTTGACCTACTATATAGATCAGGATCTTGACCGCTCTTGTGCGCCTGAGGGCGGTCTGCTGATTCCGGCGCTTCTGGCGTTACCCATGGATGCGCAGGCTATGGTCTTGCGGCGTTTTTTAAAGCGTTCGGGAGGGATCGCGATCAGTGAGGCCAAGTGCCGCGAGATCCTAAGGGCGCTTGCCATGGTTCCCCGCAGTCGCCATCAAGTGATACGCTTAGGGTATGGTCAGACGCTGCGTCGGTATCGCGAGCATGTCTCGTGGAGCGATGCGCCCATGCCCGAGTCGTCGCCGACATGGGAATGCGCTTGGGTTGCCCCCGAGGAGCGGGTACTGCCCTATCAACAGGGGCGATTGCGCGTCACAGAGGGGGTTGGGGCGGGATTATCGGTTACTAAAATAGCGGGTAAGGAGCTGCGCCTTTCGGGTAGGCAGAAAGGGGTTCGAGTCCGTATACCGGGGCGCGGGCACCGGGTATTGAAGAAATTTCTTCAGGAGTTGGGGGTGGCGCCTTGGGATAGGGCCCGGATCGTCTTGGTATTTGACGGGGATTTGCTGATCGCCGTACCCGGTTATTTTGTGTGTGATGGCTACAAAGCGGCACCCAACGAGCGCGGTTGGACGCTCCATGTCGACTCGTGAAACCGCTATTGTGAGGTTGTGGAAAATGGGACCATCTGTTAGGGTGTGCGCCCGAAAGGGCCAAGTCAAAGCTATACCCCTCGGGACACGATGACAAAATTCATTTTTATTACCGGCGGGGTTGTCTCCTCGCTCGGCAAGGGGATTGCGGCGGCCTCGCTTGCGGCCCTGCTTGAAGCACGCGGCGTGCGCGTGACCCTTATGAAGCTCGACCCCTATATAAACGTCGACCCGGGTACCATGAGTCCGTATCAGCATGGCGAGGTCTTCGTCACGGAAGATGGCGCGGAAACAGACCTCGATTTAGGCCACTACGAGCGTTTCGTGCGGGCACGCATGACGCGTCACAACAACTTCACGACCGGTCGTATCTACGAGAACGTGATCCGCAAGGAGCGGCGCGGAGACTATCTCGGCGCGACCGTTCAAGTCATCCCGCATATTACCGATGAGATCAAACGCTGCATCATTCAAGGTGCGGGCGACGCCGAAGTGGCTATGATCGAGATCGGTGGCACGGTGGGCGACATCGAATCACTGCCTTTTTTAGAAGCGATTCGGCAAATGGGTGTCGAGTACGGGCGCCAGCATGCCGTTTATATGCACTTGACCTTGGTCCCCTACATTAAGGCGTCCGGCGAGATCAAGACCAAACCGACCCAACATTCGGTCAAGGAGCTCCGGGGCATCGGGATCCAACCGGATATTCTTTTGTGTCGGGCCGATCGGAGATTGCCGGAAGATGAGCGACAAAAAATCGCGCTCTTTACCAATGTGCCGGCCCGCGCGGTGATATCGGCCATTGACGTGGACAACATCTATCGGATCCCGGAACTTCTGCACGATCAGGGCTTGGATGATATCGTCGTCGAACAACTCGATCTCAAGGCCCATACGATCGATTTGGCGCAATGGCACGCGGTCAACGAGGCCTTGGATCATCCTAAGGGCGCTGTGGACATCGCCATCGTCGGCAAATACGTACATCTCACGGAATCCTATAAATCCCTGTCGGAGGCGCTCATCCATGCCGGCATTCAAACGAGGATGCAGGTCCGAATCCACTATGTGGATTCGGAGGCCATAGAGCGTGAAGGAACGGATTGTCTCAAGCCTTGCGATGCCATATTAGTCCCGGGCGGCTTCGGCGGGCGAGGTACGGAAGGAAAAATTGCCGCCGTGCGTTACGCGCGCGAAGAGCGCGTACCGTACCTCGGTATTTGTCTTGGTATGCAGATTGCGGTGATTGAGTTTGCGCGTAACAAGGTGGGCTTGGAGGGGGCGCATAGCACAGAATTCGATTCGGCCTCGCCTCATCCCGTGATCGCTCTTATTACCGAATGGATGGGCAGTGAAGGGCAGCGCGAGGTGCGGGCCCACAACGCCGATCTGGGCGGTACCATGCGGTTAGGGGGCCAACACTGCGATTTGCTACCGGAAAGCCGGGTGGCCGCGATTTATAAGCAAGCAAGCATCGTCGAGCGCCATCGTCATCGCTACGAGGTGAATAATACCTACCGCACGCTTTTGGCGGAGAAGGGCCTTAGAATTTCCGGGACCTCCCCTGATCAAGCCTTGGTCGAGATCGTCGAGCTTTTAGATCACCCCTGGTTCATCGGGGTCCAATTTCATCCCGAATTTACCTCCACTCCGCGTGACGGTCATCCTTTGTTTACGAGCTTTATCCAGGCTGCGTGCGCCCGGCGACAATCCAAGGTGATAGTGTCCCATCCCCAGGCGGGCGATCTATGAAGCTCTGTGGATTTGAGGTGGGCCTTGATAAACCGCTTTTTTTGATCGCAGGGCCTTGTGTCATCGAATCGCGTAGCCACGCCCTAGAAACGGCGGAGGCCTTAAAAGAGATCACGCAACGGCTCGGTATCCCTTTTATCTACAAGTCGTCCTTCGACAAGGCCAACCGGAGCTCGCATGCCTCCTTTCGGGGGCCTGGGCGCCGCGAGGGATTAAGTATCCTGGCCGATGTGCGCGCGCAAGTGGGCGTCCCGGTTCTGACCGATGTCCATGACATCTCCGAAATCGCGGAAGTGGCCTCGGTCGTCGATGTCTTACAAACCCCTGCTTTTTTGTGCCGTCAGACGGACTTTATCGCAGCGGTGGCGGCCTGCGGTAAGCCCGTTAATATTAAAAAGGGGCAATTCTTGGCCCCAGGCGACATGAAGAATGTGGTTGATAAGGCGCGCGCGGCCGGCGGAGAAGGGCGGATTCTGGTGTGTGAACGAGGTGCGTCCTTTGGGTATAACAACCTCGTATCCGACATGCGCAGTCTCGCCATTATGCGCGAAACGGGCTGCCCTGTTGTTTTTGATGCCACGCATTCGGTGCAATTACCAGGCGGGCAGGGGACGCGCTCAGGGGGTCAACGCGAGCATGTGCCGGTATTGGCGCGTGCCGCTGTCGCAGCCGGCGTGTCTGGAATTTTTATGGAGACCCACCCCGATCCCGACCATGCCTTGAGTGACGGGCCGAATGCTTGGCCGCTCTCTCGCATGGAAGGTCTACTTACCACCCTCATGAGCATCGATGCCTGCGTCAAAAGTCGCAGCTTTGATGAAAATGTATGAGGCTACGACAAAAAGAAGACGTTCTGGAGATGAAGAGCAATGACCAAGATTCTTGATTTGTCCGCACGGGAAATTCTCGATTCGCGCGGCAATCCGACAGTCGAAGTGGATGTCACCTTAGACTCAGGCGCCATGGGGCGCGCTTCCGTGCCTTCCGGGGCGTCCACCGGCATTCGCGAGGCCTTCGAGCTACGCGACGGGGACAAGAAGCGCTATCGGGGTCTTGGCGTCTTGAAGGCCTGCGCGTCTGTTAATACCGTTTTACGTAAGGGTTTGGTCGGCGCAGACGCCCTACAGGCCGCGATCGATGAGCGCATGAGAGAGCTAGACGGGACCCCTGATAAATCGCGCTTAGGGGCCAACGCGATTCTTGCGGTATCACTAGCCCTGGCCCGCGCGCTTGCGGTGGAGAAAGGAGTGCCGTTGTATCGGCACTTAAACCCCACGGGGCCCTATGTCTTGCCTGTGCCCTTAATGAATATCATCAACGGCGGCGCGCACGCGGATAATAATCTCGACTTTCAGGAATTCATGATCCTGCCTTTTGGTGCACCGCGCTTTTCCGAGGCCTTGCGCTGGGGAGCTGAGATCTTTCATACCCTGAAGGGGCTCTTAAAGGCGCGCGGTCTTGCGACATCGGTAGGCGATGAAGGCGGCTTTGCGCCCAACCTCCAATCCAATGAAGAGGCCCTCGTTTTGATCGTAGAGGCCATATCGCAGGCCGGCTACACGCCTGGCCGTGATGTGGGTATCGCTTTAGATGCCGCCGTGTCGGGTCTACTCACCGAGCAGGGCTCTTATCGACTCCAGGGCGAAGGTCGTGACCTGAACGCCGAGGCCTTGACCGGGCTCTACCAGGATTGGCTGGATCGCTACCCCATCATGAGCATCGAAGACGGCATGGGCGAGGAGGATTGGGCGGGCTGGCACGTCATAACGAACCGTTTAGGCGGACGCATCCAACTCGTAGGTGACGATCTCTTCGTGACTAATAGTGAACTCCTGGCGCGGGGCATCAAAGAAAAGGTGGCCAACGCCATCCTCATCAAGCCCAACCAGATTGGTACGCTCACAGAAACGCTCGCGACGATACGTCTTGCCCAAGAGGCGGGTTTTGGTGTCGTTTTATCCCATCGCTCAGGTGAAACCGAGGATACGGCTATCGCCGATATCGCGGTTGCCACCGGTGCAGGTCAGATTAAGACAGGATCCCTTTCGCGTTCCGAGCGCATGGCCAAATATAACCAGCTCTTACGGATAGAGGAGCGAGAAGGGAGCAATGCCTCCTTCGCGCAAGCGCCCCGGCAGGCCTATTCCCAACGTTGAGTTGGTGTGCTTAGATAGAGTTTATGAAGAAATGGATGACTCCTCTGGTCTTGGGTCTGCTATTGATGACCCAGTACGCCTTGTGGTTCGGCCGAGGCGGGGTTGTCGCCTACCTTCATAGGGAGCGGCATATCACCGCCCTCAAGGATCGCGATGCGGCGCTCTTAAAGACCGACGAGATGCTCACCGCCGAGGTGCACAGTCTCCAGATTGGGACGAAGGCGATCGAGGCCCATGCCCGCTCGGGCCTGGGGATGATCAAAAAAGGCGAGACCTTCTATGAGATCATCCCAGGGCACCCGCCTGCCACCAAAACTGCGGAAACCGTCTTCACCGATCAACAGCTTGCCGCGAGAGGGTAAGGGAGATCGTGAAACGTGAGGGGCGCGTCTTGACAGGAGACGAGTCCTGCGTCGTGACTACTGATCTGCACAACCGCTAAAAGATCGATCTCGCCTGCCGGTCCACGCTGGGCCTCTACCACGGTCCCCGCAGGTTGGCCTGGCAAGTTGGGGGCGCTCAAGGAAGTGCCCGCGGCCGGGAGCGCCTGATCAGAGGCAAGCGAGGCTCGATACATGCGTTGCTTTAAGCGCCCCAGATAATGGGTTCGCGCAACGATCTCCTGTCCTGGATAGCACCCCTTACGAAAGTTGATGCCGTTCAGGAGATCAAGATTCGCCATCTGTGGTACGAAGGCCTCGGTCGTGGCGGTACCTATGGTGGGTAGTCCGGCCATGATATCAAGCCACGACCACGCGTCGGCGCCTATCATGGGGGCATCGCCTAAGGCGGCGGCATGGCTCTTTATGGTCTCCCATGGACCCAAAACGAGATAACGGGTCGTGTGCCCGGGGATCGCAAGGACAATCGATTCCCCACTCAAGGCCGCTTGCGGCTCCGTGGGGGCCGGTAGGCCGGCACGGCTCAAGGCCTCGGGCGCCTGTTCGCCTGATACGCCAAGCACCGCCCAATCCTCGGCTAAGGTCAATGTGACTTTGGCGCGGAGCACATACATGCGCAGCCGCTTTAACACCATCTCCTGGAGTTCGTCTGGCAGCAGCAAAAGAAATTCGCCGCGCCAGGGGACGATACGAAAGAGCGCGATCATGCGTCCCTGGGCGGTACAATAAGCGCTCAATTGGCTCGCGCCAGTAAGCGTCAAGAGGTCATTGCTGAGCTGACTTTGTAAAAAGGTGGCCGCATCCGCGCCCGAAGCCCGGATCACGGCTAGGTGGGTTAAGGCGCAAGTGGTGGTTTGGTGGGCCGCGGCCCTCACCTCGGCCTCGGCGTCCCCATAATCGGTGATGCGCCCCCCATTCTCCTTGCCGCCCGCCGAGATCCGTTCCGCCTTCCATTCCCTCTGCATGCCCTGCCCCCTATAATGACCTCATGGAAACGCATGCCGATCATATCAAAAACGACCGGTATAGATAGGCGGTCGATGGTATGCGACAGAGCATAACTTGCGGGCACTGCATGTGGATTACAAAAGACTAAAGAGGATTATGTGCAAAGCCTAAGCCAATATCCTTCAAGCGCCCCGAGCCTTCTGCGCGAGGAGGGTCGTTCCCTAACAGGTCTTGTGCCGCCAGATCGCCTCGATCAGAAGAGAGGGGGAGGAGGAGTAGACCGTGGCATCTTCGCCTTAGGGCGTACGTCCCCTATGTTCGGCGGCATAGTATGAATAAGGCGCGCCCTCACGACTTGGGCTTGAAGACCATGCGTTTGCCGGCGGGCGCCTATGCCTCCATCTGGCATCGCGTCACAGGCGTGCTTCTGATCGGTGTGACAGGTCTCGTTCTGGTCCTTCTACGGACCTCACTCCAAAGCGCGCAGGGCTTTCAGGACGTCACGTCCTGGGTGGGGGGAGCGTGGGGCCAGAGTGTGGGCCCCGTGATCGTGTGGGTGGTCGCCTCGCACCTTTATGGCGGCATTCGCCACCTGATCTTCGATGCGGGCTTCGGATTTGGGCGTACTGCAAGCCAAAGGAGCGCGGTCTTAGTCATGGCCCTTGCGCTCATAACGGCCTTTATCGCCGCGCTCGCGTGGCCGTCATGATCCGTAATTATGGGAGTCGCCATAGCGGCAGCCTGGGCTTTTTGGCGGTGCGGGTGACTGCGCTTTTTATAGCCGCAGGGCTTTTGGGGATCGTGGCCCTACTGTGGGGGACGCCGGCCTTCACTTACACGGCCTGGCGTCATGTGCTGAGCGATACGGCACTGCGGCTTTGTTTATCCTTATGGCTTGTGGCGGTGATGGCGCATGCCTACTTAGGGGTGGATTCTATTCTCAAAGATTATGTACATAGCGCTGCTATGCGCTTCTTGGCGCTCATGGGCCTTGGCGTGATTCTCTTATCGCTCACCATTTATGGTGTCACGGCGTTTTACACATGAAGACGAGACTTCCCCGGAGACAGTTCGATTGCCTGGTATTGGGTGCAGGCGGAGCGGGGCTGCGTGCGGCCCTTCAGCTGGCGGATGGAGATGCCCATGTCGCGGTCGTGTCCAAGGTCTTTCCGACACGGTCGCACACGGTCGCCGCGCAAGGAGGCGTCAATGCGGCCTTAGGCAATGTGCTCGCGGATTCCTGGCATTGGCATATGTATGACACGGTCAAGGGTGGCGATTATCTCGGTGATCAGGATGCCATCGAGTATATGTGTCGCGCGGCCAACCGTCTCGTGATCGAGCTCGAACATTATGGAGTGCCGTTTTCACGCATTGATGACGGCCGTATTTATCAGCGCAAGTTCGGCGGGCAGAGTCAGAATTTCGGGGGTGAACAGGCCGCGCGCACATGCGCTGCAGCCGACCGCACGGGACACGCCATTCTGCATGCCCTCTATCAACAAAATATCCGGGCAAAGACTCATTTCTTTGATGAGTTTTTTGCGATCGATTTGCTGCGCGACGCCGCCGGAAACACATTGGGCGCCTTGGTGCTCGAGATCGAAACCGGCGAGCTTTTAGTGATTGAGAGCAAAACCACGCTGATCGCAACAGGTGGCGCGGGACGCATGTATCGTACGAGCACCAACGCGTTGATCAACACAGGTGACGGTCTTGGCATTGCGCTGCGCGCCGGCATTCCGTTACAAGACATGGAGTTCATTCAGTTTCACCCAACGGGGCTCGCCGGGCTTGGGGTTTTGATTACGGAAGGGGCGCGCGGCGAAGGAGGCTATCTCGTCAATGGGGAGGGTGAACGTTTCATGGAGCGCTATGCGCCGCACGCGGGCGATCTGGCGAGCCGAGATGTGGTCAGTCGCGCGATCCATATGGAGGTCACGGCAGGGCGTGGTTGTGGGCCACGCAAGGATTATATCGATTTAAAGCTAGACCACTTGGGCGATGATCTCATTAAGAAGCGCCTCCCAGGTATCCGGGAAACCGTCTTGCGGTTTGCTCACATTGATCCCGCGCATACTGCCATCCCGGTCTATCCGACGGCGCATTATATTATGGGCGGGATCCCTACTAATCGCTTCGGGCAGGTCGTGGCACCCGAGCGCCATGGCCCGGAAGAACCCCAGATGGGACTGTATGCCGTAGGGGAGTGCGCATGCGTATCCGTCCATGGCGCCAATCGGTTGGGGGGTAATTCCCTTTTGGATATCGTCGTTTTTGGACGTGCGGCGGGCAACCATATTCTCGGGGTCTTGAAAGAGCAACGCTACCACCGACCGCTCGCGGGAGAGGTGGTGGAACAAGCCGTGGAGCGCGTGGCGCGCTGGGAAAGGCCGGGGCGCGAATCGATAGACGAAATCGGCTCGGACCTGCGTCGTGTCATGGAGCAATACTGCGGCGTGTTTCGGACGCAGGATGTCTTAGATGAGGGTGTGCGTCGCGTACGCGCAATCAAGGAACGCCTCGGCTATGCGGGTCTTTCCGATCAAAGCCAGATATTTAATACCGCGCGTATCGAGGCCCTGGAGCTTGAGAACTTAGTGGAGGTGGCGCAAGCCACGGTCGTGTCGGCCGCCGCCCGTAAAGAAAGTCGCGGCGCGCATTCGCGCGTGGATTATCCCGATCGGGATGACGACCATTGGCTTAAGCACACATTGTATTATCAAGAAGGCGAAACGGTCGATTACAAGCCGGTTCGGATGAAGCCTTTGACGGTGGATTCCTTTCCTTTGAAGCCTCGCGTGTATTAGGAGTGCATCATGCGTTTTCGTATCTATCGTTATCGACCGGAAGAAAGCGCAAAGCCTTATCTTCAGGACTACATCTTAGAGGAGCAGGAAGGGCACGGCGCGGTCATGGTCTTAGACGCCCTGATGCGGCTCAAGGCCAAAGATGAGTCGCTCAGTTTTCGGAAATCGTGCCGTGAGGGCGTTTGCGGATCGGACGGCATGAATATCAATGGACGCAACGGGCTTGCTTGCATTACGCCCCTTAAGGGCCTTAAGGAACCCATCACCCTGCGGCCTTTACCGGGTATGCCCGTCATTCGCGATTTGGTCGTGGATCTATCCGGTTTTTATGCCCAATATCGAGCGGTTCGCCCGTGGCTCATAGACGAAGGACCGGAACCCGAGATCGAACGCCGCCAAGATCCGGCGGATCGGGATCGCATGGATGGGCTTTACGAATGCATCTTGTGCGCATGCTGCACGACGAGCTGCCCCTCGTTTTGGTGGAATCCAGAGCAATTCTTAGGACCGGCGGCGCTGCTCCAATCCTATCGCTTTCTAAAAGACAGTCGCGATCAGGCGACCGGTACGCGTCTCGATGATTTGGAGGATCCTTACCGCGTCTTTCGCTGCCATACCATCATGAACTGCACGGATGTGTGCCCCAAGGGCCTCGATCCCGCCAAAGCGATCGCCGGCATCAAATCCTTGCTCGTCAAGCGACGCCTATGAACGAGCGGGCGCTACGCTGGCGTTGCAGGCGCGGCCTCTTGGAGCTCGATTTGGCCTTGGCGCAATTCGTGGCGACACGCTATGGCGCTTTATCCGCAGCGGATCGGACACTCTTTCAGGAGCTCCTCCAAGAAAGCGATGCCGATCTGTGGGATTGGATACAGGGGTCTGAGCCCCCTGCGCGGTTTGCGCCCATTCTAGAATCCTTTAGACTAGGCCCTTGCTCATCAACCCCTTAAGTGCCCATGATTGATGCTAAAGCCCTTCGTACTGATCCTGAAGCCATAGCTTCCCTTCTTGCGCGTCGTGGTTTTACGCTCGATGTCGCAGCGCTTCGTGCGTGTGAAGCTCAGCGCAAAACGATGCAAAAAGAGAGCGAAGACTTGCAGGCGCAAAGGAATGCCCGGGCGCGCGCCATAGGTCAAGCCAAGGCTCAGGGTAAAGATATCGAGTCCTTGATGACAGGACAGGCCGATGACGCGGCAAGGCTCGCCCAGGCGGAGCAGGGTTTGGCGGTCATACAGGCGCAGTGGGATGAGATGGTAGCGCAGATCCCCAATATCCTCGCCGATGACGTTCCTGATGGCCAGGATGAGAACGATAACCAAGAGATCCGCAGAGTAGGGGAGGTGCCGGCATGGTCCTTTACGGCTTGCGATCACGTCACCTTAGGCGAACGACTGGGAGGTATGGATTTTGCCGCCGGCGCCCGACTGGCGGGCAGCCGCTTCGTCGTCCTGCAAGGGACGCTCGCCCGACTCCAGCGGGCGCTCATCCAATTCATGTTGGACCTGCATACAAAAAAGCACGGTTATACGGAGGTTTATGTTCCGTACCTCGCCAACCGTGAAAGTCTTTTTGGGACCGGGCAATTACCGAAGTTTTCGGAAGATCTCTTTAAGATCGAGAACTCGTCTTATTATCTTATTCCAACCGCCGAGGTTCCGGTCACAAATCTCGTGCGGGACACCTTGGTGCCCAGGGCCGATTTACCGCGGCGCTACGTGTGTCATACGCCGTGCTTTCGTAGTGAGGCGGGGGCGGCGGGGCGCGATACGCGTGGCCTGATTCGGCAACATCAATTTGAAAAAGTGGAACTCGTGCAGATTGTGGCGCCCGAAGATTCGGTACGCTGTCACGAGGAACTGACAGGTCATGCGGAAGCCGTGCTACAAAAACTTGATCTCCCGTATCGCGTCATGGCTTTGTGCGCGGGCGACACGGGCTTTTCAGCAGCCAAGACCTATGATTTGGAGGTATGGTTGCCTGGAAGCGGGCGTTATCGCGAGATCTCCTCATGCAGTAATTTTCGTGATTTTCAGGCGCGGCGCTTAAATGCCCGCACGCGGGTCCCGGGCCAGAAGCCGGAACTCGTGCATACCTTAAACGGTTCGGCGCTTGCCGTTGGGCGGACGCTGGTTGCCGTGCTCGAGAATTACCAACAGAAAGACGGCAGCGTCCGACTCCCCGAGGCGCTCGTACCCTATATGGGCGGGATCGAGGTCTTGGTCCCAAGTGAGGCCTAGAAGAGTTGAGCGCTACGGGCCTTAAATTCTGTTGCGCCATTTTGGGCTTACCGTAGGGAAATCAAGGTAAACGACGACAGATCGGCCGTACTCCTTCTGGCAGGATGCGATGAGGATATCAAGGTCGTTTTTTAGTTCAGGTCCACAATCTGTGGATACTGGCTTGCGCGGGTGGCGCACGTATCTACCACCATTGAAGGGAATTCGTCTACGCTTGGGGTTTTTGTCCTGGGGGAGGGTCGTGAGTTGGTCGCTTCGGGACCATCAAGATATCCCTAGGTCACGTTCAAGGCGTCCATCATGGGCCACCTTTTGGAAGCCATTTCACGGTCACTTGGCGTGGTGTGGCCGCGCCCCACATATCGACAGAGCTTGGGGAATTTCCCGGATCGAGAAGGCCTGACCTTCCATCCATTCCTGCATCATATAAGTCGATAGGAAAGCTCTGACGCGTTCGGGTAGACTGATGATCGTCATCTGCCCTTCGTGCTTGTATCAGGCCCGAATTTTGGGGATCACGCTTCTCTGCGATAAGCCGATTTGTTTTTCCAGCCGTTAGACTGATAACGGGAAGTGGGCTTGTCGCTGCGTAGCGGGGGCTTGATGCTTTTGTTGGGGGGCACCATAAAAGACAGCGTTCTTTATTTTATCCATTTGGCTCTCGCGAAACTCCTCTTTCCCGATTCACTTCCCTTTTTGCCGGTTTCGCCACGCATCTTGCGGTCGATTGGCATGCTGACCAATCGCTGTCTTGGATACCTCTTCTTCCTTTGCCGACTGGCATCTATAAGGTGTTTTGAGACGCGCCATGAGCGGGGCGTATAGGCCGTCGTAACGGGGTTTGTAGAACGTAACGCTTAGAATATGGCACGGTTCATGCCGTGTTCTCGGTTCAAAGCCTGCCAGTGCGTCGGTCTTTGCTCGTTTTAGGATGGTAAGGCTTGGGTGGTTGTCGGGCGGAACTGCATTTCTGGAAAGCCTTCTTGCCATTTATTATGAGAACGTTTTCTCTTCGTAGCCAATGGGTTATTAGGAAGCTATCTCTTTTTTATAACAAAACATCCCCTCCGGGTCCCTGGTCTGAACGACCGTGTTTTTAGAGAATCAATAGCGATACAGCCTCGGTTTATGATGGTGCCCAAAGTTTTGTAGGCCCCATATGGCTCTGAATGTCGGCTGATCGCAACTCAAATTGCGTCGGTATGATATGCATTAGCTTGACGAGTCGGGTATGTTGAACTAACCCTTCTGATAGGGAAGTGGCGTACGCGTAATATAATATCGGTATCTATAAATCTATTCGTGTGCTCATATAGGGGAGTTACGTATGCGTAGTGTAAGCCCTGGATCTATAAATCTATTCGTCTGTTTATAACAAATAGCAGGGCGTCCTTGAGTTTAGGACGTACGGAATCACTGTGCCGTTGTATACCTACAGAGCGTTATCAGAAAACGGGGTGTTTTTTCAAGGGGAGGTCATGGCTGCAAGTCAGGCGGAAGTGGCCAAACACCTTGCGGATCGGGGTCTGCTTTTGCAGGCTACGCAGCGGGCACGGTCGCGCTTTTTTTTGTCGAAGCGCCAAGGTATTCGTAACGAAGAGTTTTTTTTGTTCAATCAAGAAATGATTGCGATTCTCGGCGCCGGACTTACGCTTACGGAGGCCCTTAAGCTCGTGTCCGACCGTCGTCAACAGCCGATGTTTGCGCAGGTCTTAAGCCGCGTGCTCGATCAGGTCCGTGCGGGTCTATCGTTCTCCGATGCGTGTGCCGAGCACCCGGAAGTGTTCGATCGCCTTTATCTTGCGGCGCTCAGGACAGGCGAAAAGACCGGGGCGCTGGTCGCCGTGCTAAAAGGTTATCAGGAGTCGCTCAAGACAAAACTCGAGTTTGAAAAAAAAGTGGCGCACGCCTTGGCGTACCCCTTGTTCCTGTTGTTGACGCTAGGCAGCATTCTGATCGTCCTGTTTGTTTTCGTGATGCCGAAGTTTGTAAGCATGTATGCCGAGTTTGACGCGACTCTGCCCTTGCCGACTCGTATCCTCATGGGTTTTGTCAGGCACTTACCTGTGATCGCGGTGCCCTTGGTGGGCACGGTCGCATTACTGTGGTTTATGGGAAACCGGTGGTTTGCAACGGAGTCTGGGTCATTGGCGATCGCGCGCTTGCGCATGCGCCTGCCGCTCGTGGGCGATTTCTATCACCAACTCGCGATTGCCCGGTTCGCGCGAACGCTCGCCACCTTGCTCTCGGGCGGGACGCCGCTCATTGAGGCCTTGCATGCCACCCAGTATTCGCTCGTGAGCCGTCTGCATGCTCTGCAGGTGGAAGAAGCGACGGTCATGGTCGAGCAAGGCCGTAGTCTGGCCGATGCGTTGGGCGCATCGGGGCTGATGCCGGGTATTCCTTTGAAGATGCTCGAGGCCGGCGAGGCCTCCGGCGCGCTGGACGCCATGCTGGTTCATATCGCGCAGTATTACGAGGAACAGCTATCCGGTCGCCTGTCACGGATTACGGTCCTGATTGAACCATTGCTCATGCTGCTGATGGGCATCTTTATCGGCGGCATCATCATTATCATGTATTTGCCGATCTTTTACATGGCGGCTATCGTCCGATGAGCCACCCCTTCCGGGATCGACCCCTGTACGAGATCGTGTTGTCGAGGCAGCTTCTCGGACGCGAAGAGGCGGATGAACTCTTGACGCGTTATGGTGAGGAGCGACTGGTGGAAAGTTTGGTCCAGGAGGGCCGGTTGACCGGGGAGGCGCACGCCCAGATTTTGGCGGAGCAATCGGGTCTTCCTTATGCGGATCTCAGTGCGTTCGTGGTATCGGCGACCCTTTTTAGTCTGATTCCAGCCCCGCTCGCCTACCGGTACGGCGTGCTTCCCTACCGCATGGCGGATGACTGGCTTGAGGTCGCGATCGCCGATCCTTTTGACCCGACGCTGGTCCCCCGGCTTGAGCGCCTGAGCGGCAAGCGTGTGCGCCCGGTTATGAGCAGTCCCCAGGCGATCAGCGCCGCATTAAAACGCAGCGAGGGGGGCGCCGAGGTCTTAAAAGAGGTGTCGCAGGACTTCCGGTCCACCTTGGGCGCGGACGATCGCCGAGGTGGCATGGATAGGCGGGTCTCCCTGGAGTCGATCAATGATGAGGAAAGCCCGGTCATCAAGCTCGTCCACACGTTGGTCTTGGCGGCGATCCAAAAGCGCGCGAGCGATATCCATATTGAAACCCATGAATCGGGCATCACGGTGAAGTATCGCATTGACGGCGTGTTGTACCCGGCCATGGATCAGCTGGACCGCGGCTATCATAGCCCCTTGATCTCGCGTTTGAAGGTGATGGCAGAACTCGATATTGCCGAGAAGCGCATTCCCCAAGACGGCCGTTTTCGGCTGGATGTTGGCGGCCGCGACATCGATTTCCGGGTCTCGGTCTTGCCGTGCGCGTTCGGCGAAGACGTGGTCGTGCGCGTCCTGGACAAGACATCCATTGCCCAGGGGATGCGGCAATTGCGGCTCGATGGGCTGGGATTCCCGGCGGGGGTGCTCAGGTCGCTGCGCAAGTGCGTCCGCGAGCCGTACGGGATGGTCTTGATTACGGGACCGACCGGTAGCGGCAAGACGACCACATTGTACGCGGCGTTGAGTGAGCTTGATCCGGTCGCGGAAAAGATTATTACCATAGAAGATCCGATTGAATACCAGCTGGACGGGATCGTTCAGATTCCGGTAAACGAAAAGAAGAATCTCACGTTTGCTCGCGGGCTGCGCTCGATACTGCGCCATGATCCGGATCGGATCATGGTAGGCGAGATCCGCGACAGCGAGACCGCGCAGATCGCCGTGCAGTCGGCGTTGACCGGGCATTTGGTGTTTACGACCGTGCATGCGAACAACGCGTTCGATGTCATCGGTCGATTTGAGCATATGGACATCGATACCTATCGCTTTGTCTCCGCGCTGAACTGTGTCATGGCGCAACGTCTGGTGCGTGTCATCTGTTCCCATTGCAAGCGCGAGGTCGAAGTCGACGATGACAGCCTCGAACTCTCCGGACTTGACCCCGTCCGGTACCGTCACCACGCCTGGTATGAGGGTGCCGGATGCCGCCAATGCGGCGGCACCGGCTACCAGGGCCGGGTCGCCATCAGTGAGTTTCTTGCGCTTTCGCCGGTGATCCGGCAGATGGTGACGGAGCGTAGGCCGGTCGACGAGTTGCAAGCCTGCGCGACATCGGCTGGCATGGTGACCTTACGGCAATCGGCCTTGAGTAAGGCGCTTGCGGGAGAGACCACATTGCGGGAAATCAACCGCGTCACTTTTGTGGAGTAGGCCAGTGCGCGCCAAACCGACCCTGGGACTGCGATTATCGAGGCAGGAGGTATTTGCCGTGTGTACGGTCGGGACAGGGGACCGACGGGAGGTCGCCTGGGCCAGTCGTCAGGTCCTCACGCAGAATTGGTCAGTACCCACGCCCGATGAGGCCGCGCGGCGCGAATTAGGGGGTGTGCTGCAAGGGCTGCTGGCGCCGGGGCGGGTTATGCCGGGCACTGTCAAGTTCGGGCTTCCAGATCCGTTGTTCGTGTCGCGGGTGTTTGCGCTGGATGCGCTGCCCCGCGCGGAACGCGCGCGTATCGAACTCGTGAATTGGCGGTTGCAGAAGGAGTTTCATCTGCAAGAGGAGATGACCTGCGCCTGTCAGTCGCTGGGCCGCGATGGAAAGCAGGAGTTGTTGCTGGGCATGGCGATCGCCAAGGTGTGGCTCGCGTGGTTTACCGAGATCGCCAATCAGGTGAGGCTGCCGGTTGGGCGGATCGGTGCTGCGATGTGTTACCGCTTCAACCGCTGGCATGACCGGATTGCCGCGGACGGCCATGCGGGCGTGTTGATTGCGCTCGATACCGATGCCTGGAGTCTGTGTGCCTGGGATTCGCAGGTACGGGTTCGGTTTCTGCACGGTCGCTGGCGCGAGGCGGTGGCATCGACCGAAGGGGCGCTGTCCGCACTGGCAGTCGAGATCGAGCGCGTGATCCGAGGGTACGTACAAACCTTTCCCGGTAGCGCGGTCGACCGGATCTTTGTCGCCGGGGATAGGGAGGAGAGTCGTGCGCTGATGGCGTTTATCGATGCGCGGACGCGTGAGGGCTGTGTGTATCTTGCGGAGCCAGACGGGCATGCGGCGGGTAAAGATTCCGAACCCGATCCTGGGGCGCTCGCCATGGCGTGGGGCCCATGAGAATCACGGCGGATTTTTCCGCGGGTTTGAAGGATCTGGCTTTGCCGCTCGCCGTGGGCTTCTGGCTTCTGGCGGCAGCCGGTGTCTACGTAAGCACCGACCTCTGGATGCGCGGTACGCACATGCAGCATCATCGGGTGGCTGTGAGACAACGGCTCGACGCGTGGCGGCGGCGAGTGGCGGGCATGGGGCGGGTTCGTGCGCCCGCGCCTGCGGTGTTACAAGAGATCGAGCGGCGGGTAGCGCGGGTGAATGCCGTATCCGGGGTTCGAGGCTGGCCTCTGTTGCGCGTACTGGCGGAGCTTGAAACGGTCTGGCCTAAGGGCGCCGTACTGATCCGGCTGACCGATCAGGCGAATCGGGGGCGTATCACGTTCGTGGTCCAATCTCGCAACGGGCGTAGCCTCATGGGTCTCCTCGGTCGTCTGCAGGCGCAGCCGCATTTTCAGCATGTCTTGTTGACGAAACAGGTCTTGACCGGCGCCGGGGCGTCCGTCCGATGCCGGTTTTTGCTGCTGGAGGCGCGGCCATGAAGGCCTCATGGCTTTTGGGGAGCGTATCGCTTTCGTTGCGGACACGGTGGACGCGCATGGGTCTTTACGCCGCGCTCGGGGCCTGGGGTGTGGCGTTGATTGTGGCGCTGTTGTATTGGACGCCGGAATGGCGGGAGATGGCACAGGCGCGGCGGGCGGTGGCGCATGAGCGCGCGCAGGCACTGGCCGCCATGGAGCGCCGGACCCTGGTCCGGGCCTACCGGTTGGCGCAGTTGCATATCCCCGGGATCGAAAAAAAGATGATCGCCCCGCATGTGCAGACATCGCTTGTGGTCCATCTGGGCGCACTCGCGAAAAGGCATCAATTGCAGATTCTGGGCGAGCGTTATGGTGAGGTGCGGCACCCGGGTCGCTATCGCGTGCTGACGCTGGATATGGATCTTATGGGTCGGTATCCGGCGTTGCGCGGATTTCTGGTAGACCTCAATCGCTTGCCCACCTGGACCTTGGTGCGGGCGGGTCGTATCACGGCGATTCCGGGACCGCCGGGGTGGATCAAGGCGCACTTGCGATTGGCGACCTATTATCGGGGTGAGACGACGCATGGGGGGGCGGGACCCTAGATGCGCCGCCGTGATGTCATCAGCCTCGGGTTCATCGTGGCATTAGCAGCCGGCAATGCCCTTTACTGGACCGGGCGCCATAGGCGGGCCGAGGGCCACGAAAGTCGGGTCGCGGTGGGCGTACAGGCCCTGCGTATCCGCGGTCTCAACCTCGGCTTTCAGGTCAGCGCTATGCGCCGGGATCTGTTCATGACGGTACGGCCGGCGCCGGCGCGGGTACCCATGCGCGCACGGGTGGTGCACCGTACGCCGGTCGCGCTTACGCCTTCGCCCGCGCAATTGCAGAAGCAGGCCGTCCAGGTCGCGCTCGCGCAGTTAAAATGTGTGGGTGTGGTGTTTCGTCATCAAGAGCGAGAGGCATTTTTTGTGAACGGAAAACATATGTATTTGGCGCGCGTGGGCGGGCTGGTGGAAGGGCGCTTTTTGGTGGGAGCGATCCGCGCGACCAGCGTATCTTTGAGCGATCCCGAAACCGGCCTGTCGAGCCGATTGCCGGTATCGGGAAAATGAAGCCATGACCTGCGTGTCGATCCGATCCAGAGCGGGCCGCCTGTTCTCCCGGCTTGGCGTTGTGGCGCTGTTGTTGTTATCGGCGTGTGCGACTCCCGGAGAGCGGGCACAAAGCTATGCGCGCCACGGGGAATGGTTGAAGTCGGTGATCGTTTATCGCAAGGCGGTGCATGAGCATCCGAACAATATCAGATATCAAATCCAGTTGCGGCAATTCGAGTTGAAGGCCGCGATCCATTATGATCGGCGCGGACGCCGGGATTTGCAGTTCCACCACCTGAACGCGGCCATCGAGCAGTTCAAGGAGGGTTTGGTGGCGATGCCGGGTTATCGCTCGCTTGCCGAGGCCCTGAACAGGGCGCTTGCGCGAAAGCGCGCACAGGCGCTGACGCGCGAGGCTGTGCGCATGGAGCGCGCTGGCCGTCTGGCCGGAGCCGAGCACCTGTATCGGCGCGCGATCCGTCTCGATCCGAGCCTTGAACAGGCGATGGCCGCCTATAGAAGGCTCACTCAAGAACGGGTTCTGCGCCAGAACCGCGGGCTGGCTCTGACCTCTCGGGCCCCGATCACGCTGAATTTCAACGAGACCAACCTGCGCACGGCCTTCCGTTTCATCGCCAAATCGTTTGGCGTGAACGTGATTTTCGATACCGCCGTCCAGAATGTGCCGGTGACGTTGTTCGCGCAGGATGTCACCTTTGACCAGGCGTTGAGCCTGTTGTTGACGACCAACAAGGACTTCTATAAGCAGATCGGTCCCAACACCATCATTATTGTTCCCGATACGAAAGAAAAACGGGGCCAGTACGATAACTATCTCGTGGAGTCCTGGCAGCTGAACGCCATCAAGGCCCAGGATATGGCCAATATTTTAAAAGACATCCTGCATGTCAAAAATATCTATGTGAATACCCCCTTAAACACGATCATCGTGCGGGATACGCGCAAGCGGCTTCACCTTGTGCGCAGGCTGGTCGCGATGAACGACATCCAGCCGGCGGAGGTGATTCTCGATGTGGAGATATTGGAGGTCGACTATACCAAGGCGCGCCAACTGGGTCTCGACCTGGGGAGTTATTCGGTAAGCGCGTTCTCGCAATCGACGAATGGCGTCGGGGGCATCCCGCTCAGTGGGTCGGTGGGCAACGCCATACGCGACAACGCCGTGCTGACCCTGCCGACGGTGACCTTTCGGTTCTTCAAGCAGGATGTCGACGCCAAGACCCTTGCCAATCCCCAGATCCGTGTGTTGAACGGTGAAACCGCGGACATCCATGTCGGCGACCGTGTTCCCTTGCGCTCATCGTCCATTTTGGATCCGACCGGGCAGGTGACGACCACCTACAACTACACAGACACCGGCGTCAAACTGACGGTGAAGCCGATGATTCATATGGATAGCTCGGTTACCGTCAAATTGAGCCTCGATGTGAGTTCGCTCGGGCAGAATCTCGGCACCTCTACGGAGCCCGCCTATATGATCGGCACGCGCGATGCCAATAGCTACATGCTGCTGCGGGACGGCGAGACGGCCATTTTGGGCGGCCTGATTCGAAGTGACAGCAATAATGGAACGACCCGTGTGCCCCTATTGGGAGATATCCCATTCTTTGGGGCGCTGTTTACCTCCTATGATCAGTCGCACGACCGTACCGAGGTGTTGCTGACGATCACGCCCCACGTGGTGCGGGGCTGGCATTTGACGCCGCGTAATGGCCGCCTGTTCTACAGCGGGACCGCGCATCACTATTTCGATCGACCGCTGTTTGCCAAAATGGCGCTCCCGGGCAAATTCAACGCCTGGGGTCAGGCCGGCCCCGTGGCGCAGGCGCTGCCTATCGGCCAGGTGCCCGCAGCCGCGAATGCGACCGCTCCGGGGGCACCGACCTTGGCGCCGCCTTTGCTCACGTTCGGGCAGCCGATCTATACCGTCAAGGCGGGACAGACGTTTAGGGTGCAAGTGAAAGGACGGAACCTGGATGGCCGTTCCGACATCCCCGTCCATATCCTATTTAATCCCGCTGTACTGCAGTTCGTGCGCGCGCAAGCAGGGGATTTCGTGCCGCAGAGTCTGCAGGCGAACGCGCAGACGGTGCCGGGCCAGGTGCATGTCAGGATTGCCTTTGCGCCGGGCGCGGGTCCCAAGGGCCACGGGATATTGGCGACGCTCGTCTTGCAAGCGGTCAAGCCCGGCATTTCGTATCTGATTTGCCAGACGCCGACGATCGGCGGGGGGGGTGCGAATGTCCAGGTACGGGCGGCGCGCGTTGTGGTCCAGTAAACGGCCGGCGGCCGGCGTCACGTTCATTGAGCTTTTGGTGACGCTTGTCATCTTGTCGATTCTGGCGGCGGCGGCGATCCCTTACGCGGAATTGACGGTCCGCCGGACGCGGGAACTGGAACTGCATCGCGCGCTGCGTACGGTGCGCACCGCCATCGATCGGTTTCACGAGGATTGGGAAACGGGCCGGATCTCGCATCTGAGTGATGCGGCGAGTGTCGACGGATATCCCCGGACGCTGCAAGTGCTGGTTCAGGGGGTCCCCGCAGCCGGGCCCCGCGGCGGGACCGTGCGCTATTTGCGACGGATTCCGCGGGATCCGTTCGCGAATCCGCGCCAGGCGCCGACGCGGCAATGGGCGTTGCGGGGCTACCAGGATTTCACGAACGCTCCGACCTGGGACGGAAAGGACGTCTATGATATTCATTCCCGAAGCCCGCTCACGGCGATCAACGGCACGCACTACCGAGACTGGTGATGGGTAGGCAGCGCGGCTTTACGCTCATCGAACTCCTGGTGGTGTTGGTGCTGGTGGCACTGCTGGCGGCGATCGCGACGCCGGTCATATCGCGATCGATAAGGCATGCCCGCGAGTCGGCCTTGAAGGAGGACCTTTTCGTGTTGAGAAAGGCGATCGACCACTACTATGCCGATAAGGGACATTATCCTGATCGTGTGTCGGTACTGGCCAAGCGCCACTATGTACGGAAGATCCCGGTGGATCCATTTACGGGGCGGCGCGATACTTGGGTCGGCGTTCCGGCCGATTCCGCATCGGAATTGAACGGCCGCTCCGAGGAGCGGGCGGGCATAATGGATGTGCATAGCGGTACGGAACAGAAAGACAAAGACGGCGAACCTTATGCCGATTGGTAGCGAATGGGCGGGAACGAGCAGAAGGGAGGGCGCAACGATGCGCGATCGGCGTATGGGATATGGTTTTACCCTGATGGAACTGCTGGTGGTACTGGTCATCATCGGTTTACTGGCAGCGCTTGTAGGACCGATTCTCTTTCAGCGCATTAATCCGGCGAAGCGGACGATCGCGCACTCGCAGATGCAGGAGTTTATGACGGCGCTCGATAACTATTACATCGATACCGGCCACTATCCGACGACCGAACAAGGTCTGGCAGCACTCCGTCGCCCGCCGGAGGGGATGACCCACTGGCACGGGCCCTATCTCAAAAAGGACATTCCAGACGACCCATGGGGAGACCCGTATGTCTACCGATCACCGGGGCGCAACGGGGGTTATGAGATCATCTCTTTCGGTGCCGATGGCAAGGCTGGTGGCCGAGGTGCCGACCGTGACATCGACAGCTGGAAAGATTCCCATTCGCGCTAGGCAGTCCGGCTTTACCTACATCATGATGCTGATCGCGGTCGTCATCGTGGGCATCATGGCGAGTGTGGCGACCATGGACATGGCGCGCGTCATGCGGGAGGCGCGGGAGTCCGAACTCCTGTTTCGGGGCCTCGCTTACCAAAACGCGATCCGGGAATATTATGCGGCCGGGGCCCGGATCGGGCGTCCGGACGAATACCCCATGACGTTGAGAGCGTTGTTACGCGATCCCCGGTTTCTCGGACGCCGACGATATCTGCGGGCGTTGTACCGTGACCCCATGGGGCACGGGAAGCACGCCTGGGTCCTGATCCGGGCGCCGGGCGGGGGTATTGCGGGCGTGGCGAGCGCAAGCCATGCCCGCCCCTTAAAGACCCACTTTCCGTCTGGGTTGGAATCATTCCAGCGTGCCAAGACCTATGCGCAATGGATATTTGTCTATGAGCCGCATCCGGGTTTGCCCAGCGCGTCCTTACTAAAGCATTGATTATATGGTTCTCTCTGTCTGTTGTCCGGGTCCTCGGCCGTGACTGTGCGTCCGGTGCGCGAAAACCTTGCAGATGCGTTGTCTTGTACTACACTTGCCTGAGTACCGAAGTCGACCACCGGTACCCCGTCTCCGGATTTTCCGGGAGGGACAGGACCGCGTTTCGACGAGGCACGAATAACAAAAATACGAGAGGATCGACGCGATCCTGGGGAGAGTTCGAGTCATGGGTAGCAGGGCGGGGCACCGGCGTTGGGTGCCATGGCTGCTGTGTGCGGCATTGCTGGGGGGCGTCTGGATCGCGCGGGCCACGCTCTTCGCGTCGCCGTGGGTCCAAATCGATCCGATCGGGGTCACGGTCGCGCCCTCGACCCATCTGCCGCCCGAGGTGCAGGCCCTTGAGGTGCAGACCGCGTGGCTTGCCTTTGACCGCGACACCACAACGACCTATACCGCGTTTGGACACTCGCATCTGATGGCGGTGCTGGAGCAGCCGACCGCGGTGCAGGCGATCAAGGTCTACGGCCCCGCGCCTTATACCCTAAGCGTGCAGGCCGACCAAGGCGGCACCTGGGTGCCGGTCTCTGGACTCCAGTCTCTCAATCTGACCCAGTTGCCGGCGGCCTGGAGCGCGTTCCCGGCGACGACCCCGGTGACGACCACCCGCTTGCGGTTTGATCTCGTGCCGACTTCGGGCGGTGCGGCGACCGGACTAAACGAGCTCGAGATCTGGGGGACGGGCACGCATCTCACCGTATCTTCGGGCGCGAGCGCACAGGCGGCAATCGGCAATGCCTCGGCGGCGGGGCAGATCCGTAGCTATGCGGGCACCCCGGCGGAACAGGTGATCGTGGCCGCTACCGGGAAGTCCCCGCCCGCCCCGACACCCATTACCGTGACACTCGACCGCCCGGCCTCGGACTTTCGGCGTGCCTATCTGGTCTACGAGGTCTATGGCCTGAGCCATTGGGTCTCGGCGGTTCGCGCTATCAATAACCACCCGGCGCAAGGCGGTTGGAGCCTTCCTGCGACCGCGGCCTGGAGTACTGAGATCGAGCCCGTGAACCCGGCGTGGCTGACATCAGGGCGCAACCAGATCACGTTTTCGATGCCCACGGGCGCCCAAGGCCCCTATACCGTGCGCCAGGTTCACATCCTGTGTGAACTCGACGATGGCCACAATTTTGTGCGGTCGGTGACGGCGGAGCCGGTCGCGGGCACGGATAATCCGGCCACGGCCGCAGACGATGGCGACCTCATGACCGGCTGGAGCCCTTATCTCGATCAGGCCGCGGGCGCGGCCCCCACGCTGACACTGCTCTTTGATCAGCCGGTGCAGTTGGATGACCTGCGTTATGACCTGACGAACCCGCTCGCGGGCACGGTGCAGCTTACGGTCTTGCAAGCGGGGACATGGGTCCCTGTGGGCGCGCCGGTTGCGGGTCAGACCCTGTCTCAGGGTTGGAACCGGATCGCCGCCGGAGGTCGCGTGGCGACGGGTGCGCGCCTGATCTTCATGGGCGGGGCGGGCAGTGGGGGCGCGATCCAAGAGGTCCTGCCCGAAGGGTCCGGCGTCGGGCCGGGCGCGGGCACGCCCACGCTGCATATCACCTATCCGGATGCCGGACAGTTTCAGGGGCGCACGGCCTATATCCAGGGCTTTCTGACCCCGCCCGACGACGGGTCGGGGGCCGCCACGATCCGCGTCGGTGCCACCCAGGTCACACCCCAAGACGGGGCCTTCGCCTTCGTGGTGACCAAGGATCAGATGGGGTTCGCCGATCAGGCTGACAGCGCCCCCTGGCAGGTGTTAGTGACGGCCGCCTACCCGGACGGGCATCAGGTCACGACGACGGTCTATTTGACCCACGAGCAGGAGTCGGGTGGCGCGGGGCAGGAGTCGGCCTATGCCGAATCGGTGTCGCCGAACCACCCGGCCCGGTTTGGGTATCTGGGGGCGACTTTAAGCCTCGGGGTCGGCGCCGTGCACCGCCGCCAGACGATCCGGATTATCCCCTTGCACGCCGATCAACTGCCCGCGCTAGACCCAGGCATGACCAATGTCACGCGCCCCCGCTCCGGCTATCGGTTTTTGCCGCATCGCGAGTTTCATCACCCCATCGCCGTGACCCTGACCTATGGGCCGGCCCTGATTCCCGCGGGGCTCACGCCCCAAGACGTGCACACCTACTACTACGATACCGAGGCCGGGCACTGGGTGGCGTTGAAGCGCGCCGCGCTCGATACCCGCGCCCACAAGGTGGTGAGCACGACCACGCACTTCACGGACATGATCAATGCGACGATCACGGTACCGGATCACACGACGCCGATGTCGTTCAATCCCAATTCCATCAAGGGGATTGCGGTCGCGAACCCCGCGTCCGGCATCGCGCTCATCGCCCCGCCACACGCCAATGCCCAGGGCAGCGCGCAGCTCTCCTATCCGATCACCCTGCCGGCGGGCCGCCAGGGGCTCGCCCCAGGGCTCGCCGTGCAATACGACTCGGCCGGGGGCGACGGCCTCATGGGCCTGGGTTGGGGCCTGCAGGTGCCGTCGATCCGTGTGGATACCCGTTTTGGCGTACCGCGCTACGATGCGCAAAACGAGACGGAATCGTATCTGCTTGATGGAGCCGAGCTCACCCCCTTAGAGCGCGGCGTGGTGGTCGCACGCACAGCCGACAAGGTGTTTCACCTGCGCATCGAGGGGCGCTTTGCCAAGATCGTGCGCCACGGCGACAGCCCGACGAACTACTGGTGGGAGGTGACTGACAAGAACGGCACGCGCTACCTCTACGGCGGCGATCCGGAGACCGGGACGCTCAACCCGCACGCGGTGCTCGCAGATCCTGCCATCGGCAACATCGCCCGCTGGATGCTAAGCGAGGTGATAGACGCAAACGGCAATACCATCCGCTACCACTACGATGTCGTCACAGGCGGCGGCAACGGGACGCAACCCTGGCGTCAGATCTATCTGCGCGACATCCGCTATACCGGTCAAAATGGCGCAGACGGGCCCTACGAGGTCTTGTTCCATCGCGCCCCCGGGCGCCCCGATGTCACGATCAATGGGCGGGACGGCTTTGAGACGCGCCAAGATCAGTATTTGACCGGCGTCGACGTGCTGCTGACTTCGGCGGTGAACCCCGTGATCCGGACCTACCGCTTCACGTACCGCACCGGTGCCTTTGATAAGACACTGCTGACCGGGATCGCCGAGTACGCGGCCGACGGGAGTCTCTTCAATACCCACACCTTCACCTATTACGACGACGTCCAGAATGCCGCCGGGGCCTACCAGGGTTTTGCCGCGGCAAGCCCCTGGCAGGCGGGGGATGACGGCCTCGGGCGCGACCTGCTCGGGGCGCGGGGCGCAAGCGCGCTCGGCGCGAGTACCGGGCAGAGTGCCGGCGGCCACCTGTATCTCGGGATTGGTCCTACGGGCCGCAACACCAAGGACAATTCGGGGGGATTCAAGATTGGGTACTCGCGCGCCACCAACGAGGGCTTGGTGGCCCTCATCGATGTGGATGGCGACGGCCTGCCGGACAAGGTGTTTCGGGGGAGCGACGGGATTTACTACCGGCACAACGAATCGGGTCCAAACGGCCAACCGAGTTTTGGACCCCCCATCAAGCTGCTGAGCCTGCCGGCCCTGTCGCACAGCACCTCCACCTCGACTACGGTCGGCATCGAGTCGTATTTCGGGCTGCCGATAGTGAACGACATCAATCATACCTTCAACGTCAGCGACATCTATTTCAGCGACGTGAACGGCGATGGCATCCCGGACCTCGTAATCGACGGTCATGTGCTGTTTGGCTACTTGAATGCCCAGGGCATCCCGACCTACACGCCGAATAGCAGTCTCACGCCGGTGCCGATCGGGGCAAGCCAGATGCAGGCGAGCACGCTGGTGCCGGATTTCAGCGCCCTCTACGCGAAGGAGGCCCAGGAGTTCCCGTTGGTGGACGCGGTGCGCCGTTTTATCGCGCCCTATACGGGCACGATCCGCATCAGCGGGGCCGCGGCACTGGTGGCGCCCACGGGCGCGCCGGTCGCCACGGCCGATGGCGTACAAGTCACGATCCAGCACAACGGCACTGCGGTCTGGTCGGCCCGGATCGGACCTACGGACTACAGCCCTCACGTTCCCGCAACCGGCACAGGCCCGCTCGTAGTGACCGTTTCGAAGGGCGACCGGTTGTATTTCCGGGTACAGTCGGTGGCCGACGGCGCCGACGATCAAGTGGCGTGGGACCCGCAGATCACCTACCAAAACGAGTCGCCCACGGTGACCGCGAATGGCCTCGATCCCTATCTGTACGACGCCGCGCACGATTTTACCTACGCGGGCCGGCCCTCCGCTGTCGCGATGCCCTATACCGGGGTCGTGCACCTCTTGGGCGCGCTCGAAATCGCCAAGCCCGTGACCGATGCGGTGACGCTTATTGTCTCGCGCAATGGGTCGGTGATCATCCATCGCTCGCTTGCCGCCGGCGCCACAGGATCGATCCCGCTCGATGACACGCTCTCCGTCACCCAGGGGGACGTCCTGCGGTTTCGGGTCGCGATCGACTCTCCGATCGACCTCACGCAAATCACCTGGCGCCCCCAGGCGGTTTATACGAGCGTGCCGAGCCTAGGCCCGATCCAGAATAGCGCCGGGCAATCGCAGCCGATCACGGTGCCGGTCTCTTATGAGGCGGATTTCTACCCCGACAACAATCTGACGGCCCCCCAGGCGGCCTGGACCCCGGGCACGACCGGGACTGCCACGATCACCCCCGCCCTCCAGGTGTCGTCGTCTTATGCCGGCAGCGGGGCGATCGTGTTCACGGTGAAGCAGGCAGGTGCGCGGCTCGCCAAAGCGGTGATCCCGGTGCATCAGGGGATACTGGGGCCGATGCCGACGTTGTCTGTGCCGGTGACCGCCGGGGTGCCCGTGTTCTGCGATTTTAGTCTGCGCGACCCGGCCTTGGCGGCGGCGATCCAGAGTCATACGGTGACGGCCACACTCGGGAGCACGCCTGCGATCCCGGTGCCGAGTGCGCGCCACTGGGCGCACTTAAGCACGGGTCTTATCGCTACCGCTTATCGCGGCTGGTCGCTCATCGCCACTAACGGCAACGGCGCGCGTGCGAGCGCGCCCCTCACCGATCCCATGCCGGCGGTGGTCACAGGCTACAGCCTTGAGACCGCGCCCTACTATCCGTTCTCTCCCAATCCGCTCGCAGGCGAATGGCAGGGCCCGGATGCGCGCATCTGGATCCGGCGCGCGGTCATGAGCGCCTCGCGCCTCGGGCCCGCGACCCTCTATGTGCCGCGCCCGCAAGACTTCGCGGGGGCGCAGGCGCCGAGCCAGATCAGTCTCGACCGCCAGCAGGGGCATTCGGTCGGGATCGCGAGCGACACCCCGGGCACGAGCACGAGCGTGCTCGATTTTATGGACATGAACGGGGACGGCTTCCCCGATATCGTCGGCAACGGCCACGTCCAGTACACGGACCCGACCGGGGTGCTCGACGCGAGCGCCCAGGCGGTCGCGGGTCTGTCGGGCGGGGCGCGCGCAAGTGCGAATGACGCCCAGGACCTGTCACTCGGCGGCACCATCCCGCTTTCGACCAGCAACGCCCACAGCAACGCCAACCAGGGCGTCGGCAGCCAGCACTCCGACATGCCCCCGCTCGGGGTCGGCGGCAATCTCGGTCAGGGCCACAGCGACACCCAATATGACCTTGTGGACGTTAATGGCGATGGCCTGCCGGATCGGGTCTATGCCGACGGCACCGTGGCCTTGAATCTCGGCTATGGCTTTGGCATCCGCGGGCCCTGGGGGGCCGCCCCGATCCGCGCCACGACCAGTCGCAATGAGGGGATCAGCGCCTCATATAACTCCAGCGCCTACAGTTTCGCAGGCGGGGTGTCGCTTGCGACCAGTACCGCCACGACCCAGGCTCGCCTGATCGATATAAACGGCGACGGGCTCCCCGATCGGGTGACGATCCAGAACGGCACGGTATGGGTGGCCTTCAACACCGGCGACGGCTTCGCGCCCCCGGTCCCGTGGGGCGGGTCGGCTGCGGCCGTGGGCGAGAATCAGAACCTGTCTTTGGGCGGGGGCGTGTACCTCACGTTTTCCTTCACGGTCTATTTGGTACGGATCGTCATTAATCCCGGCGTGAGTTTTGGGACCTCCCTTGCGCGCACGCCGCTTGCGATCCGCGACTTAAACGGCGATGGGTATCCCGACCTCTTGACCTCGAGCAGCGATGGCCAACTCCAGGTGGCCTTAAACCAGACCGGGCGCACCAATCTGTTGCGGACGGTGCGCCGCCCCCTGGGGGCGCGCTTGACGCTCCACTACCGCCGCCAGGGCAACACCTACGCCCTGCCGCAGTCCCACTGGGTGTTGTCACAAGTCCGGCTCTTTGACGGCCATGTCGGCGACGGGGTCGACACCCAAGAGACCACCTTCCGCTACCACGGGGGCGTGTACAATCGCCTGGAGCGCACCTTCTACGGCTTCCATACCGTGGTGACCCAAGAGCGCGATCCCACCGCCCAGGATGCGGTCTATCGCACCGTGACAAACACCTACTTAAACGACAACTATTACGATCACGGGCGGCTCGCGCGCACGGTCACCACCGACGCCCAGGGCCACAAGGACCTCGAGACCGACCATAGCTACGTCCTCCAAGACGTCGCGACCGGCACGACGCTCACCGACCCCGAAAGCCCCACCGCGACCGTTTTCCCCGCGCGCGTGCGCACCGACCGGCGCTTCTACGAAGGGCAGGGGAGCCCCGGCCAGACGACCTATGTCACCTACGCCTATGATCGGCTGGGCAACGTCACGACGTACTTTGATGCCGGGGACCCGGGGGCCCGTGACGGCGTCACCGCCCACATCGAGTACGCAGACTGCCCGGACAGCTACGTGATGGGCACCCCCACCCGGATCGTCGTCACGAGTCACGGCGTGCTGTTGCGCCACCGCGCGGCCACCGTCGACTGTACAACCGGCCACGTGACCGAGATCCGCCAGTACCTCTCGGGCCCTGAGGCCGCAGTCACCGATCTTGCCTACGACGCCTACGGCAATCTGACGACCCTGACGGGCCCGGCCAACCGGCTGGGCCAGCGTTATCAACTCACCTACACCTACGACCCCACGGTCGCGACCTATCCTACGAGCGTGCGCGACAGCTTTGGTTATACCTCATCTACGCAGTATGACGTCCGCTTCGGGGTCCCCACCCTCCAGGTCGATGTGAACCACCAGGAGACGCGCTCCACCTATGACCCCGAGGGCCGCCTGACGGCGGTCATCGGCCCCGAGGAGATCGGCACCCCGTATCAGACCTTGGCGTTTGCCTATCATCCCGAGGCCGCCGTGCCCTGGGCGGTCACCCACCACCTCGACCGTTACCGCAACCCCGCCGATCCGATCGACACCGTAGTCTTCATCGATGGCCTCAAACGCGTGATCCAAACGAAGAAGGACGCCGCCGTCGCAACCGACCGCAACGGGGACAGCCAAGACGTCATGGTGGTCTCGGGCCACCTCGTGTTCGACGCCTTCGGCCGCCTCATCGCCCAGTCCTACCCCGTGACCGAGGTCCTCGGCACCGAGGGGGTGTTCAACCCGGCCATCAATCCGGTGGCCCCGACGCAGACGACCTACGACACGCTCAACCGCCCCCTGCGCACGACGCTCCCCGATGGCACCCAGACTACTTACGTCTACGGCTTCGGCCCCGATCGCAGCGGCGCGACGCGCTTTCTGACCACCGTCACCGATGCCGATGGGCATATCACCGACACCACGCGCGATGTGCGCGGGCTCATCACCGGTGTCGCGCAGTTCCATGCCGGAGAGGCCCTCTGGACCTCGTATGCCTATGACCCTTTACAAGAGATCACCTCCGTCACCGACGCCTTGGGCCATATCACCACCATCACCTATGATCTCTTGGGCCGGCGTATCGCCATCACTAACCCCGACACCGGGCGCACGACCTATACCTATGACCCGGCCTCGAACCGCATTGCGAAGACCACCGCCGATCTTGCAGCCCAGCATCAAGCGATCACCTATGACTACGCCTACGATCGCTTAACGACGATCCACTACCCCGACTTCCCGCACAACGACGTCACCTACGCCTATGGCCCCCCGGGGGCCCCGTACAATCAGGCCGGACGCATCCGCCAGGTGACCGATGCCGCAGGCACCGAGGGGCGCCATTACGATGCGCTGGGCTATCTCGCAGAGACCACCCGCACGCTCTCTTTCCGGGCCGTCTCCTTAAGTGGCGGCGGAGGGCCGGGCCGTAGTGGTCACGGCCACGGCCACAGTCAGGGCCACGGCCACAGTCAGGGCCACGGCCCACAGACGGGGAACGCCCAAGGCTACGGTCCGGGGACGGGGAATGCCCGCAGTCAGGGTAAGAGTCACGCCCGCGGCCCGCACGGGAGCCCAAGTCAAA